>Ga0214472_10005857_pt1 | contig 12923 bp, 8 predicted proteins | sample RVTome_6_FD_207662 | JGI IMG/M metagenome (GOLD analysis project Ga0214472, IMG submission 207662) | Soil microbial communities from uranium-contaminated site in the Upper Colorado River Basin, Wyoming, United States - RVT140D175 | ecosystem: Environmental > Terrestrial > Soil > Contaminated >... | reverse complement strand
GCCAGACGGCGGGCTCCTTCCATCGCCATCGGGTCGGGCACCGGGATTACCTGCAGCGGCACGACATCCCCACCCAGCTCGCCAGCCAGCGCTACGGCAAACTCTAGCACCAGGCCACGTTGCTCCGAAGGACCCAGCGGCACCAGGATGCGGTAGGTACCTTCCCTCTTGGCGATACGCTCATCGCTGCCGAACAGCGTTTGCCCTTCTTGGGCGGCAGCCTCATGCCGCCGGCTGTAGAGGCCGTAGACGAGCAGCCCGGCCAGCTGCCAACCGATTGCCACACCAACGGCCAAACCGGCTAGATGGAAAAGTAAAGCCAGCGTCAAGCCAACGGCAACCAGCGGGATGAGCGGGTGGAACGGAAGGACAACCTCACGACGCCGGTCCGGCTCCAGCCGGCGGCTGACGATGCTGGCAAGATTGAGCAACACCATGGCCATCAACAGGCCGGCTGAGGCCAAATCCATCAGCGGCAGCCGGCTAGCCAGGGTGACCAGCCCCCCGATCAGGAGCAGACTGGAACCGATCAGAAGTGGTGGGACAGCAAACGGTCGGCGCAGCCGGCGCAGCCAAAAAGGCAGGCTGCCGCGCCGGCTCATATCATACAGATTGCGGCCGGTAAGCCCGAGGAAGCCGTGGGCGGAGATCAGCAGAACGGCGGCCAGCACAACCGCGCTCAGCTGGCGCCAGCCGGCTTCCGGCCGCAGCAACTGCTGCCACAAGACGCCATCGGCTGCTGACATCCGCCCGGCAAGCCATCCGGCGGCCGTAGTCAACAGGAGTCCCAGCAGCGTGGCCCCGGCCAGTGCCCGTCGCAGCAAGTGGCTGTCGCGCTGGATTTGGCGACGGCTAGCCAATACCGCCTCAACGACCAGGAAGCCGAGCGCCAACCGGCCAGCCTGACGCCACAAGTCGGGGGCGGCCGGGGCCCTCGGCGCTGGCGCCGCCGGGTCGCCGGCCCCCAACCAGGCGGCCAACCCGAGCGCGACCAGGGCAACCAGACCAACGACCACGGGCCAATCCATCGAAACCCGCAAGCGTCTGAGCTTGAACAAGTGCAGGACGGCCAGACCCGCCAGCAAAGCAAGGCTAATTGGCCAGCCGGCGGCGATCGCCGGCTGCGCTTGGGCCAGCACGGCCCCGGCAGCAGACAGCAATCCGGCGGCCAGCAGCGCCGCGCTGGCCGTCAACGACCAACCGGCCAGGAAGGCGGGCAGTCCGCCGACAGTCTCCGCGATCAGGCCGTAGATCCCACCGCGTTCACTGCTTCCCCCGAGCAGTTCGATGACCGTCAGGAGGGTTAACCCGGCCGCCAACAGTCCAACCAGCCCAGCGCCCACAGTACCCGCAGCAAGCCTGGATTCTAGCGGACTCCCAAACAGCAACGGCAATCCGACCAGCAGCCCAAGCCCCATCAACAGTACGCCGCGGGCATCGGTCAAGCGGCGAGCAAAGCGAAGCTCGCCGAGGAAGGCGGCCTGGGTGTCAGGCGAATGGGTGTCGATTTCGGGAGTCTGGTCGGTCATGGCCCAGCTTGCCCCGAAGGAAAAGCAAACGGCCGCCGGGATGGGGCGGCGGACGGTTCGACCGCATCCTTAGCCACCAAACGAACCGTAGAACAGTGGCAGCGGCTCGACGGGGCCTTCGACGATCCTGTGAGCCGCCAGTATCATCTGCCTGGCTTCGGCCAGCTTCGCCTGATCGTTGGCGTGGACCTCGAATAACGGCTGGCCGGCGTTAACCTCGTCGCCAACGTTGTGATGGATCAGGACACCCACCGCGGGATCGATCGGATCCCCTTTCTTCTGCCGACCGCCGCCGAGGCCAACCACGGCCAGGCCGACCTGCCGGGCGTTGATTTCGGCCAGCACCCCGCTGTGGGACGCCTCCACCTGTTCGATCAGCGAAGCTTGCGGCAGGTTGCCGGGCTCATCAACCCAAAGGGGTTCCCCGCCCTGGGCCTCGACCAGCAGGCGGAACTTGTCCAGGGCGCGACCGTCCTCGAGCGCTTCGGCGGCTAACTGGCGACCGTGTTCCGGATCGTCAGCCGCCCCGCCCAGCGTCAACATATGCCCGGCTACCACCAGGGCATGCTCGCGGAAGTCGGACGGGCCTCCGCCCGACAGGGTCGCGATCGCTTCCTTGACCTCCAGGGCGTTGCCGACGGCCCTGCCCAGCGGCTGGTTCATATCCGACAGCAGCGCCACAACTTTGCGCCCGGCATGGTCACCAATTTCGACCATCAGGCGGGCCAGCCGCTCGGCTTGCTCCTGGTCGGGCATGAACGCGCCCGACCCCAGCTTGACGTCGAGCAAGATAGCTTGGGCGCCGGCGGCAATCTTCTTGCTCATCACCGACGAGGCGATCAGGGGGATGGAAGGGACCGTTCCGGTCACATCGCGCAGGGCATACAACTTGCCATCGGCCGGCGCCAGGTCGGCGGTCTGGCCGGCCAGCACCAGCCCGATCTGGTCGAGCTGCTGCAGGAATTCCTCCATCGTCAGATCGACGCGGTAGCCGGCGAATGATTCCATCTTGTCGAGCGTCCCGCCGGTGAAGCTCAGGCCCCGGCCGGACATCTTGCCCACCGGCACACCGCAGGCGGACACCACCGGCTCGGCCACCAGCGTAGTTTTGTCACCAACGCCGCCGGTCGAGTGCTTGTCAACGGCAATGTCGACCAAGGCCGATAGATCGATTTGGTCGCCCGACTCGGCCATTGCGGTTGTCAGGTCGGCCGTCTCGCGGCCGTCCATCCCCTGAAGCAGCACGGCCATCGCCCAAGCCGAGGCCTGGTAGTCCGGGATCTCGCCGGCGGTGAAACCCTCGATGAAGAACCGAATCTCTTCGGTCGACAGGCTATGGCCGTCGCGTTTCTTTTCGATGATGTCGATCGCGCGCATGCGTTCGGCCCTCCTTGGGCGATTATACAAGCAGGAAAGAGGGGCCTGAGCGCTGGGCACAAGGCAATCAGCCGTCAGGCATCAGTTGTCAGCTCCGGGCACGCCACGGCGTGCCCCTCAAGGAAGCGGCTTGTTCACCCTTCTCTTTTCTCCAAATCCCCAATCCCTAATCCCCAGCCCCCATCACTTGTCACCTTTCCCCTGCTCGCCCTTGCTATAATCCGGCAAATTCAGCCAAGGTGGTTGCAGATGCCCGACAAGGACCAGGTCCTACACAACGCCACGGTGGTCACGATGGACGCCGACTACCGCATCTTCGAGCCAGGCGCCGTATTGGTTCGCGGCAACTCGATTGAGGCCGTTGGTCCCGAGGCCGATATCCTGGCGAATGCCGCCGGCGCCGAGCGCATCGACCTGGCCGGGCGGGTGGTAATTCCCGGGTTGGTCAACGGCCACACCCATGTGCCGATGACCCTGTTGCGCGGCCTGGAGGACGACCGGCGGCTTGACGTATGGCTGCTTGCCTACATGATGCCGGTCGAACGCCAGTTCGTCACACCGGCGTACGTCCGGGTCGGCACCCTGCTCGGCTGCGCCGAAATGATCCGCAGCGGAATCACCTGCTACGCCGATATGTACTACTTCGAAGACACGGTCGCCGAGGCCACGGCCGAGGCCGGACTGCGGGGTGTGCTCGGCCAGACGGTGCTCAAGTTCCCCTCCCCCGATGCCGACACTTACGAAGATGCCCTCGACTCTGCCCGCAGCTTTATCGAGAAGTGGCATGGCCACGACCTTATCGTGCCGGCGGTGGCACCGCACGCACCCTACACCTGCACCGAGGAGATCCTGCGCGATTGCGCCGCACTGGCCCGCGAGTTCGATGTCCCGCTTCATATTCATATCGCCGAGACCAAACAGGAAGTTGACGACTGGCGCCAGACCTATGACATGCCGGTCGTGCCGTGGGTCAAGAAGCAGGGGCTGTTCGAGGCCAAGGTGATTGCCGCCCACTGCGTGCATGTCGACACCGGCGAAATCCACACCATGCAGCACGCCGGCACCGGCATCGCCCACAACCCGTCGAGCAATCTCAAGCTGGCGTCCGGCTTCGCACCGGTCACCGAAATGCTGGAAGCCGGCCTGAACGTGGCTATTGGCACCGACGGCACCTCATCCAACAACGATTTGGACATGATCGAAGAGATACGGCTGGCGTCGTTTGTCGCCAAAGGCGTGACCGGCGACCCAACCGTTCTGCCGGCCCGCCAGGTGATGACCATGGCCACCCGCATGGGCGCCGCCGCCGTCCACCTGGGGCACTTGATCGGCTCGCTCGAGCCGGGCAAGCGGGCGGACATGGCCGTGTTCGACCTGGACACATTGCACAATTTGCCCCGCTTCGACCGCGAACGGAACGCCATCTACGCCCGCATCGTCTATGCCGCCAAATCAACCGATGTCAGCGATGTAATGGTCAACGGCCGCTGGTTGATGCGGGACCGCCAGCTGCTTACGATCGATACCGAACCGCTGCTGGCCCAGGCCGCCGACTACGCCCGCCAGATCGACACATTCCTGGTGGAGCGCGAAGGTTCACTGGTCTCCAAACTGATCGCCATCGGCGGGGCCGAGCAGCTGGAGAGCTATGAAGTTCAGGTCAAGGTGCGGCTCGACGATCCAGAGGCGATCGTCGAGCTGCTGGAAAGTGATGAGTTCGCCGTCGTGCGCCGGGCGCACTACCACGAGCACGACACGTACTTTAGCTTTGACGATCCCGAGCAGGGCCGGTTACGCCATCGCGAGGATGATTTCATCGATGAGGCGGGCGAGGCCTATAACGTGCGTTATCGCTTGACGCTGATCGGTCCGGCCGCCGAGCGCGAGTTCGACAACTCGGTGCTGCTGTCGCGCTCCCGCTTCATCGCCCCGGCCCAGCACAGCCTGCGCTTCTACCGCGAGTACTTTGAGCCGAGCCACGAACTGGCGATCAGCAAGGACCGGCGTCGCTGGCTGATCCGGCGAGGCGAGTTCGAGTTCTTCATCAATATCGACCGGCTCATTCAGCCGCCGGCCGAGGACTCCTTCCTCGAAATCAAGACCCGCACATGGTCGCGGCGTGATGCCGAGCGCAAAGCGGAGGCCATCACCAGTCTGTTGACCGACCTTGGTCTGAAGCAAGCCGAGGCAATTCGCCACGAGTACCCGGAGTTGGTTAAGACGTAGAGACCCGCGCGGCCGGTCAAATTGCCCTCGACACAGACAAGACGACACCTTGTTGCGCCCAAGGCGGTGCCTTTGCCTTGGGTCACCCCCTTGCGGGCCCCCAAGTTAGATCACCCCCCTGCAGGCCCCCCTCAAGGGCCCTTCGGCTTCGCTCAGGGAGCTGCGCTAGGGCCCCTGGGGGCAGGGAGGCTGCCCCTAAGCGAAGCACCCCGAGCACAGCGAGGGGCAGACCCCCTGCCAATCGACGGCCGCTCCAGCCCTGAGACAAACCTATCCCTTAAGGGTTCAGCTAGCGGGGCCTCGACCTTACATGTCTAGGATAGAGACGAACCCGACTATTCACTATTCACCATTCACTGCTCTTCCCTATCCCGTATCCCCTATCCCTTATCCCCAATCCCGGAATCACCCTCCCCACCAAGCCGCCTCTGCCACTCGTACAGCTTGTTGAGGGCTTCGAGCGGGGTCATACCCTCGATCTCCAGTTTGCGCAATTCCTGAAGCAAGGGCGAGGCGTCCGGCAGGAAGGAAAGCTGTTGGCTGGTGGCAGCGGACGGTCCGGTCGCCCCCCCATCCGCCTCCAACTCGGCCAGCAGTTCCTGGGCACGGTTGATGACCGGGCGCGGCAGCCCGGCCAGTTCACCGACGTGGATGCCGTAGGAGCGGTCGGCGCCCCCCGGGATGATCTTGTGCAGGAAGACCAGACGGCCGCCTTCGTCGGCGACAGCCACGTTGTAGTTGCGGACCCCGGGCAGCCGGTCAGCCAGCCGCGTCAGCTCGTGGTAGTGGGTAGCGAACAGCGTCCGGGATCGCAACCGCGGGTGGCTGTGGATGTACTCGACGACCGACCAGGCAATAGACAAGCCGTCGTAGGTGCTGGTGCCACGGCCGATCTCATCCAGGATCAGCAAGCTCCGGGCCGTGGCGTGGTGCAGGATGTTGGCCGTTTCGATCATCTCGACCATGAAGGTCGATTGACCGGCATGGATTTCATCCTGGGCACCGATGCGTGTGAATATACGATCGGCCAGTCCGATGCGCGCCCGCTCGGCCGGCAGGTAGCTGCCCATTTGCGCCATTAAGACGAGCAAGGCCACCTGGCGCAAATAGGTAGATTTGCCGCTCATGTTGGGACCGGTGATGATTCGGACGCGTTCGTCCTCATCGAAGACGGCATCATTGGCGACAAAGCGACGCGAGGGCAGGTGTTGCTCTACGACTGGGTGACGGCCCTCGCGGATGTCGAGCACGGGTTCGTCGACGAGTTCGGGCCGGTTATAGCCCTTGACCGCCGCCACCTCGGCCAGCGTCGCCACGACATCAAGACGGGCCAGAACCCTGGCGCTGGCCAGCAACCGTGGCGCCTGTTCGCCAATCCGTCTGCACAGTTCGTAGAACAACTCGGACTCGAGGTCCTTGATCTCCTCCTCGGCCGACAACACCTTGGCCTCGTAGTCCTTCATCTCCGGCGTAATGTACCGCTCGGCGTTGACCAGCGTCTGTTTTCGAATGTACTCGTCGGGCACGGCCCCGCTGTTGGCTTTGGTCACCTCAAGGTAGTAGCCGAAGACCTTGTTGTAGCCGACCTTCAGGCTCTTGATCCCGGTCCGCTCACGCTCGACACCCTCCAAGTTGGCGATCCAATCGCGGGCGCTGCGCGACGAGTCCAGAATGTCGTCCAATTGCCGGCTGTAGCCACGACGAATGATGCCGGGCGTGCCAAGGGTGGCGGGCGGGTCATCCTGGAGGGCGCTATGCAGCAATTGCAGGATGTCATCGCAAATGTCAAACTTTGCGACCAACTCGGCTATCGGCGCCAGCTCGGCCTTCTGCTCCAAAGGCAGCTTGATTGCCGGCAAGCGTGCCAGGTCCTCTCGCAGGCTCGTCAGGTCACGCGGATTGGCCACCGCCGAGGCGATGCGGTTGGTGACCCGCTCCAGGTCGCCCAGGCCAGCTAGCTCCTGGCGAATTGCGGCGCGAAACAGACCGTCCTCGTAAAACGAAGTCACCTGATCGAGGCGATGCTCGATCCGCTGCTTGTCGAGCAGCGGCATGCCGATCCATTGCCGCAGCAGCCGTTTGCCCATGGGCGTCACGCTGTCGTCCAATTCGGCCAGCAACGAGCCTCGAAGCTGCCCGCTGCGCAACGTCTCCGTGAGCTCCAGGTTGCGCCGGGTGGCGGCGTCCAGCACCATGAAATCGGCCAGGCTGTAGGTGGACAGTTCGACGAGCAGTGATGCCGCCGGCTGCTGCGTTTCGCCCAGATAGTCGAGCAGACCACCGGCCGCGGTCGTCGCCAGCGGGCGATTGGCCAGCCCAAAGCCGTCCAGGCTGGCCACGCCGAAGTGGTTTTTGAGGGCGGTTTCGGTCCGATCGGGGGCCAAGCGCCAGGCGGGCCAACGCGTCACGTAGCCGACGCCGTCCAGAGCAAGTTGGCTGTCGTCGGCCAGCAGGACCTCGGCCGGCCGCAGGCGCATCAGTTCCTGGCGAGCGCCGCCGGCCGGATCGCCCGTCTCAAACTCCGTGGCGCAGAACTCGCCGGTCGTGACGTCGACATAGGCCACGCCAACCCGACCCTCGCCGACCACAACCGCCGCCAGGTAGTTGTTGCGGTCGCCCGCCAGCAGGCCAGGCTCAACCACCGTCCCCGGCGTAACCACCCGAACCACCTGCCGCGGGAACAGGCCTTTCACCGGGCCCTCCCCGATCTGCTCGCAGATGGCGACGTGATAACCGCGTTCGATCAGCTTCCCGATGTAGCCCTCGGCCGCGTGATGCGGGATACCAGCCATCGGCACGCGCGCCCCTTTGGCCACATTGCGCGACGTCAGGACAATATCGAGTTCCTTGGCCGCCGTCTCGGCATCCCGATCGAAAGTCTCGTAGAAATCCCCCAACCGAAAGAACAGAATGGCGTCGGGATACTGTGCTTTGATGTCCAGGTACTGCTGACGGATCGGGGTTGCTTCCGAGGCTGTGGCCATGGTTCCGGCATTCTAAGGCGGCCCCAGGGAAACTTCAAGCGAGCATGCTATACTGCCGCCATGCCCGCCGACATCGTCGCAATCGACCTGGGCGGCACCCACCTGCGCGTCGCCCTGTTTGACGGCACCTCCCCCACGCCACTGAGTTCGACCAAGCTGGAAACCCAAGCCGATCAGGGTCCCGACCACGTACTCGACCGGGTCGTCGAGGCCGTCGGCCAACTGCCGCCACCGCAAGGCGAGCGGTGCTTTGGCGTTGGCGCGCCCGGTCCACTCGATCCCGTGGCCGGCGTCGTCTTCGAGGCGCCCAATCTCCCGGGCTGGAAGAACCTGCCGCTCAAAGCCAAGCTGACAAACCGGCTTGGCTGGCCGGTGGTCATCGGCAATGACGCCAACATGGCGGCGCTGGGGGAATGGCAGCACGGCGCCGGCCGGGGCACCACCAACTTGATCTACCTCACCATCAGCACGGGGGTCGGCGGCGGCGTGATCACCAACGGCGAGCTGCTGCTTGGTCACCGTGGGCTGGCTGCCGAGTTGGGTCATCTGACTGTCCAACCGGACGGGCCGCGCTGCGGCTGCGGTCAACGTGGCCATCTGGAAGCGGTCGCCTCCGGTACGGCAATCGCCCGCGCCGCCCGCCAACGTATCGATGATGGTGAAGACTCGGCCCTGGCCGGCCTCGACGAGCCACTGACCGCCGAGCTGGTCGGCCGGGCGGCGCAAGCCGGCGACGAATTGGCGGCTGCGGTCATTCGAGAGGCCGCTGAATGGCTAGGGCTGGCGCTGGCCAGCTTCGCCCATTTGTTCAACCCGGAAGTGTTTGTCCTGGGCGGCGGGGTGAGCCAGTTGGGCGCCCTGCTGTTTGATCCCATCCAGCAGTCGCTCCAGAACAACATCATGGACCCCAGCTACCTCGACGGCCTTCAAATTCTGCCGGCGGCGCTGGGCGATGACGCCGGCTTGGTCGGGGCGATGGTCTTGGCCTCCCAGGCCCACGCCTAGCCGTCTGGAAGAGTCTCTTTGGTTGACATGATGCTCTACCTATTGGTAGGACTGTCGTTGGCCTTCGGCTTCCTCAACGGCTTCCACGACAGCTCAAACATCGTGGCGGCAGCCATTTCATCTAGGGCTCTTCGCCCCCGGCTGGCCTTGTGGCTGGCTGCCATCGCCGTCTTCCTTGGCCCGTTTCTTTTCGGCGTAGCGGTCGCCCGCACTGTTGGCGCCGATTTGCTGGTTCCCTCGGCACTTGGCCCCAACGTGGTCGTGGCCGCGCTCAGCGCCGCCATCGCCTGGAATCTAGTGACCTGGTATTGGGGCATCCCGTCGTCATCGTCGCATGCCCTGGTCGGCGGGCTGGTTGGCGCCGCCGGTCTGCTGCAAGGCTGGGGTGCGATTCAAGGGGCTGGCCTGACCAAAGTGCTGCTGGCGCTGTTCATTTCGCCGCCGATTGGGTTAATCGCCGGCTTCCTGCTGCTGCGAGTCGCCCTATGGCTCTTGCGCGGGGCCAGTCCGAAGGTGAATAAGCAATTGCGGCGGGGTCAGATTCTGACGCTGATTGGCCTGGGGTTGAGCCATGGCACCAATGACGGTCAGAAGACAATCGCCGTGTTGACGCTTGGCTTGGTGACGGCCGGCGTACTGCCCGGGTTCGAAGTGCCGCTGTGGGTCATTGCAGCCAGCGGCCTTTCGATGGCGCTGGGCACTTCGCTCGGCGGCTGGCGTTTGATTCGGACCCTGGGGATGCGCTTGTTTCGTATCCGCCCGGTCCACGGGCTGGTGTCACAAGTTGCCGGCGCGGGGGTTATCTTGCTGGCGGCCGTCTTTGGGGGGCCCGTCAGTACTACGCAAGTCATGAGTTCAGCGATTATGGGCGCCGGCGCCGGGCAACGTGTCAGCCAGGTGCGCTGGTTGGTGCTGCGTGAAATGGTAATCGCATGGCTGCTTACGATCCCGGCCACTGCCGTGCTCGGCGGCCTGATCTCGCTCGGACTGGAAGCCCTCTAGTCCCACTCAAGCCACCCCTTGATAACATCCGCCATTTTGCCAGCCACCCCGGGTTCGTTATTGAACCAATGGATGGCGGGGTCGTCGGCCTTGAACCAATTGGCCTGGCGCCGGACAAACTGCCTAGAGCGCCGCTGAATCTGGCGCCTGGCTTCGTCCAGGGTCAGCTTGCCCTGCAGATGCTCGACAAGCTGTCGGTAACCGATGGCCGACATCGGCGGAGCCTCCGGCGGCACTCCGGCCGCCAACAACGCCTCGACCTCGGTCAGCCAGCCAGCGGCCAACATAGACTCGATTCGCTGGTCAATCCGGCGGTAAAGCTCGGGGCGGGGCAGCGTTAGTCCGAGCTGCAGGATGGCGAACGGCGGCGGCTGCTTGCTGCGCAGTTCGCTAGGCGGTTGCCCCGTCAGCTGGTAGATCTCCAGCGCCCGGATAACGCGGCGCACATTGCGTGGATCGATGGCGGCCGCCCGCACTGGGTCCACCTGCGCCAGGCGCCCATGCAGGGCCTGCGGGCCGAGATCATCGGCCACCGCCTGCAGCTGCCGCCGCAGCCCCCAATCCTGCGCCCTGGGGGGCGGCTGCCAGCCCTCGACGACCGCGGTCACATACTGGCCGGTGCCGCCGACCAGCAGCGGCAAACGACCGCGATTGTGAATGCCCTCAATCTCGGCCAACGCCGCCCGCCGGTAGGCCGCCAGGCTGTAACCTAGGTTCGGCATAGTGACGTCGATCAGATGATGGGCCACCTGGGCGCGCTCGGCTTCGGTCGGCTTGGCCGTCCCGATGTCCATGCCTCGGTAGACCAGCCGCGAGTCGGCCGAAACGATCTCACCGTCAAGCAGGTTGGCCAGCTGGAGCGAAACCGCCGTCTTGCCCACGGCGGTCGGACCAACCAACACCACCAGCGGCCGCTCCTTCATCCGCTGCCATCCAGGTCAGGCGCTTCTTCAACGGCGTTGACATAGTGATCCAGCCGCTGCACCCCCGAGGCCGGATCTCCTTCGATGGCGATCACATCGATACGCCAGCGGCGATCGTCCGCCTGATTGGCCTCCAGGTAACCCCAAGCAGTCCGTTGCAGGCTGCGCTGCTTCGATCCGGTGACGGCGGCCTCCGGCGTGCCGTAGCGCCGGCCGCGGCGAGCTTTGACCTCGACGAATACGAGGACCCCCTCCTGCTCGGCGACGATATCGATTTCACCGCGCGGCCCATGCCAATTCCGCACCAAGATACCGTAACCTGCCGCCTGCAGGTGCTCGACGGCGACCTGCTCGCCCCAGTCGCCGATGGATCCAGCGGAGGTCACAAAAACGCCCCCCTCAGCCGATGCCACAGGTCACGCCACAACCGGACTCTGCGGCGTGGCGGGCGCATGGCCAGCCGCTGATAGTGCTCTTCAACCAAACCACTTGTTCGTTCGACGTCGTAGGCCCTGGCCGACTCAACGGCGTTGCCCGCTAACTTGCGCCTGGTGTCGGCGTCCGATAGCAGGCGCGTCAGCTTGGCCGTGAAGGCCGGCAGATCGTGCTTGGCCAGCAACCCGTTGTAGCCGTCCGTGACCGTGTCGCCGACACCCGGCGAGTCGATCCCGACCACCGGCAAACCGGCGGCCAGCGCCTCAATCACGGACAACGGGTGAACCTCAGTCACCGAGGCGCTGACAAAGGCATCGGCCGCCTTCAGATAGCGGGGGATGTCCTCGTACGGCACCAGGCCAGTCATATGGACCTTGTTCGACAGTCCGCTGCGTTCGACCAGATCGCGCAGGTTGTCCGACTCGGGCCCGGTGCCAACGATCAACAGCGAAGCCTCGTCGTATCCGGCCTGGGCCCCGGCAAAGGCCCGCACCAGGAACGTCAGATTCTTCTCGGGGCCGACACGACCGATATAGATCAGGAGCACGTCCTCAGCCGGGACGCCGAGCTGGCTGCGCGGGATCGGTTCGATCTCGGCCGCAAAGGGGGCCAGGTCGACCCCGTTGGGGATGACCTCGATCTCGGCCTCCACTTCCAGCTCGCGCAGCACCCGGCGCAATCCCTCGGAGGGTGCGATCACCAAGTCGACCTCCCGGCAGAACGACGGCAGGTAGGCCTGCAGGAAGCTGGTGCCGATCTGATCGGGCAGCATCGGCAGGTAGGCCTGTGCATATAGGTCATAGCGGGTGTGGTTGGTAAACACGATCGGGATGCCCGCGGGCCGGCAGTAGCGCAGGGCCAGCCGGCCGCTGAGGAACGGGTGATGGACATGCACGACGTCCATCGTTTCCAGTTGGCGCTGGGCCGCGTCGTTGAAGCGAAAGCTCAGGTACAACCCGGAGTCGGCCATTGGCACCGGCACGCCCGGCGACCGTACCACCCCCGGTTCCTCGTGCTCGGTGCGTTCGCCAAAGGTGAATACAAAGACCTCGTGGCCCCGCGCTTCGAGGACGCGTTTGTTCAGGTCGATATAGTGCGTCACGCCGCTGACGTGTGGCTTGTAAATGTCGGCCAGCATGCCGATTCGCATGGATTTCCCCTCCAGGTTGACTCCATCCTAGCCGCCCTGCCGAAGCAGCGTCAAGACTTGCCCCCGTATCCGCACACGTGATTCAGTTACCGATTACATATGCGGATGGGAAGCTAGTTGACAATCTTGCTTGGCCGACGCTAGAATACGGGTTTATAGGCGCGTCCGAGACGTACGGCCCTCGCCGCGCCCTCTTCCCCCGCTGACCTTAGGAGGTGCGCCTGACCCAGATTGTCACGACCCATACGAAGGTTCGGCCCGTATGCCGAACGATGTTTTGCACGAATATCAG
>Ga0214472_10005856_pt1 | contig 12924 bp, 28 predicted proteins | sample RVTome_6_FD_207662 | JGI IMG/M metagenome (GOLD analysis project Ga0214472, IMG submission 207662) | Soil microbial communities from uranium-contaminated site in the Upper Colorado River Basin, Wyoming, United States - RVT140D175 | ecosystem: Environmental > Terrestrial > Soil > Contaminated >... | reverse complement strand
GCAATGCTTCGTCACTGAGCGAAGCAGTTCATGAACCGCTACTTTTCTGGCCGCGGTGTCATCAAAGCGCTGGCTGTAAGTCGGCGCAACCGAGATACTGCCATCCGCAAGTTCCTCGTAACCGCAGCGCTTGCCCATCCGGTGGATCGGATACTTGGGCGCTTTTTTCTTCACTTCGCTACCCTCCCGCAGATCCGCATGATCTCGCGGTAGCGGCGCGCTCGATCCATGCGACGGAGCATCTCCTCGTTGTAGGAGCCTCCGACGTGGCCGCCACCGCTTCCCATGCACTGCTCGTACGGACTGGGATCGAGAAAATCATCGCAACAGCCGCACCCGCCGCCACCCCAATCTCCAGGTGGGCCAGCATCGCATACGAACTCGGCGCCGATCTCCAGCGCCTCGGTCAGCAGGTCGAGGTCGCAGACGCGCTGAGTCGGAGCTGCGATCAGACTTGCAGCAAGGAGAATGGCAATCACGCCAGCACCTCTGCTGTTGGAACTTCCAGCCCGAGCCACTCTGCGGCTCTTGTAATCTGCTCCGCGTCGAAAACCTTATCTAAGAACCGTCTCGCTACGGCGGCATCGCCATTGCAATTTGCGAGGTACTCCGACCACACCAACTTGACCCTATTGGCATCGTGAAGCAGTCCAGCGCACCGCTCCCAGTCCTCAAACATCTCGCGAGTCGCATCCTGGACGGCTTGCATCGACTTCTTGTGCGATTCGAGGGCTTTGCTGTTCCGCCCCTTGGCGTCTTTCACGGCCTTCAGCTGGATCATGAACGCGGCGAAGTTCTCTGGGTTCGGGAGGTCCATCGGTTCAATAGCAAGCTCGCCCATCGGCTTCGCAATCTTGGCATCGGTTCCGTAGTCGGTTTCAAGCTCGAACGGGTTCAATGCGATGAAAGCTTCGGCTTGTTCTAGTGTGTGAAATAATTCGTGAGTCCTGTAGCCGTGCCTGACCGAATAGAACCTACACGTGGGAACGTCCTTCACCTCGTGGACCGGCTCCAGGTCAGGCGGCTTCGGAGCGACAACACCTTTATGCATCAACTCCATGCCGACGTAACCATCGATCTGGTCACGGTTGAGCGCGGCCCGCTCCTGCTCTGTAAGATCCCAATAGGTATTCACGCCTGCACCTCCCGTCGCAGCGTCACCCGTAGCTTGCTCCGCATCCAGCACCGCCAGCACTTCGGCTCCCGGTCCAGCGCTAGGCTCAGCTCGACCTGATCTGCGATCGCATCGCGATAGGCGCGCTTGCACTTGCAGTAGCGCAGCAGCACCCAGCGCGTTGAGAACCATGTCTTGCCATACTCGAAGCGCAAGCCGCCGATGGTCACGCCGCTAGAGTCAACACACGGCCGGCGCGGCACCAGGCCGAACGCGCTGAAAAACTCCCAGCGCACCTGCGCAATGAACGGCGCCGACTTCAGCCGCCGCGCCGCGTCTGCATGCGAGCGCAGATCGTGCTCCGAGTCACCGCGCGTCGGGTGGTCTAGTATCAGTGCTGGTTCCATGTTTCACTCCTCTCGATCAATCTCGTCATTCGGCTTTCGCTTCTCGCGCCGCACCCACAGCTCGACAAACGTGATCCATGCGGCCAGCGCCATGCCGGCGAGCAGGATCAGGCTCCACGGATCGAGCGGCGGGTGGGCAGGTAGCGTCACGGCTTCCACCCGGCGGCAGCCAGCTTGAGGATCACCCCAATGTCGCACGGCAACTCCGCTTGCGAGAAGTGCTGGCACTCGCAATACAGGCAACGCGTTCCAACCGTTCTGCCGTGCAAGAACTCGCCGTGTCCGCATTCGCAGAGGCCGAGCGCATAGGCCGCCCGCACGATATCCTGGTACTCGACCGGGTCGGGGACTCGCCCGAGCACGCCCACGAGCAATGAGCCGTTGAGCGTCACCGTCCGATCATCTCCCGGTCGCACTGATCCATGACCTCGCGCAGCCGGTCGGCATTCGCTAGGGTCGGCCAGTAGAACCTGCACCCGGTAAGCAACCGCTCTCTGAGCCAAGCGCGGTAGAAATCCGTGAACGCACTCTGGCGCTCCGGTCCCGGAGTAGACTCGCGCCGCTGGCGTTCCATCAGATCGGCAAACCGCTGCGGATTGCGAGACGCAAACCATGGGCGGTATCGGGCGCGAGCGCTCATGGCAGCACCGCCCGCAGCACACCGAGATCAAGCGCCGCGCCCCATGCGAACCCGCGTCCGAGCCTGCGGCCGCTAGACTCCTCGACGAATGCCACCATGCCGGCGAGCATGCGCACCCCGGCGCCGATCTGGTAGCTCGCCGAGATCAGCAGCGCCCGCGGGCTTGCCTCCGCCTCCTCGTAACTAGCCGCATTGATTCCGAAGCTTGCGCCGAGATTCGCGCGCCAGTCGCCTAGCCCGCGGCTCGGCAGAGCAATGAAACCGGGCGCGGCCGGAAACACCGTTACCGTGAGATATGGGCGGACGGTATCCAGCGCGCCAACCGCAGCCCCGTCGATCGAGTAGACGCGGCCATTGGGCTCTTCGGCCCAAGTGCGCGATAGCAGCGACAGTAGGATTCCACAGCCAACGAGCGCCGTAATCGCTATGCGGCGCCAGCGATTACGCGAGCGCACCTGGTCTTCGAGTGCGCAGCCCATGCTATTTTCCCAATACCCCCAAGTTCCGTCCTTCGGAGCCTCACCTGGAATCCACACAAAGCGACCTCGACCATCACGCCCACGCTCGCTCGAAAGCTCGTCGAACTCCTCACGCTCGCCGCACTGGTTGCAGTACCAGACCAGCTCGCGGTCGTGCGGGCGGCAGGATGGGTGATGGCTCACGTCCCGCCCTCCCCGAGCGCGCGGTCGATGAACGCGTTGTGCTCGGCGGCGCCGCAGTCGCATGGCCCGCGAATAACACCGACGATACCGTCGCGCGCTGTCATCGGAAGTTCACTATGCTCAAGGCCGCAACTGTAGTGATGGAACTGCCGCAGCTTCCGCAGCGCGGCCCGCAATGCGCGGACTTCGTGGAGCAGGCGCGGTAGGCAACTAAATGCGCGCGCGTACCAGTTGACCTTTGTCAGCATGCGCCTATCTGAATCCCAGACGGGCATCAGGCCCGACAACCAAACGAACATCTCGCCGGTCGTTGGTGGACTAAGCGCCTCAGTGTTGATCTTGTCGATCACCTTGAGTTCCGCCTCGGTCAGCGGCTTGCGCTCAGCGCTCATAATCCACCGGCACCGGCTGCCCGTCTTCGCCCTCTCGCCAGCCATACGCGCCTGGCTCCAGCCAGTCGCTGAGCTGCAGATCCGGCGCGACCCTCTGCTGGATGTGCAGCCCGCCCAGGTCCTCGGGCAGATGGCGGCAGATCCAGCCGATCAGGGCCTGCCCGTACAGCACGGACAGGACACCGACGGCGCAGCCGGCAATGCCGACGATGGCGACCTGCATCGAACAAGGCACGGTCACTCCGATACCTCGGATTCATCCTGCGTCGGTGGCCTGCCGGTGACTCTTATGCCAAGCGTGTAATTGAATTTTCTTTCTGTGGGCCATCGCTGAACCTCAACGCCGCCAACCACAACGACGGTCCCGCCGCGCCATTCAATGTAATCGGCTGCAGCCTGGTAGAGTCGATCTAGGGGATCGAGCTTCGAGCGCTTAGACCGCTTCACTTGCCCGCCTCCGGCTCGTACGGCGGCGGCAGCTCGCGGTAGGCGGCCACCTGAAGCCCGTCACGCATCTTGCGCATCGTCTTCCAGCGCTCTTTCCAGAGCTGGATATCTGCCACCGCAGCGTCGCGCCTCTTTCCAAGCTCGATGATCGTATTGCGCTGGCGCTCGATGCAGCTCTCAAGTTCTGCTACTAGCGGGTCGGGGACGCGGCGGTTCCAGCGCTCGAACGCGTCGTCGCCAACGACAGAGATCCGGCATCCGAACGGGCAATAAACATTCTTGGTTTTCTTCTTGCCTGATTCGTAGTAGCCAACCAGCGCAGCGGGTTTGCGACAGAGCGGACACGGCTTCAGCTCCGGCGCCTGCTCGGACTGCGAGAGTGTTGGTCCGGCATCGCTGGTAAAGCAGGACTGGCGCTCGACCACCGTCGGCGGCATGATCTGTTCGCCGGCCGGACCCTTGGCCTCCGCGCTGACGAAACGCAATCGGCCGACCCATGGCTGCGCTGGTGCGCTAAGAGCACTCGCAACCAGCTCACGCTCGGCCGCAGCGAGGTGATCTTCGGGATCGCCGTAGTTCGCATGAGCCTTCACTGCCGCACGCACAGCCCCGATCACGTGGCGCAGCGCTCCGACCAGGTCGGGGCCGGACTTCAGCTCGACCACCGCAGTCTCACGCTCCGCGCGGTTGAACTCGTCGCGGAGGGCGTCGACCTTGGCCGTCTGCTCTCCGCGCGCCATGGTGTAGAGCGCATCGAGCAAGCGGCTTTCGGCGCGTGTCGTCATTGGCTGCGGGCCTTACTCTTCCGACAGCCCGAGCGCCTGGTGCACGTTGTCGAGTAGGATCTGGATCGCCTGGACGTGGCCCATGACGCGCTGCTGGTTGGGGTGACCGGCGAGCGACGCCTCGCACGCCTGCTCCAAGTTCACCATCTCCAGCTTGGCGCGCTCCTGAGCCGCTGCGAGCGAAAGGCGGGCGGCGGGAGAAGTTCCAAGACCGTTCATGACTTGGCCCCCTTCTGGTACTCGTGCTCGGCCGGCTGCTCGAACGCGCCGCCGAGCGAGATCGCGGCGCAGGCCCACATCGACGCCTCGCGGACTTCGCGCAGCGCCACCACGCGGTCGGCGCAGTCAGGGACGTTATCGATGATTGCCTGGCTGAACTCGATTGCCGCGGTCCGAACGTTGGCCATCGCGGCGATCTGCTTCGGGTTGGGCGCGTTGAATCCGATCACGAACTCCGGGTCGTACGGCATCTGGCTCTCCTTCACGCCGCTCCGCGCAGCGATTTGAGTATTTCTTGGGCGCGACCGACCACGTCCTTGTCGCCGGCCGCGACGTTCTGCCACGCCTTGCGCGCGGCGACCTGATCCTCGGGATCCTGGATCACCGAGACCACGGCTTCCATGCGCGCCCGGTCGGCCGAGTTGCCGACCAGCACCGAGTCGAGCGCCGCGCGCAGCTTCCCGGCGAGTTCCACCTTGCCGGTGTCGATCGAGCGCCCGAAGCGCTTCTCGTACCACTCGACCGAAAACTGCAGCATCGGGATCTCGCGCTCCTTGCCGCCGATCTCCTTGGCGCCGATCTTGCCGGCGCTCAGGACGATCAGCAGCAGGGACGCAACCTCGTGCGTGTCGGTCTCGAACGTGTACGGACCCTTGGGGTCCCGGACTTCCCAGACGCTCATCGGCTCCTCCGTACCTTCGCGATTTTTCGGACCTCTAGCGGATCGTAGCGGCGGTTGCCGTCCCGGTCGCGCCGCGGTTTTGGGCGCTTGCCCTGCCGGTCCCACTTGCGCATGGTGGAGATCGAGACCCGCAGGATGCGGGCCGCCTCCCCAATCCCTATTGCCGTCTCCAGGTCCATCGTAGGGTACCGTACCCTACCACTGGGCGGCTGTCAAGTGGAAAGTTTCTCGGCGGTCACGTCGCCACCAAGAACACCCCGTCGGCCCGCGTGACCAGGTAGCGCCACGGCGACCAGGAGGGGTTGAGCTGTGACATCCGCGAGTCGCCATCGCCCAGGGTTCTTAGCCACTCGACCAAACAAGAGCACTCGAACACGATCTCCGCCGGCTCCAGGATCTCCCCGTGCGCCGTGGTGGTGACGCGGGTAGATGCGATCAGCACGGGCGCTCCGGGTACACCTCATGCTGCGCGTCGCATTTGCTACAGGTTACGTGTCCTTTGGTTCGATCGGCGTCTATCTTCCAATCGCTGATTACATGGCAGCCACAGGCTGGGCAAGTGAAGTCATACCCGTAGGCTAAGCGGCGGCCGCGTGCTGTCGCCAGAAACTCTGCGGTTGTGAGCGCGTCGCTCACTCCCCGCGCAGCTCCTTGCGGATCGCGTCCAGCGCGGTATCGAATCCGCGCAGCTCCTTGAGTCGTTCGATAGAACCGCTGCAGAGTCCGACCTCTGCACCAACGCGCCAGACTTGCTCCACAAGCATCTCCAGCGCGCGCTCGAGGCGGTCGAGCCGGGCGTGGAGATTCGCGCCGTCTTGGGTGTAGGCATGCCGGTTGAACGGATCACCAACCAGCGTGACGCCGGATTCTCCGGGCCTCCTGCTCCGCTCTTGTGACCACTGGTCAAACAGCTTGCGCAGCCGCCCGACTGGCACTGTCTCCACGCTCGCCTTGCCGCCTTCGCGACCCACCGCGTCTAGGTCAGTCACAACGAACACCTCCCACAATACCCGCAACCTGGACCGCAAGCTGTTCCTGGAAACTCCTCGCGCTCTTGCTCCTCTGGGGTTGCATCCTCCCCGAACACCTCCGCGATATCCGCGATTCCGGATTCCAGCTCGGCCTGCTGTTCGGCCGCGGACTTGGGCGGCTGGATTGCCGCGGTCATGTCCATGCCTTCCGCGACCCCCATGAGCTTCGCGTAAGCCGGGTGCTTCCGCCACCGCTCAACCGCCCGCTGCTGCTCGGCCCACAGCTCGGGGTCGCGTTCGCGGTCGGCCGTGGTCATGGCTGAGAACATGTAATGGATCTTCATCTCCGTCATAGCTCCTCCAGCGCCCTGATGGCCGTTCCTGGATCATCGCTGAATTTCAAGCAGAGCCTTTGTAGCTCCGCCATGGAACACGGTGCTTTTGTAATGGCTCCGCCGTTCAATGCTGGCCCGTAGAATCGGCGCAGGAACCGCGTGGCTTGCTCTGCCGTCGGAGGACCGATACTGAGCCGCACATCGAAGCGACCGGGGCGGGTCAGCGCCAGATCGAGCTCCGCCGTGTTGTTGCTGGTAGCAAACCAAATAGCCCCTTCCGGTGAGGCAAGGCCATCGAGCGCATTAAGCACACCCGAAATGGTCAGTGTCTCATCGCCACCGGCACCGAACGGAGCCCGGTCGAGGTCCTCCATCGCAAAGATCGCCCCCGCAGGAAGCCGCGCTACCAGTCGAGAAAAGCATTCGTCATGCAACGCCGGATCGCTGAGGCAGAGCAAATAGAGCGGCAAGCGAAGCTCGGTTGCGATGGCGCGAATCAATGATGTCTTACCGTTGCCGGGTGGACCCTCCAAAAGGTAGCCGCGGTGATGCGGGATACCGAGCTTACGGTAGCGATCAGCAGATCGCAGAAACTCACGAACATCCGCCAACAACGTCTCGGTGGTGCCATCGGAAAGGATCACCGAATCCGCCGGCCTTCCACCGCTGCGGTGAACTGGCGCCCACTCGCTGAATTCGCGCCGGAATACCGTGACCTCTCCGTCCGGTTCAGCTAGCGACCGAGCCTCTTCGAGCAGCGATCGTATGGCAGCGTGGTCACGAACAAACAGGGTCAGAACGAAGCTTTCGCGGATACTCGAATAGCCCTGTGGCTGCTCAGACTCCTTACGCACCCGCTCGACAATCATCAGGCGACCAGCATGCCGGAAAACGTGCAGTCCGGGTGCCGGGGAAAAGATGATCCGGCGCTCTTCAATCGGGCGCGGCCCACTCGGTTCGTGTGTGCGCTCACCCGATCTAACCGACACCGAAATCCTTCTGGCTCTGCGTCCATATGGATGGACTGACAACCAGACCCGCAGCCATTCGAATGCTGGCTCGCGGTCGAGGATATCAACCTCGAATACCAGGCGCCTCCGAACCGCCGTCCACAGCTTGGCTGGCAGGTTGCGCGCCCATGCGAGCAATGCTCCGCCCACCACCGTGAGTAGGCCCGCGCCGGCGAGATCATTCCCGCGTAGATACTCAAACAGGTCCATTCAGTCCCTCCAGCGCCTTGCGCGCTTCATCGTCGCCGGCCGCTGCTCGGCGCTCAGAATGGCGGCTCATCGCTTGCCTTGATGCGGCCCTCGCGCACCGCCGCGTAGTAGGTCGCCAGATCAAAGCGCGCCTTCTCAGCTACCGCCCGCTCCGCGCTGCCCTCAAACATTTCGCGCTCGCGGCGCTCAATCCAGAGCAGGACTTCGACTTCGGTTGGCGCGGTCACTGTTCGCTGCCAGCGCCCTCGATTAGGCGGTATTCATGCTGAGCGGTCGTAATCAAACGCGGCTTGGTGCCGGGGTTAAGCAGTCGCCCGCCGAATTGCCACGGCTTATGAACGTCCTCTGGCGCGGTGGTGAAATACTGGATAAACAGCTCGCGCTGACGGTTGAGTTCGTAGCCCGGTTCTTCTGGCACCTCAGTACACAGGCGGACCCAATCGCCCCAGGTCCGGCGGATCGCATGGACCATGCGAGGATCATCGAAGGCAACCGGGTTTGCTGAACCAACTTCATTGATCGCATGCAAGAGAATCTGCCAGGCCGACTCAGCTAGTTGACGATCGCTTACGCCCACCAGTGCTCTTATCTCGTCGGCCGCTGGCATGAACCGAAACCGCTCGATCGCCAGCCGGTAGGCGTCCATAAGTTGCTGGTCGGACATCCTTCCGAGGGCCTGACAATATGAAGCAATCGCCATCCGATCCAGTTCGCAGGAAAACCGCCGAGCCAGAGAAGTAACTACCTCGGTCAACCGCTGCTCACGGGTCTCGCTCATGGATTAGCTTCTCCTTCTGCTCCCGCTTTTCGCGCATCATGCGCAGCACTTCTTGCGCCGCTGCGGCGGTCTTATCCCCTTTGGTCATGCGCTGCGGCTGGCCGCCGTTACCGCCGAACATGCCGACGTGATCCTGAGTCCTAGAAAACCAAGTGTTCAGAAACTTGGGCCGGTCCTTCTTGATCTTCTTGGGGTTCGCTAGCTCCCAGGCGTGCGCGCGCCTAACTTCAGCCGCCGGATCCACACCAGGGAATGCAACCGCCCAAGACTCCTTGAGTTCTGGCCACCTAGAGCAAAGCAGGTGGTCAGCTTCATAGAGCCTGAGCCCAAGTAGGTCTTGCGGAATGGCCGGCGCGGAGTTCTGCTCCGCGCTAGCTTCTTCCTGCTCCTGTTTCTTCTTCTGCTTCTGTTCCTGCTCCTGCTCCTGATTCGCCATAGCCTTCGGCGTAGTCTTAGCGGAAGGCTTCGGACAAGCCTTCTCGAAAGCCTTACCGAAGGCTTCGCCTATGCCTTCGAGGAAGACTTTAAGTGTATGCCACGCAAGGACTTTTAGCTCACACTCAGGCAGTTCGTCCCAGTAGTACTTCCATGACGTGACCACGTTAGGGGACTCTGGGGCGTTGTACCTGATAGCGTTTTTGATCCAAACAATACGGGCTTCCCAGTTGGCTTCGATCATGCCTTTCGATGAGGCTTCCCGAAAGGCTTCCCGAAAGGCTTTCAGCGGCCAACCAAGAGACTCAGCCAGCGCAGCCTCTCCGGCCCTGAAGATGCCTGGAATTGGACCGGACTCGGGGCAGGTCAGAAGGTAGAGCCATAGCCCTTGGCCGCAAGGCTGAATCGGCGTCAGAGAAAGAAAGCGCTCATCACCCCAAACGCGACGATCAACCTTACCGTATCGAGCCACGGTCTCTCCCCAAAAAAGAAAAACCCGGTCCATTCAGCGCTGGGTAGTCCTTTGGGTAGAACGCTCCGTAGCCTTGGGGGGCGACAGGGGCAGAGGATCTACCCAGCGCAAAACAGACCGGTAGCCGGTTATCGGCTTCGGATTTCAAGTGCCGCTCCCATGCCTAGGCTACGTTCTACCCGCAACCATGATGCACTCCGGACTTGCCCAAGTCAAGCGGGAAGCCTTAAAATCGGGCCGTGATCTCGAAGCGCCGCCGGGCCTACGTGTTCGCGGAGCGCGTCCTGGAGCTGATCGAGTCCGCGCAGGCTGATATGTCGCCCGAGGAGCGCGAGGAGCGAAGGGCCAAGGCCAGCGCCGTCGTAAGTAGGGTGCTAGCCAGGCGGGCCGCCGAGCGCATGGTCCGGCGCACCTGCAAGCGCGGGGCGCACTGGGAGCATTAGGCTGGCCGTCCTGGGGCTAGGCGGGGTTTGTATCCCAGCCGGCGCGGTTCGATTCCGCGGGCCAGCTCCGCGGTGTGCTTAGGGAGTGGTGGCGGCCAGCCCCCAGAGCTTGGTGGTCCGCCCCGACTTGCGGCACGAGATCGAGCCCGACTTTTCGAGCTCTCCCAGCAGCTTGCGGCCGCGCGTCCAGTCGCCCCCGATGCCGGCCAGGCAGACCGCCGTCGGGTGCTCTCCGGGATGCGCCCGGAACCAGGCCAGCGCGCTCTCCCGATCGGCCACCGGGCCGGCCCGCCTGCCCGCGCGCCGCGCCGCGATCAGGTCGCAGGCCAGGTTGACCGCGCAGGCGAGCAGCAGGTCGGTGCGGTCGTCGGGCAGGATCCCGCCCGCCGCGGCCACCATGTCCTCGATCACCTTCTCCACCATCCCGGCGGCCGGCTCGAGATCCGATCGCTCGCCCGAGGCGAAGTTGAGCGAGCGACCGAAAACCCGGATCAGCGGCATCCCGATCAGGAGCCGGCGATCAGCGCCAGCAGCACCGCGTCGGCCTCGTGGACCTTGAGGTCGTGGTCCAGGTGGGTGGGCGCCTCCGGCACCAGTCTCCGGGCCAGCTCGATCTTGAGCGCGTTGCGCGCCGAACGGCCCATCTTTCCGGAGCAGACCTGCTTGGCCAGCGTCGCCACCGAAACCGGGACCTCGTTGGGCGGTCGCTCGCCCCGCCCATCCCTCCAGCCGCGCAGATAGCCGATGATCTCGCCCTCAGCCCGGCAGACCTTGGCGAAGCGTTGGACCCGCTCGTATCCGATCCACACCTGCATGTCGGCCGAGCCGGCCAGCAGTTCGAGCGTGCGGCCGACTCGGGCGCAGACCGTCCTGGGCTCCGAGCAGCCGATGGCCAGGATGACCGGCGGCGGATCGAGCGCCGCTGGGATCTCGCGCAGCGTCCCGTGCTCCTCGGACCGCAGCAGCTCGATCAGCTTCGGGCCGGCCAGCATCACGCAGTAGCCGACGTTGACCGATCCGGCGTCGATGCCGATCAGGATGCGGTCGGTCACGGCTCCTCGAACACTGGTTCGGGCTCCGCGTTGTCGGCCCGGAGATCGAGCGCCGTCACCGACTCGATCACCAGATACTCGCCGCTCTTCTTCCAGCCCACGCCCACGGATTCGCCGCCGTCTCGGGCGTTCTGCAGGATGTCGGCCGTCGCCTTGTCCTTGGTGACCAGCTCCCTGACGCCGTCCTCGCAGGTCATCCCGACCGTCCAATAGGCGGACCCCTTGGCGCCGCGTCGCTGGTTCACCGCGATCACGGTTCCGCGCGATACCGTGAGATTCTCGTGGCTTTTTTGTGGCCCCGCCGTAGCCACAGAAGTCCCGGCCGACTGCGGCTCGGGTTTCGCCGCGGCCACACCACCGCGCGCCCATTCGGCGAGCTGCCGTCCGGTTTCCTCGTCGAGCTGCTTGCCGGGCTTGAAACATGCCTTGTGGTGGTCCTCCATCTTGGCGACTTTGTTTTTGAAAGACTCCTGGGACCAGTCCGGCACGCCCTTGGAGCCGGGCAGCAGCAAGCAAGAAAAGGTCGCCGCGTAGAAGAACGGTGGCCCGCCGAGCGGTTGCCAACCGATGTCAACGATCTTCAACTTTCCGTCTTGGTCCTTGATCGGAACCGCCTTTTCCTTGGCCCAAAAGGTCAGCAGGAAGTGGCACTTCGCTTGCCACATTCGATGAAGCAGAAAGGTCCGCTTCGGCGCGACCTTAGCCCATGCGCGCATGCTGTTCCTTTCCCTAGCTTTCTCGTTATCGCCACCGTACTTCTCCACCAACTCCTCGTGCTGTTCCAGGTATCCACCAGGCCCTTGATGCTCGTGGGTGAATGAATCAACCACGATCACCTTGGCGCCCTTCTGGAGGCAGTGGTCGATCGCATCCCAGTAGTCGAGCGACCCGAACGGCGCCTCGAAGGCAACGTGTCGGAACTTGTACTCGTCGGCATAGTGCCGCGCTCGGTTCATCTCCGTGTCTATGAGAAAAACCTCGCCGCCGACCACTTCCCGCATCCCGATGGCGAGCCGTGCCGTCGAAACCGTTTTGCCGGAACCAGGCGGACCAACGCAGATACCGATCAGCGGTACGTCTTTCCGTTCCGCGGGCTTGTCCTCGAACTGTCGCTTGGTGCGGCTCATTTTACCGCTAGCAGACCAAGAATGAGAGCAGTAATAGACACAAGAACCATTTGGTCATCCCCCTCTCGAATGGCCTTGGCGCACACGGCACCAAGAAAGTAGGCCGTAACCACAAAACCGAGCAACCTCATCGCCTTGCAACCCCAGAGAACGATTGGATCGCGCTTCAAGACGATGCCCAACAGCAGGAGCAAGTCCACGAATCCCAGTCTTCTCACTGCCCCGTCTCCAGGATCTTGTCCAAGGTATCGTCCTCCCCTTTCGGATTCCAGGGCGCCAGATCGAGGAACGGATCCCCGCCCTCGCCCCGGATCAACTCGTCGCGCAGCTCGCGTTCGGTCCAGCGCTTCTCCTCCCAGACAGGGTATTCGAGCCGATGCGGGCCGGCCGTGTATCCCGGCCACGATCCCGACTCCAGGCAGCGTTGCCAGAGCTGGAAGGCGGCGGAGACCTTCTTGCGTGCCATGTCGAAATGCCCCGGGTCGAGCGTGACGACCGAGATCAGGTGCGGCGGGTCGAGCTCCTGGAAGACCCAGCGGAATTCGATCCGGCCGCCCAGCTCGGGGTGCAGGGTGAGCAGGCCGCGCTCCTGCATCGCGCCCTGGATGTCGTACCCGAGATCGACGAACGGCGGGCCGAGTCGCTCGGGGTTGCACGAGCCGTCGCGCGTCTTGTAGTCGTAGACTACCAGCCCGGCCGGGGTTTCGAGCACCCAGTCGAGCATGGCCCGTCCCCACGGCCCG
>Ga0214472_10005855_pt1 | contig 12924 bp, 12 predicted proteins | sample RVTome_6_FD_207662 | JGI IMG/M metagenome (GOLD analysis project Ga0214472, IMG submission 207662) | Soil microbial communities from uranium-contaminated site in the Upper Colorado River Basin, Wyoming, United States - RVT140D175 | ecosystem: Environmental > Terrestrial > Soil > Contaminated >... | reverse complement strand
GGGCCGGCTGGGCGGCTTCGCCGGGCGCGGCGACACCCCGCCGCCCCGACACCCAGGCTTCCCGCACGGGCGCGTCGATCGTGCCGCTCTCGGCCCGAGGCTGACCCGCGACGATCGCCAGGTAGCGCCGCTCGATCCGGTGGTCGCGAAACGTCCGGATCAGCCCCGCCCGCGCCTCGCGCGAGAGCGCGAACGCCAGAGCACCCGACGTGTCGCGGTCGAGGCGGTGCACGCGCTCGGCGTAGCCGCCGTGGGGCTGAAGGCGGTGGGCGTAGTCCTGCACGCGGCCGAGCGCCGTGTCTTCCGCACCCGCCCCCGGCGTCGCGGGGACGCTCAGCAGTCCTGCCGGCTTGTCGATCACGAGCACGTGCTCGTCCTGATGAAGCACGGGAAGCGTCAGGCGCGCCTTCGGGAGCGCCTTGCGGTTCGGGTCGAACACGACGCTGGCCGACTCGGGGACGTCGCGGCCCGGCTCGCGCACGCGCTCGTCGCCGACGCACACCTGGCCCTTCTCGATCACGTCCCGGGCCTTGCGGCGCGAGAGCGCGGGATGCCTTTGGATCAGGAGCAGGTCGAGGCGCATGCGGAGGGGCCTAGTGTAGACTCACGCTCCGTCGCCCATCCAACCGGAGGTTCCGATGCTCGCGCCCGTCGTCCTGCCGCTCCTGCTGCTCGTGGCTCCACAGGAGCCGCGAGCGACCGCCCCCGAGGAGCCCGCCGCGCGCGGTGCCCAGAGGGCCGAGCGGTCCGCCGACAAGCCGGCCGAGAAGCCGGCCGAGAAGGCAGCCGAAAAGCCCGCCGAAAAGGAGGAAGTGCCGGTCGTCACGAAGCACGAGCTCCGGCTCGCGAGCGGCCGCGTGTTGCGCTACAGCGTCACGACGGGCCTGATGCCGCTCAAGAGCGACGCGGGCGACGTCGAGGCGCGGGTCTTCTTCATGGCCTACGCGCTCGAGCGCACGGGCGGCCCCGAGACGCGGCCGCTGATGTTCTCGTTCAACGGGGGACCCGGTTCGTCCTCGGTGTGGCTGCACCTCGGGGCGCTCGGTCCGAAGCGCGTGAAGATGCGCACCGACGGCACCATGCCGTCCCCGCCGTATCGCCTGGTGGACAACGAGCACACCTGGCTCGACGACACGGACCTGGTGTTCATCGACCCGGTGGGGACCGGCTACAGCCGGCCCGCGAAGCCCGAGCTCGGGAAGAAGTTCTGGGGCGTGCAGGGCGACATCGAGTCGGTGGGGGAGTTCATCCGGCTCTACCTCACGCGCCACGAGCGCTGGGGCTCGCCGCTCTTCCTGGTGGGCGAGAGCTACGGCACCACGCGCGCGGCCGGCCTCGCCGGCCACCTCGTCGAGCGCGGGATCGCCTTCAACGGCATCCTGCTCGTCTCCTCGATCCTCAATTTCCAGACGGCGCGCTTCACGCGCGGCAACGACCTGCCGTATCCGCTGTTCCTCCCGACCTACGCCGCCACCGCCTGGTACCACAAGAAGCTGCCGGCCGAGCTGCAAGCGAAGCCGGTCGCCGAGTTCCTGCGCGAGGTGGAAGCGTTCGCGGGCGGCGAGTACCCGGGCGCGTTGCAGCAGGGCGACCGCATGAGCGCGGCCGAGCGCGAGGCGGTCGTCAAGCGCCTCGCACGCTACACCGGCCTGTCCGAGAGCTACCTGGACGAGTCCGACCTGCGCGTCGAGATCCAGCGCTTCTGCAAGGAGCTGCTGCGCCGCGAGGGGCACACGGTCGGCCGGCTCGACACCCGCTTCCGGGGCACGGACGCGACCGGCGTCGCCGAGCGGCCCGAGTTCGATCCCTCGCTGGCGGCGATCCGGCCGCCCTACACCGCCACCTTCAACGACTACGTGCGCCGCAGCCTGGGCTACAAGTCCGACACCGTCTACCACATCCTCGGCGGCGGCATCGGCAACCCGTGGGACTTCGGTTCGCAGAACGGCTTCGCCGACACCTCCGAGGCGCTCCGTAGCGCGTTCGCGAAGAACCCCGACATGCGGGTGTTCGTGGCGAATGGCTACTACGATCTGGCGACGCCCTATTTCGCGACCCAGTACACGCTGTCGCACATGGGCCTCGACGCGGCGCACGCGCATCAGCACCGCATACTACGAGGCCGGCCACATGATGTACATCCACGAGGGCGAGCTCGCGCGGCTGAAGCAGGACGTGGCGAAGTTCATCGCGTCGGCGCTGCCGAAACCCTAGGCTCTCCGCCTGGCCACGGCCGGGAAGAGAACGGTTCACGGCACGACTACATCCAACGAGCCGACGAATCGGCCAGAACTCCCGGGACGTGACCGAATGCCAGACGGCGGTCTCGTCCCGGGAGGGGCGTCACTCGCGCAGCCCGCGGGCATCGTCCCACGCCGCCGGGTCCTGGCGGAAGTACTCCGAGAGGATCGCGTACACCCCGGGGTGGCGGCGTCTCACGACCTGCGGGATCTCGAAGAACGCTTCGACCGCCACGCCGAGGAACTCCACCGGGTCGTTGGCGCCGTAGCTGTCGAAGGCGGAGCGTCCGTGGCGCAGGCGCTCCATCTCCCTCTCCGCGACCACCACCCACTCGCGTGCGCGGGTGGCGGAGAGACCCACCGGGATCCCGTCGAAGTGCGTCTGGTCCACGTCGAGCAGGTGCGCGAACTCGTGGATCCCGACGTGGTACGCGTCGTCCGGCCGATCGAAGCTCTCGTGGAGCGAGGGCACCGACAGGATCACGGTGCCCCAGGGGTGCGCTTCGCCCGAGCGCTCGTCGCCCCCGAAGGCGTAGTCGCGATCGAAGTCGTCGGGGTAGAGCAGCACTTCCGTGAGCTGGTCCCACTCGTACTCGGGCCAGCCCACGCTCAGCGTGACCGCCGAAGCGGCCACCAAAAGGCGCAGCTCCTCCGTCGCTTCGACGCCGATGCCGGTGATGCGCTTCTCGGCCAGGAACAGGCGCACGTCGTCTTCGAAGCGCGCTCGCCAGGCGGAGTCCATGCGCTCGTAGTGGTCGTAGCGCTCGAGCAGGAAGTCGCGCTTTTGCCCGGGAAAGGGCTGTGCCAGAGCGACGCGGCGCCTTTGCGTGCGCGTGAGCGTCCCGCGGCGCAGCGCGAGTCCCGCTAGCGCGCCGCCCACGAGGCCTACGCTTGCGCCCGGCCAACCGCCCACGAGCCCGCCGAGCGCCGACCCGAGGCCGGCTGCGCTCAGGCCGGCGATGCGGGCGAAGCGCCGGTCGTACGGCCGCTCGACCCTCAAGGCCCCGGGGGCTCCTGGGCGTGGCGCGCGAGCAGGCGCGCGAGCACGCGCGCGTCGATGTTCGCTCCGGTGACGATCGTGACGATCGGCCCGCGGGTCGCGCCGATCTTCCCCGCGCGCACGGCGGCGACACCGACGGCCCCGGAGGCCTCGGCGACGACCTGGTCGCGGGCCAGGAGCGCCACGATCGCGCCCTCGATCTCGGCCTCGCTCACCGTCACGATCTCGTCCACGAGGTCGCGGTGGTCGAAGGCGATCGCGCCGATGCCGCCGGCCAACCCGTCGGCGAGAGTGGGACCGGCCGGATACGTGAGGAGCGCGTGCCCGACGCGGATTGACTCCGCGAGCGCGGGTGAGGCGGCCGGCTGGACCGCCACGATCCGAACCCCGGGCACCCGGGCCTTGAGCACGGTCGCGACCCCCGCCAGCAGCCCGCCGCCGCCCACGGGCACGAGCACCGCCGCGGGCGCCGGGCACTCCTCCAGGATCTCGAACGCGAGCGTGCCCTGTCCGGCGGCCGTGCGCGCGTCCTCGAAGGCATGGACGAAGACGGCTCCCTCCTGCTCCTCGAAGGCGCGCGCGGCCAGGACCGCGTCGTCGTAAGTCTCGCCCGTCTCGCGCACGTCCACCGGGAAGCGGCGCAGCTTCTCGAGCTTGGCCCGCGGTGCGCTCGTGGGCACGAACAGCGTCGCCTTCACGTCCCCGAGCCGCGCCGCGGCGAATGCCACGCCGAGCGCGTGGTTGCCCGCCGACGCCGCCACCACGCCGCGCCGCCGCTCGGCCTCGCTCAGCGTCGAGAGCAGGTGCGTGGCCCCGCGCACCTTGAACGACCCCGTGGGCTGCCAGCACTCGAGCTTGAGCCGCAGGTCGAGGTCGCCCGCCGCGAGGCTCGGGCGCAGCGGTGTGGGCCGCAGCTGTCGCGAGACGGTCTCGGCAGCCCGCTCGACGTCCTCCAGCGTCAGGCGGATACCCATGCCCCGCTCAGGCCGACGCCGGTCGCGTGGGCCCGGCTGCCACCAGGTCGAGGCGCGGCTCGCCGCAGTGCTCGGCGATGCGGTCCATCACAAAGGCGCGCAGCGCGACCAGCGCGGCCATGTCGGTGCCCGCGGGTGGGACGGGGTCGCCGACCCAGAGCGCGATCCGGCCGGGGCGCGGCAGGCTGTAATCGCCGCGCAGCACGTGGCGCGTGCCGGCGAGCGCGAGCGGCACCACCGGCGCCTGCGCGCGGGCCGCGGACTTGAAGGCGCCCAGCCGGAACGGGCGCAGGCCCGTCGCGGCCACGAAGGTGCCCTCGGGGAAGAAAAGCACGTCGCTGCCGGCGCCGAGCGCGCGCGCCACGACGTCGGCGTCGGCGACGCTCTGGACGGCATCCCAGCGGTCCACGGTCAGGTGGCCGCAGCGGCGGACGAAGCTCGAGACCAGCGGGTAGCCGAGCACCTCGCGCTTCGCCACGAACAGCACGTCCTTCGGCAGCAGCGCGACGAGCGCGACGATGTCGGCGTAGGACGCGTGGTTGCAGGCGAGCACCAGCGGCCCCTGGCGCGGCAGCCGCTCGAGGCCCTCGGCGTCGAGGCGACAGCCCATGACGCGCAGGCCCGTGCGCGTGGTGAAGCGCGCGAGCGCGAAGCCGAAGCGGCGGCTCGGCACCAGCGTGACCAGGACCCACGCCGAGGCCAGGAGCGGCGGCAGCGCGAGCGCGAGCCACGCGAGGTAGAGCGCCCGGCGCGCCCCGCGCAAGAAGGGCCACGCCAGCTCGCCGGCGGCCGCGCGCAAGAGCCGCGCCTTCTGGCCGAGCGTCGTCCGCTGCGCTCCGTCGAGCGCTCCCTGGACGTACTGCTGCTTCGTGGCCGCGCGCCGCACCTTGCCGCTCGAGGTCTTGAGCACGCCACCCGGCGCCACAAGCACGACGTCGTCCGGCGGCACCTCGACGGCCGCGGCGACGGACTCGGTCACCGCGTTCGCGATCCGCTCGCGCTCGAACGGGTCGGTGGCGCGCGTCTCGGCCACGATCACGAGCGCCTCGGTGCCGAGCGTCGCGTTCTCGACACCGAACGCGACGACGCAGCCGCGGCGAACGCCCTCGACCCCCGCCGCCGCCTCCTCGATCTCCTGCGGCACCAGGTTGCGTCCGCCCTTGATGATCAGGTCCTTGCGCCGGCCGCAGATGTGGATCTCGCCGTCGGCGCGGTACGCGAGGTCCCCGCTGTCGAGCCACCCGCCCGCAAGCGTGATCGCGGCGGTCGCCTCGGGATTGCGGTAGTAGCCGCTCGTCATCGAGGGCCCGCGGAAGGCGAGCCGGCCCACCACGCGCTCGCCGACGTCGCTCGCGGCGTCGTCCACGATGCGGATCGCGTGCTCGGGCAGCTCGCGGCCGGCCGAGACGAACGCGAGCGCGGTCTCGTCGCCGGCCGCCGCCTCTCGCGCGAGGCCCTCGCGCTGGAACGGCTCGCGTGCGATGCGGTCGACGCGCGGGCCGCGGCCGATCCGCGGGAAGGCGAGCGCCACCGAGCACTCCGCGAGTCCGTAGACCGGCGTCATCGCCTCGGCGTGGAACCCGTGGCGGGAGAAGCGCCGCGTGAAGCGCTCGAGCGTCCCGGGGCTGACGGGCTCGGCGCCGTTCAGGGCCACGCGCCAGGACGAGAGGTCGAGCCCCTCGAGCTTCTCGTCCGCGATGCGCCGCGCGCACAGCTCGTAGGCGAAGTTGGGGGCTGCCGAGAGCGTCGCGCGCCGCTCGTGGATCGCCCAAAGCCAGCGCTCGGGCCGCGCCAGGAAGGCCGTCGGGGGCATGAGCGTGAGCGGCAGACCGTTGTGCAGGCAGTTGAGCCACGCACCGATCAGGCCCATGTCGTGGTAGAGCGGGAGCCAGCTCACGCCCACGTCCGTCGGCTCCATCTCGAGGCCCTGGGCGATCGCGCGGATGTTGGCGAGCAGGTTGGCGTGGGTCAGCAGCACGCCCTTGGGCTGCCCCGTGCTGCCCGAGGTGTACTGGACGAACGCCGGGTCGCTCGCGTCGCCCTCGGGGCCGGATACGGAAGCTCCCGAGGCGGCGAGCTCGTCGGCGGTGACGACGTCGCGCAGTGTCGGCACGGCGGGCTTCAGCAGGCTCACGACGGGGCGCGCGCGAGCGATCGTGACGAGCAGCGCCACGCCGGCGTTCGCGAGGATCGCGGACTGGCGGCTCGCGTACTCCTCGAGGCGGTCGAGGCGCAGCGGGGGATAGATCGGGACCGGGATGGCGCGCAGCAGCAGGATCCCGAAGAAGCTGCGCAGGAAGTCGAGCCCGGTGGGGAGCATCAGCGCGACCGTGTCGCCGGGCCGGACGCCGCGCTCGCGCAGGCCGCCCGCGACGGCCGCGGCCGCGTCGCGCAGCCTGCCGTATGAGATCTCCTGCTCGCCCGCCGCCTTGTCGTCGCCGCGCAGGAACACGTGCAGGCGCTCTGGGTCGAGCTCGGCGTGGCGCCAGAGCGAGTCGCAGAGTGTCGCGACACCGGTGCCGATGGCGCTCGCCGCCCCGAGCGCCTGCTCGCGTGCGGGCAGGCGCAGCGGCTCGCCGGGCGCGACCTCGAGGATGGCCCGGGCGAGACCGGCCGCGGTGTCCACGGCGAGGCAGCCGTCGTCGAGCGGACGAGCGAAGGCCCGCTCGAGGCGTGCCACGAGCTCCACGCGCTCGAGGCTGCCGAGGCCGACCTCGCGCTCGAGCGAGGCCGAGGCAAGAACGGCGCGCTCGGCGCGCGCGCCGCCCGTCTCGCGCGCGAGCTGACGCACCACGTCGAGCACCCGCTCGACCACGTCGTCCGGCGCCGGCGCTGGCGCGGCCTTCGGCGTCTCGGCCATGGGCGCTCACTCTACGTGCGGCTCGCCGCGCGACGCAACGGCGATGGGGGGAGAAAGACGAAGGGCGCGGGATCCTGGCCCGCGCCCTCAGACTTCCGTACGGAGCGGCCTACCGGCTGCTACAGGACGCTGTCCTTGGCAGCCTTGGCCACGACGAACTTGAGCCGCCGGCGAGCCGGGATCTTGATCGCCTCGCCCGTCTGGGGGTTGCGGCCCATGCGGGCCTTGTAGCTGCGCACGACGAGCTTCCCGACGCCCGGGAACGTGAAGCCGTTCTTGGCTTCCTTGTAGGCCATCTGGGCCAGGGTCTCGAGAACGAGCGCGGTCTGCTTCTTGGAAATGCCCGCCTTCTCAGCAACCGCCGCCACGATCTTCGACTTGGTCATCGCCTTTGCCATCGAGTTCAATCCTCCTCAGGGGTGGAGCTTTAAAACGCGCCCCATCTAATCGCGTTTCTCGCTCCGCTGTCAAGGGCGAAGCGCATTTCAGGCGCTCCCCTCAAGGGTTTTCGCACGAGCTGGTTCAGGGCGTGTCGCCCGGAGCGGACTCGCGGATCAGGAACACCGTCTCGTCGGGGCGGGCGAGACCGAGCTCTTCGCGCGCGAGGCGCTCGATCGCGCGCGGGCTCGTGCGCAGATCTCCGATCTCGGCCGACAGCCGGGCGTTCTCGGCCCGCAGCCCCTCGAGCTCGGCGCGCAGCGACTCGACCTTCTCGCGCTCGCCCAGCATGTTCAGGATGCCGCGGTCACCGAACACCGACCCGACGCCGAGCGCGATGAGGGCGATGACGGTGCCGAGCACCCAGGCGCGCATCCGTGCGCGGGGCTCGCCTCGCAGCGTCTCGTCTCGCACCATCACTTGATCTTTCGCTTTAACAACGAGCGATAAACTATTATTATAGCTCACTTTTCCTAGGCCTGAGCCTGGAGAGCCACGCCCACGCGCCGGCTGCCGCGCCGGGTCGTGGCCTCCTGGTAGCGTCGCAGCAGGGCGACGAGATGCTCGTTGACCTTGCGCAGGCGGCGCATGCCGGCGCGGTAGTCGCGGTAGGACTGCACCAGCTCGCGCGCCTCGCGGAGGCGCTCGGCCTCCAGGTAGGCGAAGCCGCCGCGGCCGCCGCTGCGCGTGGAGAGCACGTAGTACGGGCCGTGCTTCTGCCCGGTGCGGCAGACGCAGCCCTGCTTCCCGCAGACCCCGAAGCGCACGAACAACGATCCCGCGAGCTGCTCGCGCCGGCGCAGCAGCTCCTCCACGAGCGAGCGCTGCTCCTGGAGCCTGGCTCGCACGCGCTGCCGAATCTCGTCGGGAGTGAGCGCCATTTCTTACAGTGCAACTCTTGAAAAGCACTGCAAGACTACGGAAGCAGGGCCCACGAGTCAAGCGCTTTCTGCTTGCGCGCCCTTTGGCGCGCGGTAAGATGCGCGCAGAGGTGTTGGAGGCGATGCGATGTGGCTGCTGAAGACCGAGCCCGGCGACTACTCGTGGGACGCGCTCGAGAAGGCGGGGCGAGCGCGCTGGGACGGCGTTCGGAACCCCGCGGCGATCCGGAACCTCGCGGCGATGAAGGCGGGCGACCGCTTGTTCGTCTACCACACCGGGGACGAGAAGGCGGTCGTCGGAATCGCCGAGGTGGTGCGGGCGGCTTATCCGGACCCGAAGTACCCCGACGGCAAGCTCGTGGTCGTGGACGTCGAGGCGCGCGCGCGGCTCGCCCGGCCGGTCACGCTCGCCGAGATCAAGGCGCTCGCGGAGTTCCGCGACAGCCCGCTCGTTCGCCAGGGGCGGCTATCCGTCGTGCCGATCACCGCCGCGCAGTGGAAGGCCGTCGAGACGCGGGGAAAGGGATGAGCGGGCGCGTCCTGGCGCTCTCGAGCGTGGGCTCGGCCGAGGCGGCCGACCGGATCGCGCGAACGCTGGTCGAGCGGCGCCTGGCCGCGTGCGTCAACGTCGTGCCGGGAGTAGTCTCGCACTACCGCTACGCCGGCGAGCTCCACCGCGACGAGGAGCGGCTGCTCGTGATCAAGACCCGCTCCGAGCGCATGGACGCGCTGCGGGCGGCGCTCGCGGAGCTACACCCCTACGAGCTGCCCGAGCTCGTGGTGCTCGCGATCACGGACGGCCTCGGGCGCTACCTGGAGTGGCTGGACGCGAGCGTGTCCTAGAGGACCGACAGGGCTTGCTCGAGGTCGGCGACGATGTCGCTGGCGTCTTCGCAGCCGACGCTGATGCGGACCAGGCCGTTGGTGATGCCGAGGCCTTCGCGCTGCTCCTGGGTGTAGCCGGCGTGGGTCATCGTGGCCGGGTGCGAGATCAGCGTCTCGACGCCGCCCAGGCTCTCGCCGAGCGAGCACAGCCGTACGCGCGCGAGCGCCTTCCTGGCCGCGTCGAGGCTGCCGAGGTCGAAGGAGACGAGCGCGCCGAAACCGGTCGCCTGGTGCTTGTGCACCAGGTGTCCGGGATGGTCCGGAAAGCCGGGCCACAGCACCCGCTCCACCTTCTTGTGGTTGTAGAGGAAGGGGGCGACCTGGCAGGTGTTGTCCTCGTGGCGCGGCATCCGCACGTGGAGCGTCTTGATGCCGCGCAGCGTGAGCCACGAGTCGAAGGGCGAGAGGATCGCCCCGATCGCGTTCTGTACGTACTGCAGCCACTCGGCGTGCTTCTGGTCCTTCACGATCGCCACGCCGCCCACGCTGTCCGAGTGCCCGTTCAGGAACTTCGTGGTCGAGTGCACCACGACGTCGGCCCCGAGCCCGAGCGGCTTCTGGAAGAACGGGCTCATGAAGGTGTTGTCGACGACCAGGATCGCGCCCTGCTGCTTCGCGAGCGCGGCGAGCGCCCGGATGTCGCAGATCTTCATCATCGGGTTGGTGGGCGACTCGAGCCAGAGCATGTCGAAGCGGCCCGCCTCGGCGGCGAAAGCCGTGGCATCCGTCGCGTCGATGAACGCGAACTCGACCCCGTAGTTGGCCAGGATCTTCGTGAACAGGCGGTGAGTGCCGCCGTAGACGTTGTCGCACACGACGACGCGCCCGCCGCCCTTCACGAGGGTGAGCACCGCCTGCGTCGCCGCCATTCCGGAGGCGAAGCAGTAGGCGTCCTGTCCCCCCTCGAGCGCCGCGAGGTTCTTCTCGAGCGAGCGCCGCGTGAGGTTGTGGGTGCGGGCGTACTCGTAGCCCTTGTGCTGCCCGATCCCCTCCTGGACGTAGGTCGAGGTCTGGTAGATGGGGACGCTCACCGCTCCCGTGGTGGGGTCCGGCTGCTGGCCGGCATGGATGCAGTCGGTCGCGAATCCCATGGTCACCTCGTCGAAGGTGGGCGCATTATCGCATCATGCTGTGCTGGGGGTGCTGCGCCGCACCCCCCAGACCCCCCCGCCGCTCCGCCGAAGTGAATTCGGCTCCGCGGCGAGCCGTTGCCTGGGGCTTTCGTGAGCAGCCCGTTGCCTGTGACTTCGGTGAAGGCCGCTTGCTTGTGGACGCGTTGCCTGTGGCTTTCCTGCGCAGTCCGTTGCTTATGAGCGAGAGACGACGACTTGCCGTGCTACGGCTGGGGCGGATCCCGTACGCCCACGGCCTCGAGCTCCAGGAAAGGCTGGTGGTCGAGCGGCAGGCCGGACGCATTCCTGACCAGCTCCTGCTGCTCGAGCACGATCCGGTCTTCACGCTCGGACGCAACGCGCAGGCGCAGAACGTGCTGCTCCCCGCCGAGGCGCTGCGCGAGCGCGGCTTCGAGGTGTTCGAGACCGGCCGCGGCGGCGACGTCACCTACCACGGGCCCGGCCAGGTGGTCGGCTACCCGATCCTCGATCTCTCCCCCGACCGGCGCGACGTCCACCGTTACGTGCGCGATCTCGAGGAGGTGATGATCCGGACCTGCGCCGACTACGGCCTCGCGGCGAGCCGCGTGGCCGGCCTCACGGGCACCTGGCTCGGGGACGAGAAGATCGGGGCCATCGGCGTGCGCATCGCCCGCTGGGTCACGTCTCACGGCTTCGCCTTCAACGTCGGCATCGACCTCTCCGGTTTCGACCTGATCGTGCCCTGTGGCATCCGCGGCCGCGGCGTCACGAGCCTGGAGCGGAAGCTCGGCCGGCCCGTCCCGCTCGACGATGTCATGGACCGCCTGGCGGCGAGCTTCGCCGCGGTCTTCGAGCGCCTCGCCGCTTGACATGCAGGATCGGTAGCAGCAAGGTTCGACTTTCCGAGGAGGTTCCGATGAGAACCGCACGTATCGTCGTGGCTGTTTCGGCCGCCGTTCTGGCCGTTGGTCTCGCGTCCGCGGGGGCGCAGACCAAGGACCCCGCCGTCGACAAGCTCGTTGCCGACTGGTCCGCCGCCTTTGCCAGCGCCGACGCCAAGACCCTGGCGAGCCTCTACACCGAGAACGCGATCCGGATCACGCCCGAGGGCGGGCGCGTCGTCGGTCGCGACGCCATCGCCAAGGAGTTTGCCACCAACTTCGCCGGCCCCTGGAAGGGCGCCACGATCAAGATCTCGATCGGCGCCGTCCAGCCGGTCGCTCCCGACATCGCGGTCGGAGAAGGCACCTACGAGGTCGCGGGCGTGAAGGGCCCGGACGGCAAGCCGCTGCCGCCGATCAAGGGCAGCTACGTCAACACGATGGTGAAGAAGAACGGCGCCTGGGTGCTCGCGAGCAACGCCGCCGTGCTTCCGGCAGCGCCGCCGAAGTAGCGCGTCGGGCGGCGCGCTCGCGCGCGCGGCGCGCCGCCTGCCTGGCACCTCACAGCAGCAGCGCCTCCACGCGGTGGGCGTGGACCACCGCCTCGTGCGGGGACCACGCGAAGACGGTGAAGCGTCCGTCCTGGGACGCCACCAGGGCGAGGGCGTCCTGCTGGTCCTGGGCGAACTGCGCGGCCGAGATGTGGCGCGTGCCGCCGAGCTGCAGCGGCGCCAGCACGACAGGTGCGCCGCCCTCGATCGGCTCGATGACCACGACGCGCTCGACGCGCAGCCGGCCGTCCGGGCGTCCGATCTTGACGCCGAAAGCCAGCAGCTCGTAGCGGTCGGTGATCAGGGTCGCGCCGTCCACCGCCGTCAGGCCCGCGACCGCATCCACGGCCCGGCCGAGGGCCCCGTAGTCCGGCGACTCGCCCGCCGCCGCCGGCTCGAGCATGAGATCGGCCAGCTCGGTGAACGGGGGCTCCACGGCGTAGGCGATGGGCCGCACGATCGACTCCCGCCACGCCTCGGTCCCCGCGGGAACCACGAGCAGCGTCCCCCCGCGCTTGTGCGCCCGCATCGACACGGCGAGCCGCAGCAGCAGGTCGACAGGCTCGTCCCTCGCCTCGGACGACTCGGGCCCGAGCAGCGACCGGAGCAGCTCGGGATAGTCCAGCGAGCCCTTGGTCTGCCGGCTGAGGATCTTGACCTGCTCTCCCTCGAACACGGCGACGTTGCGGAACTTGGCGGAGTCGTCGCGCATGCGGTGCTTGACCACCAGCAAGCCGGGGGCGACGACCTCGAGCACGAAGCAGAAGGCGGGGATCGCCCGCGTCGTTCCCCACACGACGAGCTCGCCATCCTGCCACCACACGCCGAGATGGATCCCGGGCCGCTCGACGGCCGGTGCGAGCTGAGCGAGAGCACGCGGGCCGAGCGGCAAGGGCGGCGCGAACATCAGCGGCCGAACCGCCCGCTCCGGGGGCAGGAAGGCCAGCGAGATCTCCGGGGCGTAGCCCTCCTCGCGCTGCAGGCTCGCCCAGAACCCGGCGTCGATCAGCGCCTCGATGGCGCCCGCGTCCGGCGAAGGCGCGCCGCCCATGCCAGCCACTCCGGCGGCCGTGTCGCGCGCGAAATGAGCCTCGAGCCGGCCCGCGAAGGACCGGGCCGC
>Ga0214472_10005853_pt1 | contig 12926 bp, 13 predicted proteins | sample RVTome_6_FD_207662 | JGI IMG/M metagenome (GOLD analysis project Ga0214472, IMG submission 207662) | Soil microbial communities from uranium-contaminated site in the Upper Colorado River Basin, Wyoming, United States - RVT140D175 | ecosystem: Environmental > Terrestrial > Soil > Contaminated >... | reverse complement strand
GCGGACCTCACCGTGGGGACCCTTGTCTTCCCGGACCGCTTCTCGACAGGGGAGATCTACTTCCACACACTGCTGTTGGCGACCCTGTACATGGCCCTCGTGCTCCTGACGACCCGGCGTGGCAGGCGACGTCGGGCATTCATGGCGTTAGGAGTGGGGTGGCTGTTCCATCTGCTTCTAGACGGGATGTGGACCGATCCCGAAGTCCTCTTCTGGCCCTTCTTCGGCCGGGCCCTCACTCCGGGCGAAATGCCCTACTGGCCACAGGCCTGGGAGCGCGCCCTGAGCGACCCATGGCGCTGGGTGCTCGACGCAGTGGGTCTTGGCTATATGGTGTGGCTGTGGCTTGCCGTCGGCCTCACCGACCCGGTGCGCCGGCTCGCCCTCTACCGCACAGGGCGGATACCCGACCTGGTCATTGAGGATGCATAGGCGGGCCGCGCTCGTGTTCCTGATAGCGGCCACTGTCGCCTGCAGCGGGGCAGGGGGCGCCGAAACATCGATAACCCGGGGTTCGGGCGCCGAATCTGCGGTGGCTGCGGTGGAGGAGCTCCACGACCTGCTCATCGAAGGCGACTTCGCCGGGGCGAGCTCCCTGGCCGTGCCGGGGCATGCTGCGATCGCCTCCCTGGCCGAAGGCGCCACTTCAGGGGAGGTCGCCGAAGCTCTGCAAAACGGTGACGAGGCGATAGCCGCCAACTTCTGGAGTGGGTTTGCCCAGGGGTTCGGCGATGTGTTCTCAGGTGAGATCACCGTGGAGGAGACCGGTACCCAGTCCGAGTCGGATGTCGAGTTCTATCTGGTGAGCGTCACACCCGAGTCGGGTAGTGCCCGCCGTCTGGTGACCCAGGATGTGGACGGGCATCGGGTCGACCTGTTCGCCTCCTTCGGTGCGGGACTGGCTGATCGCCTGATCTCACCGATCGAGATCCTCGTCGACACGCCGACAGGGGACAACGCGGTGATCCTCGAGGCACTGCAGGATGCGGTTCCATCCCTGCTCCTCGCGGCCTCCGACGAGAGCCTTGGCCCCGAGGCGGTCCAAGCGGTGCTCAGACTCGTGGAGTTGATCACCCGCGTCGGCTGATGCCGGTCAGAGGTCGCGCAAACGCGGCAACACGTCGCTTCCCAGCAACCTGATCAGATCGGGTTGATCGAGAGAAGCCATCTGAAAGGTGACGATGTCGGCACCAAGATCCTCGACCAGAGGCCGATAAGCGGCGACTATCTCTTCGGGGGAGCGCACTATCGCGTACCGACCGAGGATCTCGTTTCGTGGCATGGTGTCGGCCATTTGCCTCAGATCGGCGGGATCGACTGCCTCCAGACGCCCGGGCGCCCGCAACCCGCGCCATGAAGAGATAGCTTGCCAGGCCTCTTCGTCGTTTTCGGCGAGGATCGACCACCTGGTGGCAAGGATCATCGGATCCGGGCGGCCAGCGGCTTTGGCCGCCTCCTGGGCGGGAGCCACCACTTTCTCGATGGTTTCGGCCGGGTCTTTCACCGACGTGACCACGCCCTGGGCCCGCTGGCCGGCGAGGGTCGCCGATTTCGGCCCTCCCGCGGCCATCAGGATCGGAACCGGGCCGATCGGCGGGGAGTAGAGCTTGGCGCGATCGGTCCGGTAGTACCGACCTTCGAAGGTCAGCTTCTCGCCGTCGAGGAGCCGGCGCATGATCTCGAGCGACTCGGACATCCGCGCATTGCGCTCCGAGTAGTCGGGAAACTCGTAGCCAAGCGGGCCTTCGTTGATGTTCTCCCCGGTGCCGACTCCGAGGATGAAACGGCCTTGGGACAAACGGTCGAGGGTGGCAGCCGCTTGGGCAACCACTCCCGGGTGATAGCGGAACAGGGGAGTGGTGACCCCGGTGGCGAACTCGATGTGTTGGGTGGCGGCGGACATGGCCCCGATCGTCGAGAAGGCGAATCCTGCAGCCGAGAAGTCATCCACCCAGGGGTGGAAATGCTCCGACACCACCACCATGTCGAAGCCGGCGTCCTCGGCGATGCGGGCATGCTCGACCAGGACTTCGGGCTGCCACTGTTCGTGACCGCAGAAATAGGCGAACTTGGTCATGGCAGACATGGTTGTTCCTTCTCTTCCATTCTGGCGCAGGATCTCTAGAGGGTGGCTACTGGTAGGAGACGAAGATCGGGACCGGCACTTTGCCGATGGTGTACGCAGGTGTAGCCGTTTCCGGGTCCATCTCGAAGAAGTTCTTCCAACCCCAGCGCCAGTGGGCGTCCTCGGTGCCCTCAGTGAGAAAGCCGTAGGTGTCGTCCTTGGTGGGGATCGGCCCCTGTCCGTCCATTTGGATGATCATCTGGAGCTCGGGTCGGTGTTTCAGCGTCTCCCGATTCAGGATCATCCGGCTCTGGAACTGCTGGATGAGGACCATCTTCTGGGGCAGTGCGTTGTCCCGGACCAGGTCGGCCAGCCAGTCGACGACGGTATTGACCTCCGCCGCGGTGACCTGGCCGGTCTGCACGAGATGGACTTGGTCGGGTCCGATCCGCCACTCAGGGTCGAGGGCGAGACCCACGAACGGCAGCTTGAGAAGCTCCTCGTACTGCTTGGCCTGAGTCAGGAAGTCTTCCCGTCCCGGTTGGAGGTCGAGGACGACGTACACCCCATTCTCTTCAGCCACCCGAACCCAGGCTTCGAAGGTGGAGATCGGCCACTCGAAGCTGTAATCACCATCGTCGGTCGCGCTGGCGCTGGCGACACTGGCGATCATCTCGAAAGTTGGGATCACCTGATACCCGTCGGCGGCGTATTCGGCCAGCAGCGGTTCCATCCGGGCCAGGGTCTCTTCCGGTCCCTGATCCCCGAGAACACCCAACCCTGTGGTCTCCGGGTGCCCGTAGAAGGCGACGTAGCGACGAGGCTGATCCTCGGGGAGGATGAAGAAGCCTCCTCCGGGGACCTGCTGGCCCCGTATCAGCACCGCAAGCTGCCACGGGTCGGGCACGGGAGCGGTCCCGACGAAGCGGACCGATTCCGCTGCTCTCCCGGCCAGGGCGGTGCCCACCTCCGGGTACCCGAGGATGTCTCCCGGGTCGTAGGCAACAACGCCTGCGCCGACGGTCCGGCCGGTGCCGGCGGCCGAGAGGATCGCCACCGGGTCGGCCGCGTCCATGAGCCAGATCGTCGCCGCCGTCGTGGGCTGCGCCAGCCCTTCGAGGATCTGGACGGGCTCGAAAGTCGGCGCCACCGTTGCCGAGGTGGAGGGGGAGGTCTGGGGAAGCACCACCCGGTCCTTGGCCGTGATCGCCCCGACGACCTCAACGATGGTCGAGGCGTCCGGGGTCGCAGGCAGCCGGAGCTCGTCGGTGACGCCGAGCGCGAGCTTCGTCTCGTCGACTGCGCTGCCGATACTGTGCCGGATCACGATGGCATCGGGGGGCGTGACCACTTCGAGATCGCCGATCAAGTGGATCCGGGCAGGCTTTAGCCTCCCCAGCTCCGCGGCCAACTGGGGATGGGGGTGGAGGAGCGGCCCGCCCACCGCGGCGGCGAGTTGTGCGGCAGCCGCGACTTCGTTGATGTCGGTCTCACCGACCACCACCACGTCGTCCGCGCAAACGAAGATCTCTCCTGCGAGTGAAAGGGCGTCTCCCGCCACCGTCCCGGTGGCGATCGGGGAGGTGCCGCCGGTGAACCGGATGCATTCTCGGCTCTCGGGACCGCCGGTTGTCAATGTGGTGGTTTGGGTGCTGGTTTCGCCACTGGTCTCGGTGGGCGTGTCACCCAAGAGGCTGCTGCACGAGGCAACCGTCAGCGCGACCAAGCAGTGTCGGATGGTTTTCATGAGGAGGGCTCCGGACCGCTGGGCAGGGTAAACCCCGTTCCGCCTCGATTTCGACGTTGCCTGTGCCAGATCAGGCCCAGGAGCACGAGCCCGATCCCAACCAGCCAGACCTGAATAGTCACGAAGAACGAGAGCAGGGCACAGGAGGCGAGACCCGCCCAAGCGGTCCACCGCCGTCTGTCCGTTTTGAGGGCGGCCAGATTGGTGATCCCGTAGTAGAGGAGCACTGTGAAGCCCGAGAAGCTCCAGGCGAGTCGGATGTCACCGACGAGGCAGACCAAAGCGATCATGGTCCCCGAAAGGAGGATTGCCCTGATCGGTTGGGAGTTCCCGTCGAGCAGGCTCAGGCTCGAGGGCATGTCACCGCGACGCCCCATCGCCAGCCAGACCCGCGACAGACCGAGAACCAGATTGAGAAGGACTCCTGCCATCGCGGTGACTGCCCCCACCGTCACGATGCTGCGATAGGGATTCTCCAGCAGGCTGGCCGGTGTCCAGCTCTCGAATCCGAGAATGAACCCCCAATTGGGCCCGCCCAGCGCCCGCCCTCCGAGTTCCACCCCGAGGTAGAGGATCCCGGCGGCGACGAGGGTGACGATCACCGCCCGGGGAATCGTGTGCGCCGGTTCCTCGACTTCTTCACCGAGGGTCGCCACCCGCCCGTAGCCGGTATAGGCAACGAACAGGAAGGCGACGGCGGGGAGGATCGAGCCGGCCATGAGCCCCGTCCCGTCCCCCAACACAGTGACGGCCGTCCCGTCGGCAGCGGCGAGGCCGGCAATGGCGAACACCGCCAACGCGATGACGGTGATGGTCACCAGGATGACATTGACAGCGGCGCTTCTCCTCAACCCGGTGATCACCAGGACGGTCACCGCAACAGTGGCCGTCACCGCCACCGCGCGGGAGTCGCCCCACCCCAGGTACTCGGCGATGCCGAGGGCAGCGCTGGCTGCAGAAGCTGTCTTGGCAAGGAGAAACAGCCATCCCGCGGTGAATCCGAGCGCCGGCCCCACGGTTTCATAGGCGAACTCGTAGGTGCCGCCGGCTACCGGGAACCGACCGGCGAGATACGCAGAGGAGAGGCCGTTGAACACCGCCAAGGCTCCGGCGAGAGGGATCGCAACCAGGACGGCATCGCCCCATTGTGCCGAGGCCAGCCCGATGGAGACGAAGGCTCCGGTGCCGAGTATCGATCCGAGACCGACGACGATCGCGCCCCCCAGCCCGAGTTCGCGCTTCAAGCGTTGATGGGTCAAAAGAGTGTTCCCGGCTCGGTCTTCTCCCGCAGCTCGGGGCCGTTGTTGCGAACCGAGTTCACCTGCTTCGAGACCTCGTGCTCCATGATCAGATCGGGGTCGATGCCTCGGATCAGGCTCTTGGCGGTCTCAGGGTCCCGAAGGTCTCGATCGAGCCAGGCGTCCCACGAGTCAGGCACCAATGCGACCGGCATGCGGTCGTGTATGTCACGGATCACACCTGCGGCCGAGGCGGTGATGATCGAACACGACCGATCCCAGAGATCGCCCAGCTTCCTGGTGGACCAGATCCCGGCGAAGGTCATTGGATACCCGTCGGCCCGGTAGACCCAGTGCGGGGTCCGGCCCCGGTCGGCCGGCTCCCATTCGTAGAAGCCGTCGGCCGGAATGAGACAGCGGCGGCGGGCAAATGATTCGCGGAAAGCTGCAGAGGTGTTGACGGTTTCGACCCGGGCGTTGATGTGGATCTTCTTGTCGTCCTTGGCGTAGTAGGGGACCAGGCCCCATCGCATCGTGTCGAGGATCCGCTTCCCGTCCCGCTCGGCGATGACGTACACGGGGTCAGTCGGAGCAACATTCCAGTTGGGGGCGAGGGGTTGGATAGCCACGTCGTCGACCCCGAAGTACTCGGCGTAGAAGTCGAGGTCTCCCGTTATCGAGAACCGGCCGCACATGACTCAGGAGTGCTCTCGGGCCGTGGCCACCGCTTCCAGGAAGTCGGCTACGGCAGCGGTATCGGGGAGCAGAGCGCGCGCCAGGGTGGGCCCGGCGCCGACGTGCACGGTGAAGTCCTCCGGTCCCAGAGCGGCGAACACAGTCTCATCGGTGACGTCATCACCGATGAAGAGGACGTGGGCAGCAGCCAGGGATACCCGCAGCATGGAGATCGCCTTTCCCTTGTTGGTGGTGGAATCCGTGATCTCGAGCATCTTCTTTCCGTCGATGAGAGTGATCCCAACCCAGTCGGCGGCCAGGCGGCGCAGGTTGTCCAGGGACGGTTCAGGGTCTTCGGCCGCTCGATAGTGGAAGACGACCGAGTGATGTTTGTGCTCGACGAAGGCTCCGGGGGTTACTGCCGCTATCTCGATCATCCGCTCCCGAACCTGAGTCAGAGCGGGAGATTCGGTCAGGACCCCGCCACCGCCGTCCGCGCCGTGTTCGCCGATCAGCACGAATCGGCGGTCGTCGAAACGCTTGACCAACTCGGATCGGCGACGTCCGGAAACGATGGCCACGGTGGTATCTGGGGCTCCCGCCAGCCGGCGCAGAGCGTCGAGCGACTTGGGGAGCGGCATGGCATCGGCAGGATCATCGATCAACTCCGACAATGTGCCGTCGAAGTCAGAGGCGACGAGGAGGGACGAGACAGCGGCCAGGCGTTCGATCATTCGGCCATCGACAGCGACCATACCTCCTGTCGGGACATGGCAAGATCGGGAAGCAATGCTTGCCGCCCTCAACATCGCAGCCGTCGGATTGGGGGTGGGGGCCGGAGGCCTCTCGGCCACTGTTGCCGCCTTCTTGATCAGCGCCGTGCTCAGCCTTCTCGGTGTTGAGGGCGGAGATGACATCGGGTTGTTCTCCGGTGTCGTGGTCGGTCTGGCGGTCGCGGGATGGGTTTCAGGTCGTATGGCCCGCCATTCGGAGAGGTTCCATGGTGCGGTGACCGGGCTCCTGCTGGCGGGCTTGGTCATCGTGCTCGCCCGGCTCGGGGGGAGCCCGGCTTCGACTTCCTCCGTGCTCTGGCTGGCGTTGCTCTCCTCCGTTGTCGGAGGGGCCAGCGGCTGGTTGGCCGGCTTTCGCAAGCGGGTGACCCGGTAGAATCTGGGTTGCGAGCCCGTTGGACGGCCGCGGTCGCGAGACCGAGGAAAGTCCGGACTCCACAGGGCAAGGTGCTGGGTAACACCCAGGCGGGGCGACCCGACGGAAAGTGCAGCAGAGAGCAAACCGCCGATGACCCGCATTTGCGGGAACAGGCAAGGGTGAAACGGTGAGGTAAGAGCTCACCAGCGCCCCGGGCGACCGGGACGGCTTGGCAAACCCCACCAGGAGCAAGGCCAAACAGGGACGTCGGTGGCCCGCCGATCAAGTCCCGGGTAGGCCGCGAGAGCGCAACGGCAACGAGGCGCCCAGATGGATGGTCGTCCATGACAGAATCCGGCTTATAGACGGGCTCGCAGACGTCGAGAGGGCTCCCCATCGGGAGCCCTCTCGCTGTGTCTCAGGTGTCTCTCCGAAATCCGGGGTTGCGACGAGATCGCGAAATAGCCTGAAAACGAGAAACCTCCGAAATCTGACACGTGTCCAAACAGAGACCCATCTAAGGGAGGAAGACCTAGTGGTAATCAACAAGTATCTAGCCGAGTTCCTGGGGACGTTCATTCTGGTGTTCTTCGGCTCGCTGGCCATCCTGGGCACACTCGCCACCGAGGGCCCGGTGCTGGTCACTATCGGTCTTGGCTTTGGACTTGCCCTCCTCGCCGGGATCTGGGCGGTCGGTCATGTTTCCGGGGGACACTTCAACCCGGCGGTGACCCTGGCGATGCTCCTCGATGGCCGAACATCGTTCAGCGACGCAATCGGATACTGGGTCAGCCAGTTCGCCGGCGCCGGTGTTGCCTCACTCGTGGTGTGGACTGCCTCGAGCCGGCTCGCCGTGGGCTCCACTGTCACCGGTTATCAGAAGCTCTCGACCGGGATCCTCGCCGAGGTTGCGCTGACAGCCGTCTTCGTGTGGGTGATTCTCGCGGTGACCAAGAAGGGAGCCAGCCATGCTCCTCTGGCGATCGCCCTGACCTTGGTTGGTATCCACATCGCAGGCATCCCCTTCTCGGGGGCCTCGGTCAACCCGGCGCGTTCCTTTGGACCGGCCGTCGTCTCAGGTGGGAGCGTTGCCCTCGAACAGCTCTGGGTGTACATCGTGTTTCCCCTGGTCGGAGCGTTGATCGCCTTCGGCCTCTATAGGCTGTTCCCCGCTTCCGAAGAATGACGTAGTTCCTTGACTGACAACTGAGGGCCCGGATTTCCGGGCCCTCAACGAACTCATGAGAAGAAGGAGTCCTCTCCGAGATCCTCGAGCCCCATCACCCATCCGGCGGGGAGAGACCAATGACGGGCACCTTGGATCATCGCCTTCAGATACTCGCGGTCCGGACGGTGCTCGCCATTGGGGGCTCCCTTGGCAACGAAGGTGAGACAGTCGTACTTGTTTCCCTCGCGGTCGACGGCTTTCTGATCCCAGCCGGCGACCCGGCCTTCAGCTTCCTCGGCCTCGGTGAGAGATGCCACCTGGTTGTCGGGGATCTCGAACACCGCTCCCCAAACCGTGTGGCCGGAGTCGGGTGTGAGCGAGGGGATCGCCACGTCGTCTTCGGACTGGACGAACGAGAGCTTGGTCTCTGGGAAATGGGCGGTGAAGGCAAACCTGGCGCCCGGGGCCACTGCCTGGAGGCGATCCGGGTCCAGAAAGGCGGTGTAGGCGAAGTACAGCGTGTTTTTCGTCACGGGCACACGATTGTACCGGTCGTTTCGGGTTGGACCGTTCAAGTCGCTCTTGCCCGATCAACATACGATCGTAAGCTCATACGCCGCAATGACATCCATTCACTGACTTGGAAGGGCAATGACCGACCGGAATCGACTCAGCCGACAACAGACCCGATCACAGAACGAGCTGCTCGATCTGGAGCGGATGCTTCTCGACCCCGAGGTCAGACATTCGCGGGTCGCCGTCGAGTTGTTGCTCCATACCCAGTTCAAGGAATTCGGCAGCTCCGGGCGGGTCTACGACCGTGAGACGATGATCAAGATGATGAACCGGGAGACGTCAGGCGAGATCACGATCCGCGACTTCGAAGCCCGCATGCTCTCCACGGATGTCTGCCTGGTCAGCTATCGATCGATCGGGGAGAGTCAGGAGGCCCGACGCAGCTCGGTCTGGGTGAAGGACGAGGGTCGCTGGCAGGTGATCTTCCATCAGGGAACCAAGATCCCGGGACGTCTTGCCCAAGGCTGATATCCCTCAGCGAGTCGTGGGAAATCTGAGGCCGCGGCGTCAATGAGACGATTCGAGCTGCTCCTGGTGTTCGGTGGGCTGTTCGCGGTCGGCTGGCCGGCCGTGTTCGGAGTCCGCACCCGACGCGGGATTGTGGCGGCGATCCTCCTCGCACTTCTCGTGGTCCACTTGCAGATCGAGGGGCTCCGTTGGCAGATGATGCCTCTGTATCTCTCCGCTCTCGGTTTGGCAATCGGGGACATCATCGTTGTCGAGCGTCGCCTCGATTGGACGAGCCGGATCGCCCGGGGCATCTTCGGAGTCGCCGGAGTCGGCTTGGCCGCCATCCTGCCTCTGGTGCTGCCGGTGCCGGACCTGCCGATTCCTTCCGGTCCAGAGGCAATCGGGACCGTGACCTTCGACCTGGTCGACTCCGAACGCGAGGAAACCTATGGGCTCACTCCGGGCGGCCCCCGCCAACTCCGGGTTCAGGTCTGGTATCCGGCCGAGCCGGAGGAGATCATCGAGCCCACCCCTTGGAGTGCGGACTGGGAGGTGGTCGCCCCGGCGGTTTCCACTTTGCTCGGTTACCCCGGCTGGTTCCTCAATTACACCCGGTACACGGATTCTCACGCCGGACCGTCCCTACCTCCGGCGGCAGGGACTTTTCCAATCGTGATCTACAGCCATGGGTGGACCGGGTTTCGGGCGATCGCGGTGAACCAGATCGAGAACCTGGTCAGTCACGGTTATGTCGTGGTTGCTCTCGATCACACCTATTCCGCGGTGATGACCCGCTTCGAGGACGGCGACGCCGTGCGATATGACCCAGAGGCGCTTCCGCATGAAGAAGACGTTGATACCGAGACCTACGACCAGGCGAGCCAGAGTTTGATGGAGGTGTACGCCGCCGACCTGGTCACTGTCCTCAACGTACTCGACCGGGGGGAGCTCGGGCCGTTGGGTGCCCTGGCCGCCAGCGCCGACGTGAGCCGGATCGGGATCTACGGTCATTCGATCGGTGGCGGGGCGGCGGTCGAGGTGTGCCTGGTCGACGAGCGATGCGATGCGGTGCTGGGCCTGGACCCGTGGGTGGAACCAATCCCCGACCGAACCATTGCGGCTTCGGCGACCCGCCCTGCTCTGTTCATGAGATCCGACGAATGGCGGGACACCGAGAACGATGCCGTGCTGCGGGGCATTGCCGAGCGCAGCGAGAACATCACGTATTGGGTCGGGGTGGAGGGCGCCAACCAGAACGACTTCACGATCGCGCCGCTGCTGTCACCAGTCACCGAACAGCTCGGGCTCACCGGATCGATCCCGGCCGGACGGGTCATTCCAATCGTTGACCGCTACATACTCGGCTTCTTCGATGTCTTCCTTCTCGAAACCGGGTCGGCTGCCCTGGACACCGCCAGTTTCGACGAAGTCTCGGTCGAGGTGATCCGCCCCGGCTGACCGTCCAAGCCTTCCGCTCCTTCCGTTCTTTCCGTTCTGACGCCAGAACGGATGAAGGGAGGTCTCAGCTATCCGGTCCTTGTTGGGTGTCGCCGGTCACCTGCTGGCCGGGTTGCTCGCCCCGCTTGATGGCGTCGATTGTTGCCCCCAGGATCAGGGCATCCGCCTCACCGATGATCTTTCCGACGACTGTCCCGTCGGGGTCGATGAAGAAGGTCTCTGGGATGCCAAACACGCCATAGGCGATCGCGGTCCGGCTTCCTGGGTCGGCGAGATAGGCGGTGGCTTGCGAGGTGCCCGCTTCGGCCAGGTAATCGAGGGACTGCACGAGGTCCTCCTGATAGGCGATCTGGACGAAGGTCACGCCATCGTCGGCGAAGGAATCCGCGGTGGCCACCAGGTCGGCATGCTCGTTGCGACATTGCAGGCACCAGGAAGCGAAGAAGTTGACTACCACGATCTCACCGTGGAGGTCAGCCAGGGAGACTTCCCCGTCACCGGCGAGGGTCTCCAAATCGAAGGGCGGCGCAGGACGGCCTATGAGTGGAGAGTCGACAAGACCGGGGTCGATCCCGAACCGGGAGGCAAGAACCACCGCCAGCAGCACCGTGACCGCGATGGCGCCGACCCCCACCCATTTCAAGGCCCGCCCGTTCATGTGCAAGCCGCTCCGGAAGTGGCCAGGTCGAGGTCGGCCTGGATCTCGGTTCGCGATTCTTCAGGGAGCGCCGGATCAGCCAGGACTTCCTCGAAGAGCAAGATCGCGGCTTCGGCGTCCCCGGCTCCGCACCATTGGACCTGTCCTTTGAGATAGAGGGCCACGGGGGCTCCGGGATCGATCGCCAACGCCTGGTCGAGGAGTCGGAGGGCGGTGTCCACCTCTCCGTTTCCCTCATAAGCCATCCATCCCAGTCGGATCAGCGCGGCCGCCGCCTCCGCATCGGTCGCTTCTTGGCTCTCGGCGACCGCGAGATAGTGGGGAAACGCCGACCGGTAGTCGCCCTCCTCGTAGTAGCGCTCGGCGAGGGCCAGTCGCATTCCGTTGATCTGGGGATTGTCGAGGTTGGCGGCGACCACCGCCTCCATCGTCTCGTTGCTGACGTCCGCCAGGTCCTGCTGCCCGATATCGGCGACTCCGGAGGCCGGAGCGGGTCTGTCCTGCAACGAGGTGCTCGCCACCACCACGATCCCGGCAAAGGAAGCCACCAGGATCAGACCGCCGACGAGAAGGCGGATGCGGCTGCGCGGCGCCGGGGGGGCCTCGGTTGCCGGCTCGGTACCCGGGTGACTCCTCCACCACAGGATGATGCCAACCCCGGCCCCGACGGCGGCGAGTGGGGCCAGCCAAAGCACCAGGGTGCTGCCGCTGGCAGGCGGATCGAGGAGGAGGGCGCCGGTGTAGGAGGAGAGCAGCTCGCCGATGATCTGCTGATCGCCGGCACCGGAGGCGACCCTTTCGGCGACGAGGTCCATCATGTCCTCGGCCATCTGCGATGGCGAGTTGGCGATCGACTCGCCCTGGCACACCGGGCACATGATCCGTGACCCGATTGCTTCGGCCCGATCCACGTTCACCGGTTGGGTCGATATCAGCAACCCGAGCGCAGATGCCATCACCACCATGACCGCAACGGTGGTGACCGTGCGCACCCGCTCAGACATCGGCGGTCAATTCCTCCCGGGTCACGGCCCGATCCGATTTGCGAGCCGCCAGCGACCAGAAGCCTCCCGCCGCTGCAGTCAGCCCGCCGAGCCAGATCAGCCATACCAGCGGGGAGGTGTCGAGACCGAGCTCGACCGTCGCCGAATCGATCCTGCGCAGTGTCAGGTACAGATCCCCACCCGCCCGTCTCATCACCGCCGGTGTGACTATTGCCGACGTGTTGCTCCCGTAGAGGTTGAGCCGGGGCTCGAGGGTGGTGATCCGCCGATCACCCTGGTAGACGTCGATCCGGGCTCCCTGCACCACCCGGTTCGGCTCGCTGCGACGAAACGGAGCGTCGTACACCAGCTCGTAGCCGGCGAACTCGACCGAGTCGCCTGGCGCCAGAACCACCTGGGCGTTCAGGGGCAGGTTGGCGGCGAAGGCCATGCCTACGGCCAACAGGGCGACCCCGATGTGGCTGAGTTGCCCGGCCCAGAACGACCTGTCGTTCCCGATCACGGTTCTGGCTTCGGCGAGCAAGGGCCGTCCGGTCTTCTCCGCCCGGATCCGGGTCTGCTCGACCAGGAGCCCGACGATGGCACCGGCGACGAAGGTGCCGAGGACGACCGCCAGGACCACCCAGCCCAGGCGGGTCACGCCGAGGACCGTGACGATGCCGAGGGCAAGCGCGATGAGGGTGGGTGCGCGGAGACGCCGCCACAGCTGTCCAGGTGCCGCACCTCTCCATGGGGTCA
>Ga0214472_10005852_pt1 | contig 12926 bp, 9 predicted proteins | sample RVTome_6_FD_207662 | JGI IMG/M metagenome (GOLD analysis project Ga0214472, IMG submission 207662) | Soil microbial communities from uranium-contaminated site in the Upper Colorado River Basin, Wyoming, United States - RVT140D175 | ecosystem: Environmental > Terrestrial > Soil > Contaminated >... | reverse complement strand
CGTGCCGCCCAGGCGGACGATTCGAAGCGTGCGCGATACTTCGGGCGGACCCCGCGCTGGCGCTTGGGGCTCTGATGGTTCGGGCACACGCCGCGAACCGGGCAAACGCCGCACCATGCACCGCCCACATGGACGACTCGAAGCGTGCGCGATACTTCGGGCGGACCCCGCGCTGGCGCTTGGGGCTCTGATGGTCCGTCGGTTCCGTCACGGACGGACAGACCCTCTCAAACAAAGCCCTTCCCTACCATCGGGGTACGGAGAAGCACGGTTATTTTCCGATGGGGGTGGGCATGTCGGCGAGGATGTAGGCGGTGGCGGCCAGGACGGCGACGTTCTGGGAGAGTTCGCGGGGGTCGACCTTGTCGATGGTGTCGGCTTCGGTGTGGTGGTAGTCGAAGTAGTGGGAGCCTTCGACGTGGTGGCCGATGAGGACCACGCCGGAATCCTTCATGGGGCTGATGTCGGCGCCGCCGCCGCCGGCCTTCGCTTGCAGCGGCCCGACGTGGGGCTCGATGAGGGACAGGATCTCGCTCATCTGGCCGACGGCGCGTTTTTCGCGCTCCTTGTCGGTGCAGCTCAGTCCGTAGCCTTGGGGCTTGAACGCGCCACTGTCGGACTCGATGGCGGCGACGTGCTTGTCGAGGTCGTCGGCGTGGCGTTCGGCGTAGGCCCGGCCGCCCGCGAGACCGTTTTCCTCGTTGGTCCAGAGGACGACGCGTATCGTCCGCTTGGGGGTCAGGCCCAGTTTGCGCAGGACGTTGATCGCTTCCATGGCCATGACGCACCCGGCGCCGTCGTCGTGGGCGCCCTGTCCGACGTCCCACGCGTCGATGTGGCCGCCCATGACGACTACCTCTTCGGGGCGGGTGGAGCCGCGGAGTTCGGCGACGGCGTTTGCCGATTCGGCGTCGGGGAGGGTTTGGGCCTGCATCTCGAGCTTGACCTTCACCGGAGTGCCGCGTTGGAAGAGTCGGGCAATCATCTCGGCGTCTTCGGTGGAGATGGCCGCGGCCGGGATCTTCGGGGCTTCGTCGCCGTAGCGCATGGCGCCGGTGTGCGGGGTACGCAGGCTGTGTGCGGTGACGGACCGGACGAGGCAGGCGACGGCGCCTTTGGCGGCGGCAAAGTCGGCGCCATGGGTTCGGTATCGCACCGTCGATCCGTATCCGGCTCCCTTCTCCGGGTGATAGGGCGGCATGACCTTGTTGAAGAGCACGATCTTGTCCTTGACGGCGTCGCCCAGCGCGTCGAGGGCGTCTTCATCCTCGGCGACAACGACCTCTGCGGTGATGCCGCCGGGTGGGGTGCCGATCGATCCGCCGAGGCCGAGCATGCGCATGGGTGAGACGCGGGGCTCGAGTATGGTTGCGGACTCGGTTCCGCGCGACCAGTGGGGGACCATGACCTTCTCGCGGCGGCAGTTTTGCTGGCCGTCTTTCTTCATGGTCTCGACGGCCCAGTCGATGGCTTTCTCGAGTTGCGGGGAGCCGCTAAGACGGTGGCCGATCTCGAGGCAGAGGTGCTCGAGTTTGGCGTAGGCGTCGTTGCCGGCGAGGGTTTGTTTGACGATGCGTTCGGCGACGTCGCGATACTGGTCGGCGAGGGTGGGCGATTCGGCGCCGGCACGGGTGAAGGCGGCGCAGCCGAGCACGAGGGTGTGAGCCAGCCAGACGGCAAGCCTGGTGATTCTCCTGCGTCGCATGGCGGTTACCTCCTCGAAGCCGTGGTTGGCGACGTATCCCTGAAATCCGAACGCCGAGGTCCTCGTAGCGTGGAGCGGGGATTGTAACGGTGGAGCGTTGGGTTGACAAAGCGGGGAGGGGTCGGGAGGGGATTGCCGGTGGGGTGGGTGCGAGAAGGGATTCTCGCACCTGGAGGCACAGGGTTGCAGCGTTCTCGGGCTGACCCCGCGCTGGCGCTTGGGGCTCTGCGGGGTGGGCGAGGTTGTTGCCCGATAGAAGGGGGGGGCGTACGATGCGGGGTCCGTCGGCGGGTTCGATGAAATCTACGGCCAGTCACGTTCGTTGGTGCGGTTCCTGGGCGATATGGCGGTTTGCCGTTGTCGCTGCGGGGGCGGTGCTGCTTGCGCCGGAGTCGGCGCAGGCGTACATCGGGCCTGGGGCGGGGTTCGCGGTGGGCACCACGGCGGTGGCGCTGTTCTTTGCGCTGCTGTCGGGGCTGGCGGCGATCTTCCTGTGGCCGTTTCGGGCGCTGATCCGCAGCGTGCGCGGGCGGCGGGCGTTGCGTCGGGCGCGGGTGAAGCGGGTGGTGATCCTGGGACTGGACGGGATGGAGCCGACGCTGGCCGAGAAGTTCATGGCCGAGGGGATGATGCCGAACCTCTCGGCGCTGAAGGATCGGGGGTGCTTTCACCGGTTGGGGACGACGGCGCCGCCGCTATCGCCGGTGGCCTGGTCGACGTTCCTGACCGGGTGCAACCCGGGCAAGCACGGCATCTTCGATTTCCTGGCCCGCGACCGTCGGACGTATCGTCCGCTGCTGTCGTCGGTGAGCATTCGGGAGTCGGCGCGGGCACGGAAAATCGGACCGTTGCGGCTGCCGTTCGGCCGGCCCGACATCCGGTTGTTGCGCAAGGGGAAGCCGTTCTGGACCACGCTGGGCGAGCACGGGATCTTCAGCAGCGTGATACGGGTTCCGATCACGTTCCCTGCGGAGCCGTTTCGGGGGGTTCTACTGTCGGCGATGTGCGTTCCGGACTTGCGGGGGACGCAGGGGACGTTCTCGCATTACTCGACGCGGCCCGTGGGCGCGGACGAGTACACGGGCGGTGAGCGGATCCAGCTCGGCCGTGATAACGGGGTGTTCCGATCGCACCTGGTCGGCCCACCCGCGGGTCGGGGCCGCAACGGTACTCTGCTCCATTGTCCGTTCGAGCTGTCGGTGACGGGTGACAAGAAGGCGACGGTCCGGGTGGACGGGACGACGCTTGCGTTGAATCAGGGTGAGTACTCGGCGTGGACGGAGGTGCGTTTCGGGGCCGGGCTCACGAAGAACATCCGGGGGATCTGCCAGTTCCTGCTGCTTTCGACGAAGCCGGAGGTGGAGCTGTACGTAACGCCGATCCAGATCGACCCGGACAAGCCGGCGATGCCGATCTCTCATCCGAGCGTGTTCGCGACGTATCTGTCGAAGAGCCACGGCAAGTATGCGACGTTGGGGTTGGCCGAGGATACGTGGGGGCTGAACACGGGCGTGCTCGACGACGAGGGGTTCCTGCACCAGTGCACCCAGGCGGACGAGGAACGGGAGAAGATGTTCTTCGACGCGCTGGGGAAGGTGCGCCGCGGGTTGTGCGTGTGCGTGTTCGATGGGACAGACCGCATTCAGCACATGTTCTGGCGGTACATCGACGAGGGGCACCCGGCCCGGAAGGGTTCGTCGCGGCGGGCGCATCCAAGGGCGATCGAGGAGCTCTACGTGCGGATGGACGCTCTGGTCGGGCGGACGATGAAGGAGTGCGACGACCCGGACACGGTGCTGATGGTGGTGTCGGATCACGGGTTCAATCCGTTCCGGCGGGGCGTGGACTGGAATGCATGGCTGGAGCGGAACGGGTACCTGACGCTCCAGCCGGAGGGACGGGGGCGGAAGTACCTGGCCGGGGTGGATTGGTCGCAGACGAGGGCTTACTGTCTCGGGCTGGCCGGGATCTGGCTGAACGTGAAGGGTCGCGAGGCGCAGGGGATCGTGGATCCGGAGGATGCGGACGCCCTTTGTGCGGAGCTCTGCGGGAAGCTGACCGAGCTGCGTGACGAGTCGACGGGCGAGGCGCCTGTTCGTCGCGGATTGGCCGCGAAGCAGGCGTACAGCGGCCCGTACAAGGGTGAGGCCCCGGACATCATCATCGGTTACAACCGTGGGTATCGCGTTTCGTGGGAGGCGGCGATCGGCGAGCCGACTGACGCGGTGTTCAGGGACAACACGAAGCCGTGGAGCGGCGATCATTGCATCGATCCGGCGCTGATTCCGGGGGTTCTGTTCTGCAATCGGAAGATTTCGGACGAGCATCCGCGGCTGATCGACCTGGGCCCGACGACGCTGGATCTGTTCGGCGTGGACGTTCCGGGGCACATGGACGGCCGGCCGCTGGATGTCGCCGATTCGGGCGGGCGTTCACCGGCGTCGCGCCGCTGGGATCAGGGTGATTCAGGGCGGTCCAAGTCCGTCAGGCAACCCACGGCGGCCTCGACCGCATGACAACTCGAGAGAGACACACCTCAGCGTTCGCTGTGGCGATCGCTTTGTCGGCGGCGATGGCCGGCTCGTGCCGGGAAGAGACGCACGCGCAGCCGCGGGTGATCGTGGTCGGGTTCGACGGCATGGACCCGGTTCGGTGCACGCAGATGATGGATCGCGGGGAGTTGCCGAACCTGGCGCGGATGCGTGCGAACAACGGCTTTCGGCCGCTGGCGACGACGGTTCCTCCGCAGAGTCCGGTGGCGTGGGCGACGTTCATCAACGGGACCGATCCGGGCGGGCATGGGGTTTTCGACTTCGTCCATCGCGATCCGGCGCGGCAGTGTGCGCCGTATTACTCGGCGGCGGAGACGATCTCGAGCGAGGACGGCTGGGCGATCGGCGACTACGTGATCCCTCTTCCGTTCTGGCCGTTCAATCATCAGGCGCCGCAGACGAAGCTGCTTCGGGGCGGGACGGCGTTTTGGGATTACCTGGATGAGGCCGGCGTGCCGGTCAGGCTTTATGACATCCCGGCGAACTACCCGCCGAGCCCGTCGCACCATGGTCACACGTGCTGCCTGAGCGGGATGGGGGTCCCGGATTTGTTGGGCACGCTCGGTGGGAAGTACCAGCTATTCTCGGAGAAGGCGTTGCTGGCGCGGGAGGAGCCGGGCGGCGGAGGGATGCGCCGGCCGCTGGTGTTTCGTGAGAACCGTGCGACGGGCGAGCTGACCGGGCCGGCGAACGTGTACCACAGGAATGCGCCGTCGGCGACGATTCCGTTCACGATCTTCCGGCACCCGGAGAAGAGCACGGCTCGCATCGACATTCAAGAGCGGAGTATCGTGCTTAACGAGGGCGAGTGGAGCGCCTGGCAGCAGCTCGACTTCGTGCTGGAGATGCCGGGCCTGCTGCCGGACGTGCATCTCAGCGGCATCTGCCGGTTCTACCTTCAAGCCGTGCATCCGATGCTCAGCGTGTACGTCACGCCGATCAACATCGACCCTTCGGATCCGGGCGAGCAGCGGATCAGCGAGCCGGCGGAGTTCGTGACGGAGATTTCCGAGGCGTTGGGGCTGTTCTACACGGCGGGCTTCCAGGAGGACCACAAGGCGCTGAGCAACCGGGTGTTTTCCGATGCGGAGTATAAGCGGCAGGCGGACTACGTGTTGGGCGAGCGGCTGGATCTGATGGACTATGCGATGGAGGAATACCGCGACGGCCTGCTCTTTTTTTATTTTTCGAGCACGGACCTTCAGGCGCACCTGTTCTGGTGGGACTCGGATGACAAGCACCCGATCCGCGATCCGGCGGCGGCGAAGCAGTACAACGATGTCATCACGGACCTGTATCGGCGGATGGACGACGTCGTGGGACGGGTGGTGGAACGCTTCGGCGACGACGCGACGATTCTGGTGATGTCCGACCACGGTTTCGCCAACTTCTCGCGGCAGTTCAACCTCAACACGTGGCTGCGGGACGAGGGGCATGTCCGTCCTGAGAACTGCCGGTCGTTGCTCGATCCATCGAAGGGGACGATGGTGGACTGGGGAAGGACGAAGGCCTATGGGCTGGGGCTCAACGGGCTCTACGTGAACCTTCAAGGGCGCGAGGCACAGGGGATCGTGAAGGCGGAGGAGCGGGAGGCCCTGATGACAGAACTTGAGGACGAACTTCTGGCGATACGCGATCCCGTGACGGGCCGGCCGGTCGTCAAGACGGTGTATCGGCGTGAGGACGTGTACCACGGCCCGTACGTGGAGGCGGCGCCGGACCTGATCGTCGGGTATCATCGGGACTACCGTGCCTCCTGGGCGACGACTCTGGGCGATCTTACCGACGAGGCGCTGGCGGACAACGACAGCGCGTGGAGCGGGGACCACTGCATCGCGGCGGACGAGGTTCCGGGCGTGCTGTTCAGCAACCGGCCGATCCTGCGGGATGAACCGTCGCTTTTGGATCTGGCGCCGACGGTGCTGGACCTGTTCGCGGTGCCGGCCCCGGAGGCGATGGCGGGCGGCAGTGTGTTCGAAAAGGTGTCAGGATGAATTTCCCGATGCGGATTCTGTGTGGGCAAAGGCCGCGAGGTCCTGGAAATTCATCCTGACACCTTTTTTGGAGCGATGCGGATGAGCAAGATCAAGATCGAGCCGAACCTGTACGAGCGGGTGAAGGCGGCGGCCGAGAAGGCGGGGTACCCGTCGGCGGACGAGTTCGTGATGCACATCATCGAGAAGGAGCTTTCGGTGATCGAATCGGCCGATTCCGATGAAGAGGTGACCGAGCGCTTGCGCGGGCTGGGGTATCTGGAGTAGAAGGCCGCAGCACCGCCGTCATACACAGTCGCGGCGCCCTTCATGGGTGGCGCGGAACTGCATCGGCGACGCCCCCGAGGGGCGGGGCGACATTAGGTTTCGTCAGCGAACAATGTAAACTGCGTTCCATGCGGTTTCCGTCGGAAAACCGTGCAATCATCCATGCAGATGCTGTACGTTATTTGTTGGCAATCCCTTAGTTCAACGGGCTCGGCGGTGGGGGCGGCCGCGTGGGACCCGGAACATCAGGACCCGGGCATAGGGTGGACACGCTGGTATCGGCGATCAACTGGCTGATCCTCCGCGGTGCGGATGCGCTGTGGGCGGTGTGGGTTGCGGTCAGCGCCTTCTTCGTGACGCTCTGGGGGGTCATCGACGGGATCCTCAACCCGGTGCTGTCTCCGGTACTGGCGGCGGCGAATCCGGTGTTCACGTGGATCGGCGACGTCGTTTATTTGCCGTTGGACGCAGTACCACCCTGGGTCGGACTGGCGGTGCTGTCGGCGCTGTGCGGCGTCCTGATGCTGCCGGTGTTCAAGCGGTTTTCCAATCAGGCGGCCATCGGGCGGGCCAAGGACGCCATTCAGGCGAACCTTCTGGCGCTGAAGCTGTTCAAGGACGACCTCGGCGTCATCTTCGCTACGCAAGCCCGGCTGTTGTGGGCCATCCTCCGCTTGCAGCGTTACGTGCTCACGCCGGTTCTGGTGGCGATCCCGATCATGCTGCCGGTGTTGGCGCAGATGGGGACGCGGTATCAGTGGCGGCCGCTTCGGCCCGGGGAGGAAGCGAACGTTCGCGTGCGACTCGCGGCCGACGCGGCGGCGGGCGCTGATATGGAACTGACGGCGGGGGAAGGGGTGGCGGTCGAGGCGGGCCCGGTTCCGGGCGGCGGGCAGGTTGTGTGGCGGGTTCGTGCGACCGAGCCCGGGCGGCATGAGCTTCAGTTCAAGATCGATGGCGCGACGATCCCGAAGGAGCTGGTCGTCGGGGCGCCGGGTCAGCGGGTGAGCGAGGTTCGTCCGGGCCGGCGCTGGACGAGTCTACTGCTGCACCCCGTGGAGCGACCGGTGCCGGCGGCGTCGCCCATTACCGCGATCGAGATCGGCTACCCGGACCTGGACTCGTGGATCTACGGGTCGGACTTCTGGATCATTACCTTTCTGGTCATTTCGATGGTTGTCGCGATCATCTTCCGTCCGCTGTTCAAGGTTCGGTTTTGAGGTTGCAGTCGCGCGGGTTTGATTCTGCGAGCGGTTCGTCCGCCCGCTCCGGGGCGGGTCCCATTCGGCCGACAACGACCGCGGGTTCCGCTTCGCTCCGCCGGCGGCAACAGCCGGTGGCCCGTTTCGGGGCGATGGGCTACGACGTCGATTGACAGTCCATCGCCACTATGATGGCACCTGGGGCGGTGAAGCCGCGCGGACGGAAGTCCGCGGGTTGCTACTGATTCGTCCGGTGCCTAGATTCACATGAACCTGCCGGTCGCCGATCCCCCGCTTCCTTACGGTCGCGGCTCTGATGAGGCGGTGGCAACCCGCAGCATCGAGTGAATCGGACCACTATTCTGCATCAGCTTCGGCGGAGGGTGTAGTCGTCGGAGCGGGCGAGCTTGAAGCGGAGGTCGGCGTGGTTGGGCTTGGCGCCCATGGCGACGACGTGGAAGTTGAGGGACTCGCCCTCTTCGTAGTAGGTGCATTTGCGAACATGCAATCCGGCACGGGCGAAGAGGGCGTTGATTCGCCGCAGGCTGTCGTCGGAGTTGGCGGTCTTGACGTCGTATTCCTGGATGTCGCGGCGATCCCCGACCCATTGCTCGATGGCGTCGAAGAGGTACAGCGCGCTCAGGATGGCGAAAGCGCCGACGGTGGCGAGGCCGAGCCTGCCGAAGCCGGCGGCCATGCCGACGGCGGCTACGGCCCAGATGGTCGCGGCGGTGGTGAGGCCGAAGATGCCGTGGCGATCGCGGAGGATCGCCCCGGCGCCGAGGAAGCCGATGCCGCTGACGATCTGGGCGGCGATTCGGGTGCGTTCGTAGTCGGCGCCGCCGACGGCTTCGGAGAGCAGGGAGAAGATGCACGCCCCGAGGCAGATGAGCATGATGGTGCGGAAGCCGGCCGGCTTGTCGCGCACTTCGCGTTCGAGGCCGATGAGGCCGCCGAGGACGACGGCGGCGAGGATGCGCCCGACATGGTTCAGGTCGGGCCAGGCCCAATCGGCCTGTAGGGCTTCGAGCCAGTCTGGCATGCGAGCCTCCGTGCTGTCGCGAATGTCGAAGATCGAATGAAAAACGCCAGGAACGGCGGAACGTCGCGACCGGGGTCTGGGGCGGGCTTCGCCCGCTGTTGTGCGTCCCGTCGGCCGAGGAGGTCGTTTCGCTATTCGCTCTTCGCCATTCGCTATTTAGTTACCATCGTTCGCAGATGGTCTTGGCCTGCATGAAGAGTTGCAGGTAGTCCCGCCCACCGGCCTTCGAGTCGGTCCCGGACATATTGAACCCGCCGAAGGGCTGCACGTCCACCAGGGCGCCGGTGCACTTTCGGTTCAAGTAGAGGTTGCCCACGTGGAACTCGGCACGGGCGCGTTCGAGTCGCATGCGGTCGTTGGAGTACAGGGCGCCGGTCAGTCCGTAGTCGGTGCGGTTGGCGATGTCGAGGGCCTCGTCGAAGTTCTTGGCCTTGATGACGGCGAGGACGGGTCCGAAGATCTCCTCCTGGGCGATGCGGGCGTTGGGGGGCACGTCGGCGAAGATGGTCGGCGGGATGAAGCAGCCGTTGTCGGGGACCTTTCCTCCGCCGAGCGCCTCGCGGCCTTCGGTCTTTCCGATCTTGATGTAGTCCTTGATCTTCCGGTGTGCGTTGGCGTCGATGACGGCGCCCATGAAGACGTTGTCCATCGCGACGGTGTCGCCGATGGTGAGCTCCCTGGACCGCGCGACGACGCGGTCGAGCAGCTCGACGTAGATGTCCTTGTGGGCGATCAGGCGGCTGCACGCGGAGCACTTCTGCCCCTGGAAGCCGAACGCGGAGGCGACGGCGCCCTCGGCGGCGGCGGCGACGTCGGCGGTTTCGTCGACCACGATGCAGTTCTTCCCGCCCATTTCCAGGATGGCGCGTTTGAGCCAGGTCTGCTCGGGTTGGACTTTGGAGGCTTTTTCGTAAATACCGACGCCGACCTCGCGCGAACCGGTGAAGGCCACGAAACGCGTCTGCGGGTGACAGACCATGGCATCACCGATGGAGCTGCCGGGCCCGGGGACGAAGTTGAGCACGTTCCTGGGCAGACCGGCCTCGTGGAAAACCTCGACCATCTTGGCGGCGAGCACCGCGGAGGTGCTGGCCGGTTTGAGGCAGACGGTGTTGCCGGTGACCAGCGCGGCCGAGGTCATGCCGCAGCAGATGGCCAGGGGGAAGTTCCACGGCGGGATGACCACACCGACGCCGAGCGGAACGTAGCGCACCTCGTTCTCTTCGCCGGGGAAGGGCGTGACGGGGTGCGACCCGCCGAGGCGGATCATCTCGCGCCCGTAGAATTCGAGAAAATCGATCGCCTCGCAGACGTCGGCGTAGGCCTCGATCCAGCTCTTGCTCACCTCGAAGCACTGCCAGGTGGCGAGTTCGTAGAGTCGGCGGCGCATGATCGCCGCGGCCTTGATCATGATCCGGGCGCGGGCTTGGGGTGCGACGCGGCTCCAGGCGGGGAACTGGCGATGGGCGGCGCGGACGGCCCGGTCGGCGTGGTCCTTGTCGGCCTTGGACAGGACGCCCACCACGCGGGCGGGTTCGGCCGGGCTGACCGACTGGAAGGTCTCTTTGGTCGTGATCGGCTCGCCGTCGATCCAGAGCGGGTAACTTCGCCCGAGTTCGCCGGCGACCTTCCCGAGGGCGGCGAGCATGTTCTCGCGGGGCTGCTTTTGCCCGAAGTCGACGTAGGGTTCGGGAGAGAACGGCGGTAACATGATCGCCTCCAGTTTGTCAGGGGTTCCTGCCCCGGGCCGGTGGGTCACGAGGCCGCCCGTGCGCGGGGTTGCCTGCCGTGCGTCGTCAGCGCGATAGGAGCTTCGGGGAAAGCGGGCATGGTGTCAAGCCGCCGCGTCTGTGCGGACGGGCGCGCACGGAGCTTACGGCGCCGTCGTGATTGGGTCTTGGTGAGAACGCGGCTACCGCGTTTCCACTGCGCTCCAGACGTTGGCCAGCATGACCAGCCCGGTCAGGATAATGGCGAAGATCGCTAATGCTTGTCCCGGCATCGTCTCACCCGTTCTACCAAGCGACAGCCTGTGCACTTGATTCACACTCGATCGAGAAAGATTGCACCGAACCGGGATTCCCGGGCGAAAGCGACGGTCGCGACGCCGACGTCCGCAAATCCCCGCCGGGGCCGGCACGCGTCCAGCGCGGTGTACGGACACCGGAGGCCGGCGCCACGACGGCTCAGGCCGGACGGCCACAGGTTCTTATCGGCGTAATCGAAATGGGTGTTGGGGCCGGCGTCAGGAGATCGAGGCGGTCACGCTTTGACCGGCTGCGGGGCGGGGTTCGCGGCCGGGCCGATGGGGTCGGGATGCACTTCCCGCTGTCGATGTACCTCGCGGCGTCAGTCTCAGTGATTCGGGGGTCGTTTGATCGGCGGTCGTCCGGGTCTCGGTTACGGTGGGGGCGTGTCGGCACGACGGCGTCGTGGGTCGATAGGTTGGGTGTCGCAGGGGGGTGGTCCGCGGAGCACGGCAGGTCGCACGGGGGAGCCTTGTCACTCAAGCGCAACGATCCGGTCGCCCCGCGTTGACCGGTTGCATGGCGCTTCAGACGATATCATGGCGGCGAGCGCTTGGTTGGAGGGAGTTGTGCGGGTGGCGCCAACTGCGGAAAGCCGGACGAACATGAAGACGATCCGAAAGACGATTCTGGAGGCGGCGGCGCTTCTTGCGGTGGCGGTGGTGGTCGCCTCGGCGGCGAACGCCAGGCGCGGGTCCGGCTCGATCAAATGGACGAAGAACTACTTCGACACCGGTGCATCGCTCGTTGAGGCCCAAGTGAGCGCTGTAAGAAGCGCCGAGGCGGTGCACGACGACGGCGGGTGGGGGACGAACGGCCGTCCGGAAGCGCCGGCGATCGGGACGCGTAGCGAGCCGACGGAGTCGGCGAAGACGGTCGCGCACCTGGAGCATTCCTTTCAGTCGATCTCCTTCGACGAGGTCGCGGCGGTCTTCGAGGATCCGGACACGGCCACGGGGCTCAACGTGTTCATCGACGGGCGGAACGAGGCGAGCTACGAGAGCGGGCACCTTCCGGGGGCGATCCACGCCGATCCCTACGACATCGGTCCATACGTCGACGAACTGCTGGCCGCGTGCAGCGGAGCCGCGAAGGTCATCGTGTACTGCAACGGCGGCGATTGCGAAGACAGCATCTTCATGTGCCGGGAGCTGGTCGAGGCCGGTGTTCCCTACGACATCATCTACCTCTACGAGGGCGGCTGGAAGGAATGGGAGGCGAACGACATGCCGGTCGAGGATGGGCGGCCGTAGCGATGCCGGATAAGGAGCCGTTTCTGAGGCGGGCGGACCAGAGCGGGTTTCCGCTGTTGTTCGCGCGGCTGGTGCTGGGGGGGACGTTCATCCTCATGGGGGTTATGAAGGTCTTTCACCCGGTCGAGTTTCTCAAACAGGTTCGGATGTACGAGATGCTCCCGGAGTCGACGGGGGTTTTTCTGAACTCGGCCGCGATCGTGCTTCCGTGGGTCGAGATCATCTGCGGGGTGGTGCTGATTCTCGGGGTGTACCTCCGCGGCGCATCGCTTTTGATCGCCCTGATGCTGTGCGTCTTCACCGCTGCGATCTTGGTCCGGACGCTCGGGGTGATGGGCGCTGAAGGGGTCTCGTTCTTTTCCGTGGAGTTCGACTGCGGTTGTGGGGCGGGCGTGGTCGTCACCTACCGCAAGATGCTCGCCAACGTCGGCCTTTTCGTCCTGGCATTGATGGCCCTTTTATCCCGCTCCCGCCGATTCTGCCCATTGAGGTAGGTTACTGATCGGATCAACGGGCCTTGGAACTCCGAGTCCGGGTGGGCCATGCACCGGACCGGCATTGGCCGACACTGAAGCTCCGACTGCGGCGGGCGGTCCTACCCGGCCCGCCGCTGCGACCGTAGACGCCACCCCGGGCTGACCCGTCGCTTGCGCTCAGGGCTCTGAAAAGGGCAGGCAGGCAACGCGCGCGATCTCGAAGAAACTCCTTCTTTTTTTTTGACCGCAAACTTTAATGCAGCTTTTTTCGTGGGAGGGTTGCTTTAGGACTCGCGCATAAATAACATAAACGATACTCAATGGGGCGTAATGGTGTAGTTCCATTCGCCGTGTAACGATGCCGGAGTCAAGCGGACGTTCGCCAGTTGCGCAGACGTCACGGTCTCT
>Ga0214472_10005850_pt1 | contig 12928 bp, 14 predicted proteins | sample RVTome_6_FD_207662 | JGI IMG/M metagenome (GOLD analysis project Ga0214472, IMG submission 207662) | Soil microbial communities from uranium-contaminated site in the Upper Colorado River Basin, Wyoming, United States - RVT140D175 | ecosystem: Environmental > Terrestrial > Soil > Contaminated >... | reverse complement strand
CGCACCCGCCCTGACCTCACTCCCCATTGGGTCCGCGACGGCAAGGGGCGCCGGGACCGCCGGGTGCCCCTGCTGGGCCGGGCGGCCTCGGCGCTGCGCGTCTATCTCGACGCGCGGCGTGAGCTGGCCAAGAGCCCCGAAGAGGCGCTCCTCTTCACGCGCGACGGGCGCCGATTGAGCAAGAGCGCGCTGGACCTGTGATCGTGCGCCGACGCGCCCAAGCGGCCGGCGTCACGGCCTCGCCCCATGCCCTGCGCCATGCCTGTGCTGCACTCCTGCTGCGAGGCGGCGCGCCGATGTCCGTCACGTCCAGGAGCTGCTCGGACACCAAAGCCTCCAGACCATCGCGCGCTACACCCGCGTCGACGTTGAAGACCTGCGACACCGTCAGCCGCTGCCATCCGAGGCGTAGAATGAAAGCTGAGGTGAAGCCATGACGACGGCTGTGGATGCGATCTACGAGGAGGGCGTTTTCAAGCCCGAGAAGCCCGTGGATCTCAAGGACAAGACCAAGGTGCGTCTGGTCATCGAATCCGACCCCCAGCATGCGGCCGACGACGACCCTACGGGGTGGAAGACCGCCAACGAGCTGATCGGCTTCATCGAGGACGCTCCTGAGGACGCGGCCGACAACCACGACAAGTACATCTACGAGTGATCTTCGCCGACACGGGGTTTCTCTTCGCCCTGTTCTCCAAACGCGACCGTCACCACGCCCGCGCTGTCGAGGTCTTCAAGACCTTCGAGGATCGACGGCTGCCCGACGAGATTCTGACCACGGACCTTGCGGGCAAGGAAATCGGGGTCGAGTTTGTGACCGCGGTCGGTGAGTTCGGCTAGGTGAAGCGGGTGCTCGGCGTTGGTCAGCGCCCGCGAGCAGGCTCCGCCTGCCCACCGGCGGAACCGACATCGGGGTATGACCGACGAGCTATGCGGCGCGGAGGAGGGGCAACCGGCGATCGCCCTCGAAGTACTCGATTGCGAACGGAGATGGGACGCGGTTCTCACCGCGCCTGCCGCGAGGTGGCTGCACAGCGCGGACGTGGCGCGGCTGGACGTTGGCGACGATCTCGCCTGGGGTTGCCCCGCCCAGACCGGAGTGGGGCCGATGCAGGGCGAAGCGTGCGATCAGCATCTCGTTGGCCTCCCAAGCCAGCCGGGCCTTCAGCTCGGCCTCCTCCAGCCTGGCCTGGAGCTGGACCAGCGCAGCAATGTCGGTCTCCTTTCGGAAGAGGGGGTGACTCCGGCATGAGGGTCGCCCCCCTGCCAGGGCGTCCTTCGCTCGGTGACGCCCTGGTGGTGTGGTCCGCGCCTGGCTGTGGCTGAGGCTGGACCGGAAGGCCGCGCTCTGGCGGTCCTGTAGCGTGCAGCTCAGGTCCGGCGGCGGCCGCCTTCCAGCGCGAGCGGGCGCCTGTGCTCGGCGCGAGGCGCGCCTGTCAGGGTCGGCCGTCCCCTGTGTGCCGCGCGAGCGGCCTCGTGGCCGGAGCGCCCTGCGGCACGTGGGTAGGCCGGCTTGCTGGTGGCAAAGGGAGCGAGCACGCACGGGTGACGGCGGGCCTTCCTCGGGAGAGCACCCGTGGGAGTAGCGAGCAGCGGTAGAATGACGCCAGGGGCCAGACCAATGAGCACCGTACACGTCGAGTTCGAAGAGCCGCTTGCGAGCCTGCTGCACGAGACCAACCAGCCCGTGCAAGCAGCGGTGCGCGAGCTGGTCGTCCTCGAGCTGTACCGCCGGGGCACCGTCTCCAGCGGCAAGGCAGCCGAGATCCTCGGCATGGACCGGACCGCCTTCATCAAGCACGCGTCGGGCCTCGGGATCGCTTACATCTCGTTCACCAAGGACGAGTGGGAAGCTGAGAAGGCCGCAAGCGACGCTCTGTGGGCGGTGTCGTGGCGGACGCAAGTCCCCTCATCGCGCTACAGCAGATCGACGCGCTGCCGCTACTGCAGACGCTCTTCGGCAGCGTGCTGGTGCCGCCCGCGGTCGTCCTTGCAGGGCTCGACCCGGGTGGTGAGACCGAAGCCATCAGCCTCGCCGTCGAGATCTCCGCGACAAACCTGATCGTGGACGATCGCCGGGGCCGTCGCGTCGCCTCGGGACTCGGCATCCCCATCGTCGGCACGCTCGGCCTGCTGCAAGCGGCCAAGCGAAGGGGCCTCGTGCCGGCGGTGCGGCCCCTCATCGACGCAATGCTCAGCCACGGCTTCCACGTCGGTCCCGAATGGATTCAGGAGACGCTCGAAGCCGTGGGAGAGGTCGAAGAGGCGTAGCGCGCGCGCCCGCGCGAACCCCCTGTTTCGGTGCATTTGCTGGGTTTCGCGGCTGAGACTCTTCGAGAATCGTACAACGCGAAGGGAAGGGTCCGCACCGCCATCGATCCCGTCGGCAGGAGACGCGCTACACCTACGGCACCAACAACGTCCCCGACGTCGACTGCGTCAGCGGGGACGGCATCGACCTGCTGAAGATGGAGCAGAAGAGCGGTGCGGGCCGGGACATCGTGTCCAAGGACACGGCGTACCTGGCTGCCCTTGCGGACAGCCCGCTTCTCGAGCAGTGCCTGGTCGGAGTGTCTGGCCGATGGACCTGGTCTCGCCCGAGGAACTGGAGATGGAAGGCCCCGTCTATCCGCATGCCGCCGAGTATCTCGGCTCACTCGTCGCCAACCGCTCCGCCTCGCAGTAGTGCGGGCCTTTCTCAAGGAGCAGCGGTAGAATGACGTCAGGGACCAGACCAATGAGCACCGTACGCGTCGAATTCGAAGAGCCGCTCGCGACCCTGCTGCACGAGACGAACCAGCCTGCGCAAGCAGCGGTGCGGGAGATCGTGGTGCTCGAGCTGTACCGCCGGGGGACGATCTCCAGCGGCAAGGCGGCCGAGTTGCTCGGCATGGACCGGATCGACCTCATCCAGCATGCCTCACGTCTAGGGATCCCGTACTTCGCGCTCACGGAAGACGAGTGGGAGGCCGAGAAGGCCGACCTGCAGTCCCTGTGATCGCGGTCTCGAACGCCAGCCCTCTCATCTCCCTGCATCGCGTCGAGGCGCTGCCACTACTTCAGCAGCTCTTCACGGAAGTGCTGGTGCCTTCGGCCGTGGTGCGCGAGGTTGTCGGGCGAAGCTGACGCCATCACCCGACGGGTAACGCCTGAGTCCTGACATCAGATCGTACTCACGTACACGAAGAACCCGCACAAGAACCACGTCACAGATGCACCCAACCCGAAGAGTATGAAGCCCGCTGATAGGCGGTACATGCTGTACAGCATTCCGATGACGAACGCGAACAAGACGGCAGTCTCAACCGCATAGGCGACAGCCCCACGCCATTGGTAAGGGAGCGAACCCGGGGGCCCCAGGAACCACACGAATCCCCAGTGCTCATTGAGGAACGTCTGCACACCAGGAAGGTCGTGCGCCGCGAAGCAGGCAACCGATAAGCCCGCGTACAAGAAGAGAGCGATACCCACCGACCTCCGCAAGGCCGCTCGACTCATTCCTGTAGGTTCGGTCGACTCAGTCATCGGCTGGCTCGGCTCAGTACGTTCCGGTTGGGCTCGGGTGGATGGGTCCGCACAAGAGGTGCGGCACATCCCAGAACAGGTGACGCGGAGATGGGATCGGAGAATGAGGAAGCGTGTAGGCTCGTAGTTGAACAGCCTCGTTGGCCTAGCAGGACACACCCCGCGGTCGCGGTGACAAGAACGCGCGGTTGCGAGGCCAACCGTCCATCGTTCGTTCGCCCTTGCGGGTTGGCGGCTACTCTCCCCGGCTCGTTCGATCGGCAGCTCAGGGGGTCGGGGCGACTTGTCGAACCGTTGCCGTGCCATAGACCCGGGCCTGAACGGCGAGCCCGAAGCCTCCGCCTCCCTGCGTGACCTTGAACAGCAGCGCGTGCCGTCCAGCCGACAGGATCACTTCGACCTCGTCCTCCCCAGGGCGCATGCCGCGCATCACGTCATGGGCGAAGACGCGCTTCCCGTCGAGGAAGACCGCGAGTCCGTCGTCGCTTCCCAACGAGAGGTGCATCGCACACGCCTCATCGGCCTCGACGACGATCCGGGCGTACGCGACGACGTCCGATGCCGACGCGTAGTGTGCGCCGAGGTCGATCTGGTCGTTCTCGAACGCGGCGCTGGTCCATTCCACAGTGGACGGGTCCTGTTCGGGCGGATGAACGCTATCGAAGTCCTGATCGAATCGATACGTCGGCGAGAGCGCGACGCTGTCGATCGGAACGGTCTCGCCGAGGGGCGCCAGGCGTATCCGATGCGTACCGGGACGCACGAGACTCTGGAATGCGTGACCCATCGCGTCCGAGTGCGCGCGCTGCGCAGTGCGGAATGCAGCAAAGCTCGCCAACTCGGGGAGCATGGTCGGCGTGGGCTCCAGCCCCATCCCGCGCCAGGATTCCTGGTGCTTCTCCCAGCGGTACTGCGCCGCCTCCCAGAGCCGACGCCCCGCGACCGACCACGGTGCACGGTCGAGCAGAGCCAGGTCGATCCCGTTGGTGAGGTCATCAGCTGAGAAGATGCCCGCCGTCGTGCCATCGACCGAGAGGACCCATGAGCGGCTCGTGTCTTCACCCACGGCCACTTTGCGGCGCAGCACGAAGTGATTGAGCTCTTCCTGAAAAGGCACCAGCGCCAGTGCCGGTCGAGCCTCCGGCGGCACGTAGAACGGCAGGAAATCCAGTGTCAAGTTGAAGCCAGCACCGCCGTAGAGCGCCTTCACGTCTGAGACCCGGGCAGCGTCGCTGCCACGAACCTCCGCAGCGTCGACAACGATCTCGCCCACGCGCCGGGGCGCGTCGATGCCACGCAACCCGATGTAGGCCATGACCAGATGTCCGACCGGGTCTGGGTGTACTGCATCCGGAATCATCGTGAAATCGGACCGCTGCTTTTTGGCCCGCTGCTGGACCTCGAGCATCGGCCTGAAAAGGTCGATGACGGGTACGTCGCGCTCCTGTCCGAAGGCGCGCAGCCCTTCGCCCAGGCGGGACAACGTCTGGTTGTAGACCCCACCATCAGCGCGGACGTCGGCGTCCACGGGAGACGTCGTGAAGAGCACCTCCTTCGCTCCGAGTTTCGCGATCGCGTCGGCTAGTTCTGCCTGCGACTTCAGGTACCAGTCGAACGTTGCCTGGTCGAAGGCCTTGTAGCCCCCGTCGTTCATGCCGAAGTTGACGAAGATCAAGCTGGGTTCCACCGGAGCCACATCACGATGGAGGCGTCGGGTCCCGCCCGACGCGGTGTCACCGCCCCAGCCGAAGTTGAACGTGGCCAGGTGCTTGTTCGGGAATCGGCTGAGCAGGAACGTCTCCAGGTATGCAGAATAGAGGTTCTGCTCGGTGATGCTGTCTCCGTAGAAGACGATCGTCTCCTCATCGCCGATGCTCACGGGAGCCGTTGCTTCGCCCGCCTCGACAGCGGCGGCGCGCGAGAGCACGACGACGGCCACGACACAAAGGACTCTACCCATGATCGATCTCCTGAAGAAAATACGGGGACACAATACGCATTGTGACAGCTGCATCGCAACCCGCGCGCACTCTGGGGCGGCCACTTTGCTCTGACCCGGGGCGAACGTCCCCTGAATGCTCGCGACTTCGTCCCGAGTTCGCGAGCGCTCGGAATCCGCGCCGCGCCAGTATGTCGGCGAGCATGGTAGGGTGCCCGCTGCGCCCCTCACCCGCAGGAGTCTGGATGCGTCTCACATCGCTGCTGGCCGTCGCGCTCGTCTCGGGCGCGATCCTCTTTTCTGAGATCGCTCTGACTCGCTATTTCTCGTTTCGCCTCTGGTACCACTACGCATTCATGATCATCAGCATCGCGTTGTTGGGCCTCAGCGCGTCGGCGACCGCAATGGCGCTGGCACGCGAACGCTTGTCGCGTTTTCCGACGACGCACGTTCTGGGCATGTCGTCGGCCGCCTTCGGGATCTGTCTCGTGTTGGCTCTGAACCTGTTGGGATTCCTGAACGACCGCTTCCTGGCGCAGGTCCACACGGAGGGTTTTCAGGCGTTCCTCTTCGTGGCCTCCTACTGGGCGGTGCTCTTCGTACCCTTCTTCTTTGCGGGTTGTACCATCTCTTGGGCCATTCAGACCTCTGCGGGGCGTGTGAGCTCGGTCTACGCCTTCGACCTGATCGGTGCTGGCTTGGGCGCCCTGTGTGCGTCGAAGCTCCTCCACGTTTTCCACCCCGAGCAGGCCCTCGCCTTCGCCGCCGCGGCCGGACTGGCCGGCGCGCTCCTCTTCGTCGCGGGCTCACAGCGCGGGGTTGTAGCGGTCTGGGCCCTGTGCGGCCTCGGCCTGGCCCTGGCCGTGGGCTCCTACTACGAACGAGGCGCGCTACTGGGCGCCCGGGTGACCCAGAGCAAGGGTCTCGCGCACGATCTCGCGGTGGGCGCGCGACTCATCGCGACGCGCCCCAGCACGAACGGCCGCGTAGATGCCACGGCGGCGGCCACCTGGCGCTTTGCGTGGGGCCTGGGGGACTACGACGGTCCGTTCCCTCAGCAGATCAGACTGCGCATCGACGGTGACGCGCTCACCCCGCTGACGCGCTACGACGGCGACTTTTCGAAGTGGGCCTTTTCCGATTTCATGCCCTCGACCCTGCCCTATTGGATCGGGAACCCGAAGCGGGTGCTGCTGATCGGCCCTGGTGGTGGGCTCGATGTCGTCAACGCGGTCAATCGCGGAGCCGAGAAGGTCACTGGCGTAGAGATCAACGCTCGCATCATCGAGCTCGTGGCGGGCGAGTTCAACGAGTTCGCAGGCGGTATCTATCGCGACCCGCGTGTCGAAGTGATCCATAGTGATGGCCGCAACTTCGTGGAGAACACCCGCGAGCAATACGATCTGGTGCAACTCACCCTCGTCGATACTTTCGCCGCCATCGCCTCGGGTGCGCTCTCGCTTTCGGAAGATTTTCTCTACACGAGGGAAGCGTTCCGCGCCTACCTGCGAGTTCTCTCGCCCGATGGGATGCTCGCCCTCGGTCGGACCCAGCCCGAGGCGCTGAGCCTCGTGGCTATGTTGCACGCCGCCACTCCCGAAGAGGAGGACGACCTCGCCACGCACCTGTTCCTGGCTGACCACCCGAGACTGCTGCACAGCCTGATCGTCCTCTACAAGCGCTCCCCCCTGACGCCGCAGGAGATCGACAGTGGGCTGGAATTCGTGCGCCAGGCGCGCTTGCGCCTCGTCTACGCGCCTGGGCACGAGGCCGAATCCCACCCGGAGATCGTGAGGTTCTTCCGTGCAGCGGATCGGGACGCCTTCATAGCCGGCTATCCGAGCGATATTGCCCCCGAGCGCGACGACCGACCTTTCTACTTTCGCGCTTCGAAGTGGAGTGCTCTACTCGGCACCTATCAGCCCGGCCGCGGCAACGTGTTGATCATCCTGGCCGTGGCTGTTCTATTCGCCTTTGGCCTGATCGTGCTGCCCCTGTTCCTGACAGCGCGCGACGCCGTGCGCGGTCATCAGCTGCACCTGGCGTTTTTCGCCCTCATCGGCCTGGGCTTCATCGTGCTCGAGCTCGGACTGATGACGAAGTTCGTGTTGTTCCTGGGGCACCCGGTGCGTTCGCTGAGCGTTACCCTCTTTTCGCTGCTCGCTTTTTCGGGGCTGGGTAGCGCTGCGAGCCGCGCGCTACTGGGGGACGCGTCCGCGGGCGCCAGCGCGCGGCGCTTGGCCCTGCCCTTTCTGGCACTCGTCACCCTCGCCGTCGGCTACGGACTCTGGCTGGACGATGTGTTTGCAGGCTGGATGGGGATCGCGCTTCCGGCGCGCATCGCGACAGCGGTTGCGCTGATCGCGCCGCTGGGCTTCGTCATGGGAATGCCCCTGCCGCTCGGCCTGGCGCTCCTCGCGAACGAGCGCGAAGAGCTGGTGCTGTGGGCCTGGGGACTCAACGGAGTGGCCTCCGTAATCGGCTCTGTGGGATGTATCGCCCTGGCCCATGCCGCCGGCTACTCCAGCACGTTCCTGGTGGCGGCGATCTGTTACGGCGTGGCCATGATCGCGCTGCTGCGCGGCGCCGCGCGAAAGGCCTGAACCCGGCTTCCGGCGCGCGGAGTGGAGCGAGTCGCCCCCGTTCGCGCACCGCCTGGCGGTCTCTCGCGCAAGAGCCCCGAGCGGCGGTCGTGTCTCGCTGCCGGGCTCCAGCGGATTCCTGAGTCTAGTCGGGCTAGTCCTCGCGCAGGATCGTCGCTGGATCGACGCGTGTCGCTCGCAGGGCGGGTGTCAGGGCGGCGATCACCGAGACGGCCAGGAGCGACAGCACGACAGCCCCATAGACAGACAACTCGAGGGCTGCGACCCCGAAGAAGAGGTGACTCATCAGTTGACTCAGACCGAAAGCTACGAGCAAGCCCGTTGTGAGGCCGACGCTCGTGACGAGCAGGGTCTCGCGTGCGACACCGCTCACGATATCTCTGGAAACGGCACCCAGCGCGATGCGGATGCCGAACTCCCGCAGTCGCTGAGCGACGAAATACGACGTCACGCCAAACAGGCCGATCGCTGCGAAGGCGAGAGCCAGGCCGCTGAAGACGCTCAACAGGACACCGACCGTTCGCGTGCGGCCCATGGCGTCACGCACCAAGCCGTCCATGGTCTGGATGCCGGCCAGAGGGACATCGGGGTCCAGGCTCTCGACAGCGCGACGCACGGGCTCCGTGAGGGCGAGGGGGTCGCGCTCGCTTCTCAACAACAGGCTCATCGATGTCGACCAGCTCAGGTGGCTCTGCTGGATCGGAACATAGACCTGAATCCGCGAAGCGTTCTCGATTTCGTAGTGTCGGACGTTGCGTGTGACGCCGACGACGGTGCGCCAGACGCGGAGTGAGTCCTCCTCCTCTGTCTCCTGTTCGAATGTCACGCGCTGCCCCAGAGGGCTCTGGCCGGGCCAAAACTTTGCAGCCATGGTTTCGTCCACCAGGGCCACGCGCTCGCTCCCTTCGTTGTCCCTCCGGTCGAAACCGCGGCCCTGGAGAAGCGGGATACCCAGCGCTTCCAAGTGACCCGGTGAGACCATGTGGAAGAGCACCGACTGTCCGTTCTCCGGAATGATCTCGATGCCTTCCGGGTAGATGCCGCGCTCCCAACTGTTGCCGTTGAGTGGGACGAAGTTGGCCACCGACGCCGAGCTCACGCCGGGCAGGGTTTCGACCCGCTCCAGCAAACGCTCAAAGAACTGCCACGCCGCGGCCTTGTCCGCGTAGCGCGCCCGGGGGAGCGAGACTTCGGCCGTGAACACGCCCTCGGCACGGAACCCCTTGTCGACGGCGTTCAGATTGTGGAGGCTGCTGATCATCAACCCCGACCCGACGAGTAGCACGACGGCGAGCGCAACCTCGCTCGCGACGAGGCCCGCCCGCAGCCTCTGCCGTGAGCGTCCGGACGAACCGCGGTTGCCCTCACTCAGTGCCTCGCGCAGGTCCGCGCGCGAACCCCGCACTGCCGGAGCGATGCCGAAGAGCAGGCCCGCGAGAGCAGTCGCGAGCAATGCGAATGCGACGACGCGGAAGTCGAGGGACACGGCATTCACACTGTCGGAAGGCAGCTCGTTCTGCAGGACCGTCAGCAGGATGTGGATGAACCCTCGCGCGAGAGCGATGCCGAGCAGTCCGCCGGCGGTCGCCAGGACGAGGCTCTCGGTGAGGAGCTGTTTGAGCAGGCGGGAGCGACCGGCCCCCAGCGCGGAGCGGATCGCGAGTTCGCGGCTCCGAGCCTCACCCCGAGCGACGAGGAGGCTCCCGACATTCGCGCACGCAACCAGGAGCAAGAAGCTGACCGCCGCCATCAGGACCCAGATCTGCACATCGATGTCCTCTACGAAGACGGATTGAAGCATCTGGAGCTCGGCGTGAGCCTGAGGAGTGCCCTCCTGTGCCTCGATAGCGTTCGTGATGCGATCCATCTCGGCTTGCGCGGCTGCGAGTGTTGCGCCCGGGCGTAGGCGCGCAATGGCCCACGTGCCCTGGGAACAGCCGCGGCTGTCCCAGCACATGCGCTCCGAGAAGTAGCCCATCGGCAGAAACACCTCGGCTCGCGTGGACGGGAAGGCGAACCCCTCCGGCATTACGCCGATGATTGTGAACGGCTCGCTGTCCAGCGTGAGAGTGCGTCCGAGAACGTCGGCATCGCCGCCGAAGTGCCGCTGCCAGAAGCCGTGCGTGACGACCGCCACGGGTTCCGCGCCCGCCCAGGTGCTGTCTGACTCGATGAAGCGTCCCCTTGCGGGGGGCACCCCCAAGGTTTCGAAGAAGTCGCCCAGAACCAGCCGAACCTGGACGATCTCGGGTCGTTCGCCGCCGGTCAGCGTGCGGGACCGCGACACATTTGCGCCGAAGGAGACGAACGTCTGATTCTGCTCCCTCCAGTCGCGGAAGTTCGGGATAGACAGCGAGATAGGGAAACCGGAAGGGCCCATGATGTTGGGGTAGACCAATTCGTTCGGCTCCTCCAGGGGCAGGGGAGTCAGGAGCACCGCATCGACGACGCTGAAGATCGAGGCGCTCGCCCCGATACCCAGCGCGATCGTCAGCGTGGCGACGACTGTGAACCACGGACGCTTAAAGAGTGTGCGCACTGCAAGTTGGACATCGGCGGCTAGCAGCCTCATCTTCACCTCAGGTTCCTGAACGTGGCTTCGAGGACATGGGACGCCAGAGCGCCGGAAAGGGTTTGCCGCCAAGTCGCATTTGCCAGGCTGTGGGGGCATGAGCACCCCAACGCTCAGGCGCGGCGGCCAGGCCTTCGCGCTACGAATGCGTAGATGAGCAGGTTCACGACCACAATGCAGCCGGCGAGGACGTACTGAACGTCGCGCGTCAACCCCGTGGGATAGATGATCGGGAGCAGGTAGTGTCCGACGAAGCTCCCGCTAAAGCCCTGCTCGCCAGCCCGTGAACGCAGCGCGTTCTCGAGTGGAGTGAGCGGGCATATCCATCCGGCGAGCTCGATCGCCACTCCCCAGATCGCCGCGGGCAGATGCAGCCAGACGGTACGCGGCCAACGTGCGACGATCAGCGCACCGAGCACGACGAACAGGATGAAGGCGAGGTGCAGCGCGAGGGTCAGATCAGCGAGCGTCGCGTAGATCACGATTCGCCCTCAGAGCCCATCCCCCGTGAGGCGGTGGTTGGGGTATACCCGCGCCGGCACCGCCGTTCGCAATGACGTGAGGGCGGTCTCTGGGAGCGGCGGCTTGTCAGCGGCCGCGGCGTTCTCCAGCAACTGGTCTCGGGTGCGGATGCCGCAGGCCACGGTCGTCACGGCGGGATGTGCAAGGCAGAAGCGAAGGGCAGTCTCGGCGACAGACTCGCCGGCTTCCCCGACTGTCTTCAGGATGGCTTGGGCCGCCTGCACGGATGAGGAATCATGGTCGAGGTACCCTGCCGGAGCCTTCGTCGCCAACATCCCTTGAGCCACAGCGCCTCTGACGATCACGCCGATCCCCGCATCCTGGACGATTCCCAGGCTCTGCTCCTCAGGACGGCGATCGAGCAGGCTGTACTGCGTCATCAGACTGGTGATCCCGGATGTTCGCGTCCAGGCGTCGATCACGGTGGGGCGTATCGAGGAGATTCCGTAGTGCCGGATCGACCCGGCCTGGACGAGATCCTCGAACGCCTCCCGCGTCTCATCCAGCGGATCGTCGAGCGTGCCGCCGTGAAGCTGGTACAGGTCGATGAAGTCCGTGCCGAGCCGCTTCAAACTGGCAGTGACAGCGCTCTTGATGTACGCCTTGGAGGCGTTCCAGTCCCAACCGGAGCCATCGGGGCGCCACTGATTGCCGGCCTTCGTGGCGATGATCACCGAATCGCGTCGTCCAGCGATGGCCTTGCCGAGGCTGATCTCGTTCTCACCGTGTTGATAGAGATCAGCGGTATCGAATGTGTTGATGCCGAGATCGAGCGCTTCGTGAATCAGTCGGGTGTTGTGGGGCTGGTCGGACCCGAGTGACATACAGCCGAAGCTGATGACACTGACGTCGAGCCCAGAATGGCCGAGAGGGCGACGGTTCATGAAGATCGAGCGAGGGAGGGTGGAAGTTGGTAGCGGGGCGGCGCAACAAAGAGCACGAGTGGATTCATGATACCTGTGCGGTTGCCGGAGCCATCGCGGGAACGTTAGGACGCTTTGCCGGCAAGTTCGGTAGCACCCACCATCGATGCGCGGCAATGAGGCTGGCCATATCGAAGGCGGAGGGCCGCGGCGCCTGCGGCTATGCCCCAGCTCGCAATGGATTGATCACTCGCACGGTTCCGTACGTTTGTCCGTCGGACAGGTCCTCTGAGTACAGGATCTCTGCACCCGAAGACTGTGCTGCTTGAACAACGAGAGCATCCCAGAAAGAGATCTGGAATCGTGCTTCGAGATCGAGCGCTTCAAGAATCGACTCGCCACCGTTCACAACGACCTGCCACGTCAAGTAGTCAGCGACGATCTCACGCGTCGTCTTGGCGTCGAGCGGACGAGCGGTCTTCCGACGAAGATTGACGGCGAGTTCCTGAAGCACCTGGGTGCTCACGACGCCTTTTCGCTCGCGCCAGAGCTCCTCCACCAGGGTCTTGGCGCGCTCGTGCTTCTCGCCCGCGGCGTTGTCGTGCGCGCACATCAGGATGTTGGTGTCGACGAAGTACCTATCGCTCATGGAGCTCATCGCGGGATTCGGGAGGCGTCCATTGCAGATCCAAGCCTTCGCGCAGCCTGGCGACAGCACGACGGCGAGCCCTGTCGAATGCCTTTCGCTCCCGCACGAGGGTTTCGAGCCGGTCGGTCAGAAGGGCACTGATCGACCGTCCCTCTTCGGCTGCCACGACGCGCGCTTCGCGCAGAAGATCGGCGTCGAGCTTGAGGGTGACGTTGGTCTTCATGATGAATCCAGATTAGCACTATGAATGGGTGC
>Ga0214472_10005849_pt1 | contig 12928 bp, 12 predicted proteins | sample RVTome_6_FD_207662 | JGI IMG/M metagenome (GOLD analysis project Ga0214472, IMG submission 207662) | Soil microbial communities from uranium-contaminated site in the Upper Colorado River Basin, Wyoming, United States - RVT140D175 | ecosystem: Environmental > Terrestrial > Soil > Contaminated >... | reverse complement strand
CCCGAAGAGGAGCGTCAGCCGCGCCAGATTGCCGGCGGCGCGGCGGCTCGCGGAAAGCCGGCCTCCCGCCCAGTAGCCGAGCGCGAGCGCGATCAGCGTGATCGAGAGGATGCCGGTCCAGATATAGAGGCTGACGCCGAAGTAGGGCGTCATGATGCGCGAGGCGAGCAGCTCCAGCGCGAGCACGGACGCGCCGGACAGAAAGAGGATGACGTAGAGGATCATGTCTGGTGCCTGGGTCGGGTATAATCCGGGCCTTTCCGGAAACGCCGGTTTGCTCCGGCATCAGATCGGAATTTAACCACAGATGCCGTTCCCGTCGCGCTGGCCCGAAGTCCCGGCTGCCGCCCGCTTTGCGATCCGGCTGGCGGCGCTGGCGGCGCTCGCGACGTCGCCGGCACGCGCGCTCGAGCCGAGAGTGCCGTACGTCCCGACGCCGCAGGATGTCGTGGAGCGCATGCTCGAAATCGCCAAGGTCGGGCCCCACGACTATCTGATCGACCTGGGCTCCGGCGACGGCCGCATCGTGGTCACCGCGGCGAGGAAATTCGGAACCCGCGGCTTCGGCGTCGATCTCGACCCCGACCGCATCCGGGAAAGCACCGAGAACGCGCGGCGGGCGGGCGTCAGCGAAAAGGTCGCCTTCTACCGGCGCGATCTGTTCGAGACCAAGCTCGGCGACGCCACCGTCATCACCATGTACCTGCTGCCGCAGGTCAACATCGAGCTGCGGCCACGGCTGCTCGAGCTCAAGCCCGGCACGCGCCTCGTCTCGCACGATTTCGACATGGGCGACTGGAAGCCGGACCGCCACGTCAAGCTGGAGGCACAGGACAAGTACGGGGGCGCCGGCGGATTGAGCGAAATCTACTTCTGGGTCGTGCCGGCCCGCGTCGCCGGGGTGTGGCGCTGGGAGCTGCCCGTATCGGGCAAGCCGCAGGCCTACGAGGTGAAGCTGGAGCAGAGATATCAGGTGATCACGGGCACGGCGGCAATCGGCGGGCGCACGGCCAGGCTCCAGAATGCGCGCCTGCGGGGCGATGCGATCCGGTTTGCCTTCACGGTGGACGTGAACGGCGCGCCGGTGAAGCACGAGTTCAGCGGGAAGGTCGCGGGCGAGACCGTCACCGGGTCGGCGCGGCTTTCAGGCGCCCGCCTGCAGGGGCGGCATGATTGGAACGCCCAACGCATCGCGCCGGCTCCGCTCTCCGCGCTCCACTAGGGATGCTTCGCAACAGCCACCATCGGCATTCCCGTGCGGGGATGACCTGTTTCATTGTCGCGTGTCTCGCGGCGGCGCCGGCGCTCGCGCAGGACTGGGGCGATACGCCGTACGTGCAGACGCCGCAGAACGTGGTGGACACCATGCTCGGGATCGCCAGGATCGGGCCCGGCGACTACGTCATCGACCTCGGATCGGGTGACGGTCGCATGGTGATCACCGCCGCCAGGAAACACGGGGCGCGCGGCTTTGGCGTGGATCTCGATCGCAACCTGGTGGCGCTGGCCAATCGCAATGCGGCGAAGGCCGGCGTGGCGGATCGCGCGGTGTTCTACCAGCGCGACCTGCACGAGACCGACGTCGCCGCCGCCTCGGTTCTCACCCTCTACCTGCTGCCGGAAGTCAACCTGATGATCCGCACCCGGCTCCTCGCCACCCTGAAGCCGGGCACGCGCATCGTCTCCCACGACTACGGCATGGGCGAGTGGCGGCCCGACTTCGAGACGGAGCTCGCCGCTCCCGGCAAGACGGTCGGCATCCGCCAGCGCAGCAAGATCTATTACTGGATGGTGCCGGGCCGCGCCGCGGGGCGCTGGTTCTGGCGGCTCGTGCCGGTGGGCAAACCTATCGACTTCGAGCTTGCCCTCCAGCAGAACTTCCAGAAGATCGAGGGCACGTTGAGGACAGGCGTGACCAGCGTCCCCGTGGAAAACGCCAGGCTTGCCGGAGACGACATCGCCTTTTCCGCGAAGATCGGGGGAAGCCGCTATGAATTCTCGGGCCGCATCCGCAATGGCGCAATCGAGGGCCAGGCGCGCATCGTTCGCGGCGCGCGATCGCAGCAGCTGGCGTGGACCGCGGCGCGCACCGAGGCCTGGAAGCCGCGCCACGCCTCGCTGACCACCGAGCAGGCGCTCAAGGAAATGCAGTGACCGCGGGATTGATGCTTCGCCGTTGCGTCGTCTCGCTTGCCGCGCTTGGCCCCCTGGCGGATCAATCTGCGTTTGCGCAGGAGGCGGATCGCACGCCGGACGCGCCGTATGTCGCGACGCCGCAGGTCACGGTGGACGAGATGCTGCGGCTCGCGGAGGTCGGCCCGCAGGATTTTGTGCTCGACCTGGGCTCGGGTGATGGTCGCATCGTCGTCACCGCGGCGAAGCGATTCGGCGCGCGCGGACTGGGCGTGGACCTCGACTGGCGTCTCGTCGCGGAGGGCGAGGAGAATGCAAGACAGGCGGGCGTCCCGGATCGCGCCCGCTTTGTCCAGCAGGACCTGTTCCAGACCGATCTCGGCCAGGCCACCGTGATCAGCACTTACCTTCTGCCCTACATGATGCTCAAGCTGCGCCCGAAGCTGCTCGCACTGAAGCCCGGCACGCGCATCGTGTCGCACGATTTCGATTTCGGCGACTGGCGGCCGGACCGCAAGACCAGCATCCGGAAAAACGTGTTCCTCTGGATCGTACCGGCCACGGTCGCGGGGCGCTGGCAGGCGCGGCTCGAGCTGCCGTCGATCGAGCGCCTGCTCGAGCTGGAGTTCACGCAGCGCTACCAGGACGTTTCGGCGCACGCGCGCCTGAACGGCGTGCCGTCCCAGGTATGGGAGACGAAGCTCGCCGGAGACCGGCTGAGCTTCGTCATGGTGGACACGACCGACCGCGAGAACGAGGCGAGTCTCTACTTCGCGGGCAAGGTGGACGGCGACGTCATCGAAGGCGTGCTTGCACGCGGGGTGGGCGCCGCGCGCAGCGAGATTCGCTGGCGTGCGGTGAAGGTTGCCCGATGATCGGCCGGGGCGCGATCGGGTCGGGCTGGCGGCAGGCCGGGGCCGCATTGATTGCCGCGCTGCCAGCCTGGTCCTGGGCGGCGGAGCAGCACGCGCTCGCCGACGTTCCCTACGTGCCGACGCCGCCGGTTGTCGTGGACACCATGCTCCGGCTCGCCGGTGTCGGGCCGGAAGACTACGTCATCGATCTCGGATCGGGGGACGGACGCATCGTGATTGCCGCGGCCAAGCAGCGCGGCGCGCGCGGCTTCGGGGTGGAAATCGACGGTGAGCTCGTCGGCATTGCGCGCCGCGAGGCGCAGCGCGCGGGCGTGGCGGGACGGGTCGAGTTCAAGGAGCAGAATCTGTTCGTCACCGACGTCAGTGTCGCGTCCGTCGTCATGATGTACCTCTACCCGCGGCTCATGATGCAGCTGCGCCCGCGGCTGTTCGCGGAGTTGAAGCCGGGCACGCGCGTGGTGGCGCACGAATTCGACATGGACGACTGGCGGCCGGACGCGCAGGTGACCGTCCCGGTCCCCGACAAGCCGCACGGCCCGCCTTCGAGCGAGGTCTATCTCTGGATCATGCCAGCGAACGCCGCCGGCGCATGGAAGTGGCGCTCCGCGGAGGGCGCGGGCGTCGTCGAAACCGAGCTCACCTTGCGCCAGACATTCCAGGTTCTGGACGGCAGCGCCGTGGTGGAGGGCCGGCCGGAGCGCGTGGAGAACGGCAGGATGCGCGGCGACGAGATTCGTCTTATGCTCGTTGCGGAGGCCGGAAGCCGGACGCTGTGGCGCGAATTCCGCGGGCGCGTGGACGGCGATGCGATCCGCGGCAAAGTCAGCCTGCCCGGCGGGGGTGAGCGCGACTGGAATGCGACCCGCGTTCGGCGCGGCAGCATCACCACTCAGTGAGGACTGACGGGGGATAGTACCCGTCTGTTTCGGGTTGCCGAAGCTGCAGTCAATTTGGGCACGTCATTCCCGCGGAGGCGGGTATCCCCTTCCCCCTTCGGGGGAAGGTAGGATGGGGGGCACTGGGTCCCCGCCTCCGCGAGGACGACATGATGAGAGGTTGCCAGCCTCGAAAGGAATCAGCATGAATCAGGCAGCACGCTGGATGAGAGTTTTCGCGGTTTCGGCCGTTCTGCTTGCGCCGGCGGCGGTGGCGCAGGAGGGCCAGGGCGACGTGGTCTACGTGCCGACGCCCCAGGTGGTGGTCGACGAGATGCTGCGGATGGCGAAGGTCGGCGCCAAGGACTTCGTGATCGATCTCGGCTCGGGTGATGGGCGGATCGTGATCACCGCGGCGAAAAAACACGGCGCGCGCGGCTTCGGCGTGGACCTGGACAGGTATCTGCTGAAGGTCGCCAACAGCAACGCGCGCAAGGAAGGCGTCGCGGACCGGGCGCGCTTCATCGAGCAGAACCTGTTCGAGACCGATCTTTCCCAGGCGACCGTCATCACGAGCTACCTGCTCCCCGAGATGAACGAGCGGCTGCTGCCGAAGCTGCTCGCGTTGAAGCCCGGCACGCGCGTGGTGGCGCACGACTACGCGATGGGAGACTGGGATCCCGATGATGAAACGACGGTCGTCGTGCCGGAGAAGACCGTCGGCGACCCCGGCAGGAGCTACATCTTTTTCTGGATCGTGCCCGCCCGGGTCGCCGGCCGCTGGGAGTCGCAGATCATGGCCGGGGGGAAGCTCCTGCCCTGGCAGTTCAATTTCGAGCAGAACTTCCAGCTTGTGTACGGCACGGCGCGCGCAGGCGACCGCGACGTGAAGCTGCCCCAGTTCCGGCTGGCGGGCGAGCAGTTGAGCTTCAAGATCGAGGTTCCGGCGACGGGCAAGCCGGCCACCTACCAATTCCGGGGGTGGGTCAAGGGCGATGCGATCGAGGGCACGGTCACCGTCGGGGACGGCTCCGGGCAGCGGGTCGCGCCGTGGCGGGCGCAACTGACGGTGCGTGGCGAGGTCAGGATGGGCGCGGCCGGAGACGTTACGCTCGCGGGTATCCGCCCGTGAGCGTTCCCGTCCAGCCGCAGCCGCACGGCGCGGGAGGCCAGCCGCGCCCGACGCTCACCGTGTACGACGCGGTGGCGATGATCGTCGGCATCGTGATCGGCGTCGGCATCTTCAAGGCGCCGTCGATCGTGGCCGGCAACGTCTCGGGCGAGACTGCATTCATCGCGCTGTGGGTGGCCGGCGGCGTAATCTCGCTGATCGGGGCGCTGTGCTACGCCGAGCTCGGCAGCTCGCACCCCAATGCCGGCGGGGAATACTATTTTCTTTCGCGCGCCTACGGCGATTGGCTCGGGTTCCTCTTTGCATGGGCGCGCATGACCGTCATCCAGACCGGGGCGATCGCCGCGATCGCGTTCGTGTTCGGAGATTACGCAACAAACCTGCTTCCGCTGGGCGGGAAGAGCTCCGCGATCTATGCCGGGCTGGCGGTGGTCGCGATCACCGCCCTCAACGTGTCCGGCACCAGCCAGAGCAAGTGGGTGCAGAACGTGCTGACCACGGCGCTCGCGCTCGCCGTACTCGCCGTCGTGGTGAGCGGGCTCACCGCGACGGGCGCGCCGGCGCCGGCGGTGCCGGCCCCGGCCGAGGGCAGGGCATGGTTCTCGGGGCTCGCGCTGATCTTCGTGCTGTTGACCTACGGCGGCTGGAACGAAGCTGCCTATCTCACCGCGGAAATGCGCGACACGCGCCGCAACATCGTGCGCGCGCTGGTGATTGGCATCGTGGTGATCACCGTGCTCTACCTGCTGCTCAACCTCGCCTACCTCAAGGCGCTGGGGCTCGCCGGCATGCAGGCGTCCAAGGCGATCGCCACCGATCTCATGCGCGCGACCTGGGGCGAGGGCGGCGCCTGGCTGCTCGGCATCGTGGTCGTGTGCGCCGCGCTCTCGACGCTCAATGCAACGGTCTTCACGGGCGCGCGCACCAACTACGCGCTGGGCCGCGACTTCATCATCTTCCGCGCGCTGGGACGCTGGAACGAAAAGTCGTCCGCGCCGGTTAATGCGTTACTCGTGCAGGGGGCGATCTCGCTCGCGCTGGTGGGGCTTGCCTCGTTCACGCCCGACGGGTTCACGACGATGGTGGCGTACACCGCGCCGGCGTTTTGGCTGTTCTTCCTGCTGACCGGAGTATCGCTCTTCCCGCTGCGGCGGCACACACCGGCCAACGCGGACCCGTTCCGCGTGCCGCTCTACCCCGTGACGCCGCTCCTGTTCGCCGGGGCGTGCGCCTACATGCTGTACTCGAGCTTCAACTACGCGATGAGCCTCGACCCGGGCTCGATCGGCGCGATGGTGGGCATCGCGATGCTGGCTTCCGGCGTGCCGGTGCTCATGTGGGCGCGCCGCCGCGCCGCCGGGCGCTGATCACACGCCGGTCCACTCATCCATTACCCATTACCCGAAAGCACCTTGACCTGGGCGGGGTTGATCCCGACCTTCACGCGCGCGCCGGGCGCGAAGCCGGGCTCGCCCATGTAGTGGGGCTCATCCACGACCAGATTCCCCGTCCCGACCTTCACGTTGTAGCGCACGAACTCGCCGAGGAACTCGCGCTCGGCCACCGCGCCGTCGAGCCAGCTCCGCGCAGCGTCGAGCGGCGTGCCCGGCGCGGCGAGTTGCATGGCGTGGGGCCGGATCGCGATCTCCGCGGGTCCGGCGGACGCGCTCGCGCCCGCAATCGCGAGCGCACCCAGCGCGCCGCTGCGGAAGACCGCGCCTCCTGCGGATGTCTCGAGGGTGCCGCGCAGGAAGTTGATGGTGCCGACGAAATGGGCGATGAAGCGGTTCGCGGGGGTGTCGTAGAGCTCCACGGGCGTGCCGACCTGCTGGATCACGCCCTGATCAAGCACCGCGACCCGGTCCGAGATCGAGAGCGCTTCCTCCTGGTCGTGGGTCACGAAGATCGTGGTGATGCCGAGCTTTCGCTGCAGCGCGAGCAGCTCGGCACGCATGTAGATGCGCAGCTTCGCGTCGAGGTTGGACAGCGGCTCGTCGAGCAGCAGCACCTTGGGCTCGATAGCGATGGTGCGGGCGAGGGCGACGCGCTGCTGCTGGCCGCCCGAGAGCTGCCCCGGCCGGCGCGCGCCGAGCTCGCCGAGCCCGACGAGCTCCAGCGCGGCGGCTGTCCGGCGCTCGACCTCCGCGCGCGGGAGCCTGCGCTCCTCCAGCCCGAACGCGACGTTGCTCCGCACCGTCATGTGCGGCCACAGCGCGTAGTTCTGGAACACCATCCCGATATCGCGCTCCCACGGCGGCACGCGGGTGACATCTTCACCCGCGACGCGTATCGCTCCCGCCTGGGGCTTCAGGAAGCCGGCGAGGAGCCGCAGCAGCGTGGACTTTCCAGAGCCGGACGGCCCGAGCAGCGCAAAAAATTCCCCGGGCTCGATCATGATGCTGACGTCGGTGAGCACCCGCGTCTTTCCATACGCGAGGGAAACGTTTTCGAACTCGACCCTGACTTTCTTGAAGGCTTCTACCATCTACTTGTCACCCATCACGCCATTCTCTGTATGTCGCCGGCCGTATACGCCCGGCTGCCGATCAGCCGGTGCGACAGATAGGTGCCGACCGCGACGATCAGCACGGCGAGGATGCCGAGCGCGGCACCCGGGCCGCGGCCCGCTGCCGACTGCAGGTAGAGATAGATGCCGTAGGACATCGGCGCGTCGTTCTGGGAGGAGACCAGCATGAGCGTCATCGAGAGCTCGACCGCGGCGGTCATGAAGCTGATGATAAAGCCCGCCAGCATGCCGCCCGCCATCAGCGGCACCACCACGCGCAGTATCGTGCGGCGCTTGGGCGCGCCGAGGTTCTCGGCCGCTTCCTCGAGCGACACGTGCAGCTGCTGCAGCGCCGCGATGCAGGAGCGCAGCGCATAGGGCAGGCGCCGGACGGTATAGCCGAGCGCGATCAGTATCCAGGACGCCGTCAGGAGCTCTCCCTCGGTGAAGGGGATCTCGATGCCGCGGAAGGTGCGGAGATACCCGATCCCGAGCACGACGCCGGGAATCGCCAGCGCGATGGTCACCGTGAAGTCGAGCACATTGCGGCCGGGCACCTTGGTGCGCAGCATGAGATAGGCGATGGCGGTGGCGATCACGACGTCGAGCGTCGCGGCGATTCCGCAGTAGAGCATGGTGTTTCCGATCATCCTCGGAGAATCGCGGAATACCGTCGCGTAGTGCTCGAGCGTATAGGCGTCGGGCAGCACGCTGTAGCTCCAGACCTTGGCGAGCGAGAGCAGCAGGATGCCGAGATGCGGCGCCAGCACGATGGCGAGCACGACGACGATCCAGCCGTAGGCGAGCACGGTCTGGCCGGGGCCGAGCCTGCGCTTGGCGAGTCCCCCGTAGCCGCGCTGCATCGTGGCGTAGTCCTTGCCGCGCATGGTCCACATCGCTAGCCACAGGGCGAAGAGGGACGCGATCACCATGATGACGCTCGCCACGTAGCCGATCGGGTCCTCGATGCCGATCGAGGTGATGCGGAGATAGGCCTGCGGCGCGAGCAGGTTGGTCTGGTGCAGCACCAGCGGCGTGCCGAGGTCGTCGAAGACCTTGATGAACACCAGCGCCGCGCCCGCGACGTAGCCGGGCATCGCAAGCGGGAACACGATGCGGCGGAAGAGTCGCAGGCCGCTCGCGCCGAGGTTCTGGGCGGATTCCTCCATCGAGCTGTCAATGTTGTTGAGCGCGACGACGAGATTCATCAGGATGAACGGGAAGTAGTGCAGCGCCTCGACGAAGATGACCCCGTTCAGCCCCTCCATCAACGGGATCGTGAAGCCGAACCAGTCGTTCAGCAGCAGGTTGACGGAGCCGCTGCGCCCGAAGATGAGCTGCATTGCCACCGCGCCGACGAACGGCGGCATGATGAGCGGCAGGATGCCGAGCGTCTGGATCAGGAGCGCGCCGCGGAACTCGAAGCGGACCGTGAAATAGGCGAGCGGCACGGCGATGAGGGTCGCGATGGCGACGCTCCACACGCCGACGTAGATGCTGTTCCAGAACGACTCGCGCATCAGCGACAGGCTGAAGAACGAGCCGAAGTGCGACAGCGTGACGCCGCCCGCGCCGTCCGCGAAGGCGATGTAGACGACGGTGACGACCGGGACGATCAGGAAGACGAGCAGGAACGCCGCGATCAGCGCCGCGACCGCCGCCTGCGACCAGGTGTAGTCAGCGGAGGCCCGAAACGGAAGTCGCAGCGTCAGACCAGCCATTTTGCGAGAGATCATCCCCTCCTGTCCGAGGAGGGGTCGCCGCGGAGCGGCGGGGGTGGTGGAAGTACTTGCTCCACGGTGACCACCCCGGCGCTTCGCGCCACCCCTCCTTCAACAAGGAGGGGAGAAAGTCCTACTTCGCCATCGCCGCGGCCTGATTCGCGAGCTCGGCTGCCTTCACGTAGTTCTTGCGCGCGGTCGAGCTCCAGTACTCCTCGAGGCCGGTCAGCTGCTTCGTCTTCAGCGCGTCGCGCTTGGTCTGGCTGAAGAGGACAAGGAACTCCTTGTCCTTCGATTTCTGCTCGCTCACGATCGGCGAGAAGGCGAGCTCGCGCGCCTCCGCGAGCAGCGTCGCGGCCTGCGCGTTCTTCTTGCCGGCGAGCTTTGCCGTGGCCTCGTGGATCGCCTTGGTGGCGGCCACGAGCTCGCGATGGCGGAAAGTGATGGTCTGGTCGAACATCGAGTTGACCACGTAGTAGCGCGACCGCGAGAGGTCGGAGTTGAACTTGACCTTGGGCTTGATCTTGCCGCTGAACGGATTGGGATAGCCTGCCGGCGCGCCCTTATACGTTGCCGGCAGCACCGGCAAGCGGCTGATCTTGGGGTCGAGCAGGAGCTTCTGGCCGTCCGCCGACAGGGCGAAGGCAATGAATTTCTTCCCGAGATCGGCGTTCTTCGCGTTCGCGATGAGCCCGATGTTCGCGGGAACGATCGCCGTCACCGACGGGTAGACGAATTCCACCGGGAAGCCGGACGCTTTCGCCGACAGCCCGAAGAAGTCGATTACCAGTCCGATGCCGAATTGCCCGTTGTTGACGCCGTCGGGCACGCTGAAGCTTCGTTCGGTGATGGCAGCGGTATTGCCACCGATCATGAGCACCTGCTGCCAGCCCTTGCTCCAGCCTTCACCCTGGAGGATGGTCTCGATCGTGAGATGCGTGGTGCCGGACCGCGATGGCGAGGAGATCGCCACGTGGCCATGGTAGACGGGCCTCACGAGGTCCGCCCACTCCTTCGGCGCGGGCAGCCGGTTGGCCTTCATGTAGCGCGTGTTCCACATGAGCCCGTAGCCGGCGAGCGCCTGCCCGTAATAGAACCCCTTCGGGTCGTTGATGGGATAGCTGCCGATCAAGGCCGGAACCGCGGGGTTCTTGCCGTCGAACTTCTGGAGCAGGTTTTCGCTCGCCAGCACTTCGAACGCATCGGGGGCGGACGCCCAGAAGATGTCCGGCTTGTTCGCCGCGGGCGCTTCGCGCACGTAGGCGATCGAGGCCGAAGTCCCGCGGCTCAGGATTTCCACCTTGGCCCCCGGATTCCGCTCCTCGAAGGCGCGCTTGTAGACCTGGGTCAGGTCCTTGGGGAAGGACGTCACGATAGTGAGCTGCTGCTGGGCCTGCACCGCGGAGCACGACAGGATGATGACGGCCGTCGTCAGGGCCCGGATTAAGTAGCGCATGGAATTCCCTCCGTTGGTTGTAGATTTGGCTCCGATATTACCAGCGATGCGTGCGCTTAGCGCCTGCACTTGAAAATGACCTCGTAGGCCTTCTCGGCCACGGCGTCGTCCATGAGGCAGGCGACCGCCTGCACGAGATCCTTCGGCGCTTCCTCGACGATCAGGTCCGTTACCCAGGTGTGGACCAGCCCCTTTCGCCTGTCATCGGCCATTGCGAGCAGGCGCTCCAGCGTCGCATTGATTTTCGAGTCGTTGCACGCGGCCGCGAGGAGGTTTACGAACCCGTCGATCTCCGCGACACTGCGAGGTGACTTCATTCGACGACTCCCAGCCTGCCGTTGTGGCTGCCCATGTACCATAGCCGCCCGCGCGCATCCGTCACCATCTTGCGGATGCCGACGTTATTCGAGGGCAGCTCGACGACGCGCATCCGCTCGGTCTTCGGGTCGAAGCGCACCACGGTGTCGGTGTTGATTTCGTTCACCCACACGATGCCGCCCCCGTCCACCGTGATCGCGTAGGGACCGGCGTCACCGCCGGGGAGCGGATACTCCTTGACCACCTTCATCGCCACGGGATCGAGCTTCGCCATCCTGCCGTTGCCGTAGAGCGCGACCCACAGCATGCCGTCAGGGGCGGTGGCGACGCGCCGCGGGCGCGAGCCGCGCCCCATGTTCACTTCGCTCATGTTTCCCGTCTTCGGGTCGAGCCTGCCCATCCGGTTGTCGCCCATGCGGCAGAACCAGACGTTGCCCGCGTGGTCGAGCGCGAGGCCGTAGGGGCCGCCCGAGGACGGATACTCCTTGATCGCGCCGGTCCGGGTGTCGATGCTGGCGACCTTGTCGCCGCTCTGCATCGTGAACCAGATGGTGCTCTGATCGTCGGTGATGACGAGCGTGTGCGGCCCGCCGCCGCCGGAGGGCGTCTTGTACTCGGTCATCCTGCCGGTCGCGGGGTCGAGCTTGCCGATCGTCCCGTTGCCGTTGCCGGTGGTCCACACCATGCCCTGCTTGTCCACCAGCAGCCCGTGCGGGCGGTGGCCGGAGGGCAGATCCCATTCCTTGAAGCGCGCCGTTTTCGGATCGAAGCGCGCAACCTTGTTGCCGGTCATCACGGCGATGTAGATGGCTCCGTCGGGCGCGACCGCCGGATCGCGCGCGAACCGCGGCGTTGGCACCGGCCACTCGCTCACCTTGCCCGCGAAGTTCGAATGCGCGCCCGGGGTGATTCCATAGTTCGAGCCGCCCGCGAGAGCCGCGAATGGAATGACAACCACTACGAACACAAGAAATCGCATCGCATTTCTCCCTGATTGCAGCGCGCCGAGCGGCGCGGACGACAGCGCGTTGTACTGGTCGGGGCGGTTGAGCGTGAGCGTGGCGATTCCACCGGCGTCCTCGCGCAGCACCACGTCCGCTTCGGTGCCCGCGGTGGCGAGATGGATGGCGGTCATGGTTGCTCTTTCCCCTTCGTGCCGGCGATGGGGCGCCACGATGCGTCCGGCGAGATAGCGAATTATATGTCGGAAGCCCCTTCCCCCCTTGCGGGAGAAGGTTGGGATGGGGGGATGGAACCGGGAGCGCGAGCGGGGCTCGCAACCCCCTACCTCAATCGTCCCCCGCAAGGGGGGAGGAAGCTTGTCCGATCAGGGCGTTGTCGAGATTGCCTCAGTCGGCAACCGCCGCCAGCAGCAGGCCCAGCAGCGCGGTAAGCGCGGCGGGAATTCCGTAGCGCTCGACCTTCGACACCGCGTCGCCGGCGATCAGCTCGACGGGCACCGGCGTCAGCTCGAGCACGCGGTTGGTCACCGAGCTCTCGATCCACCTCGTCAGCGAGTTCTTGCGCGCCGTGCCCATGACGATCTGGTCGCAACGCAGGCGGCGGGCGGTATCGGCGATGCATTTTGCCTTTTCTCCCACCTCGGCGTGCACCGAGTAGGGTATGCCGTGGCTGTCGAGCATCTGCCTGACCGGCTTCAGCGCCTTCTCGGCCTGCTCGCGATGGTGGTCCTGGCGATTTTTGCTGCTCACGAATCGCGCGATGTCCTTGTTGAACGGCGGCTGGATGTTCAACAGGTGAATCTCCATCGCCGTATTGCTCACGAATTGCCTGATGACGTGCCTGACCGCGACCTCGCTGTTGCGGGAGCCGTCGACCGGTAGGAGTACTTTGACCATGGCGTTCCCTCCTGCGCTGTGGAGTGAAGCGGAAGAATGGGCCGCGCGCTGTC
>Ga0214472_10005848_pt1 | contig 12931 bp, 16 predicted proteins | sample RVTome_6_FD_207662 | JGI IMG/M metagenome (GOLD analysis project Ga0214472, IMG submission 207662) | Soil microbial communities from uranium-contaminated site in the Upper Colorado River Basin, Wyoming, United States - RVT140D175 | ecosystem: Environmental > Terrestrial > Soil > Contaminated >... | reverse complement strand
GCGTCGAGGTGAGCGTCGTGAATCACCCGTGGCGGCAGATGGATCCCCAGTTCTGGAGCCGGGTCGATCGACTCCAGGCGCGCAAGCCGGGCGAGCCGCATCCGTTTGTCGATCCGGCGCGGTTCCGCGCATGGATCAAGGAGACGAGGGCGGAGGGGACGAAGGCGCTCCAGGAGGCGAAAGCGAAGGGATAGGGGAAGGGGGAAGGGGGAAGGGGAAGGGCTGTCTCAGGATTCAGGCCGGTGGCTCGTTCCCCTCTTTTTACCCGCTGAAACGCAGATTCGTATCCAGAGAGTTCTGATCTTTCGTTAGAGTCTGCGCCTCCACCCTTTCAGCCGTCACGTCGCGCGTTTGAGTGGCGGCGTGATCGGCCTCAACTCCCAACTTCACGGTTCAGTCCGCACGCGGCTATGTTTGGCTACGCGGCTTTCGTTTCAGCGACCTTGTCAACCATTCCAGCCGCCTCCGGGACGAGTGTCGGGACGGTGCACAGCGTCAACGCGGTGCTTCGCAACGTTGCCGCCACTACATCGAGCGTTTGACCTGGCACCGACGCTGCCTTGAACCACGACGGGGCACGACGGTTACGACCCGTGCGTATGGCACAATGGTCTGTCGGACATCGCCCGCCTTACGTCCCCATCGTCCAGAGGCCTAGGACGCGGCCCTTTCAAGGCTGAAACCCGGGTTCGAATCCCGGTGGGGACGCCACAAGAGTCTCCAACCGCCCAGCACTGGCCACGGTTTCCCAGCCGCCTTCCATGTCGGTGTCGAACACGCTGGCATCCGGGTCGTGCTCGTGCTCAACAATGTGTCGCACGATGCGGAGCAGGTCGTTGAAGAACTGATCGACCGCCTGGTCGTATGCCCGGCGCTGTGCGGGCGTCATGGGTGGCAGGGACATGGGTCAGTCCACTCTGCCGGTAATCCGGTTGAAGGCTTCACCCAACTCCCGTCGCAGGTGCTGACGAATGCGCGCGTCGGCCATGCTGGCAATGTCCGCCTCGGACACCGGGCCGTCGTCCGGCACGAGGAACGCGGCCACGTCGGCGGCAGCGTCGTCGGGGTCGGCGAGCAACGCCCGAAACTCCGCCATCACCGGCATCAGTTGGCGCAGCTTGCGCATGGTCGAGGGGCTGACGGTCTTTCGTCGCGCCAGTTTCGCGTTCAGTTCACGCAGCAGGACGGCCGCTGTGGCAATCGACTCAGTGTGCGTCTTCATATTCGTTGCTCCTATACACGTGGGTGTCAGAAATCGCCGGGAAACCACACACGGCGACGGCGAAGCTGCCGGGCAAGTTCCTCGTGGGCCTCTTGCTCGCGCTGCTCGCGTTCGCGCTGCCGTGCAAGGGCCAACGAGGCGGCGATGCGCTCACATACATCCTCGACCCAATTCAGCAAGCGTTCGCGATTCAGCACGCGCATGGCCCTATCCTTTCGGCGCCGTGAAAAGTGGCCAGCCGCGCTCAACGCGCTCGTTCCCTACAGGAGTGGGCAGGGGACGGCGGGGCGGCCACGCGACTGACCCTTACAGTGGCCGCCCTATTCACTCGTGCGCCAGCCACCGCGCCACGCCCAACACGCGCGACGACATGCAGCCGATGCCGCTTTCCCGCTTCAAGGTTTCGAGCCGTTGAATTTCGGCCTCGAAGGGCACGACCTTCTCCAACCCCGCGTCTCGTGTCGTGACCAGCTTGCTGATGTCCTCGTTCAGCACGGCCTCAATCAGTTCGCGCACCCGTGCGCGGCACACCTTCAGGCACTCGTGCCGCTCGGTGACCGCTTCCTCCAATGGCTCCAACTGGTCGGCAAAGTTGCTCCGCAGCGTCACGCTACCCGGTCGCTTGGCGAAGGGCGAGCGCAGACTCAGCATGGGCGCGGGGTCGAAGACGTGCGGTTCGATGTCGCGATCACAATCGAAGAGTCGGAAACGTTCAAGGCGGACGGCGGCTTTAAAGTCGCCGTGATCGGGGCCAGCGTTGGCGGAGATTCGAGCCGCAGCAAATCCGATGTGACCAGAGTTAGTTTCAGCGTTCCAGTGTGCTGGCCACAGGCCGTGGAATCAGCTACGCGTCAGCGGCAACAGAACTAAGGGTACCGACCTGGTCGGGATTTACGCCGTGCGACGCGGCTCGATTTCTCCTGAGAAAGGCGCAACCAGCTCCGGTAACTTGGCTACGGTTCCCGGGCAGGGACCGCTTTCGTCACGCACCATGACCGATGAACCAGGCGGCGGGCCAAGAAAACCGACCGATTCGTACGGCACTTTGGTTTTCGGAAAGGACGGTCGAGTCCGCCGACAAATATCGAAGTTGCCCGACGTAAAGGAGGAGCAGGAGCACACAGCCATCCAGATTTGTGTCGACCTGTTGCGGCAGCACCACGGACGGCATCTCCTAGAAATCCGGCAGCTTGACGAAGCGAATCAGGATTTCGCGGCCACGGAAGCGGGACGTGCACTTGATTTACAGCTGACAGAACTGGTCAAACGCGAATTTGCGCGGCCACATTCCGGAGCTAAGTTCCCGATCCTTTTTCTGCCAGACGGGCAAGCCTTTGAAATAGACGAAGCGGCGGAGGCGGAAGCGTTGCTGAAACTTGTGCAGAAGAAGATCGCAAAGGGTTATTCGCGCCGAATCGGCGCGGGCCTGTGGCTGGTCATATTCTCGACATTCCCTTATCACCTCGAATACTCGAAAGACGGCGAGAATGGGGTGACGGAGGCCCTGGCGCGGGTCCGCTCGTGGCTTGAGAGGATTGAAGGCCTCGTCTTCGATGAAGTGTGGTTTACGGATCTCCAGACGCGTCCTGTGAAGGTCTGGCCACTGGATTAGCGAGGCCGGCATGCACGTCTAACGATCGCCGCGTCAGTACCCTTGTGTCCGTAACCATGCGGCGGCTTCATGCTGTGTCCGGAAAGGCCTAGGCAACGGGACGGCGCGCGTCGGCGATGACTAGTGCCAGACAGAGTAGCCACTCTCGTCCTCGTGCGCATGTAGACTCCGCGCATGGACATTCAGAAGTTCGTTACGGAGCTCGGACTTCCCGCTTGGACAGTTCTCGTCATCGCCGGTGGTGCAATCGTTGGGGCCCTCATTTCCGCGATTGCTGGCGTCGTGATTGCCTGGATCAACTCGCGAGCAGCGGTTCGACTCGATCGCGAGAAAGCGCTCCGCGAATATCACATCGACAACATGCAGCCGGTTAGGGAATACGTCAAGAACACCAGCGAGGTGGTTGGCCGCCATCGAATCGTATTGAGCAGGACGCAGAACTGGCCAGACCTATCCAAGGCAGCGATCGCGTTGATCCAGGAGATTGATGCGGCCAACAACACGCTCGGAGCGGTGCACATCGATGGGAAACAGGCGCACGATGCCATGCACCTCTACTTCAAGTGCGGTCGGCTGCTCATTTGGACGCCGGCAGTGATGCAGCAAGAACAAGCGCTCCGTTCCTTTCAGCGGCTCGAGCCGTATTTCGATCTGACGATGACCGGCGCAGGCATCGTCATGGATGCCACGGATGCGTACGTCTTCGACACTAGGAAGATGCGCAAAACGGCAAGCGACCGATTGGACATCTGTCAGCGGGAATTCAATAGACTAAAAGCCATCTCGCCGGGCGCTGCCGGACAACCTGAACTCGCGTAACTCCTCACTGCAATCGTCTAATGATAGAAGGAGTACAATTTGGGCATGCCATGGCAAGAGCGAGTCTCCGTGAATCCGGCCGTTCGGAGTGGAAAGCCCTGTATCAAGGGAACCCGCATCACGGTGTACGACGTGCTGGAATACCTGGCCGGCGGGATGACGGAAGACGCCATCCTCCGCGATTTCCCTGACCTCACACGCGAAGATATTCGAGCGGCCCTGGCTTTTGCTGCCGCTCGTGAACGGCGCCTGACCAACTCCGTGGCGTGAAGCTCCTCTTCGACGAAAACCTGAGTCCTACGCTCGTGGGAATCGTCGCCCGCGAATTTCCCAATTGCACCCACATCAGAGACATCGGCCTGCGCGGCGCGGAGGACGGGCAGATCTGGGACCATGCCCGCGCGCAGCACTTCATGATCGTCTCGAAGGATTCCGATTTCCGCGAGCGCAGCTACGTCGAAGGCTTCCCGCCGAAAATCATCTGGCTCGACGTCGGGAATGCAGGGACGGTGGTCATTGCCGAGTTGCTCCGGCGTGAACGTCAGCGCATTGAGGACTTCGAAAGTCAGCAAGAGGCGTCCGTGCTGATCCTGTCAATCGGGCAGACCGCGATCTAGGCAGCCTGACGAAACGCCTCGATCTGCCTCAGCCATGCGATGATTTGGTTCCAACTGGCCGGCATCAGGGACGCCACTACCTGTATAGGTGCCAATCCTTCCAACAATGCAGGCGTGACGATCGTTTCCCATTCGACCCACGCCGCATCAGGCTCGCTTGCGTCCCACAAGGTGAGTGGCCCGACGAGTCGCCGCAAGAGCAGCCGCGCGACCCGAGGTTCGGCCCTGAGCTCCGCTTTCCACTGCTCCGCTCGCTGGTTGAGCGCGTCGCGGAGTCGCGCGACGTCAGGCGTCGGCTCGCGTGGGGGAGGTCCTGTAAACCGATCGAGACCGCGTACGTCGAAAGCGTCGACTCGATGGACGAGCGGCCGGTTACCGTGGTTGCCGGCCTCACCCTGACTTACCGGCCGTTGACGCGCCGCAACACGCCAGTTCAGGGCGGCACGTTTCAACCACGCAGCAGCCGCCCGTCGCTTTTTCGAGGCGCTTGCGATCTCGCGCGATCGTTTCGACGTGTCCTGCGCAATGTGTGACCGCGGCGACGAGCGTCTGCAGGAGGTGATCGGGCAGCTTCGCCAGCCTGTAGTACGCCCACAATCCATCCCGGCGGCCGTCGACGAGCCCGGCGCGCCGCAGATACGCCAGGTGCCGGGAGGCGGTCCGCTGGGGAATGCCCAGCCCATTCAGTTTCGAGGTACTGAGGTCTAAAAATCCGCGGTTCCGATTATGGACACAACCCCTGCGGGACGATAGGAACGATTAACGGAGTTTTCGCGTGGTTGACGGAAGGCTCCTTATGCGGCCCGGTCCTCCCCGTCGGGACAGCCGCCCGGCGGCCGCCTGGGTCAAGGCCGTGAGAGCCGACGGGAAGGAATTCTTCCCGCGCGGGCGCGCGGCGGCCGAAACCAGGTATTAAAGAAGAGGCCGAGCAGTCGGGAGTGTCAGGGCTGGCGTCAGGCCAGCATGAGGCGCGCCGCCTCCTTGGCCGTCATACCGACCCTCACGCCCCGCGCGGCCGCCGGTGGATTGACCACCGAGATGATGCCGTCGTTCCACGTGCTCATGCCCTCGCCGAGCCGTGCGGACATGGTCGACACCGAAGCGGCCGGAACGCCGCGGTCGCCCAGTAACTTCACGCCTTCGACTGCCGAATTGTTCTTGCCAATGCCGGCGTCGTTGGCGATGGCGCCCTTCGCCGACATTCGGATCACGCCGTCGGACATCACCCGGCTGGAGTTCGCACCGCTGCAAATCACATCGTTCGGAACGTGATCCCGGATCGCGGTTGTGCCCGGGCTCGCCCAGATCCTCCCGTTCGTCGTCTGCTCAACCACCACTGGCATTACTTCCAGCGGTACCGGTGTCGGGATTGGCCTGCCGGCCGGTGCCTTGGCAAGCTGCATGGCGGCGTCGTAGGCGACCATGGCCGGTGTGACGCCCAAGGCGCGAGCCTGCGCGTTGGCCCGGCTGATCGTGCCACGCAGCACGTCGCGTCCATTGCTGGTTTCCGCCGACATGGCGGCGATGGTGGCCACCGGGACGCCGATCGTCTCGCCGTGCTTGAGCCCGCTGATGCCGGCCTCGTCCTTGCCGATGCCGCCGTCGGTTGCGATCACAGCCTTGACGCCGCGCGTGAACATCGGCGCCAGGATCCGAGTGCCGCAATAGGAGCCAGCCACGATTACGTCGGCGGATGAGGTCGAGTGCGCACCCAAGTAGGCGGACGAGTCGAAGGCGACGATGCGGCCCGATGCATCCTCGTGGACCACCAGCATCCTGTTGCGCCCGATCGGCTGCCCGTCCGCGATGACGGCCGGCAGCTGGGCTGAGGCATGACGCGCGAATGCAAAAGGCGCCAGGCCACTCGCGACGAACACGCGGCGACTGATCAAGATCGACATCGGTTTCTCCGGCGGGCGCCGCGAACGAGGGTCCAGGAGGCGGCAAGCGGCGCCTGCGTTCGCGTCCATCCACGCGGGCGCATCTCGTATGAGGCGCCACGAATTATAGCAGCTTCGTACGCGCGCCCGGCGAGGGTGTCGGGTTCGTTGCCAGGCCGGGCGCTACGAACGGCCCCTCGCCCGCTGGCGGGTGATGAACAGATCCGCCAGGAAGCCGCAGGCGGTCGCCATGCCCGGATCCCGATCGAACACGTGCTCGGCGCCTTCGAACGTGTGCAGCTCCGCCGGCACCTTGGTGTCGAGCAGCCGCTGAAACAGCCGCTGGCTGCTCGCGAGCGGGACCCTCGTGTCCGCCGTGCCGTGGAAGATCAACGTCGGCGCATGCGTGGCGCCGATATACGCCGCCGGCGACGCCGAGGGCGGCGCCACCGTTCGAACATACGATAGGCGACGGCGATGTCCCGCAGGTCCCACCGACTGGTGAGCACCGGCGTCTGATGTCCATCCCGCAGCCGGGTCACTTGGCGCAGCCGGAGCGTCCCCCGCAAGAACCGCACGGCCCTGTCGTGCAACTGGTACCGCACGCGGCGCCCATCGAGTCTGGCCGTGCGCCAGACAAAGCGGTGCTCTGCGACCCGTCGAGCGCGCCCCTTGCGGTACGTCAGGAGATCGAAACCCAGCGCGAGGAGTCGTTTGAAGAGTGTGGGGCTCCACCCGCCGCGATTGAACACGATGGTGACGCGCCCGGGTGGGCCCGATCAGCGTGCGCACGTGCGTGAGGATCGGCTCCAGCATGCGCGTCATGGCGGCGTTCGCGTCAGCCGTGACGACGAACACCGGGTCGCCACGGCGATCATTGACCCAGTAGTCGGTGGTGGCCGGCACCGCGAGGCGGCTCCGCGTGAGGTACGCCTTCGGGATCGTCCGTTTCCCGTGGTACGCCCGGACGTGGCCGTCGAGGTACAAACCCCCCATGACCCGTCCCCGCTCGCGCACGCGGCGCTCGGCGAGCGCGCGCCCGAGGGCCTGGCTGCCCGCGGCGAGGCGCGCCACCTTGCGTCGCAGCGTCTTGACCTCCGGCACTCGATCCAGCCCCACGATCCGGCCCAGATCCGCCGGCGCATACTCCCTTCAGCATCTCGGCCCGCGGAATCCGTAAAAGGGCCAGCAGCACATACGCGACGAGCGTCAACCGCAAGCCGTAGAAGGCGGGCCCGATGGTGCCGTACACCTGCGCTGCGATGGCCAGCAAGCCGCTCCCGATCAACGACGGGATCGCCAGTAACACCCCCGCCCGCGGCACGCTGGCGGCGCGCGCAAACAGCGGCGCCGCATCCTCGAGCAAGCCCATCGCCGCGAGGAGCCGATCCATGGAGCGGTTGAGTGGATCGCGGTCCAGGGTGCGGGGAACGACCTCGCGCGCGGCGGCCACGGCGGCCGCCGCGGGCCGCTCGATCACGGCCGCGCGTGAGGACACCGGCGCGGCCGGGGTCGCCGGCGTGCCCGCGTCCGGGAATGCTACCGGCGTCGTGCTGACGCGTCTCGGAGCCATGGTTTATGTGAGCGCCGCCTGCGCGTTTCGTTCGTTCAGGCGCCTGCAAGGCCTGGACACCACGTGTGGTCACGGATGGGATCTACCGATGGAGCCGCAAGCCGCAGGCGGTCGGCTGGATTCTTGTGCTGGCCGGCGTAGGGTTGGTTCGCGAGTCCTGGATAGTTCTCGTACTGGCGGTCGGCTTCTGGGTGGCATTCCGGCTCTACTTGCCAGTTGATGAGGCGCTCGTCCATCAATCGTTCGCCGATGCCTAGAAGAAGTATCCGCGCCGCACTCACCGGTACTTCGGGCTCCGCGAGAGAACATCGCAGGGTAGCGCGCCGACTCGACGCGAGCGTCCTTCATCATGACCGACGCAACAATCTCGATCGCTGCGGCTCAGGATCTCCCTCCCGCGCGAAACCCTGCGGGAAGGGCAGGCTCAGAGAGAGTGTCGCCCTTGAGGCGCTGGCCGGCGAGGTGGTTCGGTGAGGAAAGCTGTCGGCCTTCCAGGCGCGCACGCTCTCGGCATCCAGTCGCGAAATAGGATGGATGGCTTTCTGAAGGTGCATGGTGTGTTTCTTGACCTGACCTTGGACGGTCAGAAGGACACTGACGCGGCCCTCGCCTCGGCGCGATAACGACGGTCGTGTAGTGCCTGTGCGTCATACGAGTCCTGCTTGCTTCCACGCGCTTTGGAGCGTGCCAGTCTTCATGTCCTTTGACGGGTGGCCCGCAACAGCAACGACGCCTCGTTTCGTAGGATGCGGTGGCGTCAGGCGCTGATGCGGCTCGGATCGACGATGACGTCGAAGCGGCTCTCCGGCGACAACAAGTCCCAACCGACCATCCACTCGTAGATTCGCTCGTAGTCCTCCGCCGTGAACGGCCGAGGATAGACGTATCGAAACCTGCCGCGATAAAAATCCACCTCGCTCAGCTCGGCCATCTCCTTCGGCACCTCCCTGATCATGTATTTCAGGTAGGGCTCGATGCCGTCGTTGATGCTGTCGACGGCGCGGCGTATGGCCCGATCGACTCTGACGTAGCCTTCCGGGTCGAGCGCTGGCACGCCGACCTCCGCGCCCTCATAGAAAGCCTCGCAGACGATCCGGTGCCCACGCTTGAGGGCGACCGTGATCCACGGCTCCATGAGTGCGGCCGCGCCGATCTTGCCGTCCTCCAGAAACCGCAGTCGCTGCTTGGGCCCGCCGACGTGCCCCGGCCGGATTTCGTGCCTCTTGAGGTATCCCTCCAGCAATCCCAGCGTCACATAGTGAGATCCGGCGTGCATGTTGACGCCGACGAGCACGTTGTGCAGATCCGCGGGCACGTTGCACGGAGAATCGCCCCTGACAACAATCGCCTGCGTCGCAACCGCAGCCCGTTTGGAGATCACGCGCGCGCCTTCCTGGCTGTCCTGCGTCCGGCGGATCTGCCCCCACTCGCACGCCCGATACATGCAGAACTCGCCGCGCTCGATCCCTTCGTGCCAGCCGTAGGATTTCACCGCCTTGTGATCCTCGATCGGCTGTTCGGCAACCTCCTTGTCCCGGTCGCGACCGGAGCCGGCTGGGATGAGCTCGACGTCTATTCCCTCGTCGCGGAAGAAGCCCTTTTCGTGGGCGACGTGATAGGGCAGCGAAAAGACCGCGTTGTTGACTTCGATCTTGAGGTTCCGTGGCATGCTCATTCTCTCCAGGGTGCTCGAGGTTACGGTTGAACCACCTGTCGGTACTTCGCCGTGATGGCGCGGGGCGTGGCCAGCATCTCGCTCAAGACCTGCTGAATCTCATTCCCCGCCGTTGGCTGGAAATCGAGCCGCATCGCCGCTGCTTCGGCCAGGAACAGGGGGTCCCGGTACGTGGCCGACAGCGCAGAGCGCATCACCCGCACGCGACGCTCATCGACGTCCGGTGGCAGCGCGAACGGCTTGGACATCGAGCTGGGCGCGTCCAACAGCTTCAGCATCATTCGGCTTTCCTCGTCCCGGGCGAACTCAAGAGCGAGCGGCACGTCGGGTAAATCCTGGTGTCGAACGGTCCCGTTCTGTACGAACACATGCGCGTACCCGTCTTCCAGCCACTGGCCAGATGTCGATCGAACTGATTCCCACCCGAGACACATGCCTTGCACCTCTCCCCGCTCGATCCCCAACCGCACGTCGTTGGTGCTGGAGTAGCCGGAGACCGTCCGGAGGCTGGCTCCGGTCGCCCTTGCCAGCACTCGCGGCGCGTCGTGGCTGTTGGACCCGGGTCCCGTACCGCCAATGGCGATCGGCTCGGCACGGCCGATGAGATCCTGAAATGTCTTCACCGGTGCGTCGGAGCGAATGATACAGACGTTGGGGTCGTCGTAGGAACTGCCCAGCCAGTTGAACTTCAGGATGTCGAACTGCACGCCCTCTCCACCGGTGAGCTGGTTCATCACCTGTGCCTCGTGGAACAGGCCGATCACGGTGCCGTCCTTCGGGGCCACGTTGAACAGGTTGTTGGCTGCCACCAGTCCGCCTCCGCCCGGCATGTTGACGACGATGACGGTGGGCGTGCCCGGGATGTGTCTGCCGATGTGGCGCGCCACCAGACGGGCGGTGGTGTCGAACCCGCCGCCCGCCCCGGAGCCGACGATGATGCTGACGGTCTTGCGACGGTAGAATGCCGCGGCAGCCGCCGGGTCGTCGGCGGTGAGCGTCGGTGAACGATCGCCAATGGCCGCAACGGCACCCACCGGCGCGCCGTTCGGGATCGTCGTCGCGTCGTCCGCGGGAGACGACGATCCACAGGCGACAAGCAGTAGCGCACCCGACAGACCAAGCAGACGGCGCAACATGCCGCATACCTTATATCAGTAGGACGAGAACGAGAGCCCCCGGCTGCGGCCCGCCGCTTAGAAGGCCCGGCGTCTGAGAAACTCTGCTTCCAAGAGGCAAGTCCTGCGGACTAGATTCGGCGCGAGCCGCGTCGGGCGGCCTTCGTTGAAGGTCCTGCAGCGACTCGCGGCGTGCCGTCAGCTGTTCATCGACTGAGCCGCTGGGCACTTCATTGGTGAAGACGAACATCTTCAGCGGCTCGGCTGCGGCGACCGTTGAGGCCGCGGCAGCGATCAGCGCGAGGGACAACAGCGCAGCTTTCATGGCAGTCCACGCCTTTCCGAGGGGCATACCCCTCATGTGGACGATTACGCTGTGGATCACGAAAAAGATGTTCCTGGCCTGCGCTCGTCGCCGCCCCAGCGCCAGCCTAGGGCACCCTCCGCTTGCCTGCAGACACAGGTAACAAATCATTCCGGGCACATAGGTAACACTTTCGGCCCGTCCGGCCAGTGGACCGGCTGCTGGTCGGAGGCGTTCCGCAGCTCTGGCAGCGCAAGAAGCGTCTAAGTGGAACCGCAGGGTCATCTCTTAGCCGCCGTCGGTCCGAACCGCTCTGCCGGATAATCGAGCTTCGACACGGACCTTCCTCGCGCTTTGCACTTACGGGGACTCCGAGGCCGAGGCAAAAATCCGATAGACGGTTTTCGTAAAGGCGAAAGTCCGCCTGAGAAGGGCTTCATGAACGGATTCAGGGACAGCCGTTGGATTCCATTTCTGGTGTTCTGTCTTGTCGCGATCGCCGCAATCTACGTTCACACAAGTCAATGGAACAAGGGCGAGAACATAGAAGGGCAGGATATCTACTACATCTTTGTGGAAGGCAGCAGGTTGGTCGCAGGAGTCAATCCCTACGAACGTGTTCTCGACGGCAACATGCGTCAGAACGACAAGTACGCCACGTATCTGCCGTTGTTCTTTCTGTTCTCCGCGTCTGCTCAACTCGTAGGACTGGACACCTTCCCGGCGTGGTTGACCTTCTGGAGGGTCGTATTCCTGCTATTCAATATCGGGATCGGCTATCTGATTTTCAGAATCTGCGCGGCCAGGAGCCAGCCGTTGCTGGGTATCTTTGGCGCCCTGTTCTGGCTCTTTAACCGCTGGACGCTTCTCGTGACCTTGATCGACCACATCGACTTCATACCGTTATTCGTGCTGCTTCTGTCCCTGAGTCTTGTACCCCGACGCTTCCCTCTGGCCTGCATCCTTTTCGGTGTGTCGCTGGCGATCAAGCAGATTGGGATCCTCGCCTTGCCCCTCTACCTGATTTGGTCCTGGCAGATGGCTCGTGAATATCGCGTGAGACATCTCTTGACCGCATCGGCTCTGATCCTTGTCGTCCCGCTCGTGGTGTCGTTGCCTTTTCTGATCTGGAACGCCGAAGGGTTTGTCAGGTCCATTCTGTTCTCCGCCACGCGGTATCCGGACGACCATTTCGACGCTCCGTCTCTTGACGCCCTCTTTGGGGTCTATGGCATTCCCGCCAAGATTCCCATGCTCCTGCTTCTGAGTCTCACGTACGGGATGGCTTCGCTCCATCGCGTGCCCGTGTATGCCTCGTTGTTGCTGGTCATGTCGGCCTTCTTCGGCTTCAACTCTGTGCTGTTCCGGCAATACGTGGTGTGGTTCATCCCGTTCATTCCGCTGACGATGCTCGAGGCACGCGACGGGCATTGAGCGGTTGACATCGGCGCGCCCGGAGCGGACGATGACCGTATGGGTCGCGCGCTGCTCATCAGCGAAGAGCCGCCAACTGCGCACCGCGACGCACACTCACCACGCTGGCTGGTACTGCCGACGTCTCGCTGCGTCCCGGGCGTTATGCCGTGGAGTCCGATCAACCGGTAGCGTTCGAGGGCAACACCTACGAATGGTCGCAGCGCATCGACATCGTCGCTGGCCGTGACGCTACGCTCGAACTGACAGCCGACAACGCGTCCATCGATACTGCGACAGCCGCAGCGATATCGGCCACACGTTCAGACACGGACCCTTCGTTGCTCGCCTCTCAGTGGCAAGACGCGGTCGTGGGGCTGTGGACCCCCACGCAGCACGCATCGGGATTTGTTGTCGATGCGCGCGGCCTGATTGTCACCAATCAGCGCGCCGTCGGCATCGCGACGTCCGCCGAGGCGCAGTTCACGCCTGACATCAAGGTCAAGGCGACCGTTCTCGCGTCGGATCCCACCCGCGACGTTGCCATTCTGTGGGTCAATCCATCGGTGGTCGCATCGCTGCCGCCGCTGCCGCTCGGATGCAGTCAGACGAGGCCGTCGGTGGCCAACGGGCAAGAGCTGTACACCCTCGGCGCGCAGACGACGGGCCAGAAGCGTCTGACGCTCGGGGGAGTCACCGGC
>Ga0214472_10005847_pt1 | contig 12931 bp, 7 predicted proteins | sample RVTome_6_FD_207662 | JGI IMG/M metagenome (GOLD analysis project Ga0214472, IMG submission 207662) | Soil microbial communities from uranium-contaminated site in the Upper Colorado River Basin, Wyoming, United States - RVT140D175 | ecosystem: Environmental > Terrestrial > Soil > Contaminated >... | reverse complement strand
GGAGGTCGTACTCGACGATCGGCCGAGGACCCACTGGCGGCGCTGACCAATCGAATAGGACGCGGGTCTTGCCCGTGTCGAAAACGCGCAGGTTGTTGATGGCGTTGGGTGGCGTTCCGGCAAGGAAGAAATTCGCATCCTCGGAAAAACACGTCGCGTTCGTTCCGTCCGTTGCCTTGACCCGCCACCGATAGTTTTCATTCGGGCTCAGCGGAGACGCTGGAACGTAACTGTTGACGGAGAGGCCGGCTTCATCGATGACCGCCAGGCCTCCGGAGACCTCTTCGACGATGAGGTGATAGCTGCTCGCGCCCGTGACGTTCTTCCACTCGAACCGTAGTGGGTCCTCGGGAACCGTGCCCACCGGGCTGATGGGGACGGGAGTGTTCAACTTGTTGTTGACGGACGCGATGAGTCGGGACCCGGCGTACACGTAGTCTCTCAACGACGCAAGCTGGCCGTCGCAGCCGATCTCGAACTCGCTCAGAAGGCGATCGGCCAGCCCGTGCAGGTAATACTGCGCCTCGCTCCCCCGAGTCTTCTTCTTCCGAAGGTTGTCACCGTCATAATGGTACCGCGTGACGTCGCTTCCATTGGTTGCCGTCCCGAGCATGTTCTCGGGGGTGTAGGTGTACGCGCCCTGGTTGTCACGAATCACGTTCCCGTTGCCGTCGTAGGAGAAACTCTCACTGGGAGAGCTCGCGGAGGTCAACCGTTGCTTCGATGCGTTGTAGGTATAGACGGAGCCCTGGCCGGCGATGGTCTTGGTTTTCATGTTGCCCAGGCGATCGTAGGTGAACTCCCCGGAGCCCCAGAACCCAACGGCGGTCCGCAATCGGTCCAGATTGTCGTAGCCGTAGGTTTGGCTCATTTGGGAGCGTGCGTCTCGGATGTCGCTCACGTTCCCGACGCCGTCGTAGGTGTAGCTCAGATCCAAAACGCCCGCGTTGTCGTAGAGGTCTTCGACGCGGTATCGATCGTCGTAGGTCACGGTATGAAGGATGTCGTTCCCGGTCCGGTACGATGCCACGCCACCCGAGGGATGGTAGTCGAAGTCGTCGGCAAACGTCGTCGACTGGTCACGGACGAGGCTGATGCGATTCTCGCTGTCGTAGGAATACTGCGCCGTTTGGCCCGACGGATAGTCGATCCCCTCGAGGTTGTCGTTCCCATCGTAGTGGAACATCGTTCGGAAGAGCGTTCCGCTGACGATGTCATCCCGCCGCTCGAGCCGGTTGACCGCATCGTAGAAGAACGTGCTACGAACATCGCCGTTGTCGAGAAGCGTCCGGTTGTCCGAGTCGTCGTAGCCCAACAGAATGTCGGGGAAAGAACCGGGCCGATCGATGCGAATCAGGCGCTCGTTGGTATCGTAGTGGTACGTGGTGACGCCAAAGGCAACGTCGGTTCGTGTCTTCAGGTTTCCGGCCGCGTCGTAGGTGTAATTGACCGCTCCGCTTTCCGGGTGCGTTTCTTTTTGTAGCTGATTCCTGGCATTGAACGTCCAAACGCGGTTGGGCACGGAACCTGGCGGGTCCAGGAGGGTCTGCTCTCCTAGAGTATTGTAGCCATATCGCCATACGGCGCCGTCCGCGTCGGTCACACGAACGAGGCGCGCGTCCCTCGGATCCCCGAAGCCGCTCCAGTCTTGAAGCGTTCTCCGGCCTTCCTCGTCTTCGATGGTAACGTCGATTCCGTTGGCTCCCGAGTAAATGTAGGTCATCCGCGTATTCGGGCCGGTATGCGTCCTTCTGGTGAGTCGGCCCAGCGCATCGTATTGAAAAGCGGTCCCGATATTCTGGTTACCGGTGAAGGGGTAGCTCTCGTAGACCCGTCGACCGCAGGCATCCCAACCAGCGTCGGTTCGAATTCCCACGCTGTTAGACGTGGCGGAAGCGCGGCCGAAGCCATCGAGCTCGGTCGTCGCGACCGACAACCCTCGTCGGCTACGACTCCACGTCCCGCTCTGGTTGTCGAACTCAGTGACGATGTCGTTCCCCGCGGGCGGATCCAGGAGAACGTTTCGGAAAAGGAGGTCGTATTCGAAGCGAGTGGTGAACCCGCGCCGGGTCTCCGATGCGACGGTTCCGTTCGGGTTGACACTTCGCGTGATGGTGTAACGAGGCGTGATCGTGTCCTTGAGGACACCGTGGGCGTAGGTGAAGCGCGTCAGATGATTGTTGGCGTTTCGGGCGCTTGCCACGTTACCGAAGCTGTCTGGCGTAAACGTGGTCTTGATCCCGTAAGTCGTTCCGGACTCCAGAAAGCCGTTGTCCAAATCGAACGTGGCGCTGGTGGCGAAGGCCTTGTCGCCTGCCACCAGCATCGTCTCGGAGGACAGCTTGTCGACGATATAGGGCCCGAAACCGTACTGGAACGTTCGTGTTGTGGTCCGCGTGAGGTCGCCGGACTCGACGATCCGCCAGGGTCTTCCAAAGTCGTTGAAGTCCGTGGTGTGGTACGTGTTCGTCGTCGAGTAAGTCTTGTTGCCGCGCGTGACGGTCCGCCTTGCTAGCAGGGGGACGTGGATCTCGGAATCCGAATAGAACCCAACCGACTCATCGTCGTTCGATATGGGGACGGATGGGAGCCACTCGAGCTTCTCCTCCTCGAGCGTCTGATTGCCCTCCGATAGAACTCTGCTCTCGAGTAGCCCGACCTGCCAGGCAGACAACTGGGGCGAGCCACTCCCAATCCCGATGAACGTGTATGTGGTCGTGCCGCACGGTGACGTCGCGACCGTCCGGTTCCGGGCGCTGCCCTGGGCGTAATCGAAATTCCACGTGCCGGACACGATGTCCCGACCACTCGTCACCCGCCGGAACATCGCGCGTGACCTTACGACCGTGGAGGTACCCGGCTGAAAGAACTCCACGGTTTCGTACGTATAGTCGACTTGACCGCCGTTGGGAGTCGTGAGGCGAGTGAGCTCGTAGCGGGGAGGCGTGTTCATGTTGTGGGCGTACTTCCAGGATGGGCCGACGGGCGGCTTCACGTCGACGAGAAGGCTTTGCTCGGATCCGGCAAACGGAGCCGCGATATGTGTGTACGTCCAGGTGTGGGTCTTCCCGCTCGCGGTGTATTGAATGGTCCTGAGGTTGCGGCGCGTCGCGTTCTCGTACGTGAAGGTCACGATTCGGCTCACGGTGTCGCTCAACCGCTGCGTGATCCGCGAGATCCCTTCGGGCGGCGCATTGGCTGCCGAGCCGTACTGGACGTCGATACGATTCCCGAAGGCATCCGTGATTTGGGTGACGTACCGGACGTTGCCGAGGCCGGGGTGCCCGACCACGACTCCGAAGGAATACGTAACGCCGTTTGGAAGCTTCAGGATCGGCGGATTGTTGTTGGCGTCGTAGACCCAGTAGTCCTTGGTGATGAAATCGCCACTTCCGTCGAGGTGAGGGTAGGCCCGCTGGCGCCTGCCATCGGGCATCTCGACAATCGGACCCGGCCCGAGGGGCTCCGGATTCAGCACCCGGCCGAGGTGCATCGTCCAACCGATCCCGGCCCAGGAGTCTTCATCGAGCAAGTCTCCTAGCGTGGAAAAGCTCCGATAGATCTTGCTGTTGTACGTGCGCTGGATGCGCAGATCGAAACCCGCGTTACCGGGCAACACGAGATCGGTAAACGTCAGGAGAAGATTCCCGCTCAGCGGATCGATGTGCTCGTAGGGTAGCTGGCTGAAGAAATCGCGGTTCTGAACGAAGCCCCAGGCATCGAACACGTCGTCCGCGCGGGCGGTCCTGGGAGACGAGAAGTGAAGGCCTAACAGCGAAATGACGACGAAAAGGCGGGGCGTCTTTCTCATGGCTCGTTCTCCAGAGTCAGACTGATTGCGTCAGAAAAACGCCGACTGCTCGCTTGAGGTGATCCCTGGTGCGGACGACGGGCCCGGCAGAGACGCCGGGCTGGTTGGGTAGGGGGAACCTACCAGCGCGCTCCGTCCTGTGTCAACCGGCGATTCCGATGGCGAGGCTGATGGGTCGCTGCTGCGTGAGCGCCGTTAGGCTTCTCAAGCGCTATCTCTGCGTAGAAGAAGCCTACCAATCTACGCATACTGAGCGTCGATTATGCTTGACAGCTAGGAATGGGTTCTGGCATAATCAACGCAAGAAACGCGTGGAATGATGGGCTACATACACCAACTCCCTGACTGGCCGCGGTTTTGCTGGGATCAAGAAGCCCTCGCCATGTCCCTTGCCGACATCCGGTACCGGCAAGGCCGCCTCCTGGGCCGGATGGATAGCCTCGGGTTTCCCCTTCAAAGGGAGGCGGAGCTCGCGACCCTTACGCTCGATGTTGTGAAGTCCAGCGAAATAGAGGGGGAAAACCTGGATGCCGACCAGGTACGGTCTTCCATAGCGAGACGGCTCGGCATGGACATTGCCGGCGCGGTCCCGGCAGACCGCGAGGTCGAAGGCGTTGTAGAGATGATGCTCGATGCCACCCAGAATTTCGACAAGCCGCTTAGTGCTGAGCGCCTGTTCGGATGGCATGCCGCGTTGTTTCCAACCGGGCGCAGCGGGATAGGCAAGATCATTGTCGGCGCGTGGCGCGACGAAGCCACAGGACCGATGCAAGTTGTTTCCGGCCCGATCGGAAAAGAGAGAGTGCATTTCGAGGCGCCGGCAGCGCCGCTCCTCGAAACCGAAATGACACGATTCTTAAGCTGGGCCAACGAGCGCGAGGGCAACACCGATCCGGTTTTGAGGGCCGCGCTCGCGCATCTGTGGTTTGTGACCATTCATCCATTCGATGATGGCAACGGACGGATCGCGCGCGCCATTGCCGACTGGGCGCTCGCGCGCTCCGAAAACAGCGCTCAACGCTTCTACAGCATGTCGGCGCAAATTCGTCAGGAAAGGAAGGCCTATTACGAGATTCTGGAGCGCACCCAGAAAGGGACGCTCGACGTCACGCCCTGGATGGAATGGTTTCTTGCGTGCCTTGGGCGGGCCTTCGAAGGAACGGAGAACACCCTCGCCGCCGTTCTTCGAAAGGCGCAGTTCTGGAAGAAGCATGCCCGCACGTCGATGAACGACCGCCAACGCGCGGTCCTGAACAGACTGCTCGACGGATTCGAAGGAAAGCTCACCACGGCGAAATACGCCAAGCTCGCGAAATGCTCTCATGACACCGCCCTTCGCGATATTCAGGAGCTCATCGAGCATGGAATTCTGGAGAAAGGCCCGGGTGGAGGACGAAGCACGAGCTACTCGCTGAAAGAACCGTGAGCTGGTTTGGTAAGACCGGAAGAAAACGCGGGACAATTCCCGACAAGAATCTCGCCCGCGCGAGATTTCGACCAGGTCCCGTTACACTTCTTCACACATTCTCGGACACGTACACGAAGTGATCCGAGTTCGCCATGACGGGGCCTCAGTCCCGGCTGCGGAAATTGGCTGGCTTCCCGATGTCTGTATAATGGTCAGAGGGTTCCTTCAGAATTCAACCTGCCGCACGCAGCGTGCGGCCCAAATAGCTACGAATCGCCAAACAGTAGGAGGTCGATGGTCGTCGAGCCGGGACTGACAGGCTTTGGCCTGATCGCCGCTGCCGCGGCGTGGAGTCTGCTGGCCGCCTCCCAGGATGGCCCGGGTTGGAAGAAGATCTTCGGCCGTTTGGGGCTTGGCAAGACCGAGTCGGGCGGCGGCTCCGCCACGACCGATCCGAAGGTCACGCCTCCCACCCGGGAGGATTGGAAGCAGACCGCCGAGGCCCTGGAGACTCAGGGACGCTACCGTGAGGCAGCGCGGATCTTTCAGGCGAAGGGTCAGAATTACGAAGCGGCACGACTCTTATTGAAGTCGGGTGCCTTGACGGAGGCCGCTTCCGCGTTCGAGCGCGTGGGGCACTACCAGAGGGCGGCGGAAGTTTGCGCCCAGGCGGGCGACAATAAACGCGCGGCCGAGAACTATCGAGCCTACCTCGAAGATCGTTTCGGGGGTCTGGCCGGGACGCGCACCCCGGCCGATCACGCCGAGTTCGTCCACTATTGCCGTCTCGCTGGGCAAGCCTTCGAGCGAGCGGGGCTTCTCGAGCAGGCCGCGGAGATCCTCGAGCGAGGCGAGCACTGGGAGCAGGCCGGTGCTCTCTACGCCAAGCTGGCGCGTTACGTGAAAGCCGCCGATCTCTATCAACGGGCGGGCGCGGTGGCCAAGGCGGCCGATGTCTACGCGCAGGCCGGCGATCGCGTGCGGGCCGCCCAAATGCGCGGCGAGTCTCTCTACAAACAAGATCAAAAGAACGAGGCAGCGGTGCAGTTCTTGCTCGGAGGCGATCCTCTTCGCGCGGCCGAGGTCTACGAGGAAGCGGACAATTACCTCGACGCGGCTCGTTGCTACGAGCATTGTGGAGCCCATCGCCAGGCGGCGGAGGCCTATCAGCGGATCGGAGAGTTGACCCGGGCAGCGGAGATGTTCGGCCGCTGCCAGGAATATGAACAGTCCGCCGCGCTGTACGAAAAGACCGGAGATGCCGGCCAGGCGGCGCGCATGTTCAGCGAAGCGGGTCTCTTCTATCGCGCGGCCTTGGCGGCGAAGAAGGCGGGCCTTCCCGACCTGGCGATCGCTCACCTGCAGAAAATCGCGGTCGCAAGCCCAGATTACCAGGCCTCGCTCGTCGAGCTCGCAAGCCACTTCAAGGATCGCGGGCTTCCGGGTGTGGCGGTCGAAAAACTCCGCAAGGCGATTGGGGAAGAACCCCTCTCCGCCGAGAACATCGATCTTTACTACGCCATGGCGGAGGCTTGCCAGGAGATGGGTGACCACGGCCGGGCGTGCGAAATCCTCCGAGACATCGTGGGCGAGAACTACAACTATCGCGACGCGGTCGGCAGGCTTCAGGAGTTGGAGAGGAAGACCTCGGGAAGCGCGGAGGTACTGGAGCCTCTAGACGTGACCACGGAGCGGTCACAAACCAAGGACGATGTCCTGGAAGGTGAGCTCGGAGGCGGGGAGCGTTACCAGTTCGTGGAGAAACTCGGAGCCGGCGGGATGGGGATCGTGTACCGAGCCAAGGACCGCCTCCTCGATCGCGTCGTCGCCTACAAGATGCTCATGGAACAGTTCATGGAGATCGACGAGATCCGCGAACGGTTCCTACGAGAAGCCCGATCGGCGGCGAAGCTCAACCATCCCAACATCGTCAGCATCTATGACATGGGTATCGAACGGGGCCGTCTGTACATCATCATGGAGTTTGTGGAGGGCGTTTCTTACTACCGGATCCTCGACCGCGAGGAACGGTTGCCCATCAACGCGGTTCTCCACTTCATGATTGGCGTTCTCAAGGCACTCTCACATGCTCATTCCCACGGTGTCATTCATCGCGACATCAAGCCGAGCAACGTGATGTTGACCCGCCGGCGCGTCGTCAAGATTGCCGATTTTGGCCTGGCGAAGATTCTGCAGCAGGCCAACAACGAGGGAAGTCAGCGGGCGAGCGGCACCCCTTTATACATGTCGCCGGAGCAGATCCTGGGCAAGCCGGTCGACTTCCGTACCGACATCTATGCGTTTGGAGGCTCGGTTTTCCACCTCTTGTCGGGCGAGCCGCCGTTCATCGAGGGGGAAGTGCTCTATCATCACGTCCACACTCCTCCGCGAGAGCTGGGCGATCTGCGCCCCGAAGTCCCCCTCGCCCTGCAAAAGATCGTGATGCGCTGCTTGAACAAGGAGCCCGACCAACGCTTTCAGAAACCCGAGGAGATCCTCGACGCCCTTCGATCGGTGAAGATTCTCAAGTAGCGTGCCCCCACCCAAGAGATTCTTCGCAGGCCCCCCGCCGCGGCCGCCTGCAAGGTGTATAATCTTTGATTCCCTTTGACGATGAGCGCCACGCCTACCGAATCCACTCTCATTTACTGGAAGGACCGCCTCCAAGATCGCGTCCGTGAGCTCACCGAGAGGAACGAGGAGCAGGTTTATCTCGTTCTGACGCTGGTCATCGGAGCGCTGGTGGGGTTGGTCGTCGTGGCCTTCATCCTCACTACGGAGGATCTCGGCCGTGCGCTCTATCCTCACGAAGGTGGAACACCATGGAGGCGCGTGCTCGTCCCCGTGCTCGGGGCCCTCGTCACCGGATTGCTGCTCTTTTTCTCCTTCCCGGAAGCGCGGGGCAGCGGTATCCCGCAAACCAAGGCCGCGCTCTACGCAAGGGGAGGGCGGATCACCCTCCGGACGGTGTTTGGAAAATTCTTGTGCTCTTCCACGTCTCTAGCGAGCGGTATTGCACTCGGGCGCGAGGGACCCTCGGTTCAAATCGGCGCGGGCATCGCCTCGGTATTGGGACGCACCTTGGGCTTGCCGCGTGAAAAGATCCAATCACTCATCGTGGTCGGGGCCGCGGCGGCATTGGCAGCGGCCTTCAACACGCCCATTGCCGCCGTCTTGTTCGCCCTCGAGGAAGTCGTCGGAAACCTCCACGCCCCGGTGCTGGGCTCCATCGTGCTGGGCTCGGCGACATCCTGGCTGGTGCTTCGGCTGATGTTGGGAGACGAGCCTCTGTTCCACGTGCCCGAATACCAAGTCGTGCATCCGGTGGAGTTCGTCATCTACGCGTTCTTGGGGCTCATCGGCGGCCTAGTCTCGGTAGTGTTCGTCAAGACGCTTCTCAAACTGAGAGAAAAGTTTCTGAGCCTTCCTCGTAACACGCGCTGGGTTCAGCCGGCAGTGGGCGGTTTAGTGGTGGGCGTATTGAGCCTGGCGGTGCCGGAAGTGCTCGGGGTCGGTTATGGCTACGTGAGTGAGGCGCTGAACGGCCAATTGGCCATTCAGCTCATGGCCATTCTGGTGGTCTTGAAGTTGATTGCCGTGACGACGTCGTACGCCTCCGGCAACGCCGGCGGGATCTTTGGTCCTAGCCTCTTCATCGGCGCGATGGTTGGGGGGACGGTGGGAAGTGTAGCGCACACCTTCGCCCCGGAATTCACCGCGACGCCGGGCGCTTACGCGCTGGTCGGCATGGGAACGGCTTTCGCTGGAATTCTACGCGTGCCGATGACGTCCGTGATTATGATCTTCGAGATCACGCACGACTACGCCATCATCGTTCCCGTGATGATCTCCAATCTCATCAGCTTCTTGGTCTCCCGTCGCCTGCAGCGTCAGCCGATCTACGAGGCTCTTTCCCTTCAAGACGGCATTCACCTTCCCACGGTGGCCACCGGACAGCGACATCTCCAGGTCCGACTGGCGATGCATGCGCCCACGGACGTTCTATCTCCCCAGATGACGGTGGCCGAGGCACGAGAGAAGGCCAGTCATAGCAAATCGACGGCCTGGCCGGTGGCCGATGAAAAGGGAGTGTGGGGTGTCTTGTCACTCCTACAACTCAACAAAGCCGCGGAAAAAGGAGAGCTCAACAGCAAAATCTCCGCCATCGTCGATTCCCGTAACTTCCCGCACGTTCACGCCGATCATTCCCTGGATCTTGCGCTCGAAAGAATGGGCGAGACCGGGTTCGACGTGCTCCCGGTCGTGTCGCGCGCGAACGTGCACGAGCTAGAAGGCGTCGTGGGTCTGCTCGACGTGCTGAGGGCGTTCGGCGTGAGGGAGCGCCGCCCGCCGGATTGACGCTCCTGGCGGACCATGACCGATCACTCTCAGCTTGGTTCTCCAAAGCGATGAGGGCCGTCCTCCAGCGCGTGACCTCGGCCCGCGTCGAGATTGGCGAGCGCACTGCCGGTGAGATCGGCAAGGGGCTCCTCATCCTGCTCGGTGTCTCGCGCGAGGACGCGGAGCCCGATGCGCGCTGGCTGGCGGAGAAAGTCGCGACGCTCCGGATATTCCAGGATCCCGAGGGTCGCATGAATCGCTCCATCAAGGAAACCGGCGGCTCCGCTCTGGTCGTCTCTCAGTTCACGTTGTTGGGAGATAGTCGCAAGGGACGACGGCCGAGCTTCGAAAAGGCGGCTTCCCCCGAGCAGGCGGAGCGGCTATACGAGCGGTTCGTCGAGCTCTTGCGCGCCGAGCTGGGTCCGGAGCTCGAGGTGGCCACGGGATCGTTCGGCGCTTACATGTCCGTGTCGCTCGTGAACGACGGTCCCGTCACATTGATCCTCGATAGCCGAAGGAGCTTCTGAGTCCATGGGTTAGAATGGCAACCATGCGGCGTCGCTGCTTCCTGTTCCTGCTGCTGCTCGCCCTCCCATTTCAGCTCAACGGATCGCAGCCCCTAGCGCGGTTGCTGGTGGCCACTTCCGAAGGTCCGTTCGTGTCCCATAGCTGGGGCGAATACTGGGAGACACTGCGCCATCGTCTTCCTCTCGACACGCGACTCTTCTACTGCCTCGGGCCCCGAGCCTACGCCGGCGGGCCGGAAGGACTCTTCATCTCGAACGACTATGGGGAGTTCTGGACGAAGGTGGGTAACTGGGAGGGAGGGGCGGTGACCGCTCTCCTCACCTCTTCCTATTTCCCGGCCGAGCCCGTGATTTTCGTGGGGACTCGAGACGGCTTGTGGGTAACTCGCGACGGCGGCGAAGAGGAGTGGGAAAGGGTCGCCTCGATCCGCGGCTCGGTGAACGCGTTCGCCTGGCCTGGGCCCTCTCTTTTCGTCGCGACTTCCCAGGGCCTGTTTCACTCCGCGGACGGCGGGCGTGACTGGGAGAGACTCGGGGAAGGTCTTCCCGAAGCCGCGGCCCTGAGCCTCGCAGTGGCCACCTATTTCGGCATCGAGCCGGTTGTGTTCGTCGGCTTGGAGGGCGCGGGTATCTACCGAAGCCGGGACGCAGGCAAGCATTTCGAGCCCGTGAGCGGAGAGGATTGGGCCGGGCAATCCGTGCGCGCCATCTACTGGTGGAGGAGCTCCCTTTTCGTGGGAACGGACCAAGGACTCTTTGTGTCTCAGGATGCTGGCGAGAGTTGGGAGTCGGCGTCTTCCGATCTCCGAGGGGCAAAGATACTGGCGATCTCGATCCCAACCGCGGAGTCACCCGTGGGCAGTGACATCCTCGTGGGGACGGAGCGGGGAGTCTTCAAGACCAGCGACGGGGCTACGACGTGGCGTGAGGCGAACGAGGGAATGAAGCCCTCGACGGTTTATGCCTTCGGCTCCTTTCCCCTCCCGAGCGAGACCTTCGAGAGCGAGCGCCCGAGGTAGGCATGCCGTTTGGTTGGCTTCTCCTCGGTGAAAGCAGTCTCATCGCTCTCGCCTTGGTCTGGAGTTGGTTGAGAGGTATCTCGATTCCGTATCGCATGGACCTTGCCGCCACCGGCCTCGCTCTGGAGGTGACCGCGGGTTTCGTGGTCGTGAACTTCGGGCTCTATCATCTATCGAAGCGCGCCGGGCGTCCCTCCGGTGTGCTCGCGTTCTTGGAGTCCGAGATCTTTCCACTCTTTCGTGGCATGTCGGTGCCGCAGCTCACGCTTCTTGCCGCCGCCGCCGGTTTGGGAGAGGAGCTCTTGTTTCGCGGAGTCATCCAGGAGGAGCTCGGCCTCGGGATCGCGAGCGTCCTCTTCGGCCTCCTGCACGGGCCCACGAGAGAGCTCTGGCCGCTCGCGCTCTGGGCGGCGGTAGCAGGTGCCGCACTGGGCGTGCTCTATCAGGTCAGCGGCAATCTCTTCGTTCCCGCCCTTTCCCACGCGCTCTATGACGGCGCGGCCCTTGTCTATATCGCCCGCCGTAGCGGGAATTCGCACGCCATCGACGACGCTTCCCGAGGAACGCTGAAATGAGCGCGCTGAGATCCGCGAAGTTCGTCAAGTTCGTCAAGGCTCACGCGTTGGGGAACGACTTCCTTCTGATCGAGAAGAAAGAGTTGCCGGTCCCAAACGAATGGCCGGCGCTGGCACGGGCCCTTTGCCATCGCCGGCGGGGAATCGGTGCCGACGGGGTTGTCGTCTTCGAGGTCAAGCAGGGTCCCAACATTTCCATGTCGCTCCTCAACCAGGACGGCAGCCTTGCCGAGATCTCGGGTAACGGCTTGCGGTGCCTGGGGGCTCATCTGAGACTTTCCGGGTGGGTTACCGAGACGGAGTTTGCCGTGGAGACCGGTTCCGGGGTGCGCCACCTGAAGTTGATCGAGGAAGACGGGACGCGCTTCGTGTTTCGGTCGGCGATGGGCCGCCCACGGCTTGCGAGTCATGAGATTCCTTTCGAGTTGGAACCGGCCCAAGAGAAGGTCGTGCACGTTCCACTGGAAGTGAACGGCCGGACATTCCACATCACGGCGCTATCGATGGGCAATCCTCACTGCGTGATGCTGGTCGACCGTTTGGAGCTCGCGGACTTGAGGGCGCTCGGGCCCCGCGTCGAGAATCATCCGCGGTTCCCTCGACGTACCAACGTGGAGCTCGTCGAGGTCCTCAGCCGTTCCGCAATATCGATCGGCATCTGGGAACGGGGAGCGGGGGAGACGGGAGCCTCGGGAACTGGATCCGCCGCCGCGGCGGTGGCCACGATTCTGAATGGTCAAGGGGACGAGACGTTGACCGTCCGATGCCCAGGCGGCGAGCTGAGGGTGGAGTGGGAGAATCGTGACGAGGTCTACGTCACCGGAGAAGCGGTCGTGGTGGCGGAAGGCGTCGTCCGATAGCCTACTGCGATGTCACCGCTTCTTTGTCTCCCCCAAGCGGTTCAAGAGCTCCAGCGAATCGTTCTTGAGTGGGATGCCCTCTTCATAGACCGAGGCGGCCGCGCCTCGTTCGAGCTCCCGCTCCAAAACGCCCAGACGCTCGGCGAGCGCTTCGAGCGACGCACGCTCCGTCTCCGGGACTCCCCGGGAGCGTGTTTCCTCGAGCAGCGACAGGATCTCCAACAGTTGCCGGCGGGCCTGCCGCGTCATCCGTTGCCTGCCGAGCAGCGCTCGCGCGTAGGCCTCGTCGGCGCGGGTGCTGGCGAGGGAAGCCGCCTGGACGGCGGCTCCATAGTCGCGCTCCGTGAGAAGCTGACGTGCCTCGCCGAGGGCGGTCTCGGCGGCCTGGTA
>Ga0214472_10005846_pt1 | contig 12932 bp, 10 predicted proteins | sample RVTome_6_FD_207662 | JGI IMG/M metagenome (GOLD analysis project Ga0214472, IMG submission 207662) | Soil microbial communities from uranium-contaminated site in the Upper Colorado River Basin, Wyoming, United States - RVT140D175 | ecosystem: Environmental > Terrestrial > Soil > Contaminated >... | reverse complement strand
ATTTGACGCCGATGTAGATGGTGACGATACCGAAGGTCAGGGGCCGGCGATAGCTGCGGGCAAAACCGGCCCTCTCCATCATGGCCAGCAGGAGTTCGGGTTCGTAAAAGCCGGCAATGGAACTGGCCAGATATTCGTAGGCCTCCCGGTCCCCGGAAACCAGGCCCGCCACCCGGGGCAGAACCCGGTTCAGATAAAAGTTGTACACCGGCCGCACCAGGGGGTTGCGGGGCCGGGAGAATTCCAGGATCAACAGCTTGCCGCCCGGCTTGAGCACCCGCCACATCTCCCGCAAACCCTTTTCGGTGCGCGCCAGGTTCCTGACCCCGAAGGCCACGGTCACCCCCCAGCAGCTCGCGGTGGCGGCCGGGATCTCCTCGCCGTCGCCGCAGACCGGCATGATGCGCGACCCGCGCTCATCGGCCGGCAGGTGTTTCAGGCCGCTCCGCAGCATCGCCTCGCAGAAATCCACGGCCAGCACCCGCCGGCCGGGGGCCTGGCGGGTCAACTCCAGGGAGAGGGGCAGGGTTCCGGCGCACAGGTCCAAGACGACGCCGTCGGCAAAATCGCGCAATTCCCTGGTGGTCACCCACCGCCAGTAGCGGTCGATCCGCATACTGAGCACCGAATTGAGCAGGTCGTAGTTGGGACTGATGGCGGAAAACTTCTCCCGCACGAACTTTTTCTTTTCTTCCGGGGATTCCAGGCTCATTCTTATTCACAGATTCGCAGCGGCAAGGCCGCGGCAACGGCCTCCCGCCTTTTGATCAGAAAATCGATGAAACGGGCGAGCCCCTGCCGTTTTTCCTCGCCCAGATCGTATTCCAGGCCGCGCAGATAGTCGTAGCAGGGCTGAAAGTCCATGGGAATCCGGGGGGCCACCCGGCGGCTGATCGCCTCCAGATCCCGCCTCCCCTCGGCAAGGCAGCGGCGCAATTCTTCATGAATGGCGGAGACGGTGGCCTTTTCCCGGTCACGGAATTCCTCCCGCACCGCCCAGACCGCAAAGACAAAGGGCAGGCCGGTGTGGTCATGCCAGACCTCGCTCAGATCGAGTCGCACCGGATAGGTACCGGCCGCGGCGAGCCGCAGGGCCTCGTCGCCGATGGCCAGCAGGGCAGCGGGTTTCTCCTGGCGACCGCGTGCGCCGAAGAGCTCGCCGCTTTCGTAGCGGGGGGTCACGCCAATGAACTCCTCCAGGATGATCTTGACCAGGCTGACCGAGGTCTGCGACTGGCTGCTCAACAGCACCAGGCGGTCCTGGAGCTTTTCCGGCGCCGTGTCGGCAAAGAGAAAGACACTGCCCACCCGGCGGGTGGAGCTGATCGACAGATCGGGCAGGAGCAAGTAGCGATCCGGATGAGCCGCGTATTCGTGGGAAGAGACAAAACCGAGATCAAGCTCCCCCTGGAAGAGCAGACGGTTCAGGAGCGACGGCGGCCCCTCGGTCACCGTCCATTCCGGCCGGTGCACCGTCCGCCGCCAGACCTCGTAAAGCGGCGCGGTATTGATGAAATTCACCATGCCGATGCGGGCCCGGCCGGGGGCCGGAAGGCGGTGATCAGTGAGCGGTGATTGGTGATCGGGGGTCATTGATGATCGCTCGATATTAACAATAAGGCTTTTGCGGAACCACCACTTATTCACTGTTCACCGATAACCGATCACCGCTTACCGCTTACCTATTACCTACCCTGGCGATCGCGGCCTTTTCGCCTTCCAGGGTCAAAAATTCCAGGACCTGATCATGGTCGGCCAGGGGGCCGTCGCCCGGGGGCCGCACTTCCAGATACGCAGCCTCCCGGCCGGGCCGCCGGGCCGCGGGACGCAGCAACCGCTCCCCGCCCGCGGTGGCCATGGCCAGGACCGGGGCCGGATGGAGGCCGGGATGATCTTCCCGCAGCAGCCGCATCTCCCGCCACATGGAGAGCACGGGATTGCTGGCCCGGCTGTCCGTGCCCAGGACCAACGCCACGCCGGCGGCCAGCAGCCTCTCCACCGGGGCCCGGCCCACCGCCAGATAACGGTTGCTGCCCGGACACAGACAAAGGGTGGCCCCGCGGGCGGCCAGGATACCGATCTCCTGCTCCGCAAGATGTACCCCGTGGACGCACAGGGTATCGGGATCGAGCAGTCCGAGCCGATCCAGATACTCCACCGGGCCGCAACCCGGCACCGCGAAAGAGTCGTCCAGAACACCCCGCTCCGTGAGAAACGACCGGAATGGACCGCGGCCCCGGCCCAGGAATTCGATCTCCGCGGCCGACTCCGCCACATGAATGGTCAAAAGACGATGGGCCGCCGTGGCCCGCTTTTTCAAGGCTCGCAGCAATTCCGGGCCGCAGGAATAGGGAGCGTGCGGCGTGCAGGCCAGGCCGGGCGGGACATCCCCCTTGAGCTGTAACAGGGCCTTCTCTTCGGCCCTTCCGGACAACCCCAGCATTTCCAGAAAAAAATCGGTCCGGGCCGGGGCCGCGGCGCCGATTTCGCCGCTCGCCGGGCGGTTGCCCACATCGAGCACCGCGCCCACTCCTTGCCGGCACATATCGTCCAGATCCCGACGCCCCGCAGCCACCAGGCGCTCCGGCCAGGCCGCCCCCTCGATATCCCGCCCATGCGCCAAACGGGCCAGCAGGCTCCTGATCCAGTCCGGAAAATCGCCGCTTCCCTGCCGCACCGCCGGTTCCCGGTCGCCCCCTTGGCCCAAGAGCGCCAATTCCAGATGGGCATGGCAGTTGACCAGGGTCGGCATCAGCACCGTCCCTTCATGGTCGATCGTCCGGGCGGTCGCGAATTTTTCGCGCAGGTCCCTGAAGCGACCCGCCGCCTCGATCTCTTGTCCGGCCAGGACCAGGCCGCCGTCGGCCACCAGGGTTACAACCCCTGTGCCCCTCTCCTCTCCCCCGCCTCCGGGCATCACCAGCCAGGGGGCCCGATGCAGGGTCAGGGTCGAAGAAGCATGTCCAAGGGATGCCGGCATGGTCGCGGACCTGATCGGAAGACGGTTTTACGGGAGACGGACGGCGGCATGCGACCTCGACGGGGGCGCGGGAAAAATCCGGTGTCTAAAGGCGAAACGGCATCGATGGTTTCTTATTTCTTCGCGTCACCGTTTCTCCGCGTCCTCCACCAGGGTATAGTCCATGAGCCGTTGCCGGGGGGTGAAACCGGCGTCGCGCACCAGATGGCGGATCTCCGCCTCGGACAATCTGAAGCTGACCCCGGCGGCGGCCACCACGTTCTCCTCGATCATGGTGCTGCCGAAATCGTTGGCCCCGAAAAAGAGGGAGACCTGGGCGATCTTGGGCCCCTGGGTTACCCAGGAGGCCTGCAGGTTGGGGACATTGTCGAGCACCAGCCGGGACCAGGCCAGCATGCGCAGATAGCCGTGGCCCGAGGTCTTGGGCCGCCCGGCCAGCCCGGTGTTGTCGGGCTGGAAAGGCCAGGGGATGAAGGCGGTGAAACCGCCGGTCCGGTCCTGCAGTTCCCTGATCCGCAACAGGTGCTCCAGCCGTTCCTCGATGGTTTCGACATGGCCGAACATCATGGTGGCGGTGGTGCGCATCCCCAGGCCATGGGCCTCTTCCATGACCGCCAGCCACTGGTCGGCGGAGCACTTGCGGGGCGAGATCTGCTGCCGCACCCGGTCGACCAGGATCTCGGCGCCGCCGCCGGGCATGGAATCGAGACCGGCCGCCCGGAGACGGCCCAGGACCTCGCGGATGGCCAGCCCCGACAAATCGGCGAAATGACGGATCTCCGGCGGCGAAAAACCATGGACATGGATGGATTTCCTTTTCATGAAGCACAGCAGCTCTTCATAGTAGGTGAGCGGCAGATCCGGATGAAGACCACCCTGCAGCAGAATCTGGGTGCCGCCCAGCTCCAGGGTCTCGTCGATCTTGGCGCCCAGTTCGTCAAAGGAGAGCAGCGAACCGGCCGGGTCGTCCGGGGCCTTGTAAAAGGCGCAGAACTTGCAGCCGGAGATGCAGATGTCGGTGTAGTTGATGTTGCGGTCGATCACATAGGTGACCACCGGCTCCGGATGGAGGCGCCGGCGCACCGCATCGGCCAGCAGGCCGAGTTCCAGGAGGTCGGCCCGCTGAAAAAGGCGCAGGGCCTCCTCTCCGGAAAGCCGTCCGCCGGCCAAGATTTTTCCCTTTATAGCATTCATCTCTTCAGTAGACCCGGATCTCGTTGTACAGGGTGTCCCGCTCCACCGGCACGCGCCCCGCCTCCCTGATCAGCTCCACCAGCCGATTGCTGGCCATGGCCTGTTCGGTCTCGGCCCCGGCCATGTGGGTGATCACCTCTTCCTTCACCGTGCCGTCCAGATCGTCGGCCCCGAAGGCAAGGGCCACCTGGGCGAGTTTGGGGCCGATCATCACCCAATAGGCCTTGATATGCGGAAAATTGTCCAGGAAACAGCGGGCCACGGCGATATTGCGCAGGTCGTCCACCCCGGTGGTTCGCGACAGGGTGGCCATTTCGGTGTTCTTGGGGTGAAAGGCCAGAGGAATGAAGGTGAGAAAACCGTTGGTCTCGTCCTGGGCCTCCCGGAGCATTTCCAGGTGTTCGAGCCGTTCATCCAGGGTCTCGATGTGGCCGTAGAGCATGGTGGCGTTGCTGCGCAGTCCCAGACGGTGGGCGGTCTTGGCCACCTCGATCCAGCCGGCCCCGGAGAGTTTCCGTTCGCAGGTCAGGGCCCGGATGCGGGGGCTGAAGACCTCGGCGCCGCCGCCGGGCAGCGAACCCAGCCCGGCCTGTTGCAACTCCGCCAGGGTGGCCTCGACGGACTGCCCGGAAATCTCGGCCAGATGGGCGATCTCCACGCAGGTGAAGGCCTGGATGTGAACCTCGGGCCGCACCTCCTTGATGGCGCGCAGCAGATCGAGATAATAGCCATAGGGCAGGTCCGGGTGGATGCCGCCCACCATGTGGATCTCGGTGATCGGTTCGTCCAGCCGGGCCCGCACCTTGGCCGCCACCTCGGCCACCGACATCTCGTAGGCCAGCGGCGAGCCCTTCTCCTTACCAAAGGCGCAGAACTTGCAAAGATTGGTGCAGATATTGGAATAGTTGACGTGCTGGTTGTAGATGAAGTAGGCCTTGTCGCCGTTGTGCCGCCGGCGCGCGATATCGGCCAGATATCCCAGGGCCGGCAGGTCGGGGGTGCGGTAGAGCCGTAGCCCGTCCTCGCGGCTCAGCCGTTCGCCGCTTCGCATCTTTTCCAAGAGATCGCCCAGCCCGGCCCCTGTTACCAATGCATCCATCGTCGCTTCTCCGAAACTGCCGGTCCGGCGAGCGCCGAGGCCGATCCTGAAAAAAAATCGCCGGTCCCGCGCCGTTGACGCGGAACCGGTCGTCTTCCACCGTGTCTGTATCCCTCTCCCGCCGCACCGGGGGTGCCGGCCCGGCCGGTATAACACCCGGCCGCAGCCCTCTCAGTCGAGAAAATGTTTCAATTTATCACGCCGGCTCGAATGGCGCAGCCGGTTCAGGGCCTTTTTCTCGATCTGCCGGATCCGTTCCCGGGAGACATTGAACCGCTTGCCGATCTCCTCCAGGGTGTATTCCGCCTTTTCGCCGATCCCGAAACGCAGCCGGATGATCTTCTCCTCCCGCTTGCTCAGGGTGCCAAGGATGTTCTGCACCCGGCGGGACAGCTCCCGGTTCTGCACCGCCTCGTAGGGCGAAATGGATTCCTGATTTTCCAGGAAGTCGCCCAGAGTGGAGTCGTCGTCGCCAATGGGGGTCTCCAGGGAGATAGGTTCCCGGGAGGCCTCCAGAATGGCCAGGATCTTGTCCATGGGCAGGCCGGTCTGCTCGGCGATTTCCACCGGCGTCGGTTCCCGCCCCAGTTCCTTGAGCAGGGAATAGAAAGCCTTGAAGAATTGGCTGCGCAGCTCCAGGAAATGGACCGGCAGACGAATGGTGCGGGTCTTGTCCAGAATGGCCCGGGTAATGGCCTGCCTGATCCACCAACTGGCATAAGTGCTGAACTTGTTGCCCTTGGTGTAATCGAAGCGGAAGACGGCCCGCATCAGGCCAAGATTGCCCTCCTGAATCAGGTCGGCCAGGGTGAGGCCCTGATGCATGTAGCGTTTGGCGATGCTGACCACGAGCCGCAGATTGGCCCGGATCATCTCGTCCTTGGCGGTCTCGATGGAGCGGGCGTAGGCCTCGACCATGGTCTGCAACTCCTTGAGGCCGCGGAGTTCGACATTGTTGCCGACCGCCTTGGCCACGCCGGCCTTCATGAAGTTGAGTTGCTGTTTCTTGGGTTTCAGGGTAGGGTCACGCCGCTCCCACAGATCCATCCGTTCCCTGAGGACCTCGATCTCCTTGACGCCGGACTCGTCCTGACGGATCGCCTTGATGATCGCGTCGAAGCCTTCCCGGATCGTCCGGCTGTAAATCCCTTCTTCCTCGGGGGAAAGCAGATTGAACCGCCCCATCTCCCTGAGGTAGGTGGTGGTGGTTTCCTCGGGATCGTGGGGTTCGTCCGGCGAAGAGACGACACCGTCGCCATTGTCCTTGTCCGAACCGAAGGCGTCGGCGTCGGCGCCGTTTTTCTTGTATTCGTCCCACAACTCGCCGGAAAGCGTTTTCTTCTGGCCGGTTTTTTCCTCGGAGACGATTTCGATATTATGCTCGCCGAGAAAATCGAAGATCTCCTCCAGGACGGTATGGTCCTTGATTTCGTCGGGCAGCAGGTCGTTCAGAAGGGAAAAGGAAATGCACCCTTCCTCGTGGCTGGCTTCGAGCAGTTTACTTTTGATATTGGCAAGCATGAAGCGATCACTCCTTTATCCATGGACCGGCGCGGTCAACCCGGTCGGGGTTGACGAAAAACGCATGCCGGACGATCTTTTATTTCCAGCGGACATAAACTTTAGTAATATACCGTAAGTTCGCTTGAAAAACAAATAATTATTCGGACCATGCCATGCCTCGGGACCCCCACGCAAGCCGCGACAACCCCCCGGTCACGGCCGCAACCTCACCGGTCGCGGACCCGACCCCGGTGGACGCCGACCATACCCTGGCCGACCATACCCTGGTGGATACCCACTGCCATCTCGACATGCCCCCCCTGGACTCCCGGCCCGTGGAAATCCTGGCCGCGGCGCGCCGGGCCGGAGTCGGCGTCGTGATCACCGTGGGCATCGATCCGCCCAGCTCCGAGAAAGCGGTCGCCCTGGCGGCCCGCCATGCCGGGGTTTTTGCCACCGTGGGCATCCATCCCCACAACGTCGCCGCGGTAACGGATGACGATTATATAAAATTAAGGGCTCTGGTCGCCGGTGGCAATGGCTCCCGGGTGGTGGCTTACGGCGAAATCGGCCTCGATTTCGTCAAGCTCCGCGCCCCGGCGGATCTGCAGGTCGTGCACTTCCGGCGGCAACTGCGCCTCGCCAGGGAACTTGAACTGCCGATCATCATCCACGACCGGGAAGCCCACGACCTCACCCTGGCCATTCTGGCGGAAGAAGGGCCCTTTCCGGCCGGCGGGGTGATGCACTGCTTTTCCGGCGATATGCGACTGGCCGAGCAGGTGATCGAACTGGGGTTGCTGATCTCCATCCCCGGCATCGTCACCTTCAACAGCGCCGCGGCACTGCGGGAAGTGGCCCGGCAACTGCCTCTCTCCTCCCTGCTGCTGGAAACCGACGCCCCCTTTCTGGCCCCCGTGCCCCGACGCGGCCGAACCAACGAACCGGCTTTCCTTCCTTTCACGGCCAACAAGGTGGCGGAACTGCGGCAGGAAACCCTGGCGGCCGTGGCCCGGGCCACCACGGCCAACGCCATCCGGCTGTTTCGACTCGAAGAGCGCGGCGAGCGCCTGGACGGGAATTAGGCATGCAAACGGGAACGATTCCGGAAAATCTGGCTGGGATAGAGGAGAGGATCGCGAGCGCGGCCCGCCGTTCCGGCCGCCCTCGCCAAGAAATCCAACTCGTGGCGGTCTCCAAGAAGGTCCCCTGGCCCCTGATTCTTCAGGCGGCGGCCGGCGGTCAACGGCTCATGGGCGAAAGTTATATTCAGGAGGCCCGGGACAAGATCGCCCTGGCCCGGGCGACCGGGGAAGGCCGGCGTCTGGCTTGGCATTTCATCGGTCATTTGCAGAGCAACAAGGCCGAGCTGGCGGTCGATCTCTTCGAGGTCATCGAATCGGTCGATCGGCTGAAGGTGGCCAGGGCCTTGGATAATCGCGCCGCGGTCCGCGGCAAGATGCAAAAGGTCCTGGTCCAGGTCAACATCGGCCACGAGCCGCAGAAATCCGGGATCATGGTCGACGACTGCGAAAACCTGCTGCGTGCCATGCAAGACCAATGCCGCCACCTGCGGGTCCTCGGCCTGATGGCCATCCCCCCTTGGACGACCGATCCGGAAGCATCCCGCCCCCATTTTCGCGCCATGCGGTTAACGGCGGAAGAACTGGGCGCCAGGGAACTTCTGGGCGACCGGGGGAGGGCGGAATTATCCATGGGCATGTCCGCGGATTTCGAGGTGGCCATCGAGGAGGGCGCGACCCTCGTCCGTGTCGGCACCGCCCTCTTCGGTCCCCGGCCCTGAGAAATCAAGAAGGCATCCGCCGCTGCCAAACGACGCGGGCCGGCGCAACGCATCGGATTCGCGGGAGCTGTGAGGCGAGGAACTCGGGGAGCGACGCTCCCGACGAGGCGAGGCCGTGGCCCGGAGGCCACGGCACCCGTATCAAAAACCGTTTATTTTTTCTTCTTGGCGGAGGCCCGCTTGGAGGCCTTGAGGGGATTCACCTTGACGACCGCGACGGTGATTTCCGGCTTGGCGTGGGTGGCGAAATTACAGATCCCCAGGCGCCACTTGGCCTGCGGGTCCGCATAGGTCTTGCAGTGCCGGGCGCCTTCCGTCTCGACGATCCGTTCGCATCCTTCGCACTTCTCCACCACGGGTTTAAAACAGCCACAGCCGTGCAATTGTCCCTTGGCCGTCTGCACGCCTTGTCCAGCATTCTGCATGCCATTTCTCCTTGTCTGAAAGATATTCGCGCTCCCGGCGGTCACCGGCCCGACAGCGCTGATAATCAAAAGGTTCACTCGTCCCCGCCGACATATGGCCGCCGCGCCACATGTCGTGTCGCGGGATCCGGCCGCGGCCCGGCGAATTACTTCCGGCCGAGCCGACACAACGGACCATTTCCGATGGGCGGAAACTTGTCTAATTTAGCAAAAAAAATCAAAAAGTCAAGACCGCCGCGCACGACGCTTGGTCAAGGAAAATGGCGGCCGCGATTCTCCGGCCGGAGCGGACCCGTAAATCCACTCGGACCTATTGTGCAATGGCCTTTCTCCTGTTATAAAATATTGTTCGGTTATTTTCTTTACTCCGTCCACCGGCCGTTCATGGTGGAACGCCGGCTCATCAGGGCGATACAACAGCGAGGAAACATTCATGCCGGTCTATCAGTGGAAAGGAAAAAATTCCTACGGCGAAACCCGCAAGGGTACCGTTGAAGCCCCATCCATCGAAGCAGCCAACTCCTATCTGAAAAAACTCCGCATCTCCTCCCCCAGCGTCAAGGAAAAGCCGAAAGACCTTTTTGAAAACGTGGCGATGTTTCAGCCCAAGGTCACCGGCAAGGACGTGGTGGTCTTCACCCGGCAGATGTCGACCATGATCGACGCCGGTCTGCCCCTGGTGCAGTGTCTGGAGATCCTCTCCCGTCAGCAGGAAAACAAGACCTTCAAAAAGGTGCTCCTGGCCATCCGGATGGATGTCGAATCCGGCTCCACCCTGGCGGATGCCATGAAGAAGCATCCCGAGGTCTTTGACAACCTGTTCTGCAACATGGTCGAGGCGGGCGAGGTCGGCGGTATTCTCGATACCATTCTGAAACGGCTCGCCGCGTTCATGGAAAAGAGCATGACCCTCAAGAAACGGGTCAAGGGGGCCATGACCTACCCGGTCATCTGCCTCTGCATCTCCATCGTCATCCTCGGGGTCATTCTCATTTTCGTGGTGCCGGTCTTCGAAAAGATGTTCGCGGACTTCGGCGCCGCCCTGCCGGTCCCCACCCAGATGGTCGTGGCCATGAGCAACTTCGTCAAAGCCAAGATCATCTATATGATCATGTTCGCTTTTTTTCTGGTCTTCCTTTTCAAGAAGGCTTACAAAACCGACCGGGGCCGTCTCCGCATCGACGCCCTGCTCCTCGAAGTGCCGGTGTTCGGCGACCTGATCCGGAAAGTGGCGGTGGCCAAATTCACCAGAACCCTCGGCACCATGATGCAAAGCGGCGTGCCGATCCTGGAGGGGCTCGCCGTGGTGGGGCGGACCGCCGGCAACAAGGTCATCGAACTGGCGGTCATCCGGACCGCCGACGCCATCAGCGAAGGGCGGCCCATTGCCGAGCCCCTGGAAGAGACCGGGGTCTTTCCCAGCATGGTGGTGCAGATGATCAATGTCGGCGAATCGGTGGGTGCCTTGGACGCCATGCTCGAAAAGATCGCCGAGTTTTACGACGACGAGGTCGATCAGGCGGTGGACAATCTTACCGCCATGATCGAACCCTTCATGATGGTCTTTCTGGGCGGCATGATCGGCGGCCTGGTGGTGGCCATGTACCTGCCCATTTTCCAGATGGGCAATGTCGTTGGTTAAGGGACCCGGAAATTACGTGACTTCTCAATAAATGCGGGTCGGAGCCATCGAAATCGAAATCGAAATCGGGATCGGGATCGGAATCGAGCGATAAAGACGATTTCGATTTCGATTTCGATTTGGATCTTTTATCACGGCATGCAGTGCCGCCGAACGCTTACAACACTTCAATCGCATACATCCAATAAGGGGATATCATGGGAGAAATCATCGGGGTACTGGGCAGGGAAGTCCTGGATTCACGCGGCAATCCGACGGTGGAGGTGGAAGTGCATCTGGAATCGGGGGCCATCGGCCGGGCCATCGTCCCCTCCGGGGCCTCGACCGGCAAGCGCGAGGCCCTGGAACTCCGGGACAAGACCAGAAAACGGTACCTGGGCAAAGGGGTGGAGCAGGCGGTGGGCCATGTGAACGAGGAGATCGGTCCCCACCTGCTGGGTTTCGAATCCACCCAGCAGGTCCTGATCGACGAGACCATGAAACAACTGGACGACACCCCCAACAAGAAAAAGCTGGGGGCCAATGCCATTCTGGGCGTCTCCATGGCCGTGGCCCGGGCCTCGGCCCAGGAACTGGACATGCCGCTTTTCACCTACCTGGGCGGCGTCAATGCCAAGGTCCTGCCGGTGCCGATGATGAACGTCCTGAACGGCGGCGCCCACGCCGACAACAACGTGGATATCCAGGAATTCATGATCATGCCGGCCGGGGCCTCCTCCTTTACCGAGGCCTTGCGCATGGGGACCGAAATTTTCCATACCCTGAAGACGGTGTTGAAAAAAGCAGGCCTCCAGACGGCGGTGGGCGACGAGGGCGGCTTCGCCCCCAACCTGCGCTCCAACGAGGAGGCCATGGAGTCCCTGCTGGAGGCCATCGTCCAGGCGGGTTACCAGCCCGCCAAGGATGTCTTCATCGCCCTCGATGTGGCGGCCAGCGAACTCTATGACGCCAAGAGGAACCTCTATGTCCTGGCCGCGGAGAAGCAACCCGAAAAAAGCGCCGAGGAACTGATCGAATTTTTTGCCGGGTGGCAGAAAAAATACCCCCTGGTTTCCATCGAGGACGGACTCGACGAATCGGACTGGCAGGGGTGGAAGAAACTCACCGAGGCCCTGGGCGGCAAGATCCAGTTGGTGGGCGACGACATCTTCGTCACCAACACGGCCATCCTGGCCAAGGGGATCAAACAGTCGGTGGCCAACGCCATTCTGATCAAATTGAATCAGATCGGCACGGTCACCGAGACCATCGATGCCGTGGAAATGGCCCATCGGGCCGGATACAAGGCAATCATCTCCCACCGCTCCGGAGAGTCCGAGGATACCACCATCGCCGACCTGGCGGTGGCCCTGAATACCGGCCAGATCAAGACCGGCGCCCCGTCCAGAACCGACCGGGTGGCCAAATACAACCAATTGCTGCGCATCGAGGAGGCCTTGGGCGCCGCGGCCCGCTTTGCCGGCAAAAATGTCATCCACGCCTGAGCGGTGGCGGAATTTGCAGATCCGTCACGTCCCCTTTGACGCCATCGATCTGACCGATACCGCCTACACCCTGACCCCGCGACCCGCCGCGACCCCGGCGCCCCACCTGCGCCGCTCCGTCCGGCGGGTCGGTATTCTCCACCCGCCGCTGCTGCGCGAACGGGGGGACTCCACCCATCGGGTGGTGGCCGGACGGCAACGGTTGCTGCTGGCCATGGAGATATCGGCCACCCCGGGGCCGGCCGCCTGCCCCTGTCTGGTGTTGGATGCCGGGATGAGCGAAGAACGGGTTTTCGAGTTTCTCCTGGAAGAGACCCTGGCCGTCCGGCCCCTCACCGTGGTGGAGCAGGCCCTGTTTCTGCAAAAAACCGTGGCCCTTCTCGGCCGGGAACAAACGGCGCAACGCTTTCTGCCCCTGCTGGGTCACTCGCCCTCCCCTTTGCAGATCGATCGATTGCTGGAATTGTTGCCTCTTGAGGAACCATTGCTCGCCAGCCTGCACCAAGGCGATCTGGAGGAAGCCGCGGCCCGGGTCCTGGTCGCCCTGCCCGCGGCCGACCGGCTCCTGCTGCACGGCATCATCACGACCCTCAAACTCGGCACGGGCAAGCAGAGAAAACTGGTGATCGCCTGCCGCGAACTGGCCGCCCGCCACGACCGCACGGTCGCCGAACTGTTCGCCAAAGGCGAGGCCCGGGATATCCTGGATCACCCCGATGCCAATCCGCCGCAGCAAGCCGCCCGGATCATGGCCTGGCTGAGCCGGATGCTGCAACCCGGACTTTTCGCGGCCGAACAGTC
>Ga0214472_10005845_pt1 | contig 12932 bp, 9 predicted proteins | sample RVTome_6_FD_207662 | JGI IMG/M metagenome (GOLD analysis project Ga0214472, IMG submission 207662) | Soil microbial communities from uranium-contaminated site in the Upper Colorado River Basin, Wyoming, United States - RVT140D175 | ecosystem: Environmental > Terrestrial > Soil > Contaminated >... | reverse complement strand
TCAGATGATTATCCGTACCGGCTTGCTGACGTGCCTCGAGAACGACTCCCGGAGGCACGGCAGCAGGCCTACGTGCCGGTCATCTTCGTGGTCGACGCCGAGGGTGGGTCGCCGCGGCAGATCGCGGTGGTTCCGCCGGCTGGTCGGGGCGGCCTGTTGGATCTCTGGTGGAGCCATGACGGCGGGCACCTCGCCTACGTGACACAGGACGGCATCTACACGCTGACGCTGGACGGCCGCGCCTCCAGGGTGATCGAAATGCCGGCCCAGTCGAACCTCCGCGTCGGCGGCTATTCCCCGGACGGGCGTTGGCTGGCCTTCGTCCGGGGCAACTTCCGGCAGGAGGGGTTTCGTCTCTTCGTCGTGCCGGCCAACGGCGGGCGCGCCATCGAGCAGGCGCACGTGGTCCAGCCGCGGTTGCGTAACCTGCGTAACCTGCGGCCCAGCTCCGGACTGCAGGCAGGAAGCGCGCTCCGTCCCGCGTGGGCCCACGACGGGCGCGCACTCTATGTGATGTCGGACGTGAGCCGAACGGCCAACATCTGGCGGGTCCCGTTCAACCCGGAAACCGGCCTGCCCGATGGCAGACCCGAGCAGGTGACCTTCTACACCGACGGCTGGCCGCAGGCCCCCAAAGTGCCGCGGGCGGGCAGCCTGGCGTTCACCCTCATGCGGCAGACCAGCACGGTAAACCTGGCCCGTGCCGACCGGCCGGACGAGGTCCACGTCGTCGCGCGGGGTCACACGCCAAAGCTGGCGCCTGACGGCCGGACGGTCTATTACCTCGGCGAGGGGCCGGAACAGGAGGGGATCCTGGCCGTCTCCCGCAGCGGGGGAACGCCGCGTCGCGTGACCTCGGACTGGGTGCCGGCGGGTGACTTCGGCGACGGGTTCGCCGTCTCACCGGACGGCGAGACGCTCGCCTACCGGACTGAAGACGAAACGGCGCAGCATCTCTACGCGGTGCCTGCCACGGGCGGTGAACCGAGGCGGCTTCACACGTTCGCGTCCGACGTTGAGGCGGGCGGTCCGTCCTTCGCACCCGACGGATCCGCGGTGGCCTACACCGAAGGGAACGAGCTGTTCACGGTGTCCCCACGTGGCGGAGCGGCGACCAAGGTCGCGCACCTCTGGGCGTTGGACGGCTGGTCGATCCGCTGGTCGCCAGACGGGCGATGGCTCGCAGCGCTGGGCTGGGAATCACCCGCAGCTCGTGAGAATTCCGTCTTCGTGGTCGCAGCCTCCGGCGGTGAGCCGCGACGGCTGACGCCCATCAGCGGCTCCGGGCTGGCATACCTGGAAGGTCTTGAGTGGCACCCGGACGGCCGTCGCCTGTCGTACTTCGATTACCGGGTCGAGATGAATCTCACCGTGGACCTGACGGGGCGGGTCAGCCCACCGCTGTTCGACCAACACGACGGGTGGGAGTACGTCGGGAAGTGGGAGCCGGACGGGCACCGGTTCTTCTTCACGAGCTTCCATTACAGCGAACCGCCGGGCAGGACGTACGTGTTCGATCCCGCCTCAGGCGACATTCGCCGCGCCTTGGCGACCGCAGACGACGGCGTCGAGCAGAGCCTGCCCGACTGGAGCCGGGACGGAACCACGATCGTGTGGTCCGCGGTGCGGCGGGTGCGTCAGATCTGGTTGATGGACCGCGCGAGATAGGGCCGATTGTCGCTCGACCTCGCGCTTCCAGTGCCGCGTCACAATCCTCTGACGCCGAACGCGGCGCGCTGGACGGGCGCTGTTCTTCGACCCGCGACTCTCCCGTGACGGAACGGTGTCGTGCGCCTCGTGTCACGACCCGGCGCGGGCGTTCACCGACGGCCGGCCGGTCTCGGTCGGCATTGACGGCCGGCCGGGCCTGCGGAACGCGTCCACGCTGAGCACGCCAGCTCCGCCGCCGTCGAGCGATTGTGTGTGCGGCCGGTACTAAACGAGAGGCATGAACCCGAGGAAGGGATCTACCGCGCAGCGGTCTAGTTCAACCTTCTGTTGACAGATTCTGCGCCTAACGGGGTACTGGTCTAGTTCGCTTCTGCCGCTCCATTGCTCCACTCGCCCCCGCGTGCGACAATGCTCCATGCCTTCCCGCGCAAGCACGCGCAAAGCACGCGATGCCAACCAGACCGCCTTCGCCGTCGTTCAGCAAGCCACCGGGCAGGTTACGCCTGCCGAGCCAGACACCCGCAACCCGGCTGCCGTCGCCCTGGCCGCCCTGGGAGCCGCCAAAGGGGGCCAAGCCCGCGCCCGCGCGCTGTCGCCGGCCAGGCGCCGAGCCATCGCCCGCAAGGCGGCTGCCGCGCGCTGGAAGGGGCGCAAACGCTAACGCCATGTGGCACGCACGCCATCACCTTCGTCCTCCTCATCGCCTTGGGCGTCGCCATCGGCCAAGCCTTCATTGAGCTTGTCAACGCCGGGGAGGGCACCACGGGTGTCGGCGTGCTCATCGTCGGTTTCGCCTTCCTTATCGCCCTCGTGCTGGTGTCCGTGGCCATGGGCGGGCTGCCGCCGTTCCTCCAACCGTGACCAACATCACGGCTCACAACTTCACCAAGACCGTCAGCCAGATGATGATCAGCATCGTCAACAGCGACTTAAAGCCACGGTCTACCGTCCCTGTCAGATGGCGGATTGCGTCGTCGCTCACCAGAGCCTCCTGATCTTCCTGAGATAATGACAATGACATCGCGTCATCACACAGCAGGCCGATTCCAATGGTCATCGCTCGCCCCCGTCGTTTCGGGCGAGTATGGGATAGTCTGTGGCAGGTGTCGAGGATCGGGGTGATCATCTCACGCCCCCCCCCGCAGCGATTGGCGGACCTCCGGCTGGCGCCCCCGGATTGGAAGTAGACCAGTACCGCCTAACGGTTCATCCCAGGGGTGGCCGCCTGCAGGCGCGTCACGGGCGCTGGCTGACGATCGGAGCGCCGCTGGTGCACGGTGGCGGGCGACGGCGAGCAATGGGAAGTCTTTTGTCTCCCTCAATCCGGACTTCGTTTCCTCTCTTGCACACCAGGTGAGTTTCTGATACGAAGGCCGCTCGCTCCGGCGTGTCGGTCACATCATTCAAACTGGGGGTTGTCATGTTCTCCCGATGCCTGTCGCCCGCGGCGGTCGTCCTCGTCGGAACGCTCTTCGCTGTCGGGTGTAGTGAAACCGCGTCACCGATCGTCCCGTCATCGATCCAGTCGGGCGGTGATCGCGTGTTTGGTCTAGGTTCAGGGAATGGAACGCTCTTGGTCGATGATGATGGCGTCGACTGTCAGAATGCTGATTACAACACGATTCAGGGTGCCGTTGACGCCGCCGACCCGGACACCACCATCCTTGTCTGTGCCGGCACCTATAACGAGCGCGTCACGATTTCAACGAACGATCTTCGACTGCTGGCCAGAGGGGCGCCTGACACCGTTCTGTTGGACGGTAATGACAAGGCGAATTTTGGTGGGAACAACGCCTTTCGTCTGCTGAATACCAGCGGCGTGTTGATTGAAGGATTCACAGTCCGTGAATACTTCGAGAACATCAGGATCCAGGGCGGCGGCGGCAATACGGTCCGCAAGAACCGCAGCACCGACGCTGGGCACGACCCCTTCATCGTGTTTAACTCCGCCAACAATGTCGTCGAACAGAACGTCGGGTTTGACAACCTCGGCGGAAACGCTTGCGGGGTCAACGTCACTGGGGCAGGCTCGGTTGGTAATCTGGTTCGAAACAACATCCTCACCAACAATAATTGGGGTATTCGAATCCAGGGCGGAGCGACCAACAACGTTGTGTTCGGGAACGAGAGTCGAGGGAATCGGTCTCATGGGATTCAGAACTTTGGTGCCACGAGTAATGGGACGTCGATCGAGAACAATCAGGTGGAGAACAATCCCGTCGGCATCGAAGTTAACGCCTCATCCGGAGTTACCGTTGCGCGTAACCGTGTCTTTCAGAACGCGACTGTCGACCTGCGTCTGCTCGGCGCGGGCGTGAATAACACCTTCGTCAACAACCATTGTGAGACCTCAAGCCCGGCCGGGCTTTGCGCCCACAGCGAGGGAAACTCGAAGTAACAAGCCGGCTTCAACGGCGAAGACGCCAGGGGGTGAATTCTCTTCTTCAGCGCGCCACGGTTCATGCAAGGACCCTGGCCGCGCCGGGGCGGCGATCGGGAGGACACGATGGATCGAGAGCTGCTTTCGTGGTCTCTGACTGTGCCGTGACATTGCCCGACCTCCCGTGGGCGTAGACTCCCGGCGTGGACGCGCCTGTCCGGCCGCGCCTTCCGCGCCGCCAGGCCCTCTTGTTGCTGGTCGCTGTCGGTGAGTGATGCAACTGGGGCGCGTATCCAGGGGCCAAGAACGGGCCTTGGACCAAAAACGCTCTCCGGCCCGCTCCTTCGAGACGAGCAGCACCACCGATCTGCGCGATGCGGTCTGCGGTTCAGCGACGTTGAAGTTCGCGCGGTGAGCCTCGTAGAAGGCGGCCACCGCCTAATCGGGGATGTCGATCGTCGAAGTGATCTCGAGATCCGGGAGCTTGTCGAACGCCTGCCCGTCGACCGTAGCCCACGCGTCGGCGGACGGCGGGACGACAACGAGTCGCACGCGCTCGACATCGCACGACGGCAAGCGTGTAAACCACTATGTACGTACGAGTTACATCGATCCTAAACGTCTCTCCTGGACCTCGGCCCATCCCGGTGCATCCGACGATCCGGCATTCACTCTGCGACGATCTACACTGAAGGGCGCGAGCGCGGACGGTCCGGCCACCTCCCCGAGAGGCGGGCCGGCCGTTTCTGCGCAATGCCGCCGTATTCTTCGATCGTCGCCGTCGGGCCAAGGACCCGGACCGCCCCACCTTCTCGAGATCCCTATGAGAGCCGTCAGGGTCATCGGCGGAGGATTCTCCGGGCTGGCGACGGCGTACAGTACTCGGAGAGCTGGATCTATGGGGGCGCTTCGGATCGTGACGCCGCGGACCTCTCCGAGGACGATCTGGGGGTGGTGGGAAACTACGTGGCTGGCATCGGCTTGCCGAGGCTGCTCGAGCAGGCCGCTGGTGTTGCCACCCGGGTACGCGAGATGACGTAATTGCCAAGCCCACTCGTGAGCCTGGCAGCGTGACCCATTGCGTCAAGTGCCGGGCTCTCGAGTGCGCAGTGTGCGTGAGGAGGAAACTTGATGGTCCGTCACCCCGATCCTGAGGTCCTCGTCGTCGGCGCCGGTCCGGTCGGTCTCGTCGCGGCGCTGTTCCTGCAGCGCTCCGGGGTCCGTGTGCAGATCGTGGACATGCATCAGCGGACGACCGAGCACAGCTACGCCCTCGCGGTCCATCCGCACACGCTCCGGATTCTCGACGAGGCAGGACTCGCCGAAGGGCTGATCGCTGCGGGGCGAAAGCTGACAAAGGTCGCCTACTACGACGGGCGGGAGAGGCGCGCTGAAATCGACTATTCGGCCCTCGCGTCCAAATACCCGTATCTCCTCGTCGTCCGCCAAAGCCTGCTGGAGAGGACCGCGGAGCGGGCGCTCGGCCGGCAGAAGCTCAAGGTCCGCTGGAAACACCGGCTCCAGGCCCTCACCGGGGACGGCGGAAACCTCCGGGCAGAGGTCGCGAAGCTCGACCAGATCGCGACGGGGTACCCCGTCGCGCGAAACGAATGGCTCGTCGTGCGAAGCGAGACGATCGGACCGGCCTATGTCATCGGCGCTGACGGGTACGACTCGGCCGTGCGGCGGATGGCTGGCATCGAGATGGCCGTGCATGGCGGGGGCCAGCTGTTCTCCGTCTACGAGATCGAGGCGACCGGGGAGCTTCCCGCCGACGTGCGCGTCATTCTCGATCCGGACCTGACCAGCGTCTACTGGCCGCTCGAGGAAGGGCGCTGCCGCTGGGGATTCCAGATTCAGGACGCCTCGGAACACCGGGTCTCGATGGCGCGGCTCGAGCAGTTGATCGCCGCGAGGGCGCCCTGGTGGACGGCGCAGCCGACCGAGATTTACTGGTCGACGCTCGGGTCGTTCGAGCGCCGCCTGGCGCGGAGCCTCGGCAGCGGAGGCGTCTGGCTCGCGGGGGACGCCGCGCACCAGGCCGCCCCGGTCGGCGTGCACAGCATGAACTCGGGGCTGGCCGAAGCGCGCGAGCTGGCAGTGCGCATATCGCGGATCCTGCACGCGGGGGCGGCGCCGTCGCTGCTCCAGGAGTTCGCGACCCGGACGCACGAAGCGTGGCAGCGGCTTCTCGACGCCGGCCCGGCGGTGCGCGCGCGTCCGGGGGCAGACCCGTGGGTCCGGCAGATGGGGGCGAGGATCCCCGCCTGCATTCCTGCGTCGGGAGACGACCTCGAAGCGCTGCTCGAGCAGATCGGCCTCACCGCCGCGCCGTGACGTGCGACGTCGCCGGCGCTGTTGACTCGCGTAATGCGCGATGGTACAAAACGGCGGCTCTCCAGAGTCAGAGCGTGGGAAGGGAACCGGCTTGCACCAGACGGAAGCAGAACTGCTTGACAATCCTGTCGAGGGCCGCCCCACGCTCATCCTGCGCTCGCCGGATTTCCATTCCATCACCGAGGTCGTCGCGGAGCCGCTCGAGCGGCGGACACCCATCGGCTGGTGGCTCTTCTTCATTCCTTCCTTAGGGCTCCTCGGTCTTCTCGGCGTAGCGGTCTCGTGGCTGTTCTGGGAGGGGATCGGCGTCTGGGGCCTCAACGTCCCCGTCGGCTGGGCGTGGGACATCACCAACTTCGTGTTCTGGGTCGGGATCGCCCACGCCGGGACGCTCATTTCGGCCATCCTCTTCCTCTTCCGTCAGAAATGGCGCACCTCGATCAACCGCTCGGCCGAGGCGATGACCATCTTCGCGGTCATGTGCGCCATGCTGTTCCCGACGATCCACGTGGGACGCGTCTGGGTCATCTACTGGGTGTTCCCGGTCCCGAACCAGATGGGCGTGTGGCCCAACTTCAGGAGCCCTCTTCTCTGGGACGTCTTTGCGGTCAGCGTGTACGGAACCGTGTCGATCCTGTTCTGGTACATGGGCTTGGTCCCGGACCTGGCGACGATGCGCGATCGAGCGAAGACCCGCATGCGGAAGCTGGCCTACGGCCTCTTCGCCCTCGGGTGGCGGGGCTCCGTGCGGCAATGGCACCACTACGAAATCGCCTATCTCGTTCTCGCAGCCCTCGCGACGCCGCTCGTCCTCTCGGTCCACTCCGTCGTCTCGATGGATTTCGCCGTGTCCCTGCTCCCGGGGTGGCACACGACGGTGTTCCCGCCGTACTTCGTCGCCGGCGCGATCTTCTCCGGCTTCGCCATGGTGGTGACGCTCATGGTGATTTGCCGAAAGGCGTTCGGCCTCGAGCACATCATCACCCTCCGGCACTTCGACTACATGGCGAAGATCATGCTCGTGACCGGGTCGATGGTCGGCTACGCCTATGCCACGGAGTTCTTCACCGCCTGGTACAGCGGGAACCCCTACGAGCTGTTCGCGTTCCTGAACCGCGCGAGCGGACCGTACGCGTGGGCCTACTGGATCATGGTCTCCTGCAACGTGATCAGCCCGCAGATCTTCTGGTCCAAGAAGGCGCGCACGAGCATACCGGTCCTGTTCGTTGTCTCGATCGTCATCAACGTCGGCATGTGGTTCGAGCGGTTCGTGATTATCGTGACGTCGCTGCACCGTGACTTCCTTCCCTCGGCCTGGGACTACTTCAGTCCCACGGTCTGGGACGTGGCGTGCCTGCTCGGCAGCTTCGGGCTCTTCTTCACGATGTTCTGCCTGTTCGTGCGCTTTGTTCCGATGGTGGCAACCGCCGAGGTCAAGACCGTCCTGCCGCAGGCCGATCCGCATGCGCGGCCCGGCCCCGAGCGCGAGAGCCGGGAGGAGGCGCGACCGGGCCCCGAGGCCGCCCCCGTGGTCGCCGAAGCCCGCTCCAGGCGGAGCTTCCTGATGCCGTTCCTCCCGCGGCTCCCGAAAGGGCCCCACTACGGCATCCTCGGCGAATTCGCGACGCCGGCGGACCTCCATCACGCGTGCGAGCGGGTGCGCGACGCGGGCTTCACGCGGTGGGACGCCCACACCCCGTTCCCCGTCCACGGCCTCGAAGGAGCGATGGGGCTCCGACGCTCCAGGCTTCCCTGGATCGTCCTCGGCATGGGATTGGCGGGAGCCGCGCTCGGGTTCGTCCTGCAGTGGTGGGTCCACGCCAGCGCCTATCCGCTCGTGATCAGCGGCAAGCCGTACTTCTCCTGGCCCGCCTATATTCCGATCACGTTCGAGCTGGCCGTGCTGTTTGCCGCGTTCGGCGCGGTCCTCGGCATGCTCGGTCTGAATCGGCTCCCCATGCATCACCATCCGCTCTTCCGATCCAAGGTCTTCGAGCGGGTGACGGACGACGCCTTCTTCCTCTCGATCGAATCCTGGGATCCCCGGTTCGATCCGTCGGCCACGGGGAAACTGCTGGAGTCGCTGGGCGCACGAAGGGTCGAGCTCCTGGAGTCCTGAATGATCCCCGAACGCGATCGCGCGACGCTGCGGCCCGAGCAGGCCACGATCCCGCCTGGGCACCCATGGAATCGCATGCCGGCCATTGGCGCCGCCTGCGCCCTGCTGGGGGCCGTGGCCTGCGCGATCCTGGGAGCGGCAAATCCGAAGCAATTCTTCTTCTCGTGGCTCGTGTCGTTTCTGTTCTTTCTGAGCCTGGCCCTCGGCGCGCTTTTTTTCGTGCTGATCCAGTACGCGGTCCAGGGAGGATGGGGAATTGTGCTGCGACGGGTCGGGGAGACGACCTTCGTCACGCTCCCCGTGATGGCGGCCCTCTTCCTCCCGGTGCTCCTCGGCCTGCACGACCTGTACTCGTGGACCGTGCCCGGGGCAGCCGAGCACGATGCGCTGCTGCGCTGGAAGGCGCCTTACCTCAACGTGCCGTTCTTCCTGATCCGGGCGGCACTCTACTTCGGCATCTGGTCTTTCATCGCGCTGCTCTACTATCGCGGCTCGCGCAGTCAGGACGTGACGGGGGATCCGGGGGTGTCGGCCCGCCTGCGCCGCCTCGCCGGGCCTGCGATCATCGTCCTTGCGCTGACCCAGACCTTCGCCGCGATCGACTGGATCATGTCGCTCACGCCGCACTGGTACTCGACCATCTTCGGCGTCTATTTCTTCGCGGGCTCGTTCGTGGGGTTCATCGCCCTCCTCTCGGTGGTCGCGGTGGCGATGCGCCGGGCGGGGCTGCTGGACACGGTCATCAGCGCCGAGCACCTGCACGATATCGGAAAGTTTCTCTTCGCGTTCACGGCGTTCTGGGCCTATATCGCGTTCTCCCAGTTCTTCCTGATTTGGTACGCGAACCTGCCGGAGGAGACGTTCTGGTACAGGGCGCGGATGGAAGGGTCCTGGATGACGGTCTCGCTCGTCCTCATGGCCGGACACTTCGGCGCTCCGTTCTTCTACTTGATGGGGCGCGGCGTCAAGCGGAAGGGATGGACCCTGGCCGTGGGGGGAGTGTGGCTCCTCACCATGCACTTTGTCGATCTGTACTGGCAAGTCATGCCGACGCTTCATCCCGAAGGCTTCCGTCCGTCGGTGCTGGACATCGCCGCCTTCGTGGCGGTCGGCGGGTGTTTCGTGGCTGCGGCGGGCTGGCTGCTGCGACGGCAGGCGCTCGTTCCACTGCGCGACCCGAGGCTTGCCGAATCGCTCGCGCTCGAGAACGCCTGAGGGCGGCCGAGAGTCCCGCGTCGAGATCGCGGACGGCCAGATCGCCGCGCGAGGCTTGCCCGGCTGAGGGAGTCCGGTGTAGAGTCGGGCCACTGGAAGTGGCAGATGGTCATGTTGCGGTTCGCGGCTCGGCGTCACTGCGGCTCACTCGGCGGCGGGTCCGGCTGCTCTGATACGGGCTCGTTGACGTCGGGAGGTTACTCATGAAGCGCTCGCTCGTTCTTGGACTGCTGGTCTTCGGGTACGCGGCCGGATGCGGCGGATCCCAGCCGGCCGACACGGCCGGACAGGCGCCGGAAACGGCGCCCGCGCCCGCGGCCCCCGCCCAGGACAGTCCGCAGAGCGCGCAACCCGCCGGCCCCCCGTCCATCACCGGAACCGTCACCTTCGACGGGACAGCCCCGGCGCTCCCCGCGCTCACCATGGACGCCGACCCGGCGTGCCACAAGATGCACTCGGGACCCGTGCCGAGCGAGATGCTGGTCCTCGGCGCCGGCAACAGCATGGCCAACATCATGGTCTGGGTCTCGGGCGGGCTCCCAGCCGGGAAGACCTGGCCGGCCCCCACGGCACCCGTGGTTCTCGATCAGAAAGGCTGTCAGTACCAACCGCACGTGATGGGGATCATGGTCGGTCAGACGTACCGGATCCTCAATTCCGACGGCATCCTCCACAACATCCACACGCTTCCCAAGGTCAACCGATCATTCAACCGGGCGATGCCGGCGACGCTCACGGAGGCGACCACGACTTTCGACAGGGAGGAGGCGATCTTCAACATCAAGTGCGACGTCCACCCATGGATGAGCGCCTACATCGGCGTCTTCACGCATCCCTTCTTCTCGGTGACGAGCGCGGACGGGACGTACACGATCTCCGGCCTCGACCCGGGGACCTACGAGATCACCGCCTGGCACGAGCGGCTGGGGATGCAGACGGCCTCGGTCACGGTTGCCGCCGGCGCCCCGGCGGCCAAGAACTTCACATTCGCCGTGAAATAGCGGTCAGAGGAGAGCCCCATGAGTGAGCAGGCTGTCCACACCGCACAGCCGCATCTCGCCCACGAAGCCCGTCACGAGAAGCTCGGCTTCTGGCGAGCGTACATCTTCTCCACGGACCACAAGGTCATCGGCATCCAGTACGCCATCACCGGCCTGCTGTTCCTGCTTTTTGGCTTCTGCCTGATGATGCTCATGCGCTGGCAGCTCGCTTACCCGGGCATCCCGCTGCCGCTCATCGGCAATCTCCTCGGCGACGCGCGTATGCCGGGCGGGACGATGCTCCCCGAGTTCTACAACGAGCTCGGGGCGATGCACGGCACCATCATGGTCTTCCTCGGCGTGGTCCCGCTCGCCGTCGGAGGATTCGGGAACTTCGTGCTCCCCCTGCAGATTGGGGCGCCGGACATGGCGTTCCCCAAAGTGAACATGGCGAGCTACTGGTTCCTGTTCCTCGGCGGCGTCACGATGCTCGGCAGCTTTTTCGTCCCCGGGGGCGCCGCGCAGTCGGGATGGACTTCCTACACGCCCCTCGCCGTCCTGGCCGGCACGGGCCAGACGTGGTGGCTCGTCGGGATGATCTTCTTGATCACCTCGTCGCTGCTCGGAGCGATCAACTTCATCACGACCACGATCCAGCTCCGCGCGAAGGGGCTCACCTTCATGCGGTTCCCCTTCTTCGTGTGGGCCCAGTTCGTCACGGCCTTCCTCCTGCTGCTGGCCTTTCCGCCGCTCGAGGCCGCGGGGGTCATGCAGTTGATGGATCAGGTGGCTGGCACGAGCTTCTTCCTCCCGAGCGGCCTCGTGGTGAGCGGCCAGGTCCTGGACGTGGCCGGCGGCGGCAACACGATCCTCTGGCAGCACCTGTTCTGGTTCCTGGCGCACCCGGAAGTTTACGTCCTGATCCTTCCCGCGATGGGAATCGTGGCCGAGATCATCGCGAACAACACGCGGAAGCCCCTGTGGGGCTACCGGTCGATGGTCTACTCGCTGGTGTTCCTCGGCTTCATGTCGTTCATCGTCTGGGCGCACCACATGTTCATGACGGGCATGGGAACGGCGATGGCCGCGTTCTTCCAGACGACCACGATGATCATCTCGGTCCCGTCGGTCGTGATCCTCACGGCCCTGATCATCTCGCTCTGGGGCGGATCGATACGCTACAACACGCCCATGCTGTTCGCGGTCGCCTTCCTCCCGATGTTCGGCATCGGCGGGCTGACGGGGCTTCCGCTCGGCCTGAACATCGCGGACATCCCGCTGCACGACACGTACTACGTCATCGCCCACTTCCACTACGTCGTCGCTCCCGGGACGATCTTCGCCCTCTTCGCGGGGATCTATTACTGGTATCCGAAGGTCACCGGGCGGAAGATGAACGAGACGCTGGGCAAGATCCACTTTGCAGGCTCGGTCGTCTGCATGAACGTCGTCTTCATGCCGATGTTCATCATCGGGCTGGCCGGCGTCTCGCGGCGCCTGTTCGACGCTGGGGCCGCCTACGACTTTGCGCAGCCGACCATGCACTGGAACGTCGTCTCGTCGTGGGGCGCGTGGATCCTCGCCGTCTTCCAGATTCCCTTCATCTTCAACTTCTTCTGGAGCCTCCGAAAGGGGGAGAAAACCGAGAAGAACCCCTGGCAGGCCACGACCATCGAGTGGGCGGCTCCGTCGCCTCCTCCCCACGGCAACTTTGCCGTGGCCCCACAGGCGTACCGTGGGCCTTACGAATACAGCGTCCCCGGCGCGGCCAGGGATTTCTCGCCGCAGCACGAGGCCTGAGAGCATTACGAATGCAGCGCGGTCAGCGAGTGAGCGCAGCGAGCGAGCCACGCGAGCGGAGCGGGGCCTCAGGGGTCCCCGCGAGCGAGCGTGTCAGGGGGTTCGGGGGACGAAGTCCCCCGATGAAGAGAGGATCCGATGTACAAGAGCATCTACGTTCCCGTCGATAACTCAGACCACTCCAACCGCGCGGTGGCCTGCGCCCTCGGGTTGGGCAAGGCGTACTCCGCGAAGCTGGTCGGCTGCCATGTCTACGCGGCCAAGCTGCACGACTATCGCTTCAGACAGATGGAGTACACGCTGCCCGAGGAGTACATCGACGAGGTGGAACTCGAGCGGCAGCGGAAGATCCACGACAGCCTCATCACGATGGGCCTCAAGCTCATCTCCGACAGCTATCTCGCCGGCATGTCGCGTCTCTGCAAAGAGT
>Ga0214472_10005844_pt1 | contig 12933 bp, 9 predicted proteins | sample RVTome_6_FD_207662 | JGI IMG/M metagenome (GOLD analysis project Ga0214472, IMG submission 207662) | Soil microbial communities from uranium-contaminated site in the Upper Colorado River Basin, Wyoming, United States - RVT140D175 | ecosystem: Environmental > Terrestrial > Soil > Contaminated >... | reverse complement strand
AAAAATCGCACAGATTCCGGTGCTGATCAGCTACGCGGTCGGAACACTGTTCGGCGCGGTGTTTCTCGCAATGAAGCGCGTTCGCCTACGCCATGGATGACAACCCTGAAGCCGCGGAAGCGCTGTCGCGCTTCAATCGGATGCTGCTCGATGCAGCGCTCAGACCATTGTGGCAAGGGCGCGAGAGCGGTGCCTCCGGGTTGCTCGAGGCATTTGCAGCCGGCATCACACAGGACCCGGCACGCTGGCACGAGCTGCACCGACGGTACAGCAGGAAACAGCTCGAACTCTGGTCGAATCTGGTTGCCGCGGACCCGGCACGACCGGTTGCGGGCGGTGCAGCGCCTGCGGATCGAAGATTCCGCGGTGCAGAGTGGCGCCTGCCCTACTTCAACTATCTCGCCGAGTCCTACCTGCTCGCGGCGCAATGGCTGCGCGAGGCCGTCGACGCCGCCAAGCTCGACCCGCAAGCCAGGAGGAAGCTCGATTTCTTCTCCCGCCAGTGGATCGACGCCCTGTCGCCCGCAAACTTTCCGTGGAGCAATCCCGAGGCGATCCGGCTCGCGGCCGAAACCCGAGGCGAGAGCCTCGCATCGGGCCTGAAGAATCTGGCAGCCGATCTCGACACGGGACTGGTGTCGATGACCGACGAGCAGGCGTTCGAAGTCGGCCGCAATCTTGCTGTCACGCCCGGCGCGGTGATCTACGAAAACGACTTCATGCAGTTGATCCAGTACCGCCCCGCGACGGCAGCGGTGTTCGAGCGGCCGCTGCTGATGGTGCCGCCATGCATCAACAAGTTCTATATCCTCGACCTGCAACCCGAGAACTCGTTCGTGCGCTTCGCCGTGGAGGAGGGACATACGGTATTCATGGTGTCCTGGCGCAATATGCCCGTGTCGATGGGGCGGGCGACGTGGGACGACTATCTGGAGCACGGCGTCATCAAGGCGCTCGCGCTGGCGCGGGAGATTTGCGGCGTCGACCGCGTCAATGCCCTCGGCTTCTGCGTGGGAGGCACCCTGCTCGCGAGCGCGCTCGCGGTGGCGGGCCACGGCGGACGCACGCCAGCGACCAGCGTCACCCTCCTCACAACCATGCTGGACTACTCCGACACCGGCGAATTGAGCGTGTTCATCGACGAGGCCCACGTCTCCCGCCGGGAGCAGGAGTTCCGCCACGGGGGCGTGCTGCACGGCAGAGAACTCGCGCTCACCTTCGCCAGCCTGCGCGCCAACGACCTCATCTGGAACTATGTGGTCAACAATTACCTCAAGGGCAGGACTCCCGAGCCCTTTGACCTGCTTTACTGGAACAGCGACAGCACTGATCTGCCGGGCGCCATGTACGTGTACTACCTCCGCAACATGTACCTGGAGAACAACCTGCGCGTGCCCCACCGGCTCACCATGTGCGGAGTTCCGGTCGATCTGGGAACCATCGATGCGCCCGCGTATTTCCTCGCCTCGCGTGAAGATCACATCGTTCCGTGGAAAACGGCGTACGCCGGCAGGCGCCTGCTCCCCGGAAGACCGGAGTTTGTGCTGGCGGCAAGCGGACATATCGCGGGCGTGATCAATCCGGCCGCGCGCAAGCGGCGCAACTACTGGATCAACACGTCCGTGACCGAGGATCCTGAACAATGGCTTGTCAACGCGGAGACGTGTCCGGGAAGCTGGTGGAGCCACTGGAGCGCCTGGCTCGCTCAACACAGCGGGAAGATGGTGGCGGCGCGCGCCAAACTGGGTGGCGGCGCCCATACGGAAATCGAGCCAGCGCCGGGGCGCTACGTGCGGGAAAAATCGATCCGTCAGGCCGCCACGCCGGCATGAGACGGACCCCGACATCTGGTAAGCTGCGTTTACCTTCACAGAAGGAGAGGACATGGCACAACGTATCGCAGTGGTGACCGGCGGCATGGGCGGCATCGGGGAAGTCATCTGCATGCGCCTTGCCACGGCGGGATTCAAGGTCGTGGCAACCTACTCGCCCGGCAACAAGAAATCAGCCGAGTGGCTGGCCGGCATGAAGCAACAGGGGTACGAATTTGACGCGGTCGAGGTAAACGTTTCGGATTACGACGCGTGCCAGAAGGCGGTGGCGAAAATCCAGGCCGAAATCGGCCCCGTCGACGTTCTGGTGAACAACGCGGGCACGACGCGGGACGCGTCGTTTCGCAGGATGGACAAGGCGGCGTGGGACTTGGTGATGCACACCAATCTTGACAGCGTGTTCAATATGACCAAGCCGGTGATTGACGGCATGGCGGACCGCGGGTGGGGCCGCATCATCAACATGTCCTCGGTCAACGGCCAGAAAGGCGCGTTCGGCCAAGCCAACTACTCGGCGTCCAAAGCCGGCATGCACGGATTCACCAAGACGCTCGCTCTCGAGTATGCGCGCAAGGGCGTGACGGTGAACACGGTGTCGCCCGGCTACATCGGGACCAAGATGGTGTTGGCGGTGCCGAAGGACGTGCTCGACAGCAAGATCATCCCGCAGATTCCGGTGGGGCGGCTGGGCAAGCCGGAGGAGGTGGCCGCCCTCGTGGTGTATATCTGCAGTGATGAAGCGGGCTTCATGACCGGTGCCAATGTCGCGATCAACGGCGGGCAACACATGTCTTAGCGGCGTGCGCGAAGGATGACGCAGGATGGTGCATTGCGTGATGGCGGGCGACATGCTGGCAGCGCTTTGAATTACCGATATTTTTCAGTCTGTTAGGTTGCGTTGCAGCAGGTTCTCTGAAATAATAGCCGACTGCCGATGCACCAGGGGAACCGTCATGAAAGCCGAGCCGAGAATCATCAAGAAGTATCCCAACCGGCGGCTGTACGATACCGAGACCAGCAGCTATATCACGCTCGCAGATGTGAAGAAACTGGTGCTTGACCAAGTGACATTCCGGGTGGAAGACGCAAAGAGCAAGGAGGATTTGACGCGGAGCATCCTGCTGCAAATCATTCTGGAGGAGGAGACGGCGGGTGCGCCGATGTTCTCCAGCGACATGCTGTCCCAGATCATCCGCTTCTACGGCAATGCCATGCAGGGCATGATGGGCAGCTACCTGGAAAAAAACATCCAGACTTTCATTGAAATCCAGAAGCGGCTGCAGGATCAGTCGCGCCAGCTCTATGGCCAGAACCCCATATTGAATTCGGAAGCCTGGGGGGAATTCGTGAAGATGCAAGGGCCGGCGATCCAGGGTCTCATGGGACGCTACCTGGAACAAAGCGCCAACGCCTTCATGGAGATGCAACAGCAACTCCAGACCCAGACCCGCAATCTGTTCGGCAGCTTCCCGTTTCCCAACTTCACCGGTGCGAAGCCCGAGCCGGGTGATAACGAACCCGACAAGGGCTGACGCCCCAGGAATTTGCCGGACCTACGTCCGACAAATTCCTAATGCAAGACCAGCGCCCGCAAGATTCAAGAGAGGATGACAGATGTGCGAATTTACCCCTGCTTTCCGTCAGCTTCGGCCGCTTCGGGTGGGGTTTCTTCCGAAATGTCAGCCGGTTTTGTTGTTGGCAGCCTGTACGAACTGTTGAGTCCGACTGGCTGCTAGGGGCTCAAACGCTTCATCGTGCCTGCGCCTTTACCCAAGGTCGGTTTCATATCGCTGGGTTGTCCCAAAGCACTGGTGGACTCCGAGCGCGTTCTCACCCAGTTGCGCGCCGAGGGCTACCTGATTGCGCCCACCTATCGCGACGCCGATCTGGTCGTGGTCAATACCTGCGGCTTCATCGATTCCGCGATCGACGAATCGCTCGACACCATCGGCGAGGCGCTGCGTGAGAACGGAAGGGTGGTGGTGACCGGCTGCCTCGGCGCCAAGGGCGATGTCGTGCGCGAGGCGCACCCGCAGGTGCTCGCGGTGACTGGTCCCCACGATGTTGCCTCGGTGATGAGCGCGGTGCACGCGCATCTGCCACAGCCGCATGATCCCTACACCAGCCTGATCCCACCGCAGGGCATCCGGCTCACGCCGCCGCATTACGCCTATCTCAAGATCGCGGAAGGCTGCAACCATCGCTGCACCTTCTGCATCATCCCGTCGATGCGCGGGGACCTCGCGAGCCGGCCCATCGGCGACGTGGTGCAGGAGGCCGAGAACCTGGTGCACGCAGGCGTCAAGGAGCTGCTCGTCATCTCCCAGGACACGAGCGCATACGGCGTCGACGTGAAGTACCGCACCGGGTTCTGGCGCGGCAGACCGCTCAAGACGCGGCTGACCGAGCTCGCGCGTGCGCTCGGCGACCTGGGGGCCTGGGTCAGATTGCACTACGTCTATCCCTACCCTCACGTCGATGAATTGATTCCGCTCATGGCGGAGGGAAAGCTCCTGCCCTATCTCGACGTGCCGTTCCAGCACGCGAACCCGCGCATCCTCCGGGCGATGAAGCGCCCGGCCAACGTGGGAAATACGCTGGAACGGATCCGTGCCTGGCGCGCAGTCTGCCCGGAACTCACGATCCGCAGCACCTTCATCGTCGGCTTTCCCGGCGAGACCGAAGCGGAATTCGAGGAGCTGCTCGCCTTCCTCGAGGAGGCCCAGCTCGATCGTGTCGGCTGCTTCGCCTATTCCCCGGTGGAGGGGGCAGCAGCCAACCGCCTCGCGCATCACGTTCCGGACGACGTCAAAGAAGAACGCCGCGCGCGCTTCATGCAGCTGCAGGAGAGGATCAGCGCCCAGCGCCTCGCGCGCAAAATCGGCCGCACCATGACGGTACTGGTCGACGAGATAAACGACGACGGCGCCGTCGCGCGCAGCAGCGCGGACGCGCCCGAGATCGACGGGCAGGTCTACATCGCCCAAGCCGGAAAACTCAAAGCCGGAGATTTCATCGACGTGCGCATCACCCGCGCCGATGCGCACGACCTTTGGGCTGAGATTGGAAAATAGTGGAAAATAGGGTCAGTGTAAGATTTCCGTCATCCGGCAAGCTCGTTTCGCGCCGGCCTTCCTCGTTTCGGCGGGCGCACCGTGGACCTCAAGGCGAGTTCGATCTCGTCCTTGAACCGATCGCTTCCCAATGGCCAACCGCTGTTGACCATGTCTCGAATCTCGCCGAGTTCGAGTAAATCAAGCTCGCTGCGGAAGAGTCCTCGATACGCCTGCTGCCGATCCTCGTCCGCCTCCCGAGCCGAACGTATTCCTCGTGCGTTGTCACCAGGGCGTCCGCCACTCCAAACGCATGACACCGATAGCTTGACCAGGGATACTCCCCGGGCACTTTCACGATGTTCGCGCGTACGGGATTGCACTCGATGTACCGGCAGCAGCGCAGAAAATAAGACTCCGTGTCCACCAGGCTCGCCCGGAACCTTCCCTCCCATAGCGTGCCGCTGCGGCGATACGTTCGGTTGATGTAGCGCACGAAGTACCTGCCGACGTACTGCATCATGAGCGAGAGCCCGTAGGCGCGCTCCGCGGATGCGAGCAGGTGCACATGGTTCGTCATCAGGACGTAGGCGTATATCGTGCAGGCGTACTTGCGTGAAGCACCCGCCAGACGGTCGAGATAAAAGCGGTAGTCCTCCTCGGCAAAGAACGTCGCCTGGTGGTTGTTGCCCCTCTGAATGATGTGCTGGGGCACGTCGCTCAGATTGAGCCGCTTTCTCCGTGGCATAGACGAGTGGCGTGTGTTGGCGTTTTCTCGCCTCAACGCACGCGCCACGGAAAAGTTACACTGACCCTATTTATCTTTATCATTTCGAGCCGGAAAACTCAAAGCCGGAGATTTCATCGACGTGCGCATCACCCGCGCAGAATAAATAGAGAATAAATAGAATAAATAGGGTCAGTGTAAGATTTCCCTGTTACGACCGGTTTGATCCGCGTCACCCTGATTGCAAGAGTTCCGAAAAAGTTACTCTGACCCCATTTTCCTGTCAGGCGCCGGCAAGGAAGCGCACGACTTCAGCCGCATTCCGCGTGCGGCGCATCGGCGGCAGGCTTCCGAGAATGCGCTTGCCGTAGGACCGGGTGATCAGGCGCGGATCGCAGATCATCAGCACGCCGCGATCGTTCTCGTCCCGGATCAGCCGCCCGGCCCCCTGCTTCAACGTGATCACCGCCTCGGGCAACTGGTACTCGAGAAATGCGTTGCGCCCCTCCTGGTTCATCTTGTCGATACGCGCGGCGAGCACCGGGTCGTCAGGCGCGGCAAACGGGAGCTTGTCGATCACCACCACTGACAGGGCCTCGCCGCGCACGTCCACGCCTTCCCAGAACGAATGGCTGCCCGCCAGCACCGCATTGCCGAGCCTGCGAAAGCGCTCCAGCAGTTCCGAACGCGACCCCATCCCTTGCGCGAGCAGCGGGAAATCCCATCTGCGCCGCGCGAATGCGGCCTCGAGCAGCGCATGCCCCTCGCGCATCGCGCGCAAGCTGGTGAACAGCACGAACGTCCGTCCGCCACTCGCCTCTATCAACGGCAGCGCGGCCTCGATCACGGCCGGCGTGTGCTCGGGCGTGTTCGGATCAGGCAGCGTCTCAGGCACGTAGAGCAGCGCCTGGTGCTCGTAATCGAACGGGCTGTCCCAGCTCACGCTGTGCGCGTCCTGCAGTCCCAACTCGCCGCAGTAATGGCCGAAATCGCCGCCCACCGACAGCGTGGCCGAAGTGAAAATCCAGGCCCGCGCGTGCTCCTCGATCTGGGCGCGGAATGTTCCTGCGATGGACAGCGGGGTCGAATTGAGATGCAGCGCGTGGCCGAACAGCTCCACCCACCGCACGCGGCTACCGTCGGCGCCGCTGCGCCAGCGCTCGGTGCATTCGGCGAGCGTGAGCGCGCGCTGGCGGCAGCGTTCCAGTTCCTCGCTGCGCTTGCCCTGCTCCTGCAGCTCCGCGCCGAGATCGTCGAGCCGCGCGAGCGCCGTTCCGAGGGCGGCGGAAAACGCACTGTTGCGCTCCAGCACGCGCAGCGGCAGCCGCCCGCTCTCTTCACGCAAGGCGAGCCGCAGATCGCGTGCGGCCTTGTCGAGCGCCTGCGCCGCCGCCGGCAACGGCGCATAGTCCTTCGCGGCAACCGCCGCTTCCAGCCGAATATCGCGAGCGAGCTCGATCAACTGGGTGGTGGAAACGCTGTCGCCGAAGAACAGGCTCGCCGTCTCCGGCAACTGGTGCGCCTCGTCGAATATCACCGTATTGCAGGCGGGCAGCAGCTCTCCCACGCCTTCGTCGCGCAGCACCAGGTCCGCGAAAAACAGATGATGGTTGACCACCACCACGTCGGCCTCGAGGGCCTGCGCGCGGGCGCGCATCACGAAGCAGTGGTCGTAGTGCCGGCATTCGGAGCCGAGGCAATTTTCGCGCGTGGAGGTCACGTACGACCATACCGCGGCGCCCTCGGGCACGGTCGCGCAGTCGGCCCGGTCGCCGTTCTGGCTCGTCCGCGCAAAGCGCTCGATCACCGCAAGATGACGCGCATCCTCGCGCGCCGGCAGCCGTCCGTCCGCCAGCACGCGTTCGAGATGGTGATGGCACACATAGTTGGCGCGCCCCTTGAGCAGCGCGATGCTGACCGGCACCTTGAGCGCCGCGCGCAGCGTCGGGATATCGCGGTCGTAAAGCTGGTCCTGCAGGGTCTTGGTGCCGGTCGAAATGACGACCTTGCCGCCCGACACCAGGGCTGGCACGAGATAGGCGAAGGTCTTCCCGGTTCCGGTCCCCGCCTCCGCGACGAGAACCGAGTTGCTTTCGATCGCCTGCGCCACCGCACGGGCCATCTCGAGCTGAAACGGGCGCGCGCGGAACCCGTGAACGACACGCGCCAGCGCACCGTGCGCCGAGAAGAATTCATCGAGAACGGCCACGACGACGATGTTAACAGGAGTACTGCGGAACGCGGGCGGGTCGGGGAACGTGCGCCCCGGCGGCGCTCAACCCGCGCGCTAGGAAAGGAGCGGCCCCGACATTACCCGGTTGCGCCCCTGCTCCTTGCCCTGGTAAAGCGCATCGTCCGCCTCCCGGATACAGCGCTCCAGCGTCTGCTTGCGGCCGAAATTGGCGGCGCCGAAAGTCACGGTCACGTGGTAGGTCTGGTCACCGAAGTGGCAGGGGACCTCTTCGACGCAACGGCGCACCTTCTCCAGCACCTCCATGGCGCCCTTCAGTGGCGTCTCCGGCAGGATAAACAGGAATTCCTCGCCGCCCCAGCGGCCCACCGTGTCGGTGCGCCGCACCGAGGCACGCATCACCGTCGCCACATGACTCAGCACGGCGTCGCCGCAGTGATGCCCGTAGCTGTCGTTGAACCTCTTGAAGTGATCGATATCCGCGAGCGCGATGACAAATGATCGCCCGCTCCTTTCCGAGCGCAGCCGCTCCAGTTCCAGCAGTTCCCACAAGCGGCGGCGGTTCGGAATCTGGGTGAGCGGATCGGTGTTGGCGAGGTCTTCCACGTGCCGTTCGGTCTCCTGGGAGGCCTCGCGGAAAAAATAGCTCGTGACGCCGAGCGCGGCGAAAACGACGATCGCGTTGAGGTACGAGATGCCCTCCACGATCCACGCCTCGATCGGCACCGGCTGCAGCCGTGCCGCCACTGCATACAGCAGGCAATAGAGCACCAGAACGCCTCCCGTGACGACGATCATGGTGCGCGTGCGCCATTGATGGTTGAACACCGCGAACGGGATCGCCGCCATCAGGTAATTCTGGAATCCGGCGCTCCAGCCGACCAGGTACACGGCAAGCGTCGTGTGCAGGACGACCTCGCAGCTGAGCAAGGTCACCGCGAGGGAATGATTGCCCTTCTGGTTGATCCGGTAGCCGGCGAACGACGCCAGGCTGCTGAGAACATTGAATGCCGCGAGCGGGTACACCTGCAGCACCACGAACAACGGCACAAAAATCGTGTGCACCACGAAACCGAGGCGCGAGACGTGGTTGATGACCCGGAACATCCGGTAGTTCTCGGGATTCACCAACGCGTCGAGGTTGAGCAACGGCCTGGTGTCGTTCTGCATTCGTGTACCCGCGATTCAATCCCGCAATTCTAGCAGGTGCTAGCAGTCTGTCGGAGCTTCAAGTCCGACAGACTGCTAAATGCAAGACCGCCCGCTCCCGCTCGAACTCCGACGCCTCCGCCGCTTCCACACGAGCCACAGGGTCGCGCCCGCCGCAAGCACCAGGAATGGGATCGATCCGTAATTGACCGCGCTCCACCCGCTCTTGTTGAGCAGCAGCCCCGATGAGGCGGAAGAAATCGCCATCATCACGAACACCATGAAGTCGTTCGCCGCCTGGGTCTTGGCGCGCTCGGCCGGCGCATGGCACTCGGTGAGCAGCGCGGAGCCTCCCACGTACATGAAGTTCCAGCCCACGCCGAGCAGGAACAGCGCCAACCAGAAATTGAGCAGCTCGGTGCCGGCCAGCGCGGCAACGATGCACAGCAACAGCAATACGATGCCCGCGAGGATGGTGTTCAGCACGCCGAAGCGGTTAATCAGCGTTCCGGTGAAAAATGACGGCCCGTACATCCCGATCATGTGCCACTCCAGCACGAACGCCGCGTCGTTGAAGTGGTGGTCGTGGGCGCGCATCGCCAGCGGCGTCGAGGTCATCATGAGATTCATGATGCCATAGGACAGCATCGCCGCCAGCACCGCCACGATGAATACCGGCTGGCGCATGATCTCGGCAAGCGGCCGCCCGGAATCGCTACGTTCGCTCTCGCTGAGTTGCGGGATGTCGAGGCGCGTGAGGAGCAGCGTTGCCACCAGGCAGACCGCGATCAGCGACAGGTACGACCCCAGATAGGGCGTGGCCTCGATCAGGTCCTTGCTGCGTTTGGCCATTTCCGGCCCGAAGACACCGCCCACGATGCCGCCCGCAAGGGTGAGCGATATCGCCTTGGCCCGGAACCCGCCGGTCACGCCGTCGGCCGCGGCGAAACGGTAGTACTTGCCGAACGCGGTATACACGCCCATCACGAACATCCCGGCGCACAGCAGCCAGAAATTCGCGGCCACCATCGCCGCACTGCACACCGCCGCGCCGCACATGCCGATCGCGGTGCCCACCTGAAATCCACCACGCCGCCCCAGCGACTTCATCAAGAGCGATGCCGGTATCGTCGTCGCCGCGGAACCCAGCACATAAAAGGTAAGCGGTACCGTGGCAAAGGATTTGTCGTCTGCGAGAGCAAACCCGGCGAGCCCGGTGACCGCGGTCATGGTCGCGCCGGTGGTCTGCAGGGTCGCCTGGCACCCCGAGAGCACCAGCACATTACGATGTTGTCTTTCCATTGCCTTGCGTGCGCCGATTCCGTGCGCCTTCGCGGCGCGTTTCGATTATAACGTGCGACAGGACAGAATCCGCGCCCCGGCACCGGATGCGGGGACAGAAACGGGAATCAGCTCACTCCACGGGCCAGCGGAGCTTGAGCATCTTCTTCATGTCGAGGCGCGCCGTGATGCGCGCGGCGGACGCTTCGACCTCCCGCAGGAGCGCATCCTGATCGATCCGCGTGAGGCGGCCGTCGCGCACCACCTGCTCGCCGGATATGAAGACATGCCGGACGGTGTTCCCGGTCGCGCTGTAGACCAGGTTCGACACCGGGTTGTACAACGGCTGCCATTCCGATACCGTCGCATCGAACAGCACGAAATCGGCTTCCTTCCCCGCCTCGATCGAACCGATGCGATCGGCCAGCCCCGCGCCGCGCGCGCCGTTGATGGTGGCCATCTCCACCACGTGCTCGGGCGGCATGAGGCGCGGGTTCAGCCGCGCCTCCTTGTAGCCGCACGCGCAATAGCGCATCTCCTGCACCATGTCGACGGTTCCCGAAGACGCGTGGTCGGAGCCCAGGCTCACGTTGACGCCGAGCGCCATCAGTTCCGGATGCTTTCCGACCGCGATGTTGCCGTAGCCGTTATGGATCGACGACGAGGGGCAGCACACCAGTGTCGGTTTGCGCCGCGCGAGCAGCGCGATCTCCTCCGGCTCCAGCCACCCGGCATGCAGCAGCAGCATCTTCTCGTCCAGCACCCCGAGCGCTTCCAGCCGCGCGATTTCGGGCTTGCCGAACTGCACGATGCTCGCATCGCGCGTGAAATACGAATAGCAGGCATGAGTCTGGAGAAGCGCACCGTAACGCTCGGCAATGCTCTTCAGGCCCAGGATCAGCTCGTCGGAACTGTTGTTCATGCCCCGAAACGACGCACTCACCGTGAGGCGCTCGCGATGCCTGCCGGGATAAATGGAAAACAGCTCCTCGGTCTTGGCAAGGCAGCGCGCGGTAGTCTCCATCATGCGCGCGGGCAGAAGCCCGGTGACGGATTTGTTCCTGTCGAAGCAGCTCACCGCCACCACCATGCGCAGGCCCGTCGCCATCACCGCCCGTACCGTCGCATCCGGGTGGTAGTTGCCGGGCTCAATGAAGCAGGTGACGCCGTGGCGCAGGAGCTCCACCGCGGCGAGCGAGGCGCTGACGTAGTCGTCCTCCTCCGTGCCGGCCGCCTCGTACGGATACATATGCTCGAACAGAAACGCCTGGGCGTTCGATTCGTCGGCGAGACCGCGCGACATCTGGAACGACGAGTGCAGGTGATTGTCGACGAAGCCGGGCGTGGCCACCATCCCCCTGCCCTCCGCGATGCTCCCGGCGCGCCACTCCTGCGAGATCACAGCGCTCTTGCCGACCGCGACGAACCTGCCGTCCTTCACGGCAAGCGCGGCGTCGCGGATCACGCGCCGCGTCGGATCGACGCTGATGAGCCAGTCGATATTGCGCACGATGAGATCGGCCTGCTGTTGCGTAGTCATAGCCCTTGCCTGTTGTCGTGACTCGCTTCGCGCCGCATGACTTGAACTGCGGGCGCAGACACGATCATACCGCTTGCGCTAGGATGGCGATCCGCAACGCATCCGGGAGCCGTTTTTTGTGGAACAGATCTTCACCATCAATGAGGACCAGCGCGCCATCCTGAAGACAGTGGCGCGCTTCAACGAGGACGAGGTCAAACCCCGCGCGGCCGCACTCGATGCGAACACGGATCCGGCGCAGTGCTTCTCCTGGGAAATCGTGGAGAAGGCGCACGAACTGGGTCTGCGCACCATGACCCTCGCCGAAAAGTGGGGTGGACTTGGCGCGGACTCCCTGACCACCGCCATGGTCGTGGAGGAACTCGCCACCGCCGATATGGGCGTATCCGTCGTGCTCGCCCAGACCTTCAAGATCGCCCAGATCATGCAGAAGGCCTTCAATCAGGATCAGCAGGCCCGCGTCCTGCCGGGGTTCGCGCGCGATCCGCGGGGACTGCTCGCGATCGGCATGTCGGAACCGGGCAACGGCTCCGACAAGCATCTCAATATCCCGGTGCCGTTCAAAACCGCCGGCGACCGTACCCGCGGCGGCTGGGTCGTGAACGGCACCAAGCACTTCATCTCCAACGGCAACCGGGCGAGCCACTACCTCGTGATGGTGCAGACCGACCGCACCAAGACCATGGCCAACGGCTCCTCGTGCTTTCTGGTGGAGCGGGACCGCCCAGGCTTCACCATCGGCCGCGTGCACGACAAGATGGGAGAGCGCCTCGCCAACAACGCCGAGCTGGTGTTCCAGGACTGCTTCATCCCCGACGAAAATGTGGTCGGAGAGGTGGACAGGGCTTCGAACATATTCGCGCAGTTCTCGCCGCAGTCGAACGCCTACGCCGGCGCGTCGGTGCTCGGAGTTGCGGTCGCTTTGCAACGCAAGGCCGCCGAGTGGGCGCACCTTCGCGTGCAGGGCGGCAAGAAGCTTGCCGAACATGACGGCATCCGCGCGCAGCTTGCGGAGATGCGCATGCTGATCGACGCCTCGCGCGCCTACATCCATCGCGCGGCGTGGCTGGCTGATCACCCGGACAAGGGTTGGGACAAGACGCTCGCGATCCTGCCCAAGGCGATGGCGTCACAGGCCGCATGGCAGATCGCGACCTGGT
>Ga0214472_10005843_pt1 | contig 12936 bp, 9 predicted proteins | sample RVTome_6_FD_207662 | JGI IMG/M metagenome (GOLD analysis project Ga0214472, IMG submission 207662) | Soil microbial communities from uranium-contaminated site in the Upper Colorado River Basin, Wyoming, United States - RVT140D175 | ecosystem: Environmental > Terrestrial > Soil > Contaminated >... | reverse complement strand
GAATGCGGTCTACGCCACGCGGCGTCGTCGTACCCGATGGCGTTTCATCCTGATACCTACTGCGAGGCAGTGCGTCCGGGGCTGATCGCCTATGGCGCCATGAATGTCTCCGGCGCGGCCGTGCCGATCCTCACGCAGGTCGAGCCGGTGATGAGCGTGCGCACCCGCATCCTCCACATCCGCACGGTCCGGGCCGGGGAGTGGATATCCTATGGCGCGACATTCCAGGCGCCGCGCGATATTTCGGTCGCTGTGTTGCCCATCGGCTATGGCATGGGATACCACCGCCAAATGTCCAACCGGGCTTGGGTGCTGATCAACGGACACCGCGCGCCGATTGTCGGCGTCATCGGCATGGACATGACGATCGTCGATCTGTCAGGAGTCGGTGATGTGTCGATTGGCGGGGTCGCCACCGTCCTTGGCCGCGACGGTCAAGAGACTATCACCGCCGAGGACTTGGCGCGCTGCGCCGGGACGATCCCCTACGAGATCACCTGTGCTTTGGGCAATTCGCTGCCGCGCTGTGTGATGAATCAAGAGACCGAAAGCCCTGTGACTGTGGAAGTCAAACGCGTCGCAGTGCCCTGATTGCGACTTCTGGGCACCCGACGGAATCGACTGAGTCACGCCTCACAGACCTGTATGGTCCATCCGTCAGGGCTCGCCTATCTCACGTTGACGAGCCCTCGGCAATTCCATCGAGACCGCGTGCTTGTATACAAAGACGACTCTGAGTGTCGGGCGTTGCTTAGGCCGGCCCCGACCAAAAGCGGGGCGTGTTGAAAAAGCCCAATTTGATGTCACCCCGAGCGGAGCGAGGGGTCTCGATGCGCGAGTGGCCGCCGACAACGCGTTGGAGATTCCTCGCTTCGCTCGGAATGACCCGAATGATTATTTCCATGAAACTCGATTATGTGGGTTCCGATGGGTTTTTCAACACGCCCAAAGGCGGTCAGGGCCACAAGGCCCTGCGCGAGAGGTCGTCACAACGCCGCCTTCGCAACTTTTGCCCAGGTGTCGCGCAGTGAGACGGTGCGATTGAACACCAGATGGTCGGGCCTCGAATCGACCGAGTCGGTGCAGAAGTATCCGTTCCGCAGAAACTGGAAACGATCGCCGATCTGCGCCGGGGCCAGACCCGGCTCAATCTTGCAGCCGTGAAGAATCTCACAAGAATGCGGATTGAGGTTGGCGATGAAATCGCCGCCGGAGTCGGGGTTTTCATTCGTGAACAGATGCTCGTAAAGACGCACCTCGGCGTCGATTGCGTGCGGGACTGAGACCCAGTGCAGCGTCCCCTGCACCCGATGTCCATCGGACGTGCCGCCGCCGCGCGACGCGGGATCGTAGGAGCAGTGCAGTTCGGTGATCTCGCCGGTTTGGTCCTTGATGACCTCGGTGCAGGTGATGTAGTAGGCGTGCTTGAGACGAACTTCCTGCCCCGGCGCCAGACGGAAAAACTTCTTCGGCGGCCTTTCCATGAAGTCGTTGCGTTCGATATAGACTGTGCGTGAAAACGGCAGCCGGCGTGTCCCGGCGGCCGGATCTTCGGGGTTGTTGATCGCTGTGAGTTCTTCGGTCTGTCCTTCAGGATAATTGTCAATGATGACCTTCAACGGCCGCAGGACCGCCATGACGCGCATGGCGCGTTTGTTCAGGTCCTCGCGCAGACAGTGCTCCAGCAATGCGTAATCGACGACGCTGTCGCGTTTGGCAACGCCGATCCGGTCGCAGAAATCGCGGATCGCCTCCGGCGTGTGCCCGCGCCTGCGCAGGCCGCGGATGGTCGGCAGGCGCGGATCATCCCAGCCGCTGACGTGCCCATCCTGCACGAGTCGCAGCAGTTTGCGCTTGCTTAAGACTGTATAGCTGAGATTCAGCCGCGCGAATTCGATCTGCTGCGGATGGTAGACGCCCAACTGATCGAGATACCAATCGTACAAGGGACGGTGGTCCTCGAATTCGAGCGTGCACAGCGAGTGCGTGATGCGTTCGATGGAATCCGACAGACAATGCGCGAAGTCGTACATCGGATAGATGCACCAGTCATTGCCGGTGCGCTGATGCGCGGCGTGCTTGATGCGATAGACCGCCGGGTCGCGCATGTTGATGTTGCCGGAGGCCATGTCGATTTTCGCCCGCAGGACGCGTGAACCATCGGGAAACTCCCCAGCGCGCATGCGCGCGAACAAATCGAGATTCTCATCAACCGAACGGTTGCGGTACGGACTTTCGCGTCCGGTCTCAGTCAGTGTCCCGCGAAATTCGCGGATCTGATCGACCGAGAGATCGTCGACGTACGCCTTGCCGTCTTTGATCAACTCCACGGCGAAATCATATAGCTGCGCGAAGTAGTCGGACGCGTGATAGAGACGCTCCTGCCAGTCGAAGCCGAGCCAGCGGACATCGTCTTCGATCGCTTCAAAGTATTCCTGCTCTTCCTTGACCGGGTTGGTGTCGTCGAAGCGCAGGTTGGTCGTGCCGCCGAATTCGGCGGCGACGCCGAAGTTCAGGCAGATCGACTTGGCGTGACCGATGTGCAGATAGCCGTTGGGTTCCGGCGGAAAACGCGTCGCCACCCGGCCGTCGTACTTTCCCGACGCCGTGTCCTCGGCCACGATGGCACGGATGAAATCGGGACCCGGCTGGGTGTGGCCGCTGCGTTTGTCTTCCGTCACAAATGCCGCCTCGGCGTATCGGCTGCTGCGACTGTGCCGAACTTGTTCCAGCCGCCCTGCAATCCGACGGTCAGCCGCGGGGTGAGGTAGTGTTGGTAGCTGCCGCCGAAGTACACGCCGGTTTCGGCGCTCTTTTTCAACAGGTCACTGCTGGGCAGCGCAGCACCGAGCTGGACTGTCACTTCTTCGCGGGGCAGTGAACCATTGTCGGCGTTACCGACAGTCGGAATCGCCGTCATTACGAGATACAGGATAGCTGCGAGCTTTCTCATCTAAGGCCTCCGACCTATGAACGACAGTTTGTCCGAACGGGAACGATTTGACGTCGGTATTGATAGCGGTCAAGATGTGCCCCTGCCAAGCGGGAAAGTGTGTTCACGGGATGGGCTCCTTCCCGATGCCGGTCGGGATTCCCTCTTGCGAGAATCCCAACACAGACAAATCATCACAGCGGGGACCGGGACAATCGGTCGAGAATGGAGGGTCCGACGATGCCATTGAAAAGTTTCGCCGCGCCGTGGGTTTCCATGACCCGTCGCAAGCTGCTCGGCTCGATGATGCTGGGGACCGGCGCGCTGTTGACGGGCATCGGCCTGAACAGTGCCGGGGCGCAGGCAACTGCCAGAGGGCGCTTCCTGCTGGACAAAGTACCGAATCTGCCCAGGGGCCTGGAGGAGGCGGTGCGATTCCCACTGATCGAAGCCCTGGCGGGACGTCGTGCCAGACGGTTCTCGGTCGGCTCGGAGATTCCCGATGGGCCACTGGCATACAGGTCCGAGCAAGCCGCCATGCCGTTATCCGATCTGGAGCAGATGCTCGTGTTAACCGCGACAGGCGGGAACACCGGCTGGCATCACATGATTTACCGTCACAAGAAGTATGCGCCTCACCTGTCCAACTACTCCATGGCGGCTGGAGGCCGGACATTTCCTTCGGCGGCGGGGTTCCACACCAGCGAGCTGTTTTACACCGACGACAACGGCGTTTACTTCTTCCCGACCCGCGATGCACCGTCGATGGTCGACGGCAACGGTGCGCCGATCGAGCTGGCGGCGTGGCTGGGCGCACACAGAGGACGGATACGGAAGCTGTCCGACGGGCGGCTCAACCTCCCGCCGGAAGAACCCTACATGGAAGGACACAATACCTGGTGCGTGAACCGTCCCGGCTCGACGGTCGTTTTTCCGGTGGCCGACGTGGCGCAGCATTGTATCGGCATTCTTTGTTTCCTCGTCCAAAACGGCTACTGCATCTACGACGACATCCACAACGAACGGATCGCCGGACTGACGAAATTCTCCGGTCTCGTCGACATTGAGAATCCGTATCCGCTCAGCTTCATCGACCGTTATACGATCACCGAAGTGACCGCCGAGCTGGCGACATCTTGCTACGCCGGAATGCTGATGTTGCAGTCGATGGGATTGGGGGGCTGGATGTTCGACGGGGTCGATCCGCACTCGGTGTTGGGCGCCAGCGGCAACCCCGATGTGCCGGGCCTGGGATTCCGCTTCGACACCGACGAGCGCTGGGCGCTGCCGAACATCACCGGACGCGACGGCGTCTTTGCGGCGCATTGCCCGCCGCACTTCGGCGACATGCGCGCGGCGGTCGAATCGGTCGTGCAGCGCAAGTTCGGCCCCGGCGGGCCATTCCACCGCGAAACCCCCGGACCGTGGAAGGACAACCCGAAGGTCCGCTCCAGCGCACAGCTTCACAATGAAGAATTCAAGGAGTGCGTCGCCACGATGGCGCAATTCGTCTATGACCGCTTCGGCAGGTTCCCGGCGACGATGCCGCCGGTGTTTCACCTGATGTATTTGCAGGCGCATCATCTGGATTTGGGTTTCTACGATCACCACTTCCAGCCGGGCGCGTATCTGGAGACCCACAAGCGCCATATGGAATTGTGGCATTCATAGCCGATCGATCGGACGCGCTGGCAGAGGCAACAGCCGAAGCGTCGGCTTGGGATTGGATCGTGCCGGGCGGCGGAGCGTCAGCCGGGCCGGTCGGCTTCGAACACCATCGTCTCGAATCGGTTGATATCCTCATCGCCGACGTTGGCGCCGTGCGATTCCAAACCGCGCAGATTCGGATCGGCCGATTCACCGATGCCGACGCGTCTGATCCCGACAAACCCGGCCTCGGCCAGAATCCGCGACAACAGTTCGGCGTCGTACAGGAATTGGTGCCCCCAGTTTCGGAAGGCATTGTTGATAACTAAGGTCGGATGGTACCGGGTGCCGTCCAGGTAACGGTCGGTTATCCAGCGAATGTACCGGTCCTGCATGGCATTCCGTTGCGGACTGCACAATCCGAGTATGACCTCGAGATCCGGCGTGGCAATGCGCATTGTTGCACCGGGTTTCATGACCCGATGGCACTCCCGCAGCAGATGGCGGCCGTGGCGATAGGACAGATGTTCGATCAGATGTTCGCTGAAGACAAAGTCGAATGTGGCATCGGCAAACGGGAATCGACGCGTCACGTTCTGATAGACAATCGTGCGGTCGATCGGCTCACGATCGGTTGACAACCATCCGGGCATGTGGGAGCCGCCCGTTCCCAGTTGAAGCTTGCGTGTCGTATGCCGTCGCAGATAGCGGCGCCGGGCGACAGGAGCATACAACCGATACTGCACGCTGCGCGCCCGTCTGAGGCGGCGCACGAAGCGCACCAGCCACGGGAACCGCTTCAGTGATCCGCGCAGGTCCACGCCCGCAAAGACGTCAGTGCGACGGCGGAAAAACAGTTGCGTTTCCCGCTGCGGCCTCGTGATCGGTCGGCCATTGTCTGGATCGGGTATCGACCGGGACCGTTTACTCGTAGCGCAGCGCGTCGATCGGATCCAGCCGGGAGGCCTTGCGCGCGGGCCAAACACCGAAGAAGACACCGACCGCGGCGCTGAATCCGACGGCAATGACGATCGCTTCCATGGAAATGAGCGTCTGCCATCCCTGCAGGAGTGTAATCGCCCGCGATGAGGCGATCCCGAAGAGAACCCCGATCAACCCGCCCATCAGCGACAGCGTGACCGCTTCAGCCAGAAACTGCAACAGAACGCTTCGCCGCGTAGCTCCGAGCGCCTTGCGCACGCCGATTTCACGCGTCCGTTCGGTCACCGATACGAGCATGATGTTCATGATGCCGATGCCGCCGACGATCAGACTGATCGCCGCAATCCCCGCCAGCAGGAAGCCCATTGTTCGATTGGCCTCGGATCGCGCTTCGAGAAACTCCGAACGGTCGAGGATGCGAAAATCGTTTTCCTGACCGGGACGCAGATGATGTTGGCTGCGCAGCGTGGTCTCGATATCCAGCAGGGCCATACTCATCGAGTCGGGAGCGACCAATTGCACCGTCAAAGAACGCAGACGGTCACTGTACTCGCGCCCGAAGATGCGCTGCCGTCCCGTGTTGAACGGAATGTAGATCGTTTCGTCCGGGTCCGGCCCGGGCTGCTCGCCCTTGCGTTGCGTTGTTCCGATGACCTCGAATCGAACTCCGGCGATCGATACTTCGTGCCCGACGATATCCAGTGCCGTGCTGCCCAGATACCCCGGCACCTCCCACCCGAGGATCGCGACTCGCCGATTGGCGGCGTCATCCTGGTCGGTAAAGAAGCGTCCATACTCCGGGATCAGACGCGTGATCTCAGAAAAATCCGCGGTCGTGGCCATGATGTCGACGTTGGCGTTCTCGCCGCCGAACTTTACCTGCCGTTCGCCGGTCATCAACGGCACAACGGCCTTCAGCGTGCGGGCGCGCGCGCGCAACGCCTCGACGTCGTCCATCGTCAGCGGCGCCATCCCGGCCTGGGCGATGCCGCGCCAGATGTTGTGCCCCGGGTAGATCGTGAGGATATCGGTACCCAGCGCATCCAGTTGCGCTTGCACCGCCATGCGGGCGCCGTTGCCCAATGCGACCATCGTAATCACCGCGCCGACGCCGATCACCATGCCCAGTGTCGTGAGCATCGAACGCAACTTGTTGGCGCGGATGGCCGCGAGGGCAATGCGAACGATTTCGAACAGCAACATCAGCGGTTTCCGGTCGAGAGCGGCCCGCCCGCGCGCTGGCGCGCGCGGTCCTGCCAACTCTGCTGCGACTCGATCAGCCCGGCGGTCGGCAATATCAGGATGGTGTCCTCAACCGATAGACCGTCGAGCACCGCAACGTGCAAGAAGTCGGTCAGCCCGGTGTGCACCGTGACCCCCTGCGCTTGACCGTTGCGTAAGGTCAGCACGGCATATGTGCCGCCGAAGTGAGATGAATGGTCCGAGTCGGCGCGTTCGCCGCCGCCATCTTCGCCATGCTGCTCGGGTGAACGTCCCCCATCGCCGCCCTGCGGACGCGATCCCTCGTCGTGGCGGGCGCGGCCGCCCGATTCGGTGCCGAGTTGCTCCTCGACGATCTCTGCCGTCAACCCGACGAGTGGCGCGATGGTTTTGAGATCGTCCGGTGTCCGTAGCGCCGCATTGGGAATCGTGAGAGCATCGTGGATCGAGCCGATAAGAATGTCCACCTCGGCATTCATGCCGGGTCGCAGCAGATTGCTTTCGTTGGCGATGCGAATGATCGCCGGAAACATCGTGACATTTTGATCGATGATCGCTTCGGCGCCGATGCGCAGCACATCGCCGCGGAATGTCCGGTTCGAATACGCCTCGACCTGAATCGTCACCGGCATGCCGGGGCGGGCTTTGCCGATATCGCGTTCGTTGACCAGCGCCCGCACCTGCACCGTATCGAGATTGGCCATGCGCATCAGAACGGAACCGCCGCTGATGTCGCGGCTGGCCGACGTGATGACCGTGCCCAACTCGACATTCTTGCTGAGAATGGTCCCCGCCGACGGCGCGCGGACTTCGGTTTCCTCGTAGGCGATCTTGGCGTCTTCCAGCGCGCTCTGTGCGCGCACCAACACGGCATAGGCGGCCGCCTGCGCCAGACGCGCATCGTCATATTCCTGTTCGGTGATCGATTGTGCGGCGAAGAGCTCCTCGGCGCGGCGCAACCGTGACTCGGCATTCTCCAGTTCGGCCACGGCCACGACCGAGTCGGCCTCGGCCTGCGTTACCGCGTTTCGCGGAAAACGCGGATCGACACGCACCAACATTTCTCCGGCGCGGACTTCGTCTCCCTCCTCCACAAAGACGCCGATGATCTCACCGGATGCCTTGGATTTGACCTCGACGACCTTGATCGGCTCGACGACACCGGCAGCATTGGCCGAGACTACGATATCACGCACCGTGACCGTGACCTGCCGATAGACCGGCTCCTCGACCGGCTTCTCGCAGCCGGGTGTGAATGTCGCCAATAAACTGACGGCGGCGAGGATTGCGGTCTGAGCTTGACTCGTACGGATCATGGGGCTGGCGCACCGGCAGGGAGTGAAGCGCTGTGAAGGTTTTACGTCGAAGTGCGGTGGATGGTTGGCATAATCGGATGTCCTGTCCTATAACCGCCCCCGCAGCGAGCCGGCCTGAGATTTTTCGCATCCCTCTTTGGTGTTTCGGTGATTCCTGCGCGCCCATGTCATCGCTCGTTACGCCGACGACGACCTCAGTTGTTCTCTGGATGTTGGCCGTCGACGGCTGCGGCCGAGAGCGTCGATTTCGATGTCGAGCTGGCCCCGTCGCCGGATGGAAGCGCGACCGTTTTTCGCTGGAGCAACAGCATGAGTGGAGGTTGCGTTCACGCCGCGATTCGGCCGTCGAAATGGGGGTCGTGTTGCATCTCGAACGGCGAAGGGGACCGTGGAAGAGCGGAAGCTTCGGCTCGAAGAGCAGACGCGCGGTCGCGCGCCGACCACGATAGCGCACAGGCGCCATAGAATGCCACCAACCCATCGCGGCCGTCAAGGTCGCGAGCCGACGTCAACATACCCTCCGCCGTGTCATGGTCACCGAGTGCGGCCGCCGCCATACTGGCGATAATGCGGGGGTAGGGATCCAGCGGGTCATCAACCGTCAGTTGCATCGACAGCGCCTGCGCGCGTTGGAAGCATTGGCCGGCCTTCGGGGTTTCCCCGGACAACAGATGGGCAATGCCGCGATAGTACGATGAGAGGAATTCGAAATTGTCATCCCCACGGCTTCGGTCCAATACCGACAGTGCCGAGCTGCAGTTGCCGTCGTACAACTCGAGAATCGCCAGGTCAACGGGCGCGTTCGGATCCCCGTGATAGTCCATCGACCGATTGAAGTCGCGTCGCGCGTTGGCGAATTGCCCCAAGGCCCTGCTCGCCATCGCCCGCTCGTAGTAGGCGCGCCCGAACTTGCGATTGGCGCGAATCGCCTCCTCACTGATGGATATGCTCTTCTCGTATTCCTTCTTGTAGTAATAGACGCGCGTCAGCAAAAGCAGAAGATCCAAGTCATTCGCGGCAATCTCGAGGGCCGACGCCACGACTTTCTCTGCGGCGTCGAGGTCGTGCGCCTCGACTTCGCACCAGCCTAGGGACTGGTATCCCGGCAGGAAGCCCGGCGCCTGCGTGATCGTATGCGTGAAGTGCGCGCGCGCCGCCGGGTAGTCACGGCGGTTCATGCAAATCCGCCCCAGTGATCGGGATGCCTCATAACATCGGGGATCCAATTCGAGGGCGAGCCGGCAGTGTTCCTCGGCGTTGGCCAGTTGCCCGGTGGAGCGATCGAAATACGACATGTAACAGAAGATGAGCACATCGGCGAGCCCGACGTGGGCGAGTGTCAGCTTCGGGTCGTGACGCAGCGCCGCTTCAAACTCGTCCTGCGCCCACTCCATCTCCTCCTTCGATGTTCCCCGGTAGTATTCCATGCCGCGTTCGTAATGCACAAGCGCCTCGCGCGACAGCGACTTCGCGCGATCGTGCCAGCCCGTCGGACGAACCGCCGAACGAAACGCTTCTTCCATTTCGGCGACGGATTCGTAGCGCGCGGATTTCTCCATACTCAGCGCGCGCAGCAGGACCGCTTCGAGCGTCTTGGGAATTTCCGGAAAACGGAATGCGGGCGGGCGCGGCGGACCGCTGAAAATCGCGTACTGATACGGAAAGTCGTCGCCAAACTCGTAGGCGTGGGCGCCGGTCGTCATCAGGTAGATCACCGCCCCGATCGAATACACATCCGAGGAGGTTGTCAGGTCCTCACCCAGGACATGCTCCGGCGATGCAAAGCCCGGCGTGATGCCGACGACATCGGACGCATGGCCGGTATGGCGGGCGAAGCCGAAGTCCACGAGTTTCGGTGTGAGACTCTTGGTCATGAGCACATTATTCGGCGAGATGTCGCCGTGGACGATCCCGTTCCGGTGCGCTTCGGCCAGGCCGGAGATGATGCCGGCGGCGATGGAAAGGCACTGTTCCCAGTCGTTGATTCCATCCTTCAGCATCCCGCCCAGCGTGGGGCCATCGACCAATTCCATGAAAATGAAACCGTCGGTTTCGTTGACATCGTGGATGACCGCGACATTGGGGTGTTTGATCTGCGCGGCCATCCGCGCTTCCTGCAACGCGATAGACACATCCATGTCCGTGGGAATCCGATCCTGCTCGAGAACTTTCAACGCCCAGTGTGTCTGCAGCTTCTTATGGAAGACCCGGTAGACCGATGCCACCCCCCCTTCGCCGAGGCGATGGCCCAGCTCGAAATGATCGGGCAGGCGGGACGCGATCTCTTCGGGAGTCACACGGGCAATTTACATTCTTGCCGGAATCGAGGGCAGGTATTATGTTGGGCGTGTATGAGTTGACAGATCGGCGGGTATCGCCCGCTAACGACCGATATACATTAAAACAAGAGAGCCAAACCCTCGCGGCCGCCGACTCGGCCGGGTCAATCGGCCGCCTGCGAACAGACAACAATGCCGCAGTGCTCGACGATTGATCGGGCGGCTGGGATGCGCACGTGAGGCGGAAGGGCTTGGAGTTGTCGTACTGCAATCGGCACACTCCGAGCCCACGAGCCCGAGGCGGCCCTTCTCGTCGGTGTCGCGTTCCGCTCCCGGCAATTCGGCGACTGTATTCCTGCAATCCTTGCTTGCCCTGAGCGGAGCGAATGGGCGACGATGAGGCATACGTGCGTGGAGCAGGCATCCCTTAGCCCACATCCAAAAACGTCGGAATGAGGATCGGCGCTCCGAATCGTCGGCGAGGCCGAAACGTCGTACTTGCTACTTGGGCAGTTGGCGGTATATAATGTGCATTGGGTCAGGTATCCATTGGGCAAGACTTATTAGGAATCCGTCGCCGGTCACGACATGACGGACAATCCACGATTTCGTCCAACAACGAACGCAGTGAGGCAACGTCAATGATCGTGCATCGCACGAATCCGGATGGGCAAACCGTCGGTCGATGGTTGCTGCTCAGCTTCCTTTTGGCAGTGCTGATCGCCATTCCCGCCGTCGTCACGGGGGGAAACGATGACCACAACGCGGCAACTCGGGTCGTTGGGTCGGGCGGTTCATCGCAGACCGGTTCCCCCGGAGACCTGCAATTGACATTCACGATTCCCTCGATGTCAGTGGGTCGGGGGGAGACGGACACCATCGGGATTTTCATCTCCAATGAGATGGTGCTCGATGGCATCGTCGTCCCACTCGTGCTTCGCGCACAAACACCGGGGTCGTATGTCAGCTTTATGGAATACGTTCTGCCGCCGGGAAGTCGTCTGACAACGCGGTTGAATTCGTTCGTCGTGAACTCCACGCATCCGACAGAGGACGGATTGTGCAAGGAAGAACAAGCAGGCGGATTTTCTGGAGTGGTGCCCGCCGATTACAACTCACCCGATGCGGCCCTGTTCGTGGCGATCGGCAGTTCTGAGTCGCAGCAATTGAATCCGGGGGATGATTTGCTCTCGGGGATACCGTCACTCGGCCTGGAGTTTACGGCCACCGGACAGCCCGGCACGTTCCTGGTCGATACCACGTGTACCGATCCGGGCAACCACCTGACGGGTTCGCTGACGGCGCCCACAACCGAATACATCCCCGATTTTTTCGCGGGCATCGTCACCATTCTCCCAACCAGCAACATCACGGTCACCAATACCGACGATGACGGTCCGGGATCGCTGCGCGACGCGATCGAGTTTGCCAACAACTTGTTCGGCCCCGACACGATCAGAGTCGAAGTCGACGGAACGCTCATGCTCGATTCGCCTCTTCCAGCGCTCAGCGATGCCACCGGCGGCACGGCCATCTTCGGTTCGCTTGGGGCATTCAATCAGAAGTCCGCTGAAGTCGAGAGCGGATTCATCCTGGACGGGAACGGCTTGATCAGCGGATCGGGAATCGTCATCACGACATCGGACAATCTGGTGCAGGATCTGACGATTCGAAACTTTCCGGAGCACGGCGTATTGGTCTCGGGCGGGACATCGCAGTCGAATACGATTGCGCGCAACCTTATCTACGGAAACGGCGGACAGAGCATCGCGCTGGATGACGACGGCGTCACGATCAACGACCCCGGCGATGCCGACGCCGGTCCCAATGACCTGCTGAATTATCCGGTCATTTCGTCGATCGAGCAGGTAGCCCCAAACACATTTGATATCTTCGGCGCGGCCGAACCCTCCGCGACCGTCGAACTCTACATTGCCCAAAAACAGCCGAGCTTGACACTCATCGAGGATCCGTCGCACCACGGACCCGCTTACGAGTTTCTTGGTTCTGCAGTCGCCGATGGATTGGGCGAGTTTGAGCTGCTTGGCGTCGTGGCGCCTGAGTGGTCCCTGATCACCGCAACGGCGACCGATCTGGCCGGGAACACATCCGAGATGGGCCGCAACAAAGCGCTGACGCTGGACCCGCTTTACATCACCGGGTACTCGGATCCCGTGCCCCCAAAGCATGGATCCCAATCCGGGACGGAGCAGAGAACATCCGGATTGCAACTCGACCCGCTCGGCCCGCTGCAGGTCTACCTGATCGGCCCGGCTGATTCAACAGGCGAGTCCGACTCCATCGGTGTCGGATTTAATTCATACGGTACACAGGGAGAGTATGACAGTCTGACCGATTACAGCGACCCGCCGGATGGAACCCCGGATCATCGCATCACAGTGCGCTCTCCCGACAGCGGGGCCTACCTGATTGGGTACAAGCTCACGGGTGAACCGGGAGACTATCTGACCGGGATCGGGGTCAATGGGCACCAGGAGCATCAGTCGGTGCTCTCGTTCCCGACCGAAAACGCCACTGTGGAAGAAGACGTCGACCACTCAGCGCCGCGCGCGGGCGAGGATGCCGACGGCGCATCGCC
>Ga0214472_10005842_pt1 | contig 12937 bp, 17 predicted proteins | sample RVTome_6_FD_207662 | JGI IMG/M metagenome (GOLD analysis project Ga0214472, IMG submission 207662) | Soil microbial communities from uranium-contaminated site in the Upper Colorado River Basin, Wyoming, United States - RVT140D175 | ecosystem: Environmental > Terrestrial > Soil > Contaminated >... | reverse complement strand
CCTGCGGCTGAAGCGACGCACCGGCTGCCTATCGCCGGATGCTTCCCTTTCGCCCGATTCCGCGACATGGGAGAGCGCGGAAAGTTCGAAAATCCCGGCGGAATTGCCTTGCCATCTTTCGGAAAACCCGCCCCCCTGTGCCCCGCGTTAATGGGGAGAGACCCGAGAACGCATGGAGGCCGACATGGCGGAACGATTGAACATGGCACGCGAGGTCGCCGCCTTGAAGCGGATGACCGTGAAGGAACTGCGTGGCCGATACGTCGAAGTGTTCGGCGAGGCCACGCGGTCGGGCAACAAGGACTGGCTCTGGAAGCGGATCGCCTGGCGCATGCAGGCCAACGCCGAGGGTGGCCTGTCGGAGCGGGCACGCCGACGGGCTAGAGATATGACCGCTGAACCGCCCAAAATCACAGCCCTGACGCCCGCCCAGGTGGCGAAAAACCTCACCGCCGCCGGCAATCGGCGGATCACCGAGGCGATGGTCCGCGCCGACATTGATGCAGGTGCGCCGACCAACGGCGACGGCACGATCAACCTGGTCCACTTTGCGGCCTGGCTCGTGAAGGAGATGTCCAACCGTGGCGATTGACCCGCGACGCCGCGAATTGACCTCCCCAGCCCGGATTATTCAGGGCGATTAGCGTTCACGGTCGTTTCCCGTCAGCGTGCGTCCTCATGGCCATTTCTCGTACATGCCTGGGCCGGCAAGAAAAACAGTGTGTTTTTCGGCAGGATAGAACGTGACGCGCCCAACGACTTATCAACAATGCCCTTACCTAACATACGTCAAACAACTCACAAGCCACGTGAATAATCCGGGCCAGGCTGGTTTTTCTCGAAATTCGCTCGAAATCCGCCCGGAATCATGGTATACTCATGCATTGGGTTCGCCGGCCAGACACGAAGGAGGAAGCCATGTTCAATATTGATCGTCGGCCGATTCGTTCCGCGCGCAGCGGCAGCCCGTGGATTCTTGTCGCATTGTGCGCTGCGCCGCACCTCGCCCTGACGCCGTTCGCATCTCGCGCCCGAGCCGACGTACTCCCGAACTACGCCATCGTCGACGTCCCGGACTTCGATCAGAAGCGCGATGCTTCCCTCAATCCGCTCCGATACGGCCTGCCGCAAAACGACCCGAGCACGTGCAGCGCTGATCCCTGCAAGAGCTGTGCAGCGGACGACGACTGCAATAGCTGCAACACGACCTGCGGAGGTGTAAATATCCAAGTGCCCGAGTGCTGCAAAGACGATCCCCATTGCGTCGAGGCCTTCGACGGCCCCTGCATCGGCGTCGGCGGCGGCATGTACTGCTTCCCCACGTCGGCCATCGACTGGATGGCGTATCTGGCGAATCACGGTTACCCGCAGGTGGACCCCGGACCGGCCGCGGATTGGCAGAGCATGGACGTCTACAACCTCATCGGCCAGAAGATCTTCGAGATGGGCGAGCTCATGAACACCAGCCCGGGCGGCGGGACGGGCGGCGAGGATGGCCGTAACGGCATCGAGCAATGGCTGGCGCCCTACGCCCCGTTGTTCTCGGTGATCCGCATCGCCAAGCAAGGGCCCTTTTCCCCGAGCCTCGAGCATCTCGCCAAAGCCGGTTTGAGCGGACAACTCGTCATCGCCGGCGTCGGATACTACGCCAAATTCATCCCCCCGCCCCAGACCTCCCTACGCGCCGCGGGGATGGATACGTGGGTTCGAGACGGCGGACACCTCATGGCGTTCAACGGCGCGACGTTCGCCGGAAATCCCCTGGTGCGCACCCTTTCGTGCAGGAATCCGGGGAGCGGCGGGAATTCGACGCTGGACCAGTCCGGTTTCGTGCCCATGACCACGACCATGACGGCGGTCACGGCCGTGTTCAGAGCTGAGCCCGAGGACTTCTTCGTCCGGACCCACGATCGGCTGGACGCATGGACCGGAAGCAAGACGACGTTCCTCGACTCCTACACCGCGATCGTGCCCTTCAAGCTGCTCACCGCGACCCCGGTCGGCGACCCGCCGGGCACGAAGCTGCTCAACCCGGTGCCCGTCCCGCCCACGAACATCCCGGCGTCCACGACGATCCCCAGCCCGACCGGAACCGCTCTTGTCGACGGCGCGTTTTTCCCGAGTTTTACGGATGCTCTGATCATCACCGCGGGAAACGCGACCAGCCCCAACCGGTTGTGGGAGGTTGACCTCGTCACCGAGGACGCGGTGGAAATCGTTCTGCCCGACGAGCCCGGGCTGATCGTAACGCAGCGGTCTCCCTTCCGGGCCAACGCCGTCAACCGCTCCCGCACCCGGGGCTTTTACATCGTGGATCGGACGGTTTCGGTGGACATTCCCCTCCCTTCCACGACGCTGGCCGACGCGATCGCCTACGACGATGCGAACGATCAAGTCTACGTCCTTTCCACGTCGTCGAACGAACTGCTCCAGTATCCGGCGGACCTCTCTACGAGCCCCATCATTCATGCGTTGCCGGCCGTGATCGCACCGACGGGGAGCGTGGATATGGCCGTCAGTGGTGACGGATCCGAGATCTGGATCGCCGACGCCGCCGGAGGGACGATCTACGGGCTGACCTTTGGCGCAGGCGGCGGGCTGTTCGTTTCCGAGAGCATCGCGTGCTGCGCGAGCTTTCTGCCCGGCGCTGCGACGGCGACTTCGTCGCTTCCCGACAACGACAAGCCGGAAAAAATCGTCATCACCACCAACCCCGGGTTCAACTCCGGCGCCTCCGGCTTCCGTTTCCTGATCCTGCTGGACTCCGATCCGCCGACGGGTGAAGGCCCGCTCATGGAACTGGAACGGGACGCGGCCGGCGGCTGGCAACTCGCGGGCAACCCCCTCCTTGGCGGCATGACGGCCACGGGATTCATCGATGCCGTCCGCTCGCGCACCAACTTCGACCCGGCCACCATGACCGGCCCGGCCTGGCGCAACGTGCTTCCCACCGACGACTTCGGCGAAGGGCCGACAATCCCGGCCGTTTCCACGTGGGGGATCCTGGCGCTGGCCCTCCTCACGCTGACCGCCGGTGCGATCATCGCCACGCGGCAACGGACTTCGCCCACCACGGCGGCACGGGCGGTGGGCGAGGCTTCGTCCTGCTCTATCCGGTAGGAAACGTGGCCGTCGCCCTTTGCAGCAACCTGGGCAATGCCGCGTTCGCAGAAACAGAGGCCCAGGCCATCGTGAAGCCGTTCTTGGATTCTCCGCGATGACGGGGCACCAGCCGACCGGCACGGAAGCGGCGGAAAGCCCACGCTCGGCCCCTGATAGGGAGTCAGGTTCCACGTCGGATTGCTGCTGCTGGTGACGAACGATGCCAGCACGTACGGGGTGCAGCATTCGGAGCAGCGTCCGCCGGTGGTGAATACTTGCGCCTTGCCGGTCGTCCGCAGGCTGCGTTTGCCGACCTTGAAGAGCCTGGCTTTGCCCGCCGTGGCCATCGCGTCGCTCCATTAACTGCTGCACGCTTCCTGCTCGACCATCTCGTTAATCCAGCCCAGTGTCAGGTCGCCGTCGGTGTTCCAGTGGGCGTAGCCGAACGTGGCCGCGATCATCCAGCCCGCCGAGGGCCGCTTCCACTTGTACGGCGAGACGGTCGGGTTCACGTTCGTCGCCAGCATCTCGCTGGTGACGGGATCGATGACGCTGTAGGTCCAGCGCGCGGGCACCACGCCGGAGGCGACCGCGCGGGCGAGACGGTCGGGGTCGAGGGAGCGCAACTCGTTGCGGATCAGCACAGCAACGGTACGTTGTCATTTCCAGGCACCTGCATTCGCTGATAGAATCCTCACCGAGGAGAAAAGGCGATGACCGAATCGAAACGCGTATTCGTTCTTGGAGCGGGATTCTCGAAGGCGGCCGGCATGCCGTTGGCGACGGAACTGCTGCCGTTGTTGTTGGAGCAGTTGGACCTCGACGAAATGTCAAAATGGCTCGATGGCCTGCGCCAGCGGCTTGCCTGGCTATCCGGGGGCAACCAGGAAGCAGATTCGTTTTCTTTGAACATCGAGCAAATCTTCCATTATGCACACTTCGATATCGAGGTTCATCGACTTCGGCAGCACCTTGCTACAGTGGGACGTGGCGACGGGCCTGGGGCTCCGTGGAATCAAGCCGAGTCAATCGGGGCGTGGCTTTCGTACCTCGAAGACGCGCTGCGAGACGTGATCGTCAAGTGCGAGGAAAGAGCGCGTTTCGAGCCGATCGAACGGTGGGCAAAGGTCGTGACGGAACGCGACACGGTTCTCACCTTCAACTACGACACACTGGCAGAGCGATCGCTCGCACGTAACGATAAGGCTTGGAACCACGGGATGGGGCGCAAAGGCGAGAGGGGCACCCCCGTTTACAAGCTCCACGGCTCGATCGACTGGATTGTTGCGCACCGCTCCGAGTCGTTCTCGAAGCTGGATCTTCTCTTCGACAAGGTGAATTCGAACCGCGAAGATGGCCAAACTGGGCACGTGGAGGATGATTGTCGCCTATGGCGCTGTAAGACGCTTGAGCAACTCAAGAAATGGATCGAAGGCAGGGATTTTCAATTGCTTCCGAAAGACGCATCACCGCGCATGGTCGGAATCGCCGGGCTCGGCGCATACAAAGAGCTGCATCAGGTCCCAGGTCTCGGGCGTATCTGGACGCGAGGAATGCGTGCGCTTTACGAGGCAGACATGGCAATTATCGTGGGATTTTCAATGTCCGACTTCGACGCGATGGCCCAGATCCAGTTCGCCGAAGTGGCTCGAGCTCGAACCCGCGAGAAGCGTCTCCTCCCCGTGGTGGTTGTTGACCCATCGAGGAGCAAGGCGTCGAAGTGCCGGTTTGTCCGCGTCTTCCGCAATGTCAACTTTGTTGAAAAGCAGCATGAGAAAATTGACTGGTTGAAATTCGACGGTGCGTGACAATATCGCAGTCCTCCGCGCCGCGCTTCGAGCCAGACGCGCCGAGGAACAAGCATTCGCCAGCGGCCAGGCCCTTGAACGAGGCGTTGTTCACTTTCCCCGTGAGGTTGAACAGCGTGCCGTAGTACGCAGGCGTGACGAAGGCGGCGTCAAGGAAGTGCGTTTCCGAAAAACTGTACACCGGGATGGTGATGTCCACGCCTTCGACGCTGTCGTGGGTGACACCGACCGCACCGCCGAAGTCGGGCGGCGTGCCGCTGGCCGCGTAACTGGCGATGGTGGCCAGCGACTGTGTGATATGCTGCGTGCCGCCGGACGTGTCGAACGCGAATGAGGATTCACCGACCGGCGCCGGCGGGACCGGATAATGGTCCCAAAGGCGGTGCCGGCCCCCGCCTGGACCGGGGAAGGGCACGGGAGGGTCGTTCCCGCGATCCGGGAGGGAAAGTGGGTTGACAAGGCCCGCACCGACGGTCACACTGCAAAAACAGGTGACGCAATGGCCAACGATTACATCCCGCGCGGCGACGCCGAGTTCAACGGCTGGCAGGCGAACTTCGTCGCCTCCGCCCGCTAGTCCGCGCAGAATCTGAAGTCAGTAGGAGTGTTCGAATGAAACTGACAACGAGTATCTCGACCCCATCGGTGTTGTTAATTGCCTGTTTAGCATTCTTTTCCTCCGGCTGCGCGCCAAAGACATTCGTACGATCAGCACCTGGATGGAAGATGATTGAGTTGAACGATGCGCTCGTTAACAACTATGACGAGGCTTGGCAGAAGTCTGTCGATACAATCGCTCGGAACTGGGATATCGAGATACTGGACAAGGACAGCGGGTACCTTCGCACGGCGTGGGTATACGGAATCAGCGGCGGACCTCAGCTTCGATACCGGGGCCGAATCACCCTCAAGTATCCCGAGATCAAGACCCCGACAAAGACCGAGGTTAAGACTGCCGCAGAATGGTGGGCATCTGGCAACCTCTATGCACCGGTCTGGGTCCAGGGATTCGACTCCGCGTTTCAACGTGATGTTTACAGCGAGTTGGGCGGCCGGCTCGGACGGACCGTCCCGACGGACTAGCGGAATGAGGGTACTCCCCGCCGACGGCCCGCCGCCGGTCGATCCCGGCGAGTTGACGTTTCTGGCCATCGATACGCGGACGCCCTAGATGACCGAGTTCGACGGTACCGACGGCGGCAAGACCGCCCATTACATGCTGCGCTGGATCAACTCCCGGGCCGAAACCGGCCCCTGGAGCGAAACGGCGACGGCGACGATTGGGGCGTGAGGATCGCCTGCAACGCAGGCGCAGTCCGCGTTCGCTCGCTGTCTTTCGCCCCACAGGGTAAGTCAGACTCATGCAGGAAAATCCCGACTCGAACGTCGCTGACGCCGAAAACATCTGTCTGGCATATCTGTCGTGTCCGCAGGATGGGGCGAAGGGTTATGTTGGTGCGCTGCTTCTGACGGACGCCCGAACTCGCCCGCTTCATTTCGGGTACGTCGCTCCCGTGCGCCCAACTGCGATGCAGCGAATACTCTATGGCCGAACCCTCGACGCTCATGTCAAGATAGACGTCATCACCGCAAAGCTGATTAACGACAAACTGAGCAGAGTACCCGACGTGCTTTTCGTCGATGCCGAGGAACTACTTCACGCGCGGCGTCTATTAAATGTTCCTACTGCCCGACTGAAGAGCGACAAGGCACAACCGGGTACCACGCTCAGCCTATATCAATACGATACCGGGGACCACCGCCAGGACGAGGAACAGGTAGGGCGAATCGTGGCTGCTCTCGAGCAATCGGTCGATCTCCTGGACCCCTTCCAACGAATGCAGGACGCACTGAAGGAGGCCCTGAAGGAGTCAGCAAAGTAGGAGTACATTCGGTGCGGTGGCGTGAGCGAATACAGGTTGCGATTTTAGAAGCCCTTCGGGCGGGTGTTTTGCGCGACGGGCTGAGCCAGAGCGACCTTGACCCCCGCCGCGATGCGACCGGTATCTCCGTCGATCAAATTCTTATCGATTGCAACCAATGCTCAATACGTGGTGATGCGGTCCGTCTGCGCGCTGTCGCGACCAAGAGCCCTACTGTCTTGGATGCTCATTCCGACACGGTGAGAATCGAATGCCATCCCGCGGTGCGTAACTGTGACCTCTTAGAGGGGGACGCTCTTCAGCTCGTCATCGTTGATCTGACGATTGGTCGGGGGCTGTCGAACAACGTGCACTTTTCTGCACAACGACAGGAGGGCGGCTTATTCAGCGGACAACACCTGGACCGGCACGAAGCGGGGCCTTCGCGCCCAATTCCGAAGGTTCCTCGAGAGTCGCTCCCCGAGAAGGGTCAAACGCTCGAGGAACGGCTTCGATGGATCCTTACCCCGCCGGTTCACGAATTACTGTCTGATCCGAGCCTTGGGCTTCCGCATACCCCTTACGATTATCAAGTCCGAGGAATCGGTTGGCTTCGCGGGCGCGACAGCGCGCTCTTGGCCGACGAAATGGGCTTGGGAAAAACCATGCAGGCCATCATTGCCGCGCGATTACTTTGGCGGGAGCACGAAATTAAGTGGATTCTCATCGTGTGCCCTAAAACGCTCATCGGAACCTGGCGTAGGGAGATCAGGCAATGGTGGCCTAACGCGGGCGAGAATGTTTGTGAGCCTACGAGTGGCACGCGATGGTTCTTGAAACTAGCAACGCCAAACATCACTATAAAAATCATCAACTACGAAAAGCTTGCCCGTGAGTCCGATTGGTTGACAAAAGGGGAGCGATGCGGCTCGCATGACCTGATTATTATCGACGAGGCTCAGCGGATTAAGAACCCTGATTCCAAGTCGGCCAAGGCCGTCAAGGCTCTACGCGGTAAACGACGCTGGGCGCTCACAGGGACGCCGCTTGAAACGAAGACGGGCGACGTTCTGTCCATCTTCGACTTCGTGCATGCCGGTCTGCTCGAAGGTGACGAAGCTGACTATGTCCGCGACAAGATCAGGCCGTTTATGCTGCGACGGCGAGTCGAGGACGTGCTGCCGGACCTACCGGACAAGGATGACCAAGATGTCGAGGTTGGCCTAACGTCAAGGCAACGAGATGCATATGACCGCGCGGAGGCGGACGGTGTCGTCGCGCTCAACGAAAAAGGGGACACAATAACGGTTCAACACGTGTTCGCCCTGATTCAAAAGCTCATTCAACTCTGCAATTTTGACCCGCCAAGCGGCGAAAGCGCCAAGCTGGAGCGCCTTAACGAGGATATTGAGGAGATCATTGAGAGTGGGCGGAAGCTACTAGTGTTCTCCCAATTCGTTTCGGAACCCTTCGGCCTTAAACGTGTCAAACGCGAGCTCTCGCCGCTATGCAGGGTCGTGGAAATGCACGGTCAGGTTCCGCCACGCAGGCGGGAGGCAGCGATTGACGCGTTTACGAATGATCGGGACGTCAACACTATGCTCTTGCATTACCGGGTCGGCGGTCTCGGTCTAAACTTGCAGGCAGCGAATTACGTCTATCTTTTCGACCGATGGTGGAATCCCGCCGTCGAAGATCAGGCGGTGAAGCGAGCGCATCGCATCGGGCAGCAGAACAAAGTCATCGTCCGCCGATTGTTCTGTCAAGGCACGATCGAAGATCGAATCCTTCAGAAGCTGGCGGAACGGCGTCGCCTGTTTACCCATGTGATTGAGAGTGATGACAAGCCACCAGATAATGCAATGGGGCTGACGGAAGAGGAACTATTCTCGCTCTTCAAGAACCTCAAGGCCCGCCCCAAGCGAGCCCGCGCGCCCGGTTCTCCACTGCGGGTCGTGCTTAACAACATGAATGACAAAGAGTTTGAGGACCTTGTCGCTAAAATCTATGAGGCGCAGGGCTTTGAGGTGCAGGTTGTCGGCGGCAGTCACGACGGTGGAGTCGATATACGTGCGGTACGAAGCAACGCGCCCGGTCGTGACCGAATTGTCGTTCAATGCAAACACATCAAGGGAAACGTTGGACGCCCCGACGTGCAAAAACTCTGGGGGGTCGCAAACGACGACCACAAGATCACACGGGCGGATTTGGTTGCGAGTTCAGGGTTTACGTCCGAGGCCAGGCAGTTTGCGAGGGACAAGCGACTGGAACTCGTTGATCGGAGTCGCCTGGTCAAGCTAGCGATGACGCTCAAAGTCGCAGAAATCGAGTAAACGTACGTCATCGCGCCGGTCCTTCGCCGAGTACGGGTCGAAGTCGCTCGGCTTGAACGCCCTGGTCTTCTTCGGGTCGCGGTTCACGTTGGCGATCAGGGCCAGGATCGCCGACGTATGCGCCCATGACTGTCGCCCTCGCCCTTCGGCCCAGCTCCTGACCTATCTGAAGCTCAGCGGCAAGAAGGTCGGCTTGCTGATGAACTTCAACGTGCTGCGCCTGAAGGACGGCATCAAGCGCATGGTGAATCAACTGTAGGCCGGTCTCACCGCGAAGACCGTAGAGAGTCGCAGAAAAATGAATAAGCTAATACGAGGCAGAAAGTTGTGAATTCCAATTCCTTCCAAACTCCGCGTACCTCTGCGTCCTCTGCGGTGAGCTATCCTAAGCGACTAATCGAAGTGGACCTGCCGATCAAACGGATTTCCGCGCATGCGCTTGACAAGACGGTCGCAAGTAGGATATGCAACGGAAGATGATGGAAGAGGCTAGTAATCACGACATCTTACCGCATCCATATTCGGCGCTCGTGAAGGGCTGGATACGCTCCATCGCAGCCTCGTTTCCGGTCTTGGCGTCACTCGGTCAGGCCTGGAGTGAATATGAAACGCACCGCACGACCCGCCGTTTCCAGGAACTGTTCGACAATATGAGGATGAATCGCAGATGAGCAATCTGGTATGGAAACGCGCGCCGCACGCAGGGGACGAATACGCTTTGGTGGTCGTAAACCCAGACGCCATCGACATTGCGAACCTTAAAGACCTGTTGGCACGAGTCAAACGGGCTACGGGTGCCAGCGGCAAGCGGATGCTAAACAAACAGGCGAGCGCCGCGTTTGAATGCTGGCTGGCTGACGTGAGTAACCCGCTACCGTCTCACGCCTATGCCAGGCTGAGCAATTGGTTCCTGACTGAAAAAAGAAACGACTGCGGAAGCCCCTTGGCAGAGCACTGCGCGGTACTCTGGGACGCGCTGTTCCGGTGCCAACCCCACAAGCGCCTGACTCATGTGGACGACAATGCCCAAATCGTGGACATCACGTTCACAGTGTGGTGGAAATCGCAAGAGGATCGTCAGAGCCATCACTTATGCCGCAATACCCGAAGTGACTGATTGAAGTGGACCTGCCGATCAAGCGGATTTCCGCACATGCGCGGCGAGAGAAAAGTATCCGGCACGGACATATCTCGACGCTGCACATCTGGTGGGCGCGGCGGCCGCTGGCGGCGTGTCGCGCGGTCATCTGCGCGGCGCTCTGGCCGGACCCGGACATTACCGGCCAAGTGATCCCCACGGACGAATGCTGCGGATTCACGCTAAGCAGGTCGACGAGGAAACGCCGTGAGCCACCCACATGGTACTCAGCTACCCCATGCGAAATTCCCAACAGCTCGGAGGCATTGTGAGCATGATACGAAGTCCGCCAAAGGCTCTGGATCCTCTAAGCACTGTTGCCCTACTAATAAGCTCCAATCCTCTTTCGTTAGCCCAGAATCTCGCGCAAGAAGCGACAGTTCGACCGCGGTTGCAAAGTCAGACTCGTTTATATCTGTGCAGGCCGCCCGAGCCGCGTCGCGTGATGTCCCACCAATTGCTCCACAGCCAGAGATGAACAGAAAGCTAATGCACAGCAACTTTGATAGGTTGATCATATTCGTACCTCCAATTATTGGGGACTGGATCTTTGTAGCACCGGTCGATCAACTCGACCCCACGCTGCGGTAATAGTACCGGCGGACGGCGGGGGCTCAAGAAGCGTTCCATTCTCGGTGGCGAGCGGCACGCTTCCGCAGCCAGGCGCTGAAGCCAATGCCAGCGCGGAAACCAAGACCACCAGTGCCCAGCCATCGCATATCCACATTCTCATGATTCCGCCCTTCGACGAACCGCAACTTCGATACCTACACCCACGCCGGGCTGGAGTCGTGGGGTTCATCGGCCCCGCTGTTACTGTGCTTGATATATTGACCAAATTGTCGACGGTCCGGGAATCCAAGGGCTACGGCCCTCGCCCAAGCCGCCAAGGCCGGCATTGAGGTCAGCCCATGACCGTCGCGGCGGTTGATAGCCGGGCGGGGTAAATGATTGACAGCAGAGTCGAGTAACTGTCAAATATGAGCGGCGGTCTTGGCTGCGGCTGGGCCGGCCTTCGTGCCGAACCGGAACGAGGCGACCAGATGGCGAAGCGCAACGACAGCGTGATGACAATCGACGAGCTGTCGGCGTACCTGAAGATCGCCAAGTCCACGCTTTACAAGCTGGGCCAGGAGGGCAGGTTTCCTGGCCACAAGGTCGGCCGTCACTGGCGGTTTCACAAAGACGCCGTCGATTCCTGGCTGAAGCGCCGGATGCCAGGTATCCGAGCCATAGCCGCCGCGATCGTGGCGGTCAGCGTTTTCAGCCGCACTTCCCCTCTATTCGCTCACAGCCTCCGTATGGAGACAGCGCGCAAGTGTTTTGCCCGGCGACATCAGGCCGAGCGCGCGAGTACTCAGTCAGTATCAAACTTTGGTCGACCTCGTTGCGGGGTTTGGACACAGGAGTTGGAACCATGATGCGATTCATTTTTGGAGTTGCGGCGGTGCTGCTGCCCGCGGCGAGCGCGATGCGCGGGGCCACAGATAACACCGTGCCGCGGAAGACGGAAGTGACGGTCAACGACGATCAAGTCGTCGGAGGCTCACCGGCGATCGATCTGAGCGCCTTCGCTGCTGAGGTCGAGACAGTCGAGCGTGAGCTTGCCGCGGTGAGCGGATTCTCCCGCGAGGAGCTGTTGGTCATGTACGGCCGATCGGCGGCGGCTTCAGGACGGTTTGACGTGGCCGCCGCAGCCTACGCGATGTTCCTCCACGAGTTCGGAGCCGGGCATCCCGAGGCAGACAGGATCGCCATGCGCCTTGCGGATTGCCTCTTCCCGTTCAGGTACGATCAGGTCGATGTTATCCATTCGGTGTTGGGTCCGAGGCTCGAACCAGCGTGGCGGATGGGCTATTCGCCTCGACCGGAACATCTGCGGCTTGCCGTACCCGCTTTGGAATTGGCCGCGTCTCTTGCTCACGATCAGCACGCCAAGGGAGCGGCATTGCTCAAGCTGGGCTGGGTTCATCGCCTACTCGGTGAGTGGGATGCTTCAACCGCAGCTTGGGATCGGTGTGCCAGGGACTGCCCTACGACCAAGGCGGCCGCCGATGCCCTCTGGCTGGCTGCCGAGAACCTTGACTGGACGAATCGACCTGCCGAGGCGGCTGCCCGGTTGGATCAGTTTGCCCGCCAGTTTTCGAGCGATGCTCGAACACCGGCAGCGATGCAGCGCATGGAGCACCTTCGGGCTGAGTCGCATCGTGCTGCGGATGTGCTGACTGATCCAGTCATGGCGCTCCAAGCTGAGATCGAGGCTCGTTCCGATTCCCATTCGCCCTTTCGGGTATACCGTTCCTTCGTGCGGGGCCTTCAGCGCCGATCGCAGCGCGCAGCCCAGCTTACCGTGAGTCGTTGGGCCTGCGGGCAGACGAACTGGCCGGTGTCCGAACGTGTCATCGGCTGCTTCGATCTGGTGGATGCCCTGGTCGCGGGGGGCGAGCAGAACGCTCAGGAAGAAGCCGTTGAACGGTTGCGGGAGATTGTCCAGAGCGCGCCCGATATGAGCGCTGCCGTCCACGCCGCCATCCGGTGTTCTCGAATCCTGCGAGAGCGAGATCGGCATGACGAGGCTAACCAGGTGATGGAGGAGATTGCCGTCAAAGTCGAAGGCTCGAGGCAGTGGGAGCCGATCGTCCTGTCGGAATACGCGGATTCATTGCTCAAACGAGGCAACGGCAAGCAGGCGAT
>Ga0214472_10005841_pt1 | contig 12939 bp, 8 predicted proteins | sample RVTome_6_FD_207662 | JGI IMG/M metagenome (GOLD analysis project Ga0214472, IMG submission 207662) | Soil microbial communities from uranium-contaminated site in the Upper Colorado River Basin, Wyoming, United States - RVT140D175 | ecosystem: Environmental > Terrestrial > Soil > Contaminated >... | reverse complement strand
CGCGATCCGGGCCATGCGGGACAGGCGGAGGATCCCCCTGGCGAGAATGCTCGCGATCTCGCGGCGGCGCCGGTCGGGGGTGAGGCGGGAGTCGTCGGGCGATGGCAGCATCGTGGGCCTCCGGGTCGGATGCGCCCACAACGGCCTCCGCTCAGCGGCCGGCACGCTGTCTGGCGGGTGATCGCCCACGCCGGTCCTCCGGCCTTGGGCGGCGATTCTCTCTGCTGTTTACTTACCCGGCCGAAGTTCGAAGCGTCGGGGGGGTGCGGTGGGAAAGGGGTCGTTAACCCAGAGAGGGTCGTTGACCAGAGACTCTGAGAGTTTTCGGGCGGTTGTTCGGGCTGCGGTCGTAACCGTGGGGGTTCCGACCGGACCCCGGTCGCTCTCTCACGAAACAGAGAACGCGGCCGGCGGATCGGCGTCGCGCGAAACTCTTTGCGGGAGGCGGGTTACGGAGAGGCGCCGGGGCTCTCGCTCTCGGGGTTCTCCGTTAACCGGAATGCAGCGGGAAGTTCGCTGCGGAAGAGTGGCTCCCCAAACGTAACCCTCTTCGGAACCATCGCATGCACTTCGCTGACGTAACTGACATCAACCTCGCCTAATTCTCCAAACGGACATGAACAACGCAACCAACATCGGGACAGAGCATTGCCAGGACACCCTCACCTTGAACCTAGCGAACCTATCACAGCTTGTGCCCGGCCCTTAGTCCGCCGCTCCGTATCCAGCCACCAGCGCCTCGTGAAGCTCGCTCGCCTGCTCCACAGGCACTGCGTCGCCAAGTCTCGACAAGTCGAAGCCTAGGCAGATGTCGACATCCTTCTGCGATAGGTAGTGCCCGTGGATGAGGACCTCCCGGATCTGATCGGCCGGGCCCGGATACTCGCGTTCCTCAGGGTCATAGTTGTGCAGCAGGAACTCGCGGTAGCAGTGCTCGATGATGGGCTTCGAGTGGGTCTGGATCTCGTCCACCACGCGCAGGATCTCGACTATCTTCGTGTCGAGTGCCGTCTGTGTACTGACGAAGATGTTGCCGTTGGAGTGGGCAGAGCTGTTGCGTTCATCAACGAGCCTGGTGTAAGTGCCGATCTTGCCGTTATCGCAGGCGATGAGCTTGAGGAAGCGCAGGATCGTACGTTCATTGACCGCGCTGAACACAAAGGGCGATGTGGCTGCAAGCAACGCCTTCTCGTCTCGCGGGAAACCGATGAGCCCCTTCTCGAAGTCACCGGGCCGCGTCTGCTTGATCTGCCAGATGTTGAAGTAGACGAAGCTCATGGTAAGCATGTGGTAGGCGAGGAAAGCAAACTGGTACTTTCCATGGGTGTAGTTGGTCTCGAACGCGTCCCACAGGAAGGCAATGTACTCCTGCTCCTTCGGGCTCTTGAAGGAGAGCGGCAGGTAGTTTCCCAGCTCGGCGGCTTCCTCCATGGCTCACGTCTCCGTCTGGGCAGGCTCGTCCTCACCCCACACGCGGGCAAGCGTGGCCTGGATCTTCTTCTCAAAGCGAGCGATCAGCTCGCGGTTTGCGACTACCAGATCCTGCTCGGCTTCGATCTCGGCGACGATTGCTTGCTGGGTGGCGAGCGGCGGGAGGGGGATCTTGACTCCGCGCACGATCTCGCTATTGAGGTTGTTGACCACACCACCCGTTGCAGCCCGGACAAACTGCGCGAACACGATCGCAGAACCGAGAACGTGGTAAAGGAAGTCCTTGTCCACGCGGTCCGAATGGTCGCGCAGTAGGAGCCAGCCGTCGTGAATACATCCGTCCGTGGCCATGATGTACGGGCGGCCAAAACTCATGGAATTGGATAGGACGAAGTCACCCGGTTTCACGCAGCGCGACTTGGCTGCACCCGCTGGCGTTATGCGCTGTTTGGTCTTGGTGATGTACTTCCCGCCGACTTCCGCGTCCCCGATCTTGATCCAATTCACGCCGTCGGGGGAGTCGGTGATGAACTTATGGATCGGTCTTGGCGACGCACCTCGCTCGATAGTACAAAGGTCGCCAATTGCCACCATCGGCCAGTCGGGGTGGACCGGAATGTGGGGGCGGTAGTTTTCGAGGACGGCCCGGGCGCCGTCGATGACCTTCTGGTAGCCCTCGATCTCCGTCGCGATCTCCCTCTGCACCTCCAGCGGCGGCAGGGGGATCTGGAAGTCTTCCACATAGTCTCGTGGCACGCGCTGAAGCCCGCCGGTGCCGGTCATTTGTGCGATAGCGGCATCCCGAAACAGCGGGTGCATGACGCAGAAGTAAAGCCACTCCGGCAACACCTGTCCGTTGCTCCGCAGAACATAGAATTCGCTTGAGCCAAACCCGATGCCATTGAGGAGATCGCGAGCGATGCCCGCCTTGCCGTTCTCGAAGCATGGGGTCACCTTTGCAAGGAGAACATCGTTGTCCTCGAAGTAGGTGTAGCTCGCCGAGACTTCGGACAACTGCTTTTCGTCGCTAGGCCGAAACGACATGCGGTGCTCATTGATGTCGGCCATCGGAACGAACGAGACGCGTATGTCGGGATTCTGACCCGCCAGCTGGCTCTTGCGCGGATTCACTGTGCACACATCACCGATTCGTACCAGCGGAAACGTGTGACTACTGGCCGTCGTCTCCCGATATCGTTCCCCGCTCAGGCTGAAGTCACCGTTCCCGGCAATCTTGTCCTTAGGCACCACCAGTCCGAGCGTCGGTGTGAACTTCTCAACCGACTCCCTTGTCCGCAGTCGGCGCAGGTACTCGGCGATCTCGGCGCGGGCTTGCGGCAGGTCATTCCTCTCGATCTCCCGGCGCTGGGCACCGAGGCCGAAGCCGTCGTTGTCGATTTTGAAGAAGCCGATCGTCGTGCTCTGCTTCGCTAGGGCTGTGTCGAGGAGCAAGATAGAGGTCTTCACGCCGGAGTACGGGTTGAACACGCCCGCTGGCAGCGAGACCACGGCAACGAGCGACTCCTCCACCAGCAGCTTGCGCAGTTGCTTGTAGGCGGTCTGGTTCTGGAAGATGATGCCTTCGGGCACAATGATGCCGGCACGTCCGCCTGGAGTCAGATGCTCGGCCATATAGTCTACGAAGAGTACCTCGCTGCGCTTGCTCTGCACCGAGAAGCGGTTGTGCGGCTTGATGCCGCCCTTCGGCGACATGAAGGGTGGGTTGGCGAGGATGACGTCGGCGTACTCGTTCCAGCGCTCCTGGCTGGTGAGGGTGTCGTACTCGAAGATGTGCGGGTCGGTGAAGCCGTGCAGGTAGAGGTTCACCAGCGACAGGCGTACCATGTCGGGAGAGATGTCATAGCCCTTGAAGTTCTGCGCCAGGCGCCCGCGCTCGTCGGGCGTGAGGGTGCTGTGGCCGTCCTTACCGATATTGGCCTTCAGGATGTGCTTGTACGAGGAGATCAGAAACCCGGCGGTGCCGCAGGCCGGGTCAAGCACGGTCTCGGTCTTCTTGGGGTCCACCACCTCGACTATGAAGTCGATGATGTGGCGCGGGGTGCGGAACTGTCCGGCGTCGCCCTGCGAGCCGAGGACAGAGAGCAGGTACTCGAAGGCGTCGCCCAGTCGCTCGGAGTGGTCGTACTCGAACTCGTCGATGATCTTGAGGAAGGCGCGCAGGGTCTCCGGGTCTCGGTACGGCAGATAGGCGTTCTTGAAGATGTCACGGAAGAGCGGCGGGATGCCGGGGTTCTCCGGCATCTTGGCAATGGCCTCGGCATAGAGGTTCAGGGCCTCGTGGCCGCCCAGCCCCGAGCGCATCAGTTTGGCCCAGCCGTAACGGGCGTAGCCGTTCGCGAAAAATTTGCGGTGGCCGCCCAGCTCCTCGGCCTCGGCGTCCATGTCGTCCATGAACTTGTAGATCAGCGCGATTGTGATCTGCTCGACCTGGCTCTTGGGGTCGGGCACCTTGCCCACGAGGATGTCGCGGGCGGTGTCGATGCGGCGTTTGGTGTCGGTATCTAGCATGGATGTCCCTTACGCGGCGAACTGGTTGAGGGACACGTAGTCCTTGACGTACTCAGGCACGAGCGTACGGTATTTCGTCGGCACCGCCTTGAAGTCACGCGTCGAGAACACGGGGTTGGTCGCCAGATCGGTGAACTGTCGTCGATCGATGATGTCGCGGATCTGGCTGCTGGTGACGTAAGCCTTGAAGTAAGTCTTGATGGCCGGAATGGCCGTGGCTTCCTCGGGCTTGGCGTCCGCGACGAACTTCGCGAACTCCTCCTCCAGTAGCTCGTCCTTCGACTTGAAGCGCGGGATCAGGCCGAACACCTTCTCCAGGATCTCACGCAGCGTGAGTCGGCGATCAACCGCCGCGGCTCTGCGCAGCTTGTCGAGGGTGTAGTACTCCTCGGGCTTGTCAAAGACCTCCCGGTTCACGTAGTCGATCACCCGATCCCATTGTCCGGCCTCGACGGCCCGGGCGACGAAATCGTTCTCGCGCACACGTTCCTTGAATTTCTCGAAGAACATCCGGTCGATCTTCATCCCCTCGTAGCCAATTGTCTCTTCCTTGACTGAGGCGATGATGTCCGCGCCAAGGTGCTCGTACGTGCCACCAACGACCACCGGACCGTCCCCACCCTCACCACCACCCGTCGCGATTCCAGGGCGCGGGAGCTTCAGGACCTCGTCGTAGTCGTACTCCTCCTCGAAGTACTCGCAATTCGCGAAGAAGTCAAACAGCTTGAACGTTGCCTTCTCTGGATGCTGGACACCGTCACGGACGCTATCGTCGAAGAGTTGATCGAGGAAGTTGTGCCGGCGCGTGCCGCGCCCTTTGATCTGAATGAAGTCCGTCGGAGAAAAGATCGGGCGGAGCAGCCCGAGGTTGAGTATGTCAGTGCAGTCGTAGCCGGTGGTCATCATACCTACGGTCACGCACACCCTCGCCTTACTGGTCTTGTAGGCGGAAATGAAGTTGCCCGCGCCGAGCAGGTTGTTGTTGCTGAAGTTTATGGTGAACTGCTGGGCGTCCGCAATCGATGACGTGACCTGGACCGCGAAGTCGGACTGGTACTTATCCGGGAACATCCGATCGGCCATCTGGTTCAAAATCTGCGCCAGCTTGGCAGCGTGGTTCTGGCTGACGGCGAAAATGATCGACTTCCCAATCTCACCACTGACGGGATCTCGCAGCGCGTGTTCCAGAAAGGTCTTGCAAAACACCTGGTTGGTGGCATCGGAGAAAAACCTTTTCTCGAACTCCCGCTGCTTGAAGACAACCTGCTGGTCCTCGCCTTCGTCGTCGGCAAAATCGACGACGAAGCCTTCGTCGGAGAGCAGTTGGGTGGTGATCTCGGTACGGGCGTCCACCACCGTGGGATTGACGAGGTAGCCGTCCTTGACGCCGTCAAGCGAGGAATAGCGGAAGGTTGGTTGGCTGTTCTCGCAGCCGAAGGTCCGGTAGGTGTCAAGGAGCAGGCGGCGCTCGAACTCCCGCGGATCGCGCGTCGCGCGCGTGGTCTGGTCGAAACGCTTGAGATAATCCCGTGGCGTCGCGGTCAGGCCGAGCTTGTAGCCGATGAAGTAGTCGAATACAGCTCGGGCATTGCCCCCGATCGAGCGGTGCGCTTCGTCGGAGATGACAAGGTCGAAGTCGGTGGGGGAAAAGAGTCCCTGGTACTTGTTGTTGAATAGGAGCGACTGAACCGTGCTGACGACGACCTCCGCCCTGCGCCAGTCGTCGCGGTTCTCCTTGTAAATGACTGTCTGGAAGTCCGCGGAGAGCAGCGAAGCAAAAGCCTTCTTGGCCTGGTCTTCGAGCTCAAGCCGGTCCACCAAGAACAGCACACGACGTGCATTGCCGGTGCGCAGGAATAGCTTGACGACCGCGGCAGCCGTCAGGGTCTTACCGGTGCCGGTGGCCATTTCGAATAGGAAGCGGTCCTTCCCTTCGTTGACAGCAGCCTGGAGCCGGTGGATTGCCTTGAGCTGGTAGGGGCGGAGGAAGCGGAGTTTGTTTACCCGGACGTATCCCGCCCGCTCCGTTTCGTTCTTCCATCCGGCTTCGGACTGGTAAGTCGGTCGTTGGGTCAGGACTATGTACTCGTCCTCGACTACCTCGGAGATCAGGCGCTGCGGGTCCGGGGTAACCTTCTGATAACCTACGACGGAGTCAGGCGTCGGAAACGACGTGATGATATACGGATTGCCGCGCTCCAAATCCCAGAAGAAGTGCAGATTGCCGTTGGAGAGAATGACGAAGCGGCAGTTCTGAGAGCGGGCATACTTGCGCGCCTGTTCCTTGCCGACTAGCGGGTTCTTTTCCTCTGCCTTGGCTTCCAAGACGATAAGAGGGAAGCCTCTAGCATCGAGAAGTAGAAAGTCGATGAAGCCTTTCTTGGTCTTCTCGAAGTCGTCCCCCAGGGCGTCAAGATCGGCCGGTTTGATCGCTACGCTGGGCTCGAGCTGGATGTTCGCCGGCTGGTCGTCGTTCGGGAAGAAGCGCCAGCCAGCCGCTTCGAGCAGCTTGTTGATCTTAATGCGGGCGGTGGCCTCTTTCATTGGACTCTCACCGGTGCAGAGTTGGCATAGCCGGCAGCCGACGGGCTGCGTGCCGTAGAGCCAGCGCACGTCGTATACTCCGCGTCATCGATCTGGCCGGGTAACGCAGCACCTGGATTCAGAAGAAACTCAACCTGTGCCAAGTCGGTTGTTGGATGTTGCCGTATCGGCCATGCTGTTTTCATTTTCCTCTAGTCTGCGTCTTCGTGCAGGACTGTTGCTTGAGCCATGCATCGATCGCGTCCTTGTGGAAGCGCCAGTGCTTTCCGAGTTTCTGGCAAGGCACAGCACCCTCCCGGACGAGCTTATAGAGCGTCGACTTCGGGATCTTCAGGTAGACCGCGAGATCATCGATCGTGAGAATCTCGCTGGCTGGTTCGGCCATGGTTGCGAGCTCCGATTGCGGACGGGCGCCTCTGATCGTGGATGCAGCGTTATTATCGTTCGCTACCAGTTTCTGTCAAGAGAGCATCGCGTGCGAAAGAACGGCCTCTGGCTGTTGCTGTGTACCGAGAAGGGGAAGGGGGTCTGGAGGCGCCCAAGGCCAGCTCAGAGCGAGGGGGGAATTCGGTGGAGTCGGGTCGAGCCAGTGCCGACCAAGTCAACCCGGGCCCCGACGCCCTTTTGCACCGGAGCCCGGCTAATAGGCTAGGACGGGAATCAGGCGATCGCGGCCCGCAGCCGATTCGACAGGCTCCCCCCCTTGTTCCCGATCTCCTCCCGCGGACCGAGGTGCTTGTCGGTGTAGGCGTAGGCGGCCTGCCAAAGGAATCACGTCCCCTCATCAGCCTTCTCGTCTGCGCTTGGATCCAAAGGACGAAGGATCTTGACGCAACATGTTGCGATATATGACGTTATTGCCTGCTCGCCAGCTATAGACTATGATGCAAGCGGAGCCCGAGCTACGCACGATGCTGCACGGGACGCTGAGGGGGTTCGGCCTGGCCTGGCCTTCGGAAAAGGCCGTCGGGCGCAGGAGAGAAGGCCGTTCTGAAGTAATGGACCTCGAGTAACTCCAACAACGAAGGGCAGGACCATAGTGATTCGGGGAGACACCGGTTCATTGGAGCTTGCCGCTACTGATCTCGGCAAGCACTTGGCCTGTCAGCACCTTATCGAATTGGAGCGCAGGGTGGCCGAGGGTCGTGCGGAACGCCCTCACCGGCACGACCCGGCTCTGGAGCTCTTGATTCGACGTGGCATCGAGCACGAGGAGACCTATGTCGCCCACCTCCGCCAGCGGGGGCAAGATGTCGTGAATCTCAGGGAGATCGAGGGCAACGACGCGTTTGCACGAACAACTGCGGCCATGCAGGAGGGGGCTGGGGTGATCGTTCAGGCGACCCTCGCCGATGGACGGTGGAGCGGTCGTGCGGACCTCCTTCAGAGGGTCGACGGGTCTCCCAGCGACCTCGGTACTTGGTCCTATGAGGTCGTCGACGCGAAGCTAGCCCGCGAAACCCGTGGTGATGCCATTCTCCAGCTTGCGCTCTACTCGGATCTTGTCGGACGCATCCAAGCCACATCCCCAAGTCGATTCCATGTCGTAAAGCCGTCTCGGGAACCCGAGCAACCGTTCGAGATCGAGACCTTCCGGTTCGCCGATTACCAGGCATACTACCGACTTGTGCGCCGACGCTTAGAAGCACGCATGGACGCCCCCCCAGACGAGACCACATATCCCGATCCGGTTCAGCATTGTGACATCTGTCCCTGGTGGTCCGACTGTGACCGTCGGCGACGGGACGACGACCACTTGTCGCTTGTCGCAGGGATGCGGAAGCTCCATACGGAGGAACTTACCCGGCAGGGGATCATCACCCTAACGGGTTTCGCGGAAAGGGAGACCGCCCTCGGGCAACGTCCTGATCGCGGAAGCCGAGACACCTATGATCGGCTCCATCATCAGGCACGAATCCAGCTTGAAGGCCGCCGGGCGGGAGAGCCCAGGCATGAGCTATGGCCACCGGAACCGGAGCGTGGTCTGACTCGCCTACCCGAGCCATCCCCCGGCGATATCTTCTTTGACATCGAGGCCGACCCATTTGTGGGCTCTGACGGCCTGGAATACCTCTTCGGATACGTCTTCCTCAACGAGGGGAGACAACCTCAGTATCGAGCTCTTTGGGCACACAATGCGGCTGAGGAGCGACGAGCGTTCAGACACTTCATGGACTTTCTAATGGAACGCTGGGAGCAGTTCCCAGGAATGCACGTGTACCACTTTTCCGCTTACGAATCCGGAGCGCTCAAACGGCTCATGGGGCGTCACGCGACTCATGAAGATGAAGTCGATCGCCTACTGCGTGGAAGGCGCCTTGTTGACCTCCACGCCATCACTCGCCAGGGGCTTCGGGCCAGCGTTGAAAGCTATTCCCTCAAGCAGTTGGAGCAGTTCTTTGGCTTTGAGCGAAACGTTTCCCTACCAGATGCACGATTGGCCCTCCAAAGAATGAACAGTGCCCTAGAACTAGATACGGAGGAAGCGATCAGCGCTGACGACCGGGCAATCGTCGAAGGTTACAACCGTGAGGACTGCCTCGCAACCCTCGGCCTCCGCAACTGGCTGGAAGACCGGAGGATTGAGCTGATCGGTACTGGCGTTGCGATCGCCCGCCCCGATCTCCTCGACGGGAGTGCCGGGGAACACATCGTGGAGAGACGGGCTGAGGTCCAAGTCGTCTATGACCAGCTTGTGGCTGGTCTGTCCGAAGATCCCGAGAAGTGGAATGATGCGGAGCGTGCGAAGTTTCTCCTCGCCAATCTGCTGGACTATTTCCGTCGAGAGAGCAAGTGCGTCTTTTGGGAACGTTTCAGGCTGAATGATCTCGACCCGGAGGATCTGCTACATGAGAGGAAGGCTATAGCCTCTCTGGAGTTCGTTTCAGAGCAACCTGGGGGTACAGCACGTTGCCCCGTTCACCGGTACCGATTCCCGGATCAGGAGGTTGCGGTGGATCCTGGAGATAGCCTTCTTGAAGTCCGTACACTGAACCCCACTGGTAGCGTTCACGGCATTGACCCGACGGTCGGGACGGTCGACATCAAGAAACGTCAGGATAGTCGTGATCATCATCCCGCGTCGATCATGGCCGACGATTTCGTCTCGACGGACGTACTTGAGCATTCGGTTCTGGAGTTCGCTAGATCAGTAACCGAGCATAGTCTTAACGGAGACGGCCCGTTCCGTGCTGCCCGTGACTTGCTGCTTCGCCATCCCCCTCGCTTCAAGTTTTCGGTCACTAGTGGTGCGGCCCTTCGACACGCTGATGAGACGGCCGTAGAGGCTGCGTCTCGGCTTGCCCCAGAGATGGACAGTGGGTACTTGCCGATTCAGGGGCCACCCGGAGCTGGAAAGACTTTTACAGGCGCCAGAATGATTGCCCAGTTACTCCAGATGGGAAAGAGGATCGGCGTGACCGCCGTGAGCCACAAAGTGATCCGAAATCTTCTTCAGGAGGCTATCGCCGCTGGCCAAGAGCTGAGGATCGACGTTCAGGCCGTGCACAAGCCAGGGGGTCGTACTCAGGAGATAGAATCAGATCACCTTCGACATGCTCCAGACAACTCGGCTGCACTAGCTGCTTTGAGTCAAGGGAAGGTTGTTGGTGGGACATGCTGGCTATGGGCACACGACGACGCGGTCGAGCAACTTGACTATCTATTTGTGGATGAGGCAGGTCAACTTTCTCTTGCAATGATGCTATCCGCAGCGCGGTCAGCTCGAAATCTTGTTCTCCTTGGCGATCCTCAACAACTCGAGCAGCCTCAGCAGGGATCCCACCCAGACGGAGCAGAGGTCTCTGCCCTTGAGCACATCTTGGACGGGCGGCAGACCATTCCTGACGACCGAGGGCTATTCCTCAATGTGACCTGGAGACTACACCCTGCGATCTGCGCCTTCACTTCGGAACTCTACTACGAGGGGCGCCTCCGATCCCGCGACGGCCTCGAGCGGCAGGCGGTGACGGGGGGCACCCGCTTTCGCGGAAGCGGGTTGTTCTTTGAATCTGTAGTGCACGTTGGGAATCAGAATCGCAGCCTCGAGGAAGTGAATGCCGTCCAGGATGTCGTTAGCGACCTACTAAGCCCCGGTACGGGCTGGATCGATTGCGATGGTGGAGCGAATTCAATGACAGAGCAGGACATAATGGTAATTGCTCCCTACAACGCGCAAGTGACTGCCTTGACCAATGCACTGCCCAGGGGGATCCGAGTGGGTACCGTGGACAAGTTCCAGGGTCAACAGGCATCTGTCGTCGTCTATTCTTTGACCAGCTCCTCGGCCCAGGACGCCCCTCGAGGAATGAGCTTTCTCTACAACCCCAACCGCTTCAACGTCGCCACAAGCAGGGCTCGATGTGTTTGCATCGTGGTTGGCTCCCCGACGCTACTTGAGCCTGATTGCCGTTCACCAAGGCAAATGAGTTGGGCAAATGCCTTCTGCAGGCTTGCCGAGCTCGCAGGGCTGGCCACCTAGTTCGAACTGAAGCCACGGGACCATGATGAGCGGGGAACATGATTCAACCGCAGGGGACAGACCTATACCGCCCCATCCGGAGGCATGGGGACGCAGCTTCCGCGCTTCCGCTCAAAGTCAGGCTATTCAAGCGCATTCTCCGCCTAGCCCCTCTTCATGGTCTCAACGATCCCCGGCAGCACCTTCTCCGCCGACCGCCCGATCACGTACCCTCCGAGACCGATCTCGACGATGTCCCAGAGCTTCAGGGCCTCGGCCTCGGCGAGGTTCGGGGCAGACCAGCCGAGCCAGCGGGCGACGATGAGGGCGACAAAGACGAGCATCGTGATGGGGCGCCAGGTGCGCTGAAGCCAGCTCTGGCCTTGCGCTTCGGCCTTCACGACTTCGGCGGCGGCCCGCTCGATCTCCGACGTCCGCTCCAGGACGGCCGCCTGAAGGGCCTGCTGAAGCTCCAACCGCTTCAACTCATGTTCCGGGTCCGGGAAGATCCGCTCGGCCACGGTGCCCGCGATCTTCCCGAGGATTCCGAGGATCGTTCCGACCATCGGGTTTCTCCTTCCTCAGGCGTAGGCCCGGTTGAGCCAGCCGTCACGGAAAACGCCCTGGCCGGCGTCGCGCGCGACCCGAACGCGATACTCGCCGGCAGCCTCCGATCGGAGCGCGGCCGTGAGCGCTGCTCCATCGGCCCGGTCGGCGGCGCCGCACGTCTCAGGGCCGAGGCGACCATCGATCTTCACCGGGATCCCGCAGGCCCGGAGCGCGCGCTGGAGACAGCGAATCGCGGTCTGCTCCCCGAGGTTCACGGTGAGGTCGTAGACCTTGATGGCCACCGCCTCGGGTAGTGAGCCTGATCATGGATTCTGATGGATTGGTCCCGATCTATGATCAGGATAGGTGATGGGAATAAGAGAACCCCCTCAATCAGCTTGAATAAAGCGTCCTGAAGGGGTTTCCTCCTGACTTGTCTAAGGAAAGGAGGACCCCGAGTGTACATCCGGTTGCTTCAGGACGCCAAGTTTTTTGAGTTCCTGTTTCGGTGTGATCGAGACCTGGCGGAGACGGCCCGGGGGGAGGGGTGCGGTCGTTGCCCGGGTCGGCTGCACGCGGCGAACTATTCACGCAAGCCTCGGGGGTGTCCCCCGGGCGTTGACTCCAACTTTAGCAAGCGTTTCAGTTTCTGCTGCGACACCGAGGGATGCCGCAGCCGGAACACGCCGCCGTCGATGCGTTTTCTCGACCGGCGGGTCTATTTGGCCGCCATCGTCATCCTGGCTTCGGCGATGGAGCAGGGGTCAACCCCGGCGCGGAAGCGGCAGCTCCGGGAGCTTCTCGGCGTCAGCCCGAGGACCCTGGCACGGTGGCGGACCTGGTGGCGGATTGTGTTTTCGAAGAGTCGGTTCTGGAAGGGAAAGCGGGGGATGTTCCGCGAGTCCCTCCGGGTCGCCGATCTTCCTCGTGCTCTCCTCGATCAGTTCCACGGTGATCCCCGCGATCGACTTCTATCCCTGCTCCTGTTTCTCGCCCGATCCCGACCCCATTCTGCAACCGGTTGTTTGATGGCCGCGCCCGATCCGCAGAAGATGCGGGCTGTACCTGATCCTCGTTCCGAGTAGCGTTCGCTTTTTCACGCCGCGGTGCCGGTGGGCCGCGCAAGAGGAGGCGAAGACATGGCTGACGATCGCACCGTCCGCATTCACGAACGCTGGGCGCACTTCCGCTTTTCGGTGGTGGGGCCGCTGTTGGCTGCGCCGCCGGGGTCGGGGGAGCTCCGGGGGGAACTGAAGCAGCTGAGTGAGAAGACCTGGACCCATCCGGTGAGCGGAAAGCAGGTGACGTTCAGCGTGTCCACGATTGAGAGGTGGTTCTATCTGGCGAAACGAGCCCGGACCGATCCGGTCGGTGCCCTGAAGAAGAAGATCCGGGCCGACAAGGGCAAGAGCGGCGCCATGGGCGAG
>Ga0214472_10005840_pt1 | contig 12940 bp, 10 predicted proteins | sample RVTome_6_FD_207662 | JGI IMG/M metagenome (GOLD analysis project Ga0214472, IMG submission 207662) | Soil microbial communities from uranium-contaminated site in the Upper Colorado River Basin, Wyoming, United States - RVT140D175 | ecosystem: Environmental > Terrestrial > Soil > Contaminated >... | reverse complement strand
CGCCCGGTCGGCAATCTCGTCGATCGCCACCAGCGATCTCTCGCCTGCGGGAATCGGCCGGCGATGGCTGAGAGGCGTTGAGGCCGGCCGGTCAGCCATTCAGCCGCACCCGCTCCCGATCGTAGAACACCGGCTCCACGATCTGCGCCGCGACGACATCGCGTCCTGCCGGACAGCACACCGTCTCGCCGTGTCGCTCACGCCCGCGCTCGACAAGCGCCAGCGCGATCGGCCGTCCGAGCGTCGGGCTCATGTATGACGACGTCACGTGTCCGATCATGCGATGCGGCGGCGTGGAGTCGCGCGCTGCCGCGTCGATCAGATAGGCACCGCCCGGGAGCATCCGCGCACCGTCCTCGGTAAGCAGACCGACCAGCTGACGCCGGTCGCCCCGCGACAGCGCGGGACGCGCCAGACCCAGCTTGCCGACGAAATCCTCCTTGTCCCCCGCCACCAGCCTGCCAAGGCCGAGATCGAATGGCGTTACCGTGCCGTCGGCCTCCTCGCCGATCGCTATCAGACCTTTTTCCGCGCGCAGCACGTGCAGCGCCTCGCTCCCGAACGGTGTTATGCCATGCTCGGCCCCGGCCTCGAGCAGAGCGTGCCACAGCCCGATGGCCCGATTGGCTGGCACGGCGATCTCGTAGGACAGTTCGCCCGTGTAGCTGACGCGGAAGATGCGCACGCCGACGCCGGCCAGCGTGCCGCCACGCCAGGCCAGGAACGGAAAGGCGGCGCGCGAAAAGCTGATGTTGCTTTGCAGCGTCTGGAGCACGTCGCGCGCCTGCGGCCCGGCCAGCACGAACTGCGCCCATTGCTCGGTGACCGGCGTGATGAAGAGCCGCAGATCGGGCCACTCGACCTGATGCCAGCGCTCGAGCCACCCGGCGATGCGCCTGGCGCCGGCCGAGGATGTGTGAAGCAGGAACTGGTCCTCGGCAAGCCGCGCTGTGACGCCGTCATCCATGACGAAACCCTGCTCATCCAGCATCAGCCCGTAGCGGCAGCGCCCCGTTTCGAGTGACGCCATGGCACCACAATAGATGCGGTCGACGAAGCGGGCCGCGTCCAGCCCGCGCACCTCGATCCTGCCGAGCGTGGAGGCATCCGTGATGCCGACACCCGTGCGCACCGCGCGGACTTCCCTGTGCGTTGCCGCATCCCGGGAAACATCGCCGAGGCCATAGCAAAACGGTCGCTGCCACAGCTCGACGGGCTCGAAGTTGGCGCCGTTGTTGCGGTGCCAGTGCCATGCCGGCATCCGCCTGACGGGCTGGAAAAGCTCCTTGGCAGCCATTCCGGCAACCGCGCCAAAGCTGATCGGCAGATAGGGCGGGCGAAACGTCGTGGTGCCGAGATCCGCTGCCGTCATGCCCGTCGCCCTGGCCAGAAGCTCGAGCGCGACGACATTGCTGGTCTTGCCCTGGTCCCACGCCATGCCGAGCGCGGTATAGCGCTTCACAAGCTCAACCCCGTCATAGCCCTCGCGCACCGCAAGCTCGAGATCGGCGGCAGTCACATCGGCCGCGAGGTCGACGAACTGCCGGGCGGCGGCGTGCCGCCCGCCAACCGGCGGTGCGGGATTGAAGGCGTCGCCGCTCCCCTCCCGGCGCTCGCTGATCTGAGCGGGCCGGCGCGTCGCGCGCGGCGCTTCCCGGCCAAGCGCCGCCCGCGCGGCCCGTTCGCCAGCCGCGTATCCCTCGTTCAGACATCCCTCGAAGCTGAACGCGCCGTTGGCGGCGCCCGCGGGATGGACATGCTCGTCCATGCCGCCCGGCTTCATCGATCTGATCGCGTCGTCCCAGACGAGCCGCCCGCCCGCCTGCGCGGTCAGGTGCGCCTGTGGATCCCACCCCCCCGACACGGCGATGAAATCGCACGGAACACGCCGGCCCTCGCCCGACCCGTCGGCGCCGGCCACGACATGCGCGGCGCGGATCTCGTTTCCCGCAAATCCGGTTTCGACTTTCGACACGCAATGGCCGGGAACGATTTCAATTCCGCGCGTGCGGGCAGCCTCGACGAGCTCGCCCTGCGGTGCGCGACGGATATCGGCGATGCATGTGACCTTCAGTCCGAGCCCGTCGAGCGCGAGCGCCGTGCGGTAGCCGTCGTCATTATTGGCGAGCACGACCGCCGTATCGCCGGGCACGACGCCATAGCGCCAGGCATAGGCGCGGATCGCTGAACCCAGCATCACACCCGGGCGGTCGTTGTCGGCAAAGCATTGCGAGCGCTCCACCGCGCCGGTCGCAACCACGAGTTCCCGGCAGCGCACCTTCCACAGCCGTTCGCGCGGAGCGTCCTGGCGCCCAGGTCGCTCGTTCATGACGATGAAATTGTGATCGTAGCGGCCTGCAACCGTGGTTCGAGTAAGCAGGTGCGCCCGATCCCCGGCGGCAAGCTCGCCGACACGCGCACCGATCCAGTCGAGCGCCGTCCCGCCGTCGATCGCCGCATCAAAAAGGTCGGACATGCCGCCAAAGCGGGGCGCATGGTCCGCAACGATGACGCGCGCTCCCGATTGTACGGCAGCCAGCGCGGCGGCAATCCCGGCAACACCGCCGCCGGCGACAAGGACATCGCAGGCGACGTTGACGTGCTCATAGCGGTCGGGGTCGGCGCCGCGGGGCGCCGGCCCGTTTCCCGCCGCGCGCCGGATCAGCCACTCGTAGAGCGGCCACGCGGAGGCCGGCCACATCAAGGTCTTGTGCTGGAAGCCAGCCGGAATGAGCCGCGCCAGGCCGTCGTTGAGCTGACCGACATCAAAGCGGAGGGAGGGCCAGCGGTTCTGGCTGCGCGCGACCAGCCCGTCATGGATCTCGAGCGTCGTGGCCCGCTCGTTCGGCGTCATGCGCGCGCCGCGTCCTACGGTCACGATCGCGTTCGGCTCCTCCGCGCCGGCCGTGAAGCAGGAGCGCGGACGGTGGTACTTGAAGCTGCGCCCCATCAGCCTCACCCCGTTGGCCAGGAGAGCCGAGGACAGCGTGTCGCCGGCGAATCCCGAATAGGCGATGCCGTCAAAGGTGAAGCCTGCCGGGCGGGTACGATCGACAAGCCGGCCGAGCCTGCCGTGCGTATGGTCGAGCGGAAGGCGGTGGGGCCGAACCGTCATTGCCGCTTGTCCGGCGGAAGGGTGTGCCGCGGCCCGGCCTCACCGATGCGGTAGGTGGCCTGGACCCGCTGGCTTACAGTGTCGCGGGCGACGCAGAACCACTTGCCGCAGCCATGCCGGCAGAGCCACAGCTCGAACGAGAGCCCGCGCGGATTTTCCCGCATGTAGAGGTAGTCGCGCAGAAGGCTTGCGTCCGTTTCCCGGGCCTGCGCGGCGGAAGGACGCACGAGATGCGCCTGGCCACCCGGCTCAAACGACGATTCGTCCGCCTCGAGCCCGCATATCGGGCAGGTCAGAAGCAGCATGGCCTTGCGGCTCCCCCGGAAATCGTCAATGCGCGACCGCCGCCGCAGCGTGCTCGTCGATCACCGCGCCGGACAGGAAACGATCGAGCCCGAATGGCGCGGCCAGCGGATGCGGGCGGCCTTCGACGATGGTGTCGGCGAACACCAAACCCGAACCCGGTATCGCCTTGAAGCCGCCGGTCCCCCAGCCACAGTTGACGTAGAGTCCCTCCACCGGCGTCGGCCCGATGATCGGGCTGCGGTCCGCGGTCATGTCGACCACACCGCCCCAATGGCGCATCATCCTGATCCGGCTGATCGCCGGAATGAGCTCAACCAGCGCTGCCACGGTGCGTTCGATCGCCGCGAAGCTGCCGCGCTGGGAATAGTTGACGTATCCGTCTGCTCCCCCGCCGATCACCAGCTCGCCCCGGTCCGACTGGCTGATATAGCCATGCACGGCGCCGGCCATGATCACGTGATCGAGCATGGGCTTCAGCGGCTCGGACACCAGCGCCTGCAGGGATACGCTCTGGAGCGGCATGTCGAGCCCGGCCATGCGCATGACTTCGGACGTCGATCCGGCCGCTGCGACCGCGACCGCGCCTGCAGCGATCTCGCCCCGCGATGTTTCGACGCCGGTGATGCGCCCATCCGCCTGCCGGATACCGGTCACCGTGCAATTCTGGATGATGTCGACGCCCAGCGCGTCCGCGGCGCGGGCGTAGCCCCACGCCACCGCGTCGTGCCGCGCCGTGCCGCCGCGAGGCTGGTAGAGCGCGCCGAGAACCGGGTAGCGCGCGCCGGCTCCCATGTTGAGGAGCGGTTCCTTGCGCGCGATGTCGTCGCGCCCGATCATGAACGCGGTGACCCCGGCCGCGCTTGCCGCATGCGCGTGACGCCGCATGACGTGCAGTTCGTGCTCGGTCAGGCACAGAGTCAGAACGCCGCGCGGCGAGAACATCACATTGAAATTCAGCTCACCCGACAATGTCTCGTACAGCGAGCGCGACAGCTCGTAGAGCGCGATCGACTCCGGGCGAAGATAGTTGGAGCGCACGATCGTCGTGTTGCGCCCGGTATTGCCGCCGCCGAGCCAGCCCTTCTCCAGAACGGCCACGCTGGCGACCCTGTGCTCCCTGGCGAGGTAATAGGCGGTCGCCAGACCGTGGCCACCTGCGCCGACGATGACCACGTCATAGGCCGGCTTTGGCTCCGCCTTTCGCCACGCGCGTCCCCAGCCGCGGTGATTTGCGAGCGCGTGGCGGGACAGCGAAAGGAAAGAATACCGCTTCATCCAACAAATGCTGACGGGTGCGGGCGTCTGATCGCCAGACAGGCGACGATAGCACCTGTGCAATGCCTCGCCACCATTTAGCTGCTGCCCGACATCGTCCTTTGACCTTGCGCCGGGGGATCGCTACATCCCCTTAAATTGCGCGTCGATCGAGAGCGGCAGGAGCCCGACAATGATGCTGTGGATCGTGCTCGCCGCCATGACCGCGGCCGCCGTCGCGGCGCTCCTTCTTCCACTGCTCCGGGCGGGCCGCACCGCGCCGGCGCGCGCCGACCATGAGCTCGCGGTCTATCGCGACCAGCTTCGCGAGCTCGACCGCGACAGGGCACGCGGCCTGATCAGCGAGCCTGAGGTTGACGCCGCACGTGCAGAGATCGGCCGCCGCCTGATTGCCGCCGACGAGCGCGCGGGCCAGAGGCCCGGCGCCACCCGTGACGCCCGGGTCACCCGAACGCGACGCCTTGGCTGGGCCCTGGTCCTCGCTCTCGCCGTGCCGGCCGTCGCCTTCGGCGCCTATCTTGAGCTCGGCTCGCCCGCGGTGCCGGGCCAGCCTTTCGCCGCGCGCGACGCCGTCCCGGTGGAAAACCAGGATCTGGCGAGCCTGGTCGGCCGCGTCGAGCGCCACCTTCAGGAAAATCCGACCGATGCGGAAGGCTGGGACGCGATCGCACCGGCCTATATGAGGCTACGCCGCTACGATCAGGCCGTCGGCGCCTTCGCCCGCGCCATCCGCTTCGGCGGCGAGAGTGCGCGCCGCTACTCGGCGCTTGGCGAGGCGCGCATCTTCGCCGCCGACGGCATGATCGACGCCGGCGCGCGCGAGGCCCTCGAGAGGGCCCGCGCGCTCGATCCGGCCCTGCCGTCGCCGCGCTATTATCTGGGCCTCGCCGCGGTGCAGGACGGCAATGTCGAGCGTGCGATCGCAATGTGGCAGGAACTGCTCGCTACCGCGCCGCCGGATGCTTCCTGGGCGGGCGAAGTGAGGCGCCAGCTCGCGCAGCTGCGTACGCAGCAGGACGCCCCGCCCGCCGGCGCGGCGTCTTCGGGCGCGACGTCCACACCGGGACCCAGCGCCGCCGATGTCGCCGCCGCGCAAGCCATGAGCGAGGAGGAGCGCGGCGCCATGATCGAGGGAATGGTCGCCGGCCTCGCGGCCCGCCTGGAGGAGGATGGCGACGACCTCGAAGGCTGGCTGCGCCTGGCGCGCGCCTATGCCGTGCTCGGTCGCACCGACGATGCCCGCGCCGCGCTCGCTCGCGCGCGGGAGGCCTTCACCGGCCAGAGCGACGCGATAGGCAGGCTCGACGAGGCGGCGCGCGAACTGGGGCTCGGCTCGTGAGGGGCGCATTCTCGGGCGTCGCGATGCCGCCGGTCACCGTGGCGCGCATCGCCATCTCTCACTATAAGGCAGTCATGATTACGGATGAGGAGCGAACGGCGCGATGACACGCAGACGGCGCCGGGTAATACTGCTCGCCGGAGCAGCGGCGGTGCTCGGGCTGGCCACGGCCCTGATGCTCACCGCGCTCGAGGATTCGATCGTCTTCTTCTACAGCCCGAGCGACATTGCCGAGCGCGGGCTCGCGTCCGGCGAGCGCATTCGCCTCGGCGGGCTCGTCGAGGAGGGCTCGCTGGTGCGCGGCCAGGGCCTCACCATCACCTTCAAGGTGACCGATCTGGAGAATGCGGTCGCCGTGTCCTATACGGGCGTTCCGCCCGACCTGTTCCGCGAGGGCCAGGGCGTCGTGACCGAGGGAGCGTTCGACCGGTCCGGCGCCTTCATCGCCGACACCGTGCTCGCCAAGCACGACGAGAATTATATGCCGCCCGAAGTCGCGGACGCATTGAAGGCACGAGGAGTGTGGCAGGAGAAATGACAGGCGCACCGACGACACGCCCGCCGAGGCGCGCGCGATGACCACGGAAATCGGGCACTTCGCGCTGTTGCTCGCGCTCGCCATGGCGGTGATCCAGTCGAGCGTGTCGCTGATCGGCGCGGCGCGCGGCGACAATTCGCTGATGCAGGCGGGCGCAGCCGCCGCGCGCGCGCAGGTTCTGTGCGTCACGACGGCATTCGCCGCGCTCACTTATGCGTATGTCACGTCCGACTTTTCGGTCGAGAATGTGTGGACCAATTCCCACTCCGCCCAGCCGATGCTCTACAAGGCCGCCGGCGTGTGGGGCAATCACGAGGGCTCGATGCTCTTGTGGGTGCTGATTCTGGCGCTGTTCGGCGCCCTGGTCGCGACATTCGGCGGCAATCTGGCGAGTTCCCTGCGCGCCCGCGTGCTGGCCGTCCAGGGCGCCATCGCGGTGGCGTTCCTCCTGTTCATCGTCGCCACCTCCAATCCGTTCCTGCGCCTCGATCCCGCTCCCGCCGACGGACGCGAGCTGAATCCGCTGCTGCAGGATCCCGGCCTCGCCTTCCATCCGCCGTTTCTCTATCTGGGCTATGTCGGATTTTCGGTCGCGTTCGCCTTCGCGGTGGCGGCGCTGATCGAAGGGCGGGTCGACGCCGCCTGGGCACGCTGGGTGAGGCCCTGGACCCTGCTCGCCTGGACGTTCCTTACCATCGGCATCGCCATGGGCTCGTGGTGGGCTTACTACGAGCTCGGCTGGGGCGGATGGTGGTTCTGGGACCCGGTGGAGAACGCCTCCTTCATGCCGTGGCTCGCCGGCACCGCGCTCCTCCATTCCGCCCTCGTGGTCGAGAAGCGCGACGCTCTCAAGGTCTGGACGGTTCTGCTCGCGATCATCGCCTTCTCGCTGAGCCTCGTCGGCACGTTCCTCGTTCGCTCCGGCGTCCTCACCTCGGTGCACGCCTTCGCCGTCGATCCCGAGCGCGGCGTCTTCATCCTTGTCATCCTGACGATTTTCATCGGCGGCTCGCTGGCCCTCTATGCCTGGCGTGCGCCGGCGCTGCGGCCCGGCGGGCTGTTCGCGCCGGTGAGCCGCGAGGGCGCGCTCGTCGTCAACAATCTGCTGCTCACCGTGGCCTGCGCGGCGGTATTCATCGGCACGCTGTATCCGCTCGCGCTGGAAGCCGTTACCGGCGATAAGATTTCGGTCGGCGCCCCCTTCTTCGACGCGACATTCGCACCGATCATGGTGCCTTTGCTGGTGCTCGCGCCATTCGGGCCGTTTCTCGCCTGGAAGCGGGCCGATCTGGCAGGCACCGCCCAGCGCCTCCTGTTCGCGCTTGCCGTCGCGGTCTTCGGCACCATCGCCGCCCATGCCGCTGCGGGCAGCGAAGGTCCGCTGCTCGCCCCGCTCGGCATCGGACTGGGGTTGTGGCTGATCGCCGGCGCCGTATCGGAGATATTCTGGCGCATCAGGGCCTTCAATGCGCCGCTCCGCGAGACCCTGCGCCGCGCGGTGAACCTGCCGCGCGCCCAGATCGGCGCGGCGCTCGCCCATGCCGGCGTTGGCGTGGTGGTGCTCGGCATCACCGGCGTGACCGCCTGGCGGGTCGCGCAGATCGTCGAGATGCAGCCGGGCGACACTCAGGAGATCGCCGGCTACACCGTCACCTTCGAGGGCGTTGCTCCGCGTCGCGGCCCCAACTATTCCGAGACCGTCGCCGGCTTCCGGGTCGCCCGCCGCGGCCGGCCGGTCGACAGCTTCGAGTCCTCGAAGCGCTCCTATGACGTGCAGCGCATGACCACCACGGAGGCCGGCATCATCACCTCCTACACCGGCGACCTCTATGTCGCGATCGGCGACGAGGGCCCCGGCGGCCTGACGGTTCGGCTGTGGTACAATCCGCTGGTGCCGCTGATCTGGTTCGGCGCCATCATCATGGCCCTGGGCGGTCTGATATCGCTGAGCGACCGCCGGCTGCGCATCGGTGCTCCGCGGCGCGCGCGCCGGGACGACACCGCCCGAGAGGGCGCGCCGGCATGAACTGGCGATCGCGCGCGGCCGTGGCCGGCATCGCCCTTGTCCTGCTGGCGCCGGCAACGCAGGTGCGCGCCGTCAACCCGGACGAGATTCTGGCCGATGCCGCGCTCGAAGAGCGCGCTCGCGAGATTTCATCCGGCCTGCGCTGTCTCGTCTGCCAGAACCAGTCGATCGACGATTCCGAAGCGCCGCTCGCGCGCGACCTCCGGCTCCTGGTGCGTGAGAGGCTGAAGGCGGGCGACGGCGACCGGGAAGTCGTCGATTTCATAGTTGCCCGCTATGGCGAATTTGTCCTGCTACGGCCCAGATTCGGAGCGCACACGCTGCTCCTGTGGCTCGGGCCGGCACTGCTTGCTGCGATCGCTGCCGGGGTCGTTTTCCGCCGGATCCGAGCGCGGCCGGTGAGTGCCACAGCGCCGCTCAGCGAATCGGAGGAACAGCGCCTGAGAAAGGCCGTCGACGGCTGAGGCGGCTTGGCTTCGCGCCACGCGCGCCATCTCAGCATTACCAAGAATTAATGCGCCCGACATGGCACGGAAAGCCGGTCGACCCCACATTCGCAAGCATGCTTGGGGACGAACCACGAGCCACAGGAGAATTTTCATGAACACAACTGACGACCGACGCGGTCTGGCACGCCTGGTCAGCGTCAAGTCCGGCGGCAGGGCTTCGGCCGCCGCGGCGCTGGCGCTGGTGACGGGTCTGGCCGGTGCGACCGCGCTGTTGCACGAGCCGGCGCCGGCCAGCGCCGAGATCAGCGCAGTAGTACCCCAGACCATCACGCCGTCGACCTTCACCGAGCTTGCCCGCGTCGTGACCCCCGCCGTGGTCGCCGTCAACGTCAGTGGCGAGGGCAGCGGAGGCATGCGTGACTTCGAGCGCATGGTTCCGCCTGACAGCCCGTTCCGCGATTTTTTTGAGCGCTTCTTCGAGGGTCCCGAGGGCTTTCGCAATTTTGAGCGGCGCGGTGAGGGAGACCAGGAGACTCCGCGCCGTCCGCGCATTGCGCAGGGCTCCGGATTCATCATTTCCGCCGACGGCTACATCGTGACCAACGAGCATGTCGTCGACAGTGCCAGGTCGATTTCGGTCCTGACCGGGGATGGCGAGGAATATGAGGCCGAGCTGATCGGCCAGGACGAGCGCACCGATCTCGCCGTGCTCAAGATCCAGCCGCAGGAAGAGCTGCCTTTCGTCAAGTTTGCGCAGCGCGAGGCTGAGGTCGGCGAGTGGGTGATGGCGGTCGGCAACCCGTTCGGCCTCGGCGGAACCGTCACAACCGGCATCGTCTCGGCCAGCGGGCGCAACATCGGTTCGGGCGCCTACAACGACTTCATCCAGATCGACGCCGCCGTGAACCGCGGCAATTCAGGCGGTCCCTCGTTCGATCTCAAGGGTGAAGTGATCGGCGTCAACACCGCGATCTTCTCGCCCAATGGCGGCAGTGTCGGCATCGGCTTCGCCATTCCCGCCGTCACCGCCAGAAACATTGTCGATCAGCTCATCGACAAGGGGCAGATCACGCGTGGCTGGCTCGGCGTCTCGATCCAGACCGTGACGCCCGACATCGCCGAGAGCGTCGGCCTCGACGAGCCGACAGGCACGATCGTCGCGGAGGTGTTCAGCGGCAGTCCGGCCGACAAGGCCAAAATCGTGACCGGCGACGTCGTACTCGAGGTGAATGGCCGCGCCATCGACTCCTCGCGCGATCTCGCCCGCATTATCGCCGACCTGCCGCCCGAAGCGACAGTGAAGCTTCTGCTGCTGCGCGATGGCCGCAGGGAAACCGTAGAGGTCGAGCTCGGCACAATGCCCGCCAACCCGCGCATGGCAACCGCCGAGCCGGAGGTCGAGCGCGGCGTCTCCGCGCTGGACCGTTTGGCGGAGCTCGGGCTTGAGGTCGAGCCCGCGAGCAAGACCGAGAACGATGCCGACGCGCGCGGCGTTGTCGTCACGAGCGTCGGGCGCGACAGCGAGGCCGAGTCCAAGGGTATCAGCCGCGGCGACCGTATCCTGCGCGTCGCCGGCGTCGAGGTGAACACGCCCGAGCAGCTCGACTCCGCGCTTGCGACGGCGCGCGACGACGGCCTGTCGAGCGTTCTTGCCCTCGTCCGCTCGCGCAACGGCCAGCGTTTCGTTACATTCGAGCTGGCCAGAACCTGATCGGCGACCAGCCGGCCGGAAAGTCGGGGCGGGCGGTTAGCGCCCGCCCCGGCCATCCCTGCCGGACGGCGGAGATGGCATGCGCATCCTTTTGATCGAGGACGACCGCGAAGCCGCCGGTTACATTGCCAGAGGGCTCGGAGAGGCCGGTCATGTGGTCGAGGTCGCCGGCGACGGCGAGACCGGCCTCGAACTCGCGCAGAGCGAGCAATTCGATGCGCTGATCGTCGACCGCATGCTGCCCCGGCGCGATGGCCTCGACGTCGTCGCCACGTTGCGCGGCGTTGGCGACACGACGCCGGTGCTGATTCTGAGCGCGCTGGGCGACGTGGACGAGCGCGTGAGGGGGCTGCGTGCCGGCGGCGACGACTATCTCACGAAGCCTTACGCATTCACCGAGCTCATGGCGCGCCTCGACGCGCTCGCCCGGCGCCTGCACCCCGGTCAGGCACGGACCCGCTTCCGCGTCGGCGATCTCGAGATCGACCTGCTGTCGCGCTCGGTCCGGCGCGCCGGGCGGAGCGTGCCGCTGCAGCCTCGGGAGTTCCGCCTGCTCGAATATCTGATGCGCCATGCCGGGCAGGTAGTTACCCGCACCATGTTGCTCGAAAACGTGTGGGACTATCATTTCGACCCGCAGACGAACGTCATCGACGTCCATGTTTCGCGGCTGCGGGCCAAGATCGACCGCGACTTCGACCGAGCGCTGCTGCACACCGTCAGGGGCGCGGGATACATGATCCGTGACGAGGCTGACCCGGCTTCTTAGGACGTCGACCTTCCGGCTCTCGGTGGTCTATCTGGGACTGTTTGTCCTGTCGGTGGTCACCGTTCTCGCCTACATCTATCTCAACACCTCGGTGCTGCTGGCGCGCCAGACCAACGAGACCATCGACGCCGAGATTACCGGCCTTGCCGAGCAATACCGCTCCGGCGGCCTGCAGAGCCTCGTGCGAATCGTCGCCGAGCGCAGCCGGTCGCGCGACGGCGGTGTCTATCTGCTCAGCGCTCCGGGCGGGGCGCCGCTGGCCGGCAATATCTCCGCCATGCCGCCGTCGGATGACGATTTCGACTGGATCGAGTTCGCCTATCGCTCGCCGCCGGCCGGCGATGCCGGGGAGCCTGAGACCGGCACCGCGCTGGCCCGCCATTTCCGGCTGGCCGGCGACTTCCGCCTGCTCGTTGGCCGCGACATCGGCGCGCAGCGCAACTTCGAGGCGCTGATCCGCTCGACATTCATCTGGGCGCTCGGTCTGACGCTGCTGCTCGGCCTGGTCGGCGGCCTGATGATGAGCCGCGGCTTTCTTGCCCGCATCGAGAATATGACCAGGACCAGCCAGACGATCATCGCCGGTGATCTGTCGCGCCGCGTACCGATCGCCGGCTCCGACGACGAGATCGACCGGCTCGCCGGCAGCCTCAACGACATGCTCGACGAGATCGAGCGGCTGATGGCGGTCGCCCGCCAGGTCACCGACAACATCGCCCACGACCTGCGAACACCGCTGTCGCGCATCCGCGCCCGCATCGAGGACGTGCTGCGCAGCCGCCAGGATGAGGAGACGTACCGCGCCGTGCTGCGCTCGACGCTCGATGACGCGGATCGGCTGCTCGCCACGTTCAATGCGCTGCTGTCAATCGCGCGCATTGAATCGGGGGTCGACCGCGACGCGCTGGCGACGATCGACGTGTCAGCGGCGCTGGCCGACGCGGTCGAGCTGTACCAGCCGCTTGCCGAAGACGCCGGCATCGGCCTCGCTGTCGAAATCAGCGATGGCCTGAAGGCGCGCGGCGACCGCCAGCTCATCGGCCAGGCGCTGGCCAACCTCATCGACAACGCGATCAAGTACTCCACGCCCGTCGCCGGGCGAGACGCGCGGCAGCCGGCGCCTGCCGTCGCCGTTTCCGGCCGCCGCGTCGGATCGCGCCTCGAGATCATCGTCGCCGACAACGGCCCTGGCATCGCCGCCGCCGACCGCGGTCGTGTTTTTACGCGCTTCGTGCGTCTCGAGGAGAGCCGTTCCGCCCCCGGCAGTGGACTGGGGCTGTCGCTCGTTGCCGCGGTTGCCAAACTGCATGGTGGCAGCGTGCGCCTCGACGATAACCGTCCGGGCCTGCGCGCCATCATCGACCTGCCGGCGGCTGACTGACACGAGGCGGGTCGCGCTCCGGTCTCCCGTC
>Ga0214472_10005839_pt1 | contig 12940 bp, 17 predicted proteins | sample RVTome_6_FD_207662 | JGI IMG/M metagenome (GOLD analysis project Ga0214472, IMG submission 207662) | Soil microbial communities from uranium-contaminated site in the Upper Colorado River Basin, Wyoming, United States - RVT140D175 | ecosystem: Environmental > Terrestrial > Soil > Contaminated >... | reverse complement strand
CAAATCGAAGTGGCTGCCTTCCTTCAGCAGATCCGCCGGCGCCAAATTGACGGTGATGCGTTTCGCCGGCAGCGCCAGGCCCATGGCGTTGAGCGCCGCGCGCACCCGCTCGCGACTCTCGGCCACCGCCTTGTCGGGCAGCCCGACGATGGTGAACGCCGGCAGCCCGGCCGACGTCTGCACCTGCACGTCGACGTCGAGCACCTCGATGCCCCGGAACGCCACTGTCGCCACCCGCGCAACCACCGGCAGTCGCCTCCTTCCCTGGAGCCCGCAACGATTGTACGGGCGGGCGCCGATACGCGCCACGACAGATTTCACCGCGCGTTGGGGCGTCAGCGGTTGGCGGCGACGATGCGGCGCATCAGCTCGGCGAGCCTCGCGGTTTCGCGCTCGTCGAGATGATCAAGGAAGCACGCCCTCAACGTATCGTGATAGACCGGCCACATGCGCCGCATCAGGGAGCGGCCTTTGGGGGTGATCACGGCGAACGCGCCGCGGGCGTCGTCGGCGCAGGCCTCACGCGCCACCAGGTCTTGCGTTTCGAGCCGGTCGATCAGCCGGGTGACGTTGGACCTGCTGAGCAGCACCCGCTCGCCGATGTCGCTCAGCCGGAGCCGGCCGGCGGGTTCGCGGCGGAGCTCGATGAGCACGTCGTACCAAGCGAGCGGCGGCAGGCCGCGGGCCTTGAGCGCCGCCTCGACGTTCTCCAGCGCCGCGCGTACGGCGCGGATGGTGCCGGCCCAGGCGCCGATCTCGGCGTCGGTGAGCTTTTTCGCGGTCATGGCGCAAGCTACCGGATTTTAGTTGCATTTGCAACCAAAATCCGGTACGAGTAGATAGTTGCAAACGCAACCATTAACCACTGAAAAAAGGAGACTCCCGATGCCCAACATCACGCGCGAAGCCATCAAGCGGCACCTCGACCGCGGCGACCCGATCGTCCTGGTCGAGGCCCTGCCGGCGAAGAACTATGACGACGCCCACCTGCCGGGCGCGGTGCAGATCAACCACGACGAGGTGGCCAAAAAGGCGCCGCTTTTATTGCCATACAAGGACACCAAGATCGTCGTCTACTGCGCTAACAAGGAATGCCGGAACTCCGCCAAGGCAGCCGGAGCCCTGGAAGCGCTCGGGTATACCGACGTCCACGAGTACGTGGAAGGCAAGGCCGACTGGCAGGCGGCCGGACTGCCGACGGCGGGCGCCGCTTGAATGCTTGAGCCGAAGCCGGGCCGCTGCGTCAGCGGCGGCCCTTCTTCGCGCCTGTCTTTACCCGCTTCTCGATCGCGTCCCAGATGTCGGCTTCCAGGCACACGTTGTCGAAGCGGTTGACCTCCTGCAGGCCGGTCGGCGAGGTGACGTTGATCTCGGTGAGATAGTCGCCGATCACGTCGATGCCGACGAAGATCAGCCCGCGCGCCTTCAAATCCGGTCCGATGGTGTCGCACATCGCCTTGTCGCGCTTGGTCAGCGTTGCCTTCACCGGCCGCGCGCCGACGTGCAAGTTGGCGCGTGCCTCGCCCGGCGCCGGCACGCGGTTGATGGCGCCCGCCGCCTTGCCGTCGATCAGGATAATGCGCTTGTCGCCCTTGCGCACCTCGGGCAGGTACTTCTGCGCCACGATCGGCTCGCGGTAGAACTGCGTGAACATCTCGAGGAGCGCGTTCAGGTTCTCGTCCCCCGGCACCACGTGGAAGACGCCGGCGCCGCCGTTGCCGAAGAGCGGCTTCAGGATGATGTCCTTGTAACGCTTGCGAAAGGCGATGATCGGCGCGCGCTCGCTCGAAATGAGCGTCGGCGGCATCAGCCTCGGAAACCGCGTCACGTAGAGCTTCTCCGGCGCATTGCGAACCTCGGCCGGGTCGTTGACGACCAGCGTCCCCGGATGCACGTGCTCCAGGAGATGCGTCGTGGTGATGTAGCTCATGTCGAACGGCGGGTCCTGGCGCAGCAGCACCACGTCCATGTCGGCGAGATCGATGGTCCTGGGCTCGCCCAGGCTGAAGTGGTCGCCCGACTTCCGCCGCACCGTCATCGGCTCGGCGGTCGCCGTCAGCTTGCCGCCGGCGAACGCCAGCTGCTTGGGATGGTAGTGATAGACCGCGTGTCCCCGTTTCTGCGCTTCCAAGGCGAGCACGAAGGTCGAATCGGCGTCGATGTTGATGGACCGGATGTGGTCCATCTGGATCGCCACTTTCAGCGGCTTCCTGGGCATGGGGGGCGGTGTCCTTACCAATCTGCCGTCGCGCTCAGTTGAGCCGCGTGCGCAGCTCCTGCAGCAGGATCGAGGTGTTGTAGCGCGCGCTGTCGCCGCCGCTCTGGCGCATGTATTCCTCGAGCGCCGCCACCGCGTCCTTGACGTGGTCGAGGCGCGCGTGCAGCAGCCCCGCCTCGCGCCACAGCTCGGCCGCCGCCGGCGCGAACAGCAGCATCGCCTCGATGGTTTCCAGCGCGTCGTACAGTCGTTCGCCGCGCAGCAGCCGCGCCTTGATGTTGCCCTGCAGGCGCAACAGCATGTCGCGGTTTCCCATTTCGCGGTAATGGTTCGGCGTCAGCTCGACGTGGGTGCCGGCGACCGCCTTGAACATCTCGCGCATGTCGGGCGTCGCCAGCACGCGGCCGCCGCCGAACGGATCCAAGATCCGGCGTTGGCCGTCGGCGTCGATCCTGACTAGGAAGCGCCCGGGGAAGTCGAGCCCTTCCATCGGCCAGCCGAGCGCCCGCGCCGAATGGATGAAGAGGATGCCGATGACGATCGGCAACCCCGAGCGGCTGTCGATCACCCGCATCAGGTTGGCGGCCTCGAGATCGTCGAACACGGATTCGGTGCCGCCGTAGCCGTACTTCCTGACGATCACCTGCACCAGCGCCTCGATGCGGAGTTCCAGCGGTACCGCCGGCCGCGTGCCGCCAACGTAGGCGCGCACGTCGGCGACCAGCCGCTCCAGGTGCCGCCGGTAGGGGTCGAGCGGCACGCCCGGCCGCTCGGCGGCGGCCAGTATCAGCGCCGCGTCGGCAAGGTCTATGTGGCGGTCGGGGAGCTGGCCGATCTTCACCAGCCGCGCCCGGATGTCCGCCGGCAGCCTCACGACACGCCCTTCTTGACGCGCACGTGGCTGATGATCTGGTGCACGTAGTTGATGCCGCGGGCGTGGGCGATGACGCGGTCGAGTTCGTCCTGGCTCTGGGCGATGCCGATCAGGTAGACGATGCCGTTGACCGTCTCGATCGAGTAGTTGATCGCCAGGATCTGCTTGTCCAGCGTCATCTTCGACTGCAGCTGGGTAGTGATCCACGAGTCCTTCGCCAGATCGCGGAGGTTCGACGCGTGAAGCTGGATCTCGTTGATGACGTCCTTCACGCCCTCGGTCTTCCATGCCAGGCTGGCGGCGTTGGCACGCATCGCCTCGGTGGCCAGCGTCCCGGTCAGCAGCACGCGACCTTCGTAGACCTCGACGCCGACGCCGGCGATGTAGGCCTCGCCGGCATTCAGCAGCTCCGTGCGTACCTTGGTCGCCGTCGCCAGGTCGCGGGCGACGCCCTGCACGCCGCGCTCCTGGTAGGCGGCCGTGCCGACCGCGGCTGCGCCGCCGACCACCGCGCCGGCGCAGCCGCCAAGGGCGCCCACGAGCGTAGCCACGGCAATGCCGACGGCGAGCACGCGGCGGAATCGGGTGAGGGCGTTGATCGGGATCATCGGTCTCGGCCTCTTGGGGCGGGTGGATGTCCGGGCAGCGAATCGCCATTTTAAGGTCCCAGGCTACTCGCTTAAAGGGCTTGTTTCCCGCCCCCGCCGGGAGCGTTGCGTCGACTCAGGTTTCCGGCCGCCAGGCGTCGACGATATGCACCGGCAGCCGCCACGGCCGCACCAGCATGACGTCGAAACGCTGATCGAAACCGCCGAGCCCGGGGTGCGCCTGCACGAAGGCCCGGGCGGCGCGGGCGATGCGGCCGGTCTGGCGGGCGCGCAACGCTTCCGCCGCCGCGCCCAAATCCTGCCGCGCCTTGACCTCGACGAACACCAGCGCGCGCCCGCGCCGGGCGACGATGTCGATCTCCCCTTGGGGCGAACGGAATCCGCGCTCGACGATGCGGTAGCCGCGGAGCCGGAGATGCCACGCCGCCAACGCTTCCGCGACGCGGCCGAACCGCCACGCCTGGCGCTTCGCTTTCGCCGGTCCCGCCGCCATCGCCGTCGCCTATGCCGGGTCGCGCGTGAGCGCAAGCGCGCGGGCGTATACCTGGCGGCGGGGAGCGCCGGTCGCCGCGGCGACGTGCGCGACGGCGTCGCGCATGGTCGATCGCCCAAGCTCGCCCACGAGCATCCGGTCGATGTCGGCCGCGTCGGCGGCTTCCCCTGCCGCCGCCGGCGACACCACCACCGTCACCTCGCCCTTCGGTGGACCGAACTCTTTATAATGCGCCGCCAGCTCGTCGAGGCTGCCCCGCCGCACCTCCTCGAACAGCTTGGTCATCTCGCGGGCGACGCCGCACGGGCGGGGCCCAAGCGTCTCCGCCATGTCGGCGAGCGACGCGGCAAGCCGCTTCGCCGATTCCATGAACACCAGGCTGGCGGCGATGCCGCGAAGCTCACCCAGCACCCGCCGGCGCGCCGCCCGCTTCGCCGGCAGGAATCCGGCGAACAGGAAGCGGTCGGTCGGCAGGCCGGAGACGACCAGCGCCGTCAGCACCGCCGACGCGCCCGGGATCGGCGTCACCGGGATGCCGTTTTCGAGGCAGGCCCGCACCAGCTTGTAGCCCGGGTCCGAGACCAGCGGCGTGCCGGCGTCCGAGACCAACGCCACGGTTTCGCCGCTTTTCAGGCGCTCAATCAGCATCGGGCGGGCGCGCTCGGCGTTGTGCTCGTGGTAGGCCAGGAGGGGCTTGGAAATCCCATGGATTGCCAGCAATCTTGCGGTGACGCGGGTGTCCTCGCAGGCGATCACGTCGACGTCGTTGAGCACGTCGAGCGCGCGCAGCGTGATATCGCGGGCGTTGCCGATCGGCGTCGCCACCAGGGCCAGCCCGGAAATCCGCGCCCTTTGGCCTTGCCGGGGGCGTTGTCGAGCGTGTTGTTTACTAAGGTCCTCGCCGTGGATACGCTTTGCCCGTCCGGCGGGTCCGGATTTGGACCTCGCCGAATGAGGGGAGATGGAAGCCGCCGATGACCGGTCTTTCCGCATGGCGTTGGAGTCCCTTGTCGCTTCCCCCCGCTCGTCCCCGTGCTCGCCCCTGGGCGCGCTGCTGGGCCGTGTCGTGGTCGGTCGCCGTGGCGCTGACGCTGGCAGCCTGCCAGTCTTCCGAAATACCGCCCTGGTTGCAAGGCGAGACCGCCGGCCGGCCGCCGTCCGAGGCGACGCGGGTACCGGCGCAACGGCCGCAGACGCCGCCGTCGCCGCTGTCGCAGGTGCGCCCGCGGCCGGTGCCGCACGTTGAGCCGCCGACGCAGCGGATGCCGCCGGTGGCCGGACCGCGGACGGCGCCGGCCGGGCAGTACCCCGAGCCGCCGTTCCCGCTGCCGACGATCCCGTTCCCGCCGACCGACGACGGCGCCCGGGCGGCGGCGCCCGGCGCCGAGCCCCAGCTTTCGTTCGTGCCGCTTCTCAGCCGGGCGACGAAGGCGGGCACGGCGGCTGCGGCCCCGCGCTCGACGGTGCCGCCGCCGCTATCGAAGGACATCGTCCGCGTCGCGCTGCTGCTGCCGATCTCCGGCGCTAACGCCGATCTCGGCAAGGCGATGCTCGATGCCGCGCAAATGGCTGTGTTCGACTTCGCCGACAGCCGGTTCGAGCTTCTCGGCCACGACACCCGCGGCACCGCCGATGGCGCCGTCGCCGCCGCCAGCGTGGCCATCGGCGACGGCGCCTCGCTGATCCTGGGGCCGCTATTGGCCGCGTCGGTGCGCGCCGTCGCCCCAGTGGCGCGCGCCGCCAACGTTCCCGTCGTCGCCTTTTCGTCCGACCGCTCGGTCGCCGGCGACGGCGTCTATACGCTCGGCTTCCTGCCGAGCGCGGAAATACGGCGCATCGTCTCGTTCGCGCGCTCCAAGGGGATAAGCCGCTTCGCCGCGCTGGCGCCCGAGAACGCCTACGGCGAAACCGTGGTCGGCGCGTTCGAGGACGCGGTCGCCGCCAACGGCGGCACCGTCACCCGCGTGCAGTTCTACGATCCGGGGGCCGAGGATTTCACCGAACCGGTGCGCGCGCTCGCCAATTATTCGTCGCGCCGCCAGGCACTGCTCGACCAGCGCCGCGCGCTGGAAGGCCGCGACGACGAGGTTTCCAAGCACGCGCTGAAACGGCTGGAGCGGCTGCAGACCATCGGCGAGCTGCCATTCGACGCGCTTCTGGTCGCCGACGGCGGCAAGCGGCTGCAGACGATCGCGGCGCTGCTGCCGTTCTTCGACATCGACCCGGCGAAGGTGCGGATGCTCGGCACCGGCCAATGGGACGAGCGCGGCATCGGCGCCGAGCCGGCGCTGATCGGCGGCTGGTTCGCGGCGCCGCCGCCGTCGGCGCGCGGCGATTTCGAGACCGCCTTCCGCGCGCTCTACGGCAAGAACCCGCCACGGCTGGCAACGCTCGCCTACGACGCCACCGCGCTCGCCGCGGTGCTGGCGCGCTCAGACAAGGGCCCCGACTTCTCGGCGTCGGCGATCACGTCCTCGAGCGGATTCTGGGGCCGCGACGGCATTTTCCGCTTCCTGCCGCAGGGCACCGCCGAGCGCGGCCTGGCGGTGATGCGCGTCACCCGCCACGGCGCCGAAATCATCAGCCGCGCCCCGGAGACCTTCCAGGCCGCCATCAACTAGGGCAAGGGCCCGAGACCGGCCGCCAACCGGCTGGCTACGCGGGCCTTGACTCCGTAGTATACTACAGACTCTAGGATGGCGGACTGATGGAGGTTCACCGATGCGTATCAGCGACGTTGCCAGGGAATCCGGCGTCGGCGTCGAGACGGTCAGGTTCTACGAACAGCGGGGCCTGATCCGACAGCCGGCGAAGCCGACGACCGGCGGCTACCGGGACTACCCGTCCGCTGCCGTCCGCCGCATACGGTTCATTCGTCGCGCCCAGCAACTTGGGTTTTCGCTCGCCGAGATCGTCGAGCTTCTGGCGCTCGAATCGGGCGACGGCGCCGCCTGCATCGACGTTCGTCGCCGCGCCGAGGCTAAGTTGGAGGAAGTGCTGACCAAGATCGGCGATCTCGGCAGGATCAAGGGCGCGCTCGAGGCGTTGATCGAGGCGTGTCCCGGCGAAGGACCAGCCCGCAAGTGCTCCATCCTGGAAGCGATCGGCGACGGCGAGCTGCAACTCAACCCGACGAAGAACGGAGAATGACATGGCCGATAAAAAGCGAAAGATCCAAATCTTCAGCGCCGGCTGTTCGGTGTGCGATGACGTGATTCGGGCGGTGAAGGACGCCGCCTGTCCATCGTGCGACATTGAAGTGCTCGACATGAAGTCGCCGGATGTTAAACGGAAAGCCGCCGGGCTCGGCATCAAGTCGGTGCCGGCGGTGGTCATCGACGGCAAGCTCGCCGGCTGTTGCTCAGGCAGCGGCGTCGACGTGGGCGTTCTCAGCGCCGCGGGACTCGGACAACCGATAGCCTAGGCGGTGATCGCATGAAGGAGAAATTGCTGGCGGCGGGCGGCGCGCTCGGCGCCGTCGCCGCCTCGACTTGCTGCATCGTGCCGCTCGTTTTGACGTCCGTCGGCGTCGGCGGCGCCTGGGTTGGCACGCTCACCGAGATGGCGCCTTATCAGCCGATCTTCCTCGCCATCGCCATCGGCTGCCTCGGCGCCGGCTTTTGGATGATATACGGCCGCCGTCAGGCCGCCTGCGCGACCGGCGATAAGGCGGCATCCGGCGCCGGGCGAATTCTCAGGAGCATACTCTGGGTCAAGGGCGCGCTCTGGTTCGGCACCGCCCTTACAGCGCTCTCGCTCGGCGTCGCCTGAGCGGGCACCTGGTGCTTTGACGATGACGGCAACACTTCGCTCCACCATCACCTGCCCCGAGTGCGGGCACCGGGAAACCGAGACCATGCCGACGGACTCCTGCCGGTTCTTCTATGACTGCAAAGGCTGCGGCGCGGTGCTGAAACCGAAACCGGGCGACTGCTGCGTGTTCTGCTCCTACGGCGACGTGCGGTGCCCGCCGGTGCAGGAAGCGCAGGCAGGCGGCCGGCCGGTGTCCTGCCGCCCCGGCTGACGTCTGTAACCGTTTTCCGAAAACGCCTTATTCTTGGGCGAGCAACTGCCCGAGCACCGCATTGAGGCAAAGCCGGCCCTTGGCCGTGGCGCGCAATCCAAAGTCGTCCGATGTGACGAAACCGCCGTCGGTCATGCGCTTGAGCCCGCCCGCATCAAGGACGCTTTCGAGATTGCGTCCCGTGAGCCGCCGGAAGCGCTTGGCCGAGATGCCTTCCGCGAGCCGCAAGCCGGTCATCACCAACTCCTCGATGCGCGCTTGGGTGCTGAGCGCCATCGTCTTCGCCGTGCCGTGGCCCTCGGCCTCGACCTTCTCGAGCCAGCGTTCCGGCTTCAGGATGCGGTGGCTGGCCTCGGCTCGGCGGCCGTCGGTGAGGCGGCTATGGGCGCCGGGGCCGACACCGAGATAGTCGCCGCCGCGCCATCCCGAGATGTTGTGCCGGCATTCGTGCCCCGGCCGGGCGTGGTTGGAGATCTCGTAAAGGGCGAGCCCGGCCGCCGAAAGTGCCTCCTGCGTGACGTCGTAGAGCGCGGCGCCGGTGGCCTCGTCGGCGGCCGCGACCCGATCGCGGTGGAACGGCGTCCCCGGCTCGATGGTCAGCTGGTAGCACGACAAATGACCGCCGGCCAATTCGAGCGCCTCTCCTAGCTGCTGCTTCCACTCGTCGGCCGTTTGGCCGGGGAGGCCATAGATAAGGTCGAACGAAAAGCGCGGAAAAATCTCCGCCGCGAAGGCGATCGCCCGTTTCGCTTCCGCCGCCGAATGGCGACGCCCAAGGAACCGCAGCGCGGCGTCGTCGAACGACTGCACGCCGAGCGACAGGCGATTCACCCCGGCCTCCTTCAGCGCCCGGAACTTCGCCGCCTCCGCCGACGACGGGTTGGCCTCGAGCGTGATCTCGAGATCTGGCTCGTAACGCCAACCCGTGCGCACGGCGTCGATCACCCGGGCGACGGTCTCCGGCTGCATCAGGCTGGGCGTGCCGCCGCCGAAGAACACGCTGGTGACCACGTTGTCCCGCGTGCGATCGCGGAAATGCGCAAGCTCGGCCGTGAGTGCCAAGCGCCAGCGCTGGTGATCGACCCGTTCGGCGACGTGGCTGTTGAAGTCGCAGTAGGGGCAGAGCGAGGCGCAGAACGGCCAATGCACGTAGATGCCGAACCCGGGGTCGCGGGCGCCGGCTTCGGGCGCCGTCGAGGCGACGGCGATGTCAGGCGCGGAAACAGGCATCGACCATCTTCCTGAACGCGTTGGCGCGGTGGCTGATCTTGTGCTTCGCCTTGGGCGCCATCTCGCCGAAGGTGACGTCGTGGCCGTCGGCGACGAACATCGGGTCGTAGCCGAAGCCCTTGTCTCCCCTCGGCGGCCACACCAGCTTGCCGCGCACCACGCCGCCGAAGCTCTCGACGTGACCGTCCGGCCAGGCGAGCGCCAGCACGCAGGCAAAATGCGCCCGCCGGTCGGTCTTACCCTTGAGCGCGTCCTCGATGCGCTGCATCGCCTTGCCGAAATCCTTCTCCGCTCCCGCCCAGCGCGCCGAGTGAATGCCGGGCTCGCCGCCGAGCGCGGATACAACCAGCCCGGAATCGTCGGCCAGCGCCGGCAAGCCGACCTGCGCCGCCGAGCGCGCCTTCAGCTCGGCGTTGGCGGCGAAGCTCGCGCCCGTCTCAACCGGCTCCGCTAGCCCGAGCTCGGCCGCCGAGCGGACGACGATGCCGAACGGCTCCAGCAGCTCGGCGATCTCGCGCACCTTGCCCGGGTTGTAACTGGCGACGACCAGGGTGCCTTCGGTGAATTTCCGGTGATGGTCCGGACTCATGTCGGGGTCATTTACCGCCCGGGTCCTGCTCGAGCGCCTGCTTCTGCAGGGCGACCAGCTCGCCGATGCCCTTGCGGGCGAGCGTCAACATCTCGGCGAACTGGGCCTCCGAGAAAGTCTTCCGCTCGGCGGTCGCCTGGATCTCGACGATGGCGCCGGAGCCGGTGAGGACGAAGTTGGCGTCGGCTTCGGCGGCGCTGTCCTCTTCATAATCCAGATCGAGGACCGCCCGGCCGGCGACGATGCCGGCCGACACCGCGGCGACGTGGTCGATGATCGGTACTTGGGCGAGCACGCCCAGCGCCACGCAACGATCGAAGGCGCGCCTGAGCGCCACGAAGCCGCCGGTGATGGCGGCGGTGCGGGTGCCGCCGTCGGCCTGGATGACGTCGCTGTCGACGCGGATCTGCATCTCGCTCATCGCCTTCAGGTCGGTGACGGCGCGCAAACTGCGCCCGATAAGCCGCTGGATCTCCTGGCTGCGCCCCGATTGCTGACCGCTGCGGGCCTCGCGCTCGGTCCGCGTGTGGGTGGCGCGCGGCAGCATGCCGTATTCCGCCGTCACCCAGCCGTGGCCGGAATCGCGCAGCCACGGCGGCACCCGGTCCTCGACGGTGGCGGTCACGATCACCTGGGTGTCGCCGAAGCGCACCAGGCACGAGCCCTCGGCGTGCTTGGCGAAATCGGGCTCGAGCACCACCGCGCGCAACCCGTCCGTGCCGCGCCCGGAACGTCTCGCCGAACCGCTCATCGGATTCCCCTCGCGCAAGAAATTTCGCCCCGAAGCGCCGGGGCCGGCAGATTTTCAGGCTAGCGCGGCCCAACCGGCCGGTCAAAGAAATGGCGCACCGCCCGGGACGGCTCCGTTGACGCTGGGGACGTGCGTCACTACATTCGCCTCGACAAGGCAACCGGCAGGATAACCGGCAGGAAGCCCATGATTTCCGAGTTGAACGAACGCTCGCGCGAGGTCCTGCGCCACATCATCGACGCCTATCTCGAGACCGGCGAGCCGATCGGCTCGCGCACGCTGGCGAAGCGCCTCAACATCGACCTGTCGCCCGCCACCATCCGCAACGTCATGGCGGATTTGGAGGAGGCCGGGCTGCTGTTCGCGCCGCACACCTCGGCCGGCCGGCTGCCGACCGAGGCCGGGCTGCGCCTGTTCGTCAACGGCATCCTCGAGGTCGGCAACCTGACCGAGGCCGAGCGCCGCGAGATCGACGTGCAGTGCGTGGGCTCGCCCAAGAACCTGGAAGGACTGCTCGAGGACGCCACGGCGACGCTGTCGGGGCTTGCGCGCTGCGCCAGCTTGGTGCTGGCGCCGAAAACGCAAAGCCCGCTCCGCCACATCGAGTTCGTCAATCTCTCGCCCGGCCGGGCGCTGGTGGTGCTGGTGACCGAGACCGGCATCGTCGAGAACCGGGTGATCCAGACGCCGCAAGGCCTGCGCCCATCGGCTCTGGTCGAAGCCACCAACTTCCTGAGCGCCCGCCTCGTCGGCCGCACCATCAACGAGGCCTACGACGAGATCATGGCCGAGCTCGATTCACACCGCGCCGCGCTCGACGAGCTGACCACCCGTGTCGTCGAGAGCGGGCTTGCCACGTGGGCCGGCGGGGCCGGCGGCGACAAGGGCGGCTCGCTGATCGTGCGCGGCCAGGCGCACCTGCTGCAGGACGTCGACGCGCTCGCCAACCTGGAACAGATCCGCGCCCTATTCGAGGCCCTCGAGACCAAAGAGGAGATGCTGAAGCTGCTGTCGCTCACCGACACCGCGCAGGGCGTCCAGATCTTCATCGGCGCCGACAACAAGCTGTTCAACCTCGCCGGTTGCTCGCTGATCGTCGGGCCGTATCGCAACTCGCAGGAGACCATCGTCGGCGCCATCGGCGTCATCGGCCCGACGCGCATGAACTACGCCCACATCATCCCGATGGTCGACTACACCGCGCAGCTGATCAGCCGCTTCCTCGGACAACAGACTTAAGCAAGCCGATAATGCCCGACCAGAAAAAACCGAAGCCGGAACAGCCCGAAGCGCCCGAGGCGCTTGCGGGCTTGAGCGGACCCGCGCCCGTCGACGCGGAAGGCGCGTCGCCCGCTCAGGCGCCCGCCGACCCGCCGCCGGTGGCGGCCGCGGCGTCCGCCGCGACGCCGGATGCCGGGCCGCCGGCGCCGTCGCCCGAGATGCAGATCGCGGCGCTCGAAAGCCAGGTCGCCGAGCTCAACGACAAGCTGCTGCGCGCGCTCGCCGAGGCGGAGAACGTGCGGCGCCGCGCCGAGCGCGACCGCGAGGACGCCTATAAATACGCCGTCGCCAACTTCGCCCGCGACGCGCTCGGCGTCGCCGACAACCTGCGCCGCGCCACCGAAAGCATCGACGCCGATGTGCGCAAGGCCGACCCGGCGGTCGACAAGGTGATGGCCGGCATCGAGCTCACCGAGCGCGAGATGCTCGCCACTTTCGAGCGCTACGGCATCAAGCCGGTGGCGGCACTGGGCGAGAAGTTCGACCACAACCGGCACGAGGCGCTGTTCGAGGTCGAGGACAAGGCCCGCCCCGCCGGCACCGTGGTGCAGGTGCTGGAGACCGGCTACACGCTGCATGACCGGCTGCTGCGCCCGGCCAAGGTCGGCCTCGCCAAGGGCGGCCCGAAGGTCGAGGCCCGCGCGGACGCCAAGCCCGAGGCCGCCGAGCCCGGCCGCAAAGCCTCCCCCGGCGCCCCGGGGGCCTATGAGTCCAAGGGCTCCGAACCGGGCGGCAAGCTCGACGAAAAGCTGTAAGCCCGGCCCAGCCTGCCGCGCCGCCGCCCTGCCAACGTCCCGGCGGCATCGGGCAACGCCCTCGATTGTTTGAGGATTTTCCCGGCGCCGGCAGTTGCGCGGCCGCCGCGACCCCCC
>Ga0214472_10005838_pt1 | contig 12941 bp, 11 predicted proteins | sample RVTome_6_FD_207662 | JGI IMG/M metagenome (GOLD analysis project Ga0214472, IMG submission 207662) | Soil microbial communities from uranium-contaminated site in the Upper Colorado River Basin, Wyoming, United States - RVT140D175 | ecosystem: Environmental > Terrestrial > Soil > Contaminated >... | reverse complement strand
GCAGGTCCTCCAGGAGTTCTATGTCGTCGCCACGCGGAAGTTCGACCCACCGATGAGTCGGCGCGCGGCGCGCGAGATCGTTGCCCTATATGCCGCGTGGCCGCTCGTTCAGGTCGACCTCGCGCTCATCCTGGTGGCATCGGAGCTCGAGGAGCGGCACAAGCTGTCGTTCTGGGACGCCCTCGTCGTGGAGGCGGCACGACGTGCCGACGCGACCCGCATCGTGACCGAAGATCTCCAGGCAGGGCGCCACATCGGCGGCGTCCGGATCGAGAACCCGTTTTCCTAGGATCAGTCTGTCGGGCTCGGCGCAATCCGCTCAGGCGTTCGATGCGACGGCGGCGCTCGAGCGCTCGAGGGACCATCCAGTTCGGGCGCAAGCCCGCCATTCGGGCCAAACGGACCATGACGAGCCTCCTCCGGCCGGCGAGGATCTAGTCCGGCGACCTACCGACCTCTCGGCCCGGATCGGAGTGACACCGTGGCAAACACGAAGGAGCTCGAGGCTGTGGAGCTCGCGTCATCCGTGGCGCTGCATGTCGAGCTCCCCGCAAGCATCGATCTCGATCGGGTGGCGGTGGTGTTCGGCTCCGAGACGGCCTGGCTCGGCGAACCCCTGCCGCCGGCCATGCCCGGCATCAGGCTCTTTGCCTGCGACCTCGAGTTGCGCGTCCTGCCGGACCGGCGCGCGACATTCCGGAAGTCGGCGGTGGTGGGGCTGGGCGAGCCTGTCCGCGACCGGAGCGGCTGGGTGGTCCCGATCGAGTGGCGGGCCGCGACGCACGCGCCCCTCTTTCCCGTGTTCGCTGGACATCTGCGCCTGACCGCCCGGCACCTTGAGCTCGACGGCCAGTACCTGCCGCCCGGCGGGACGGTTGGATATGTCGTCGACCGGCTGCTGCTCCACGTCGCCGCAAGCGGCACCGGGCGCTGGCTCCTGCAGAAGGTGATCGCGGCGGTTGGCAGCGGGTAGGTGTCGCCGCTTCGGTCCGGCTCGAGATTACCGATCGTGGAACCGACGCATCGCACGACAGGGGTGAAACCGACAGCGTATAACTGAGCCGATTTGGTGGGGGCACCACACGGGAGGCCACAGCGCTGAGCCGCTCAGACTTGGGAAGCAGACACTCTGCCAGCTGAGTTACTCCCGCTCGGCGTACGCTCGATTGCAGCGTCTGCCTGAGCATTCGGCCATTCTAGCGCCAGACGCGTGTGCCATAGCGCTCGCACCCGCCGGGTGCGATGTCCATGTGTCGATCTCCCTCGCTTTCCCTTGAGGGACCCGACGAGCTGGAGACATCGAAAAGGCTGCGGGGCTCGGTCTCGAGTTGCCGGTCCTCTCCGTCGTCGCCGACGCGTTCGACCGACTCGTCGCGGCGGGCGGCGGCGACCTCGACCACTCAGCGTTCATCATCTTGCTCGAGGACGGGCGAGCCGACGTGAACGCCGCGACCTACGTCCGGATGGCGAGCACCGCGGCGGGATTTGAAATGAGCAGCGTATCGATCTGCGCCTGTGACACCCCGACCTCGCGGAGCATCGGTACGAACGTTCGCAGGAGGTAGCCGTAACCCACCCCGTCGAACCACTCGAGATGCTGCGGGAAGCAGACATCCTGTGAGATGAGCAGGCGCTCGCCGAACCCTGCGTCGATGATGGCCTTCACGTTTCGGGCCCGCTGCTCGTCCGGTTGCAGGTCGCGGAACCCGACGTGGTCGATCTGGACATAGACACCATGCTCAAGCAGACCGAGCTCGTGATCGACGTGGCGCTTGTCGCCGTGGTGTCCAATGATGATCCGGTCCGGCGGGACGCCCTCCTCGAGGAGGATCGCGATCTGCTCCTGGCCGAGTCGTCCGGTCCGCTGGCAGTGCGTGCTGATGGCGACGCCCGTCTGCCGCTGGGCCCTCGCGGCGGCACGGAAGACCCGCTCCTGAGCCGGCCCCAGGAAGTCCACCTCCGTGCCGATCTCACCGATGATCCCGGCCCGGATGCTCGTATCGTCCGCGCCGACGACGATGTCCCGGACCAGCCTGTCCGCCAGCTCGTTGACGCTGGCCCGGGCGATGTAGTCCGGGTAGACCGGTTCCCGGTACCAGCCCGTGCCCATGACGATGTTGACGCCGGACGCTTCCGAGATCCGGCGGAGGCCCTCGGGCTGGCGGCCGATCCCGACGGTCGTCGTCTCGACCATGGAACGCCCGCCCGCGTGGGTGAACGCGGCAAGCTCCTCCACGGCCAGCCCTTCGTCCTCGAAGGCTGCGTAGTTCCACACCATGACGGTCCCGTAGAGGTTGACAAGCAGGTGCTCGTGCGGCTGCGTCACGCCCAACTGGTGATCCTCGATGGGGCCGAGCACCGTCATGATCGTCATGCTGCACACTCCCTCCTTCTCATGACGGGATCCCCCGCCCAGGTCGGCGGATCACCTGACCGGACCGTTCCTCCGCGAACCGTCCGTCGCTGTAGGCCAGCCCGCCGTTCACGAACACGTGATGGATACCGACGGGAAAGGCGTTCGGCTCGGCGACCGTGCCCTTGTCTGCGATCCCGCCCGGGTCGAAGATCGTGATGTCGGCCCAGGCACCCACCGCCACGACGCCGCGCTCCGGCAGACCGACGCGCTGGGCCGGCACCGAGGTGAGCCGCCGGACCCCCTCCTCGAGCCCGAGGATCGCGCGCTCACGCACGATGCAGCGAAGGAAGAACGCGGCCCACGTGTACGCCCCGAGGAAACGCTGGTGGGCGAGCGGACCATCGGGCGCAAGCGTGGTCGCATCCGACTCGGGAACGCACGTGTCGGAGGCGAAGGCCAGGTCGAGGTCCTTCTGCGTCTGGACGAGGCCCACGAACAGCACATTCGGCGCGTCGTCACCCGCCTCGAGGAGGATGTCCATGATCCCGTCGAGCGGGTGCTGCCCGCGCTCGCGCCCGATCTCGGCGAAGTCCTTGCCGACCAGATCCGGCGACGCGCGGGCCTCGAACAGGGACATCCGCTCCCACTCGCCCATCAGGCCCATCTTGTGGATCGGCTCCCGGAAGTCGTGGAAGGCCGCACGCGCCGCGGGGTTGCGGAGCAGACGGATGAGCTCGGTCGTGCCCACGGCTGAGGCGGCCGGCGGGAGCATCGTAACGAGCTTCGTGATCCCGTGATATCGCGTGTGCTGATCGCAGGCCACATCCAGCCCGTCGGTCCGCCGGCGATCGATCCGCTCGAGGACATCGAGCAAGGCGCCCTCTGGCGCCCCACGGCGAGGAGCGATGTGCGAGATCTGCAGGGCGGTGCCACTCCGTTCGGCGATCGCGAACGCTTCGTCGAACGCCTCGACGGCGTGGAAGTCGCGGTCGCGGGTGTGGAGCGCATACAGGCCGTCGCTCCGCCCCACGGCGCTGGCAAGGACGACGAGTTCGTCGGTGGTGGCCCTGGCGCCGAGTGGATACTCGAGTCCGGAGGAGAGCCCAAACGCACCGGCATCCATCGCGCGCTCGACCTCCGTCACCATGCTCCGGACCTCTGCGGCGGTCGCCACGCGCGGATCGTGGCCGAGGACCGCCACGCGGATGGCGTTGTGTCCGGCCAGCGAGGCGACATTCACCGCAGGTCTGGCCAGTTCGACCGTGTCGAGATACTCGCCGAAGGTCGTCCAGGAGACCGGGAGCCCCTCCAGGTAGCCGAACGTGAGTTCCGGCAACGCGGACGGGATCGGGAGCGGTGCCGGCGAATGCCCGCAATTGCCGACCACGATCGTCGTCACACCCTGGGCGATCGCGCTCTGCGCCCGTGGGTCGGCGATGACGGTCACATCCCCGTGGCTGTGAATGTCCACGAACCCGGGGGCGACCACGAGTCCAGCCGCGTCTATGACAGTCCGGGCCTCCAAATCGCCGAGCGCCCCGATGCCCGCGATCCGTCCGTCACGGATCGCGACATCGGCGATGAGGGACGGCCCCCCGGTTCCATCCACCACGCGACCGGCACGGATGAGGACGTCGAACGTCATGAGCGCGGCGGCGTTCGCTCTGCCAGCGGGGTCGGCAGCGACGCGGGACCTGGCTCCGGACGCTCCGTCCGGCGCGCGGATCGCTCCGCGTCGGTCGCCGCGGCGTCGAGCGATCGGCCGTCCGGCGAGATGACCACGCCGTACTCGGCGACGGCGCGTTCGACCGACAGGATGCCGTTGCGGACGTCGCCAGCCACGGCGAGTGGCTCCCGATCGAGCGGGTCTCCCCAGCCACCGGCCCCGGCCGTCCGGTGGTAGAAGCGATCGCCGGCGACGACGGGCCGCGAGAACTTGGACGGTAGCCGGACCTCCTCGCCCCCGGTCGTGAAGCGGTTGTCCGAGGCCGTCCCAGGCCGACCGGCCCCGATCCCGTACGGAAGGATCGCCCGGCGGTCGGATCGGACGCTCAGCACGCTCTCACCCAAGAACGTGTACTCGCGCTCGAGCGACAATCCACCGCGATGCTGTCCGGCACCGCCGGTGTTGGGCACATAGCCGTACCGCTCGATCCGGACGGGGACAGCCGCTTCGAGCATCTCGACCGGGATGTTGCTGACGTTGGCGCCGAGGTTCGGCACGCCGTCCTGGCCCTCGTGCTCGGACTGCCCACCCCATGCGCCCGACAGCAGCTCGACCACGGAGAAGCGCTCGCCGTCCGGTCGCACACCGCCGATGGTGACGAGCGACAGGCCGCCGTCCGAGGCGCCCATGATGCGATCGGGCACGGCCGGGGCAAGTGCGCCGAAGACGGCATCGAGGACGCGGAACCCGGTTAGGCCGCGCGTGCCCGTCGCCGCCGGGAGCACGCAGTTGACGATGCTCCCGAGCGGCGCCCTGACCGTGATCGGGCGGAAGAACCCGGCGTTGTTCGGGATATCCGAGCGCAGCAGCGTGCGCATCGCCGCGTACGCGTTCGACTTGGTGAACGAGAGCGTGCTGTTGAGCGAAGCCTTGACCTGTGGCGACGAGCCCTCGAAGTCCATCGTCACGGCGCCGTCGCCGATGGTGACGGCCACCGAGATCGCGACCGGACCAAGGTGCACGCCGTCGTCGTCGAGGTAGTCCGTGAAACGGTAGGTGCCCGCCGGAAAGGTCCGGATCTCGCGCCGGGTCAGTTCCTCGGTGTAGTCGAGCAGGCCCTTCACCTGGGCGTTGAAGACCTCCTCCCCGTGGTGCGCGATGAGGCGCAGCAGCCCGGTCTCGCCGGTGTCGCACGCGACCAGCTGGGCGGCCATGTCGCCGAGCACGATCTCGGGGACGCGGGTATTGGCGCGCAACAGGGCGAACACGCCGTGCTCCGGCTTGCCCGCCGCGTACAGCCGCAGGGGCGGGATCCTGAGTCCCTCCTGGTAGCACTCCTCGGCGTACGGCGACATGCTCCCCGGCACGAGCCCGCCGAGATCGGCGTGGTGCGCGACGGTCGCGACGATCGCGACCAGCCGGGACTCGAGGAAGATCGGCTTCACGACGAAGATGTCCGGGACGTGCATCCCGCCCGCGAACGGATCGTTGACCATCACGACATCGCCCGGGACGAGCGTTCCGGAGAACTCGCGGAGGACCGCCGCCACCGCGTCCGGGAGCGCCCCGAGCTGGTTCGGCAGGGTCACGCCCTGGGCGATGATCTCGCCGCTAGCGTCGCACAGCGCCGTCGAGAAATCCATCGCGCTCTTGACGGTCTCCGAGTGCGACGTCCGGATCACGCTGACCGCCATCTCTTCGCAGATGGCCGCGAGCCCCTCGCGGATCAGCTCTCGGCGAATCGCATCCGCGCCGCCGGACGCCGTGTTCTTGGTCACCTGGCCTCCTCGATCACGACGTTCCAGCTCGTGTCCCGGCGCGCCGTGAAGTCGGGCGGGACCACGGTCGTCGCGTCGTAGTCCTCGATGATCAACGGGCCCGCCCGGCGATCCGACGACAGGTCGCTCCGTCGGATGACCGGCGTCGTGACCAGGCCGAACCGGTCGCCGAAGAACGCCGACCGCGCACCGACGTGGCCGGCATCGCTCGCGTCGAACCTGCCGGTCGGGAACGGCGGTGGGTCCACCTCGCGCGACACGACCCGCAGATGGACGATCTCGGTGGGATTACCCGTCCGGTGGCCGTACGTCCGCTCGTGCTCCGTCTCGAACGCCTCGTCCAACCGCCGGAGCCAGGCGGACCATACGCCGCCACGAGGCGGCAATGCGATCGGCAGCTCGAACCCCTGGCCGACGTAGCGCATCTCCGCCCATGATTCGAACTCGAACGGGCTCTCGCGCAGCGCGTCCGAACCCAGACCTTCGCGGGCATCCGCCTCGAGCCCGGTGATCTGGGCCTCCAGCTCGGCCGGATCGAGGTCGCGGGTGCGCTTGAGAAACGTCTTCTTGGCGTGGCACTCCAGTCGGGCCTGGAGCAGCCCGACCGCAGAGAACACGCCCGGTCGCGGCGGGACGAGCACGCGCCGGATCCCGAGCTCACGGGCGATCCCGGCGGCGTGGATCGGGCCGCTGCCGCCGAACGCGATGAGCGTGAAGTCCCGTGGGTCACGCCCACGCTGGACGGTGACGGACTTGATCGCGCGGATCATGCTCGCGTTCGCGAGCTCGTGACTGCCATAGGCAGCGACCAGCGGATCTAGCCCAAGCCGGTCCGCGATCTCGCGCTTGAAGACCGCCCGGGCCCGCCCCACCTGGAGTGGCATCGCGCCGTCGAGAAGTCCTGCCGGGTTGAGATACCCGAGCAGCAGGTTGACATCGGTGACGGTCGGGAGCTCCCCGCCCTTGCCGTAGCAGACGGGTCCAGGCACCGCGCCCGCCGAGGTCGGGCCGACTTTCGGGCCGCCGGCCGGATCGATCCAGATGAGGCTCCCGCCCCCGGCGCCGATCTCGGCCAGGTCGATGAACGGCACGCTCAACGCATATCCGCCGCCGCTGCTGAGGCGGCTGCTCGCGGAGATCCCGGCCGCCACCTCGAACTCGGCCGTGAAGTGCGGGCGACCGCCCTCGACGATCGACGCCTTCGCGGTCGTGCCACCCATGTCGAAGGTGATGACCTCGTCGATCTCGAGCCGGCGCGCCAGCTCGGCGGACGCGATGACGCCGGCCGCGGGCCCGGACTCGACGATATAGGCAGGGCGCTCGGCAGCCGCGGCGCCGGCCATGATTCCGCCGTTCGACTGCATGATCAGTAGCGGGCCGGAGATCCGTGCGCCATCGAGCTGCCGGCGTAGCGCCTGCAGGTACGAGGCGACGGTCGGCTGGACGTAGGCATTCAGCACGGTCGTGCTCGTCCGCTCGTACTCACGGATGACCGGCAGCACGCGGTGCGAGAGTGACACCCACAGGTCGGGGAAGTCGGCTGCCAGCATCGCGCCGATGGCTCGTTCGTGGGCGGGGTTGACGTACGAATGGAGCAGGCTCACCGCGATCGACTCGACCCCCTCGGCGACCAGCGCCTCGACAGATCGGCGGACCGTGCCGAGGTCGAGAGGAGTGACGACGGTGCCGTCGACATCGACACGTTCAGGCACCTCGCGGCGCAGGCAGCGCTCGACCAGCGGGGTCGGTTTCTCCCAGGTCATGTCGTACAGCTTCGGCATGCGCAGTCGGCGAAGCTCGAGGACGTCGCCGAAGCCGGCTGTCGTCAGGAGGCCGGTCCGGGTGCCCTTGCGCTCGAGGATCGCATTGGTCGCAACCGTGCTGCCGTGGACCACATCGCGCACGGATTGCGGGTCCACATCGTGGATGCCCAGCACCTGGCGGACGCCATCGGAGACACCCGTGCTGAAGTCCTCGGGCGTCGAAGGAAGCTTGCCCGTATGGATGGCGCCGGTGGCGTCTGTGACCACGATATCCGTGAAGGTCCCGCCGACGTCGACTCCCACCCGGGCACCTCGGGGGGCGCTAGCCGAGCCCTGTCTCATGGTCGTGCGGCTCCTGGTCGGCGGGGTCGGGGTTGGCGCGGTGCAGGATAGCAATCGTGTGATCGAATATCAAGTATGGTCGCTACGGGCGGTGCCCTTGGAGGGCCGGGCATCCAAACGACGGCTCGTGCGCTCACGGACTTCAGGGGTTGGGGCCGGAGATGGCCGCGAGCGCCTCGACGAACGAGAGGTCGGGCGCCTCAGGTCGCGAGGGGATGTACTCCAGGCCGATCGCGCCGCAATAGCCCACGGCGTCGAGGGCCAGGAGAAGATTCTGGAACGGGATGGAGCCCGTTCCAAGCTCGTGGCGCCCCGGCACGTCGGCGAATTGAACATGGGTGATCCGGCCCGCCGCGACCCGGATCACCTCCACGGGGTCCTCGCCCTCCATGGTCAGGTGGTACACGTCCAGCTGCAGGCCCAGGTTGGGCCGGCCCACCCAGTCGATGACGGCGAGGGCGGATCGACTGTCCGGAACGAGATACCCGGGCACGTCCGTCGAGTTCAGCACCTCGAGGGTGATGGTCGTGTCCGGAGGTGCGATGTCCGCGGCGAACGCCAGGCTGGACTCCAGCAGACGTAACTGATCCTCGCGGCGATGACCGGGCGCCCGGCGACCTGCCAGAGCGTGGAGCCTGTGGCAGCCGAGCAGGTCGGCCAGGTCCAGGACAATGGGTAGTCCGCGCCGGAACGATTCGTCGCGGCCGGGAACGCCAGCGAACCCGCGCTCCCCGGAGCCAAGGTAACCCCCGTCGAGGTTCATCAGCGCAACGCCGATCCCCGCGTCCCGCATACACGAGCCGCCAGTGCCTGCGGCGTCAGTCCGGCCAGAAGCTCTTCGCGGGGCCACTAGAACTCGACTGCTGCAAGCCCCGCCGTCGCGGCTGCATCGAACCGACCGAGGAACGGAAGCCCGGTAAACACCATGGAGACGTTCAGCGCGAAGATCCTCGTGCGGTCGTCGAAGCCGGCTCGGGTCATCGCGTCCGGGCCCGTGCAAGCACCGGCCACACGACCTCTACCCGCCGATCTCGGACGCCAAACATCTCGTCGTTGAGGTGCACGCTCGTGTCGGCCTGGCCGATGACGAATTCGAGATGGGCGCCAACGCGCGGATCGAGACACGGAGCCTCCAGCTCGATGGTCGTGTGCTCTGCCGACAACATCACGGATCGCACGAGACCGATCCCGATGGGGACGGGCACGGCGCCATCGCTGCTCATCGTCTTCTTGCCGGCATCGCACACGATGCGCTCGGTGCTCGGGCGGCTCGTCACAGTCGTGAGAACCGTCAGCGCGTATGGGTGATCAACGCCGAGCCGGGTTCGATAGCGCACATCCGAGAAGACGCCGCCGCCGGCCTGGATCTCGGTGACGCCGGCCTCGCGGACCGCGGTTGGATACGTGCCGGTGCCCCCACAGCTGACCATCCCGACTGACAGGCCTACCGCTCGGCACGCGGCGGCGCTGTCGGTGAGCAGGTGGATCGCATCTGTTATAGCGAGGGTCTTCTCGCCCTGGTCCGGAATCCCGGCCGCGTGGCCCTCCCAGCCCATGACGCCGAGACACTCGAGGCCTGGCTCCCTGGCAATGGTGCGCGCGAGCTCGACCACCGGAGCTCCGGGTGAGACGCCCGCGCGATGCAGTCCGATATCCACCTCGATGATCACTTGGAGGAGGATCCCGGCTCGTCGGGCGGCCGCGCCCAGCTGTGCGGCCTGATCGGGATCATCGACGGCGACGATGACCATGGCTCTGGCTGCAAGGCTGACGAGGCGGGCGATCTTGTGGGCGCCCACGACCTGGTTGGCGATGAGGATGTCATGCAGCCCCGCGTCGGCCATCGCCTCGGCTTCATCAAGCTTGGCGCACGTGATCCCGACCGCGCCCGCCTGGATCATTCGGTGTGCGATCGCCGGCACAGTCACGCCCTTGGTGTGCGGACGCCAGCCAACGCCGCTCGATCGGCATGCAGCCGCGATTCGGCTGATGTTGGCATCGAGGACGTCGAGGTCCACCAGCAGCGCCGGCGTGTCGAGCTCGTCGACCGAACGACCGATCGCAGGTTCGGCCATCGCAGCCTCCCGTCGTCATGCGGCCGATCCGTCGAACCGCTGGCTTCGTTGCAGCTCAGGCTCGTCGTTCGATAGCCCAAGATGCGCGATCTACGCCGGAGCAGAGGCCTTCGCCGCCCAGAAGGGGGACTACTCGGCGTGGTTCATCACCAGGATCGGCGATCGTGGCGCGCCGACGCATCGCACAGCCAGTGCCCGAAGGCTACAGCGGATAACTGAGCCGATTTTGGTGGGGGCACCACACGGGAGGCCACAGCGCTGAGCCGCTCAGACTTGGGAAGCAGACACCTCTGCCAGCTGAGTTACTCCCGCTCGGCGTACGCTCATGGACAGCGTCTGCCTGAGCGCGAGGACCATTCTAGCGGGCTCTGAAAGGACCTAGCGCTCGAGCCTCCTCGAAGCGACCGCCTACCGACGTGGGAACGATTTGTGCGGAATGAAGGCGACTGAGCCGCCAAATCCTATGAGCTCACTCGCGGCTCGGCTCCCGGCGGTTCAGGATCCTCCGATGCCTCCATCTGACGGGCGATCCGACTCGCCGCGAGGCGCGACGACTTATACCATCCCTCGGTGATCTTCTCCGCAACGCTGCGCCCGCCGAGACCGAAGGCGATGCCGATCGCAATCGCGAAGGCGGCCACGATGCCGGTGAAGAGGGTCACGATCAGCTCGCTCGCGACCCCAACCTGATTCACGGCGATCACGACCGCGAAGACCACGACGGCCGCCTCGACGATGCGGCCAAGGATTCGCGCGTTGGAGAACCCGGCCTGGCCTGCCCCGACCTCGACGAGGCTGCGCAGGAACCGAGCGATCACGGGCGCCATGAGGAGAATGATCGCGGCGACGATGAGGTTTGGGAGCCAGAGCACGATCTGGTTGATGAGGACGCTGACCTCGGCGAGGCCGAGGACCGTGGCAGCGAGCACGAGCGTCGCCAGCCGGACCAGCCACAGGACGATCTGTCCCGACGCCTGGCTCGGGATGACCTGGTCACCGCCGTGCTCCGCGAACATCCGATCTGCCCCCGTCCGCCGGACCGCGGAAGCCGTCGCCCGGCCGGCGATGCTCGCGAGGATCCAGCCGATGATCAGGACGAGGAGCGCGCCGGCGAAGGCCGGAATGGCCAGGCCGATGCGATCGAGTGCGGAACGGAATGCAGTCTCGAACTGATCCACGGGTGAACTCCCTCCCGCTACGGCTGGCTGGCGTTTGCGCGGCTCGACCCCCGAGCACTCCGGCGTTCGCGCCGCGAGATGCCAGCGCTATCGGCTTCCGAGCGTAGTCCTCGCGGAAGATGATAGCCACCTGGCAAGCGTCGGTCCAGCCGGTCGGCTCCGTGGCGTCTCGGCCGTGTGGCGTCACTGTCTCTGCTTTTCTGGCTCCACCGGCGCCACCGGCGCCACCCTGACACTCGTCCAGGCCGCGGGAGGCTGACACGGGGCGGACCGGGAACCGCGGGCCGGGGTCAGCCCGCGAACCGATCCGCCAACATCCCTCTGGGCCCCGGGCGCACGCGGAACAGCCCGCCGGCGTTGGGCTCGTGTGTCGCATCGTCGTCGGTGAAGTTCTCGCGCGCCGTCGTGATGTAGAGGTCGCCGAGGTCGTCGCCACCGAACGTGCAGCTCGATGCCCGGCTGACCCCGGGAACGTCAATCCTGTCAGTGGTCCGACCGTCCGGCGCGATCCGGAGGACCCAGCCGCCGTCCCACATCGCGACCCAGAGGCACCCCTCGGTGTCGATCGTCATGCCGTCGGGCAGACCCGCAGCCTCCGGGAAATCCAGGAGCGGCCGGCCCGGCTCGACCATGCGCGTGGCCGCATCGAAGACCTGCTCGGTGATCTGGCGACGCATCGAGTCGATGAAGTACATCCGTCGCCCATCCGCGCTCCAGGCCATGCCGTTGGGGACCGCGAGGCCGGTCTCGACGATGGTGAGGCGCAGGTCGGGGTCCAGGCGCAGGAGGCTGCCGAGTCCCAGGGCACCGTCGAGCGCCATCCGGCCGACCCACAACGCGCCGGTCGGGTCGCACTTCGCGTCGTTCATGCGCCGCGGTGGCGTCTCGGGCTCAAAGGTTACGAGGTCGTCGATCCTTCCTGTCTCGGGATCCAGGGCGCCAATCCGGCCCGCAGCCGCGACGATGAGGCCGCCGGAGGCCCGGAGAGCGATGGCACCGACGGCCTCACCGATCGCGATCGCGCGGTCGTCGCCAGTCGCCGGGTCGAAGCCGTGGACGACCCCACCGAGGATGTCGACCCACCACAGCAGGCGGCGGTCGGGATCCCAGACCGGTCCCTCGCCGAGGGTCGCCCGTGCGTCCAGGACCAGCTCGGCGCGAGGCTCGGTCGCCGTCACTCGATCGTCTCGTCCGGGACGTCCTCGTTCGGGGCGACAGCCGCCAGGAGCACGAGGCCGGTGACGTCGTCGGGGACGCGGATCGCATGGCGCCGGCCGCGACTCGCCAGGACCAGTTCGCCCGGCCCGACGATCCGCTCGGGCTCGTCGCCGATTGCGAACCACGCCCGGCCTTCCAGGACGAGGAAGATCTCGTCGGCGAACGGGTGGTGATGGGGGACCGACGCGAAGCCCGGCGGCCAGTGCAGGACCACGACCCGCAACCGCTCCGTGCCCACGAGCGCCGCCCGCCACGGGGTCGGGCCCGTTCGCTCCCCGAGCGCGTCGAGCTGGACGAACGCCTCGTTCCGTGCCTCGGAGGGCGGCAGATACGGCATCAGGCGCGCATCCTCTTGGACCGCTTCACGTCACCTGACAATGAAACCCCCCGAAACGGTCTCGACCGAGGTCACGCTCGTCCGCCCGTCGAACACGACGAAGGCCACCGTGGCCGTCCGGGTCTCGCCCGGCTCGAGCCGGCTGGCCGCGCCGCTCGCCACCGCCTCGTCGAGCTGCATCGGATGGCCGGTCCAGGGCTCGAGCGCCAGGTGGTAGTGGCCGCGCCA
>Ga0214472_10005837_pt1 | contig 12944 bp, 10 predicted proteins | sample RVTome_6_FD_207662 | JGI IMG/M metagenome (GOLD analysis project Ga0214472, IMG submission 207662) | Soil microbial communities from uranium-contaminated site in the Upper Colorado River Basin, Wyoming, United States - RVT140D175 | ecosystem: Environmental > Terrestrial > Soil > Contaminated >... | reverse complement strand
CTTTCGCGGCGCCGTAGACGTAGTTTCCCAGCCGCCCGCGGTCGCCCGCGACCGAGCCGACGCCCACCACGGTGCCGCCGCCGCGCGCCTCGATCTGCGGTGCCAACATGTGCAGGAAGGTGGCGGGGCCGGTGAAACTGTCGGCCAGGGTGCCGGCGATCAGCGCCGGGTCGGCATCCACCGCGGCCTGCGCCGGCATCGAGCCGACGAAGGTGGCGGCGTTCAGCGTGCCCTCTTCGGCGCTGGCGCGGGCCAGCAGGGCGGCGAAGCCGCCGGGGTCGCGCGCGTCAAAGGCATGCGCCTCGGCCAGCCGCGCGCCGCGCAGCCGGCAATCTTGCGCGATCAGTTCCAGTTCCGCCATGTCACGGCCGGCCAGCAATAGCCCGGCGCCCTGGGTTGCCAGCGCGCGCGCCAGCGCCCGCGCCATTGTCGAGGTTGCGCCAAGGATGATCCAGGTGCTGGTGCTCATGATGCATTCCTCAGCCCAAGCCGGCGCACCAGGTCGGTTGCCATGCGGCCCTCGGGGTCGGCGCGCGCCACCTCGGCCTGCCAGTCGGAAAGTTCGGGATACATGGCGCGCACCGCAGCGCCTTCGGCAAGGCTGTCCTTGGCGAGGTAAAGCCGCCCGCCGGCCTCGGCCGCCTGTGTGCCAAGCCGCCCGATCAGCGCCCGCGCCGCGTCGCGGTTGGGAAAGTCGATCGCCAGCGTGTAACCCTCCATCGGAAAGCTCAGATATCCGGCGCGGCCAGGGCCCATGCGCTTGAGCACTGCCAGCGGCGAGGCAAGGCCGGTATCGGCGATTTCCGCCAGCATCGCGCGCAGTGCTGCGGCGGCACGCAGCGGCACCACGCATTGAAACTGATGAAAGCCGCGGCGGCCGTAAAGCCGGTTCCATTCCAGGATCTTGTCGAGCGGAAAAAAGAAGGCGCCGACCGGCCGCACTGTGCTGCGCCCGCGCGCCGGAACGCGGTGGAAATAGGCGGCATTGAAGGCGCGCACCACCGGCGCTGCCAGCGCGAAGTGCGGCGCATTGAATGGCACGGTCGCCAAAGGCGCATGGTCCTTCACCAGCCCGGCGCTGGATTCCGCCTCTTCCACGATGCCGCGGCCCAGATAGGCGCCGCGCGCGGTGGCGTCGATCCAGCCGACGCAGTGGCTGGCGGTCGAGCCGTCAAGCAGCGCCAGGTGTTCCTCCCAGCCGTCGGCGCGCCGTTCGGTGACCATCATCGCGGCGCCCTTGCAAGGCGCCAGCCGCAGCTTGGCCGAAACGATCACCCCGGTCTGGCCCAGCCCCGCGACGGTGGCGCGAAACAGCGGCGTGCCGGCGGCAACCTCGTGCAGGGCGCCGTTCTGCAGCAGCGTCAGCGCCGCGACATGCTGCCCGAAACTGCCGGCGACATGGTGGTTCTTGCCGTGCACATCCTGCGCGATACAGCCGCCCACCGTGGCAAAGCCGGTGCCTGGCAGCACCGCCGGCAGCCAGCCGCGCGGCGCGAAAGCCGCGGCGATGTCGCCGATGCGCGCGCCCGCCTCGACCTCCAGCGTTCCGCTGTCGGGATCGAAGGCGAGCAGGCGGTCAAGCCGGGTCATGTCGATGGCGCGCCCGCCGGAATTGGTCGCGGCGTCGCCATAGCTGCGGCGCATGCCGATCGCCGGGGCGGCAGGCAGGGCGGTCAGCGCGCTGCGCCGCTCGGGCCGGGCGAGCTCGCCGCTGGCTTTCAGGGCGCGGCCCCAGCCGGCGTAATCAACGGTTTTCCAGGTCATGCGCGGCCCTTGTCGATATGCGCTCGGCCAGCGGAAACACCGCAAGCCCAAGCAGAATGGCGAACCACAGCGTGGTGACGCGGATGATTGCGGTGGCGGCAAGCGCGGTTTCCATCGGCACCCCGTCCAGCGCCAGCAGCGCCACCATCGCCGCCTCGGCGCCGCCCAGCCCGCCCGGCGCCCCGGTCAACCCGCCGGCAAGCGTCGCGAAGACGAAAATGGCAAGCGCCTTCCACAACCCGAGGTCGGCGCCCATCCAGCCCAGCAACAGATGAAAGGCATAGCCCTCGGCGCCCCAACCGACAAGCCCGAGCGCAAGCGCGGCGGCCAGCGTCGGGCCATGGCTGAACCGGCCCAGGCTGCGCGCGGCGCTGCGGCCGCGGGCAAAGCCGCGGGCAAAGCGGCCGCTGAGCCGATAGGCCAGCGTCAGCGCCGCCGCCAGCAACCTTGGCCGGGTGACCACGAGGGCCGCCGCCAGCGCCAGTGCTGCTACCGGCACGGCGCCGGCAATGCCGCGCGCCGCCAGCGCCACCGCCAGCGCCAGCAGCACCGCCATCGCCGCCAGGTCGGCGGCACGGTCCAGCAGCACCAGCGGGGCGGCGCGTTCCGGCTGCCAGCCGGTTTCGCGCGCGATCCAGCGCATGCGCACCAGTTCGCCCACCCGCCCGGGGGTCACGCTCATCGCGAAGCCGCCGATGAAATGGCGCAGGTTGGCGACGGGCCCGGTGCGCAGTCCCAGGCGGCGCGCAAAGATGTGCCAGCGCAGTCCGCGCAAGGCGTAGTTCAGCACCGACAGCGCCAGCAAGGCCGCCAGCTGTGCCAGCCCCAACCCGGAAACCTGCGCCCAGGTCTCGCGCCAGCCGGTGGCCGCCGCAAGCCCGACCAGCCCGACCAGCAGCAGCGCCAACAGCGCCGGCAGGATCAGCCGATCCCTGCCGCGGCGCGACCGCGGGGCAGGTGGTTTCGATGGCGGGGCATCCGAGAGGCTCATTGCCGCGTCCTTAGCGACAGATTTGGGCAGCAATATGGTGTTGTTTCGAAATTGACGACAGTTCTTTCTGCCCGCTTTGCAGTGGGCGGCCCGCAAGCCGCCCGAAACACCCCCCGGGCTTTGTCTAGCCGACGATCGTCGCCTCGGTCGCCGCGCGCAATTCGGCCTCGGTCACGCCATCAGCCAGTTCGACGATCTTCAGGCCGCCGGGCACCACGTCCAGCACGCCAAGGTTGGTGATGATGCGGTGCACGCAGGCCTTGCCGGTCAAGGGCAGGGTGCATTCGTGCAGCACCTTCGATTCGCCGTGCTTGTTGGTGTGGTCCATCACCACCACCACGCGCTTCACCCCGGCCACAAGGTCCATCGCGCCGCCCATGCCCTTGACCAGCTTGCCAGGGATCATCCAGTTGGCAAGATCGCCTGCCTCAGAAACCTCCATCGCGCCAAGGATCGCCATCGCGATCTTGCCGCCGCGGATCATCGCGAAGCTGGCGGCGCTGTCGAAGTAGGCCGAATGCGGCAGTTCGCTGATCGTCTGCTTGCCGGCGTTGATCAGGTCGGCATCTTCCTCGCCCGCCAGCGGAAACGGGCCGATCCCCAGCATGCCGTTTTCCGATTGCAGCGTCACCGTCATGCCTTCGGGAATGTAGTTGGCAACCAGCGTCGGAATGCCGATGCCGAGGTTTACATACATTCCGTCCTGCAGTTCCTTCGCCGCCCGCGCGGCCAGTTGGTTGCGATCCCAGGGCATGTCAGGCGCTCCTCACCGTGCGTTGTTCGATGCGTTTTTCGTGCTGCCCCTGGATGATCCGGTGCACGTAGATGCCGGGAAGGTGGATGCAGTCGGGGTCCAGCGCGCCTACGGGCACGATCTCTTCCACCTCGGCCACGCAGACCCGGCCGCAGGTGGCGGCGGGCACGTTGAAATTGCGCGCGGTCTTGCGGAACACCAGGTTGCCCGAGGTGTCGGCCTTCCAGGCCTTGACGATGGCCAGGTCGGTCACGATGCCGGTTTCCAGAATATAGGTCTCGCCGTTGAACACCTTGTGGTCCTTGCCTTCGGCGATCACCGTGCCGACCCCGGTCTTGGTGTAGAAACCTGGAATGCCGGCACCGCCGGCGCGCATCCGTTCGGCCAGCGTGCCCTGCGGGTTGAACTCCAGCTCCAGCTCGCCCGACAGATACTGGCGCATGAATTCGGCGTTCTCGCCCACGTAGGACGACTGCATCTTCTTGATCTGCCTGGTGGCCAGCAGCACCCCAAGCCCGAAATCGTCCACGCCGCAGTTGTTCGAGGCAATCGTGATGTCTTTCGTGCCCGCCCGCTTGATCGCGGCAATCAGCAGTTCCGGAATGCCGCACAGCCCGAACCCGCCTGCGGCCATCGTCATGCCGTCGTGCAAAAGCCCCTCTAGCGCCGCGTCGGCGGTGGCATAGACCTTCTTCATCGCTCACTCCCCAGGAAACGGTCGGCGAAGTTGTGGCCCGGGCCGCGGCGCAAGTCAATTGCCGCAGCGCGGCAGAACGGGGCGCCGCCAGCGCAGTCCCGGGGCCCTGCGTCGCCCCGCGCCGGTTTCACGCGCCGCCGGCTTGCACCGCACCAACAGCTGCGCGACACTGCGGGCACAGGATGCATAGGATGGCCCCGTGCGCTGGTGTCTTGGTCTGATCTGTTTGGTTTTGCTGGCCTCCTGTGCGCCGGGTCCGGGCATATCGGGTGCCGATCGCGCCACCAAGGGCCGCCATGCCTATGCGCAGCTTTATCTGGGCGACACCGGACCCGCGGCGAATGCACCGCCATTCCGGTTTTCCGGGCTTGGCGCGGCAAAGCGCACGGTGGCGCTGGTTTCGCTGGCCGCCGGGCCGCTGCGCATTCGCGGGCGATGCGAAGGCGCGCTGTGGCTGGTGGCGGGCGAAGGCGCCGGGGAAACCTTGCAGCGGTTGCCCCCGGCCGCGGAATTCGCGTTCACCCTGCCGCCCGGCGACCGCGGTGGCATCAGGCTGCAACCAGATGCCGAGACGCGGCGCTGCACGCTGACGGTGCGGCCGCGGCGCGGCGGCACCTATGGCATCACGCTGGAGCGCGAAGATCTGGCCAACCCGGCGCTGGCCGAACTTGACGGCCGCCGCGACATTTGCGCGCTGCCCGATCCGGCAGGGCTAAATGCGCTGGAACGCGCGTTTTACGCGCCGCGCGCGCTGTCGATCGGCTGCGTGCTGCCGCCCGGCAGGCCGCAGCTGTTGCCCGACGCGCGTGACGGTTTCAACGCCAAGGTCGAGGCGCTGACCGGCGCGCGGCTTGCCGATGCCGCGCTGGATGCGGGCGACCCGATGATGCCGCTTGATTTTTCCAACGCGCCGGAACTTGACCTGATCTGGATTTCCTATCTGAACATGCGCGCCGATTTTTCCGGCTATCTGATGGCACGCATGCTGGAATACCATGCCGCGCGCGGCACCACGGTGCGGATCTTGCTGACCAGCATCCTGATGCTGCCGATCGACCGGGCGATTTTCGAGGATCTGGCAGCGCGCTACCCCAATGTGCAGTTGCAGCTTTATAGCTGGCGGCCGAACGGCGCCCCGGCGCTGGCCGATCCGGTGAACGCTCTGCACCGCGATCAGCACATCAAGGCCTTCGCGGTGCTGGCGCGCGACCCCTCGCGCTCGCGCATCCTGCTCGGCGGGCGCAACCTGACCGATCCCTGGCTGTTCGACAGTCCGCGCGACCTTTCGGCCTACCCGTTCCTGCGCAACTACAAAGCCGGCAGGCGGCTGAGCCTGACCTTCTTTCTGCCCTACGAAGATTTCGAGATCGCCTTTGCCGATGATACCGTGGTGCGCGCACTGCTGACGCATCTTGCCAGCTTTTGGCACCGCGACCACGACACGCAGCGCCCGCGCGCTTTTGCAGCCGCGGTGGGCGGCGGGGCGGCGCGGGGCGGCATGCGGCATTTCATCTCGGTGCCCTTCACCGATGGGCGCGCGCAAGAGGCGCTGTTTGTCGAGCTGTTCGACGCAGCGCGCGAAAGCATCGTGCTGACCGCGCCGTTCCTGAACCTGACCGAGCCGCTGGACAGAGCGTTGCGCCGGGCGCGGGCGCGCGGCGTGGCGGTGCAGATCGTGGCGCGCACGCAGATCGACGAACCCGCGGGGGTGTTTTCGATCGCGCTCAACCGGCTGTTCTTTGAAGCCCATGCCGATTGGCTGACGATCATCGGCTATGACCCGGCGCCGCGCACGCTGCACACCAAGCTGCTGGTGATCGACGGGCGGCTGTCGCTGGTGACCTCGACCAACATGAACCGGCGCAGTTTCCTGCATGACACCGAAAACGGCGTGATGATTCTGGATCGCGGCATCAGCGCGCGGCTGCTGGCGCAGATCGCGACCTACCGGAGGCGCGGTGCGCCGGTTGCGGCGCAGGTGCAGGTGGCGCCGCTGCTGCGGCTGCTGATGTCGCTGCCGGCGCTGCGCAACGCGTTCTGATCAGGTCTCGGGCGGGCCGGCCTCGGTGCCGGATGCGGCCTTGCGCCGCGGTGCGGCCTTGGGCTTGGCTGCGGCCTTGGGCTTGGCGGCCGGCTTCGGCTTGGCGCCCGCTTTCGGCTTGGCGGCGGGCTTTGGCTTGGCCGCGGCCCGGGCGCGCGGCGCCTTGGCCTTGCCGCCTTTGGCGGCGCGTTCGGCCAGCAGCGGCAGCGCCTCGGCCAGCGTCAGCGCCTCGGGCTGCAGACCCTTGGGCACCGTGGCGTTGATCTTGCCCCATTTCACATAGGGGCCGTAGCGCCCCGGCATCACCACCACCTCGCCGCCCTCGGGGTGTTCGCCCAGATTGGCCAGTGCCGCCGCCGCAGCGCCGCCGCGCCCGGGGCCGCGCGCGGCCTTTTGCGCCAGCACTTCAAGCGCGCGGTTCATGCCGATGCTGAACACCTCGTCGGCGTCGGGCAGGTTGGCGTAGCTGGCGCCGTGCTTGACATAGGGGCCATAGCGGCCGATGCCCGCCTCGATCAACCCACCGTCTTCGGGGTGGTTGCCCACCGGGCGCGGCAGCGCCAACAGCGCCAGCGCGCGCGTCAGATCCACCGATTCAGGTGCCCAGCCCTTGGGCAGGCTGGCGCGCGGAGGTTTCGGTGCCGCCTCGCTTGGCTCGCCGCGCTGCACATAAGGGCCAAAGCGCCCGGCGCGCAGGGTGACCGGCTCGCCCGCATCCTCGCCCAACAGCTTGCCGTCGATCGCCGCTGCCTCGCCGTTCGGCGCCGACAGCGGGCGGGTAAAGCGGCATTCGGGGTAGCTGGAACAGCCGATGAAGGCACCGCCCGAGCGCGCGGTGCGCAGCGAAAGCCGGCCCTTGCCGCAGTTCGGGCAAAGCCGCGGGTCGCCGCCGTCCTCGCGCAGCGGGTAAAGATGCGGCGCCAGAACCTCGTCAATCTTTTCCAGCACCTCGCCCATGCGCAGATCGGCGGTTTCGGCCAGCGCGGCGGAAAAGTCGCGCCAGAACCGGGCCAGAACCTCGGTGTAATGCCGGGTTCCCGCCGAGATATCGTCAAGTTCGTCCTCAAGATCGGCGGTAAAATCGTATTCAACATATTTGCGGAAATAATTGGTCAGGAACGCCGTCACCAGCCGCCCGGTATCGGCCGCCACCAGTCGGTTCTTGTCCTTGCTGACATAGCCGCGGTCTTGAATCGTGGTGACGATGCTGGCGTAGGTCGACGGCCGCCCGATGCCAAGTTCTTCCATGCGCTTGACCAGCGTCGCCTCGGTGTAGCGCGGCAGCGGCTGGGTGAAATGCTGCTCGGGGCTGATGGCGCGCTTTTGTGCCGCCTCGCCCTGCATGATCTGCGGCAACCGGGCGCTGTCTTCGCCCTCGTCATCGTCGCGGCCCTGATCGTAGATTTTCAGGAACCCGTCGAACAGCGTTACCTGTCCGGTGGCGCGCAGCTCCACCTGGCCGTCGGGGCTGGCGACATCGACGGTGGTGCGTTCCAGACGGGCCGCGGCCATCTGGCTGGCAAGCGTGCGCTTCCAGACCAGATCGTAGATCTTGCGCTGATCGGCCTCCAGATGCAGCTTTTCGGGCGAGGCGGCCATGTCGGTGGGGCGGATGCATTCATGTGCTTCCTGCGCGTTCTTGGCCTTGTTCTTGTACATCCGCGGGCTGGCGGGCACATAGTCTTCACCAAACCGCCGCTTGATCTCGTCGCGTGCCGCCATCACCGCCTCGGGCGCCATGTCGATGCCGTCGGTGCGCATGTAAGTGATCAGCCCGGCCTCATAAAGCCGCTGCGCCGCGTTCATGCAGGCCTTGGCGCCGATGCCGAACTTGCGGCTGGCCTCTTGCTGCAGGGTCGAGGTCATGAAGGGCGGGTAGGGGTTGCGTGCCGCGGGCTTGGCCTCGACCGACTTCACCGCGAAACTGCGCGAGGTGATCGCCTGCACCGCCAGTTCTGCCGCTTCGGCGGTCGGAATGTCGAACCTGTCCAGCTTGGCGCCGCCCAGCACGGTCAACCGGGCACTGTAGTCCTGCCCGCGCGGGGTGGCCAGAACCGCCGACACGCTCCAGTATTCCCGCGCCCGGAACGCCTCGATCTCCATTTCGCGATCGACGATCAGGCGCAGACAGACCGATTGCACGCGGCCCGCCGATTTCGCCCCCGGCAGCTTGCGCCAAAGCACGGGCGACAGGTTGAAGCCGACCAGATAGTCGAGCGCACGGCGCGCCAGATAGGCTTCGACCAGCGCGGTATCGACCTGCCGCGGATGCGCCATCGCCTCGGTCACCGCGGCTTTCGTGATGGCGTTGAAGGTGACCCGGCTGACCTTCTTGCCCTTCTTCAGGCTCGACGCCAGCGCCTCTTGCAAATGCCACGAAATCGCCTCGCCCTCGCGGTCGGGGTCGGTGGCCAGGATCAGTTCATCATCGGTTTTCAGTGCCTCGGTGATCGCGCGGATGTGTTTGCGGCTGTCAGCGCCAACTTCCCACTGCATCGCGAATTCCCGCTCGGGATCGACCGAACCATCCTTGGCGGGCAGGTCGCGCACATGCCCGTAAGAGGCGAGAACCGTGAAACCATCGCCCAGATATTTGTTGATTGTCTTGGCCTTGGCAGGCGATTCGACAACGACAACGGCCATGGTTACCTCTTGCTCGATCCGGTCATGCGCTTTGGGCGCGGAACATGGCGGCCATACAGGGGCAATGTCAATGCAGCTTCGGCGTGCAGCCTATCCACCGGAAAGACCGCTGATCGCGTGGCGGGGCGGGTGCCGCATCGCCCGAGTCGGAAAAGACGCGCGAAATCACATTCTGCATATTGAATAAGAGTGGCCGCCATGCTAGGCGCCGCGAGCAAATGTTTTGGGAGACTGCGAATGACGCTTGACCGCACCGTGCTGGCCTTTGCCGGGATAATGATACTGCTGAGCGTGGCACTGACGCTGTGGCTTTCGCCGCTGTGGTTCTGGTTCACCCTGTTCATCGGCGCCAACCTGCTGCAATCGGCCTTCACGGGCGCCTGCCCGGCGGCCTGGGTATTCCGAAAGCTGGGCGTAAAGGGCGGCTGCGCCTTCGAATAGGGCGCTGCGCGGGCCTGCATATGGTCCTTGCCAGCCGCCGAACGCCGGGCTATCGCTTGGCCGTCAGGATCGGGAGAATCCAGCGGGGCCCGCCCCGTTGGTGCCGAAGGAGCAACCGCCCCGGTAAACTCTCAGGCGCAAGGGACCGTTCTGGCGAAGGACTCTGGAGAGTGGCGCGGATGCGCCCGCCGAAGGGATAACGATCTCAGGCGCAAGGGACAGAGGGGGCATCGGTTGGGTGGGCAGTAGCCTGCCCTGGGCGATGCCGGGGGATTCCGGCTGGCAAGAGGAGGGGCGGCGATGGCCGACCTGTTGCGAACCGGGCTTTACGACCTTCACGTGCGGCTGGGTGCCAAGATGGTGCCGTTCGCGGGCTACGAGATGCCCGTGCAATACCCGATGGGGGTGCTGCGCGAGCATCTGCACACCCGCGCCGCCGCCGGGCTGTTCGACGTCAGCCACATGGGCCAGGTGATCCTGCGCGCACCCTCGGGCCGCGCGGTTGATGCAGCACTTGCGCTGGAGGCACTGGTGCCGGTGGACCTTGCGGGGCTGGCCGATAGGCGGCAGCGCTACGGCATGTTCACCAATGACGCCGGCGGCATTCTGGATGATTTGATGGTGGCGCATCGCGGCGATCATCTGTTCGTCGTGGTCAACGCCGCTTGCAAGGGCGCCGACATCGCGCATATGCGCGCGCATCTGGCGCTGCAGGTGACCGAGATCACTGACCGCGCCTTGCTCGCGCTGCAGGGGCCCGCGGCGGAAACGGCTTTGGTGCGCCTCGTGCCGGGTGTGGCGGCGATGCGGTTCATGGATGTGGGGGTGTTCGGCTGGCGGGGCGTGGATCTGTGGATCTCGCGTTCCGGCTATACCGGCGAGGACGGGTTCGAGGTTTCGGCGCCCGATGCGCAAGCGATAGCCTTCGCCGAGGCACTGCTGGCGATGCCCGAGGTGGCGCCGATCGGCCTTGGCGCGCGCGACAGCCTGCGGCTTGAGGCGGGGCTTTGCCTTTACGGCCACGACATCGACAGCACCACCAGCCCGGTCGAAGCCGCGCTTTCCTGGGCCATTCAGAAGGCGCGCCGCACGGGCGGGGCGCGGGCAGGCGGCTTTCCCGGTGCCGCGCGCATCCTGCGCGAACTGGCCGAAGGCCCGGGGCGCCGCCGCGTCGGGCTTGCGCCCGAGGGCCGCGCGCCGATGCGCGAGGGGGTGGAAATCTTTGTGCAAGCCGAAGGCGGCGCGGCCCTGGGCAGGATCACATCCGGCGGCTTCGGCCCCAGCATCAATGCGCCGATGGCAATGGCCTATCTGCCGCGCGACATTCCCGAAGGCACAACCGTTTATGGCGAGCTGCGCGGCAAACGCCTGCCCGCGCGCGTGGTGCCGCTGCCGTTCCAACCCACAACCTTCAAGCGCTGAGGAGCGTGAGCGATGAAATATACCGAAGAACATGAATGGCTGCGCCTCGAGGGTGACCTTGTGGTGGTCGGCATCACCGAACATGCGGCGGAAGCGCTTGGCGACGTGGTGTTCGTGGAATTGCCCGAGGCGGGCACCACCGTTGCCAGGGGCGACGAGGTGTGCGTGATCGAAAGCGTCAAGGCGGCCTCGGACATTCTGGCGCCGCTCGATGGCGAGATCGTCGAGGTGAATGCGGTGCTGGCTGATAACCCGGGGCTGGTCAACGAAGACCCGTTGGGCAAGGCGTGGTTCTTCAAGATGAAGATCGCCGACGCATCGGCGCTTCACGGCTTCATGGACGAGGCGGCCTACAAAGCGCTGATCGGCTGAGCGCGCCGATGGATACGCGCCGCACCGACCGCGCCGAACGCCTGATTGCCGCCCCGGCAGAGCGGCTGTTCGCCTGCTGGACCGATCTGGCGCAGCTGGTCCGCTGGTTGCCACCGAAGGGCATGTCCGGGCTGGTCGAAGTGTTCGATCCGCATCCGGGCGGCCCGTTCCGCATCGTGCTGACCCATGATGACCCGGCGGAGCGGGGCAAGTCGGGCGGGGCGAGCGATGTGGTCGCCGGGCAGTTCGTGGCGGTCGATCCGCCGCGACATCTGGCCTTTGTCAGCCGGTTCAGCAGCGATGACCCGGCCTTTCAGGGCGACATGCGGATGGATTGGCATTTCGAGCCGGTCGGCAACGCAACCCGGGTGCGGATCGTCGCCACCAACGTGCCGCCCGGCATTTCGGCTGTGGATCACGCGGCGGGCATGGGATCGTCGCTGGCCCAGCTTGCCGCAATTGTGGAATGACCGCCAAGGAGGCGAAAGTGACCTTCACCCCCACCACCTACGACACCTACGACTTTGCCAACCGCCGCCATATCGGACCCTCGCCCGCCGAAATGGCCGAAATGCTGCGCGTGGTGGGGGCGGCCAGCCTGGATGCGCTGATCGACGAAACCGTGCCGCGCACGATCCGGCAGGCCGCGCCTCTGGCATGGGCGCCGCTGACCGAGCACGCGTTGCTGGCGCGGCTGCGCCAGGTGGCGGCGAAGAACCAGGTAATGACCTCGCTGATCGGGCAGGGCTATTACGGCACCGTCACGCCACCCGCGATTCAGCGCAACATTCTGGAAAACCCGGCCTGGTATACCGCCTACACCCCCTATCAGCCCGAAATCGCACAGGGGCGGCTGGAAGCGCTTCTGAATTACCAGACCATGGTTTCCGACCTCACCGGCCTACCGGTGGCCAATGCTTCGCTGCTGGACGAGGCAACCGCGGCGGCCGAGGCGATGGCGATGGCGGAGCGGGCGGCAAAATCGAAGGCGCGGGCCTTCTTCGTCGATGAAAACTGCCACCCGCAGACGATTGCGGTGATCCGCACCCGCGCGCTGCCGCTGGGTCTTGAGGTGATCGTCGGCGCGCCCGAGGCGCTGGAACCGGTGCGCGTGTTCGGCGCCATCTTCCAATATCCCGGCACCTATGGCCATGTGCGCGACTTTACCGACCAGATCGCCGCGCTGCACGCGGCGCAGGCGGTGGCCGTGGTGGCGACTGACCTGTTGGCGCTTTGCCTGCTGAAGGAACCCGGCGCGATGGGCGCCGACATCGCGGTAGGCTCGGCGCAGCGCTTTGGCGTGCCGATGGGCTACGGCGGCCCGCACGCCGCCTTCATGGCCTGCCGCGATGAGATGAAGCGGGCGATGCCGGGCCGCATCGTCGGGGTTTCGATCGACGCCCGCGGCGGGCGCGCCTATCGGCTGAGCCTGCAAACCCGCGAACAGCACATCCGCCGCGAAAAGGCCACCTCGAACGTCTGCACCGCGCAGGCGCTGCTGGCAGTGATGGCCTCGTTCTACGCGGTCTTTCACGGGCCTGTGGGTCTGCGCATGATTGCGGAAAAAGTGCATTTGCACGCGGTTCAACTGGCCGAGGCTCTGCGCGCTGCGGGCGCAAAAGTGCAACCCGATGCGTTTTTCGACACGATCACTGTCGAGGTCGGCGTTGGACAGGCGGGCATTCTGGCCGCCGCCCGCCACCGCGGGCTGAACCTGCGCCGGATCGGCCGCGACCGGGTCGGGATTTCAGTGGACGAAACCACCGACGCCGACGTGATCGCCCGCGTGCTCGACGCATTCGGTATCCATGAGGCGACC
>Ga0214472_10005836_pt1 | contig 12945 bp, 16 predicted proteins | sample RVTome_6_FD_207662 | JGI IMG/M metagenome (GOLD analysis project Ga0214472, IMG submission 207662) | Soil microbial communities from uranium-contaminated site in the Upper Colorado River Basin, Wyoming, United States - RVT140D175 | ecosystem: Environmental > Terrestrial > Soil > Contaminated >... | reverse complement strand
ACAGGGCACCTCTAAAAATAGTACATTTCGTAAGGGCAAGAAAGCACCGCGCGCAGAACCGCAGTGTATAAGACATACATGAGGATTCGAGCACGGAGCTAACGCAGCCATTGCGGAAAAAGTGCATTTTTAGAGGTGCCCTACACTGATGTCGTCGGCCACAGCCCTTATGCCCGCTGGCAGGATTACAAAAAAAGGCACCCACATGGCGCGTCCAGTTAGAGAAACCCACAACGAACAACTGCGTGATCCCGAAATGGCCGCGCAGTATTTAAATGCTGCGCTCGAAGATGGCAATTCCGCCGTGATTCTCATGGCATTACGCCAGGTTGCAGACGCGCAGGAAAATGGCGTCTCTGGTCTGGCTGCCAGAGCAAGCCTGGGCCGTGAAAGCATGTATAAAATACTGTCCTCAAAAGGCAACCCAAAATTGTCAAGCTTTACCAAAATTATCGAGAGCCTCGGCTTACACCTCAAAGTAGAAGCCTGACCCTGAATCCGGTACGCCACAGTGGCACATATTTCCTGGGCATCGATTTCGGTACCTCCGGGGTTCGTGGCAGCATTATTGATGAGAATGGTGTTGAACTGGCGACCGCAGCAATCCCGCTAAGCCCCATGCCCGTCGCCCAGGGCTGTAGTGAAGAGCCTGATCCCCAGCGTTGGCGGGACGCACTCCGCCAACTGCTGCTGAAGCTCGGCGAGCAGATCGACAGCCACCGGATCAGGGCGATAGCGATTGACGGAACCTCGAGTACGATTCTATTGTGTGATCAGCACGGCGAAGCGATCACACCGGCGCTGATGTACAACGACAGCCGCGCCCGTAAGCAGGCAGCACGGATTCGCGAGCTTGCTCCCGCCGACAGCGGGGCCCACGGCGCCAGCAGCTCGCTGGCAAAATTAATGTTTCTTCTGGAAACTCACCCCGATGCCGCGATTGCACACGCCTGTCACCAGACCGACTGGCTACAGGCCTGGCTCAGCGGACGCTACGACATCGCTGATGAAAACAACTGTCTGAAGCTCGGTTATGACTCGCAGCAGCAATGCTGGCCTGAATGGTTAGAATCTTGCGGCGTGGCTGGCGCATTGCTGCCCAAAGTGGTCGCGCCCGGCAGTGTCATCGGCAAAATACTGCCAGAACGCGCGCGTGAACTTGGGCTCAGCGAACACTGCCTGGTGGTCAGCGGCACCACCGACAGCATCGCAGCATTGATCGCTACCGGTGCGAACCAGGTCGGCGATGCAGTCACTTCATTGGGCAGTACCCTGGTGTTGAAACTGATTTCGGCAAAGCCGGTGTTTTCTGCTGCGCACGGAATCTACAGCCACAAACTGGGCGAGCACTGGCTGGTCGGTGGCGCTTCGAACAGCGGCGGCGCAGTACTGCGAAAATATTTCAGCCAGCAGCAGCTCGATACCATGACGCTGCGATTACAGCCAGAACAGGCAACCGGTTTACACTATTACCCGTTGGTGACAGCAGGCGAACGTTTCCCGCATAGTGATCCAGACAAAATCCCTGTACTGGAACCACGGCCTGACGATGATGTAATATTTTTTCAGGCGATACTCGAAGGCATCGCCAGCATCGAAGCCGAAGGCTATGCGAAATTACAGGCACTGGGCGCATCTAAAGCAAAACGGGTCTACACCACGGGCGGCGGTAGCGTGAATCAGGCATGGCGTAGAATACGAGCGACAAGACTGGGGCTGCCAATATTAAAGCCACAATACAGCGAAGCCAGTATCGGCGCAGCCCTGTTGGCAAAACAGGGCTGGAGAACCAGGGATTAAAATGATTTCATACTTCAAAGGCGCGGCAGATTGCATTGCCGGTTTTAAACTGATCCTGAATCCGGGTCTGCGCCGCTTTGTCATCATACCGCTGTTAATTAATATTGCGCTGTTCGCAACCGCGATTTATTTTTTCAGCCAGAAAATAGATTCCTGGGTAGAGCAGTTACTGCCGAGCTGGCTGTCGTTTCTCGAGTTCATTCTCTGGCCGCTGTTTGCACTCACGATATTTTTAATCGTGTTCTATAGCTTCACCCTGCTGGCGAATTTGATCGCTGCGCCGTTCAACAGCCTGCTCGCTGCGCGCGTCGAAGCCAGACTCAGTGGCGGCGCCATAGAAGACGTCACTGCCGATGCTTTCTGGAAAGTTCTGTTTCGCAGTATCGGCGCTGAACTGACAAAAATACTTTACCTGATCAAGTGGTTTATTCCCCTGCTGATACTCACGTTTATCCCGGTAGTCAATGTCGTCGCGCCCTTCGCCTGGTTTCTGTTCGCCGCCTGGTCGTTTGCGCTGGAGTACACCGATTACCCACTCGGCAATCATGGCCAGCTATTTCCTGCGGTGCGAGAATACAACAGGAAAAACGCCATGCGTGCCCTGGGCTTTGGCAGCGTGGTGTTTTTACTCACCAGCATACCGGTTCTGAATTTCCTCGCCATGCCCGTCGCAGTCTGTGGCGCAACGCGATTAACCACCAGGATCAAAAATGAATCATGAGCGATACCATAGAACAACGCATCACCGAACTTGAAATCCGCCTCACCCATCAGGACGAGAGCATCGAAAGTCTGAGCAACACCATCATCAGACAGCACAATGAGATCGACACGCTGAAACTCAGGCTGGAAATTTTAGAAAAAAGACTGAAGCAAGCCAGTGAATCACAGATCGCAGACCAGAAAGACGAAACTCCGCCGCCGCACTATTAAAAAACTATTGCCACAGAGGCCACAGAAAACACAGAGAACAGGGTGTGAAAACACCGGCGATTGAAAGTCTGCTCCAGAAATGTACCTGATGAGTTAGTCATATGCAGCAGCGCATTGTAAAAATGATTTCTTTCTCTGAGCCCTCCGTGATCTCTGTGGCGCATTTGTTTCAGCCATATCAGCGCTGAGGCACGGCTAGTGACAGCGCATGAAATTAAACAGCACCGGAAACCTGCCCTGGCTGAGCTTGTGTTTTAATTCCGGAGCGATATTCGCCAGATAAATCCTGTTCTTCAGATGTCCTGCCCGCCCGCGTAGCGTTAGCAGCATCGCCTTTCCCGAATCGAACAACTGACGGGTTCTTACAAGATCAACCACGATCGCTTCCAGCAACGGGTTTTCCGCCACCAGCACAATGGCTTCATTGAATCCGTTATATGCCGAAAGATCGAGACGTTCATCAGCACAGACAAGAATAACCTCTCCTGCTACCGAATTCACCAGCGATACTTTCATGTCTGCACCATTACAGTAATCGAATACATTGCCAGACAAACGAACTCACTGATGATTAAACATTGACTGCATCACATTGTCGGCATAGTCATCTCGCGAATGTCTGGACAGCTTTTTGAGAAGTCGCCTGAATTCCATCTCGCCATATCCAAATATGACGCCAACACCATCAATGGTGCCACGTACCACCATCGCCCTCAAGCGCACAGGATTGACTTCATCGAGGTCGCGAATAAAACGTAGATCAAGAACATCGTTCTGGAAAATGTCGTCCACAGCACATTCGATAAAAGCACCATCGACATGCATGTCTCGTGTCGCACTCCGGCCCAGATATGAACCACAGGAAAAAACATCAACATCGAGCTGTAGATCTTTGCGAGGCGTACTGCGTTTATTTATGTCCATTTCTATCTCCCTTATTTTATTGGTTTCAACAGAGAGCTCAACACCCTCGTCATAAAACAGTAACTGATGAAAAAGGCATAATCCACTGTGGTGACACCCTGGTGCCGACACTGCATTTCGTGAAACTGGATCAGAGATCTAACAACAAACCCCCAGCTCACATTCACTGTGCAAGAATGTACGCTACGATGCATATCAACCATAGGGGAATCCCCGAAATACTTATAAGACATTCAGCATTTGATTCATATCAATCTTTTATGACAAAACGGGGGCAGCCACGTGATGCCTGCAACGAGACACCAGTCTTTAAGGGAAACCCTGATAGTGAGCCAGTTTCGAGTAGCGCAATGTATTCAGCGAATCTTACAACAATCATTAACTTCAGGGGGCTGCCATGGCTAATTCAGGTGCAAAATCAGAAGTGATTCCAGTCAAAAAAAGCAAGGAAACAGAGCGGTTTAGTCCGAAACATCTGCTGACCCCGTTCGAGGATATGGAACGCTGGGTTGAGGATGTTATCCCGAGAAACTGGTTACGCGAACATCGCTGGGAATGGCCATCTACTGCCAGTTTTTCTACAGCACTGGAAACACGTATACCAAGGGTCGATGTGGTCGATCGCAAGAACGAAGTCTTTATCAAGGCTGAAATGCCGGGTATCGACAAAAACGATATCGAAGTATCGATGAGCGATAATACGATTACAATCAAGGGCTCTACTAAAAAAGAAGAGAAAGAAGAGCAAGGTGATTTTTATCGCTGTGAGATTTCGCAGGGCTCTTTTAGCCGCAGCATGTCATTGCCGGCTGAAGTTGATATTGATAAATCTCAGGCCAGGTTCAAGGACGGCATACTCGAGCTGACTTTGCCGAAGCTGGAACGCGCCAAACGTCGCAGTATTAAAATCAGCTAGACACATGTCTGCACGCTGGCACATGGATCTCGATGTGCCAGCCCCATTTGCCGGCCACCCCAGGTCGGCATTTTTTTACCGAATCCGGCCTGTGTGTGTCCTGAGCGCCCCTTGAGCACAACTTGCGCTCTCCAGACACAGGTTTATACTGTCTTGACTGGATGGTGTGACGCGGTATTCAGGCAATGTGTGAGACTCGATAGATATATATGAGGCTGCTATATGAATCACACACGAAATGATGATTGTGTATTGGGTATAAGCTGGATAACTATCAAAGCAAAGATATGTATACAGTAAAAATTATGATCGTTGATGATCACCCCCTGGTGCGAACTGGATTTCGCCAGCTGATCGAGTCCGAACCCGACCTCAGTGTGTGTTACGAGGCCGCCAACATGGCACAGGCGATACACGTAATCAATAACAGTAAACCTGATCTGGCGATTGTTGACCTTTCACTCCCCGATGGTAACGGGCTCGAGCTGATCAAGCGCATTCATGCCAGGTATCACGATCTTCCAATACTGGTATCTTCTATGCATGATGAAGATCTGTTTGCTGAACGTGCCCTGCGTGCTGGTGCCAAAGGCTACATTAACAAACAGGAAGTCGGCGAACAGGTGATTGCTGCGCTCAGGCAGGTACTGGCCGGCAAAGTCTATTTAAGTTCGCACATGCTGGCGCGCCTGGCACAGGAACTGTCTGGCAAACCAGATCGCTCGAGCCAGTCTCCGGTCGAACATCTGTCCAATCGCGAACTGGAAGTGTTTGAGCTGATCGGGCACGGCATGGCCACCGGCGAGATAGCCGATCGACTCCACCTCAGCGTCAAAACCATCGAAACGCACCGTGCCAACATTAAATCAAAACTGCGACTCAGCACCGCGGGCGAGCTGATACGTAGTGCCGTGCAATGGACGATTGAAACGCGCTGAACACTTTCTCGGGTAAGGCCAGCAGCGCAGCTCGCTGCAATCAACAATACAATCTGCGAGAAACACAGTATGAGTTTTGCCGAGATCACCCAACGCCAGCTACTTGGCGACTATGCGCCAGCTTCGGTGCTGATCAATCGCAACTATGAAGTTCTGTATTGTTTTGGAACGACTGGCGATTTTCTCGAAACCCCCGCCGGTGAACCGACCCGTGATCTCATCGCCATGGCGCGACATGGCCTGCAGACCCGACTGCGCGCAGCCTGCCACAGGGCGATCCGCGAAAATAAAATCATCAGAGACGATACGCCGCGGCGCGGACACCACGGCGCCTGGTATTCCTGCACGATTACTGTGAAACCGATTACAGAACCCAAACAGGACGAGGGTTTGTTGCTGGTGACCTTCCGCGAGCATGAAGTCCTGCCCAGGGAAAATACCGATGTCCAGACACAAAACCAAACACCAGACGAATCTCCGCTGGTGAGCCAGCTGGGATATGAGCTGAAAGCCACGCGCGAGAACCTGCAAAACACGATCGAAGATATGGAAAGTTCTAATGAAGAACTGAAAGCTTCGAACGCAGAACTGCAGTCACTGAACGAAGAGCTGAGCACGGTCAACCGCCAGCTTCAGGACAAGGTAGAGAACTGGACAAGGCACACAGCGACATGAGCAATCTACTCAACAGCGCGGATATTGCTGTGCTGGTTCTCGACAGACAGCTTTGCATTCGGGAGTTCACCCCTGCCACCAGCAGGTTGCTGGGGCTGATCCCCGGTGACTCCGGCCGACCGATTAAGACTTTCGCCAGCGACCTTATTGGTGAAAGCCTGCTCAATGAAGCAGGCACAGTGCTGAAGAATCTGACAGCGATCGAAACCCTGCTTACCGCCAGTAATCGGCGGCATTATCTGCGCCGTATTCTGCCTTATCGCACTGCAGATAACCGAGTCGACGGTCTGGTCGTGACCTTCATCGACATTACCCAGCACATAGAATCTGAAGCCGGATCGCAGCGCATGGCAATGATACTGCGCAATGCGAACGATGCGATCACCGTGCTGGATCTCGATGGTCGTATCACCGCCTGGAACTACGGCGCCGAATGCATGTATGGTTACAGCGAAGCGGAAGCGCTGAAACTGAATATCAAGTACCTCGTTCCTGCTGACAAACAGGAAAAAACACAGAATTTTCTTCAAAGCGCTGCGCGCGGCGAACAGATCGAGTCATGCGGCACAGTTCGCCTGAACAAAAACGGCCAGGCACTCAGTGTCTGGACAGCTTTCACCACGCTCATCGATGAATACGGCAAACCAATGGCACTGGCCACTACCGAGCGTGACCTGAGCGAACGCATGCAGCTCGATATACAGCGAGAGCAAACCGAGCGCCTGCTGCTCATGGTCGAACACCTGCCTGTAGGTGCGGTGTATCGTGAGAATAATCACCTGATTCTGAACCGTGTCTGCGAAGAGATTACCGGTTACCCACGCGATGAACTGGCGACCCCGGACCAGTGGTTTACAAAATTATACGGCAAGCAGGCCGAGGAGTTGCACCGTCAGTACGAGATAGAGCGTGGAGAAAGCTTTCCCAGACAAACCGGGCCCATCATGCTGATACGCAAAGATGGTGAAAAACGATTTGTAGAATATGCCGCCTATAAATTCGATGACCATGAAGTCTGGATCATGCACGATGTCAGCACACGCTTTGCAACAGAATCCGCGCTCAGAGATCGTGAAGAACGACTGCGCGCGATCATGGACAACGCCGCCGAGGCTATTGTGGTCATCACTATGGATGGCAGCATTACTGACTTCAATGGCGCGGCGGAAACCATATTTGGTTATACCAGTGCTGAAGTCATCGGCGAGAATGTCAAACTGCTGATGCCATCCCCTTACCGCGAACAGCATGATAATTATCTGGCTCACTATCAGAACACCAACGAGCCGCGAATCATGAACCAGTCACGCGAGCTGCCAGGCAGGCACAAAGACGGCAGCCTCATGCCACTGGGGCTACGCATCACTCAAATCGAGCACCTCGGCGCCTTTGTCGGCATTATCCGCGACCTCAGCGATCAGAGAACACTCGAGCGCCAGATTGCCGAAGTCAGCACCCGCGAGCAGGAGCGTATCGGCCAGGAAATCCACGACAGCCTCGGCCAGCAACTGACGGGATTGAGCATGATGGCGACCAGCGTGAAAAACAACTTGGCCCGCCAGAACCTTCCAGCAGCCGAACAGATGGACGAGTTGATCCTTCAGTTAAAAAATGCCATCAAGGCTGCCCGCACTCTGTCCCGCGGACTAGCGCCTGTACCAGTTTCACCTGAAGGTCTGCAGGATGCGCTGACTTTGCTGGCACATGATATCAAGGCCAGCAGTGGCATTCATTGTCATTTCGGATCGAATGACCCTGTCGATATTGATGACCGGACCACCGCCATGCAGGTCTACCGCATTGCGCAGGAAGCGGTAAACAATGCAGCCAAGCACGCTCACGCCAGCGCAATCAACATCGTACTGAGCAGCAAGGCCGGAAAATGCGAACTGAGTGTAAGCGACAACGGGCGGGGCTTCGATGTCAATAAGGCCATCGATCAGGGAATGGGCCTGCGCATCATGCGTTATCGAGCAGGCATTATCGGTTGCACACTAGATGTTGAATCGTCACCGGAAAAAGGCACCACGGTGCTGTGCAGGTATCCTGTCGCCAACACCAGCTCATAACGGGTTTCTCAACCACCTGAGAAAAACCTGGCCGATATTATTCGTGACACACCTGGCGCGCACGAATGACGTCTGCCTTTCTGGGAAACTGGATCTGCAGATCGCCTTCATAATGCATACCGTATGGCTGCACTAACGCCGTGTGGTAAAAACATGTCAGTAACTATGATATATCTCCGTGTGTTCCATATCGGGTACCTATGACAAAACGCCAGTGTTAACAGATTATAGATTCAGATTTAACAGGCGATCGACTTCGGCTTCGGCTTCAAGCCAGTCAGTCATCGGATCACCACCCTGAAAGCCACGCTGCTCAGCGCGCAGATAAGCCTCGCGCGCTATCATCTCGTGTCGTCCCAGAGACAACACTGGATCCTCCCCCATCAATACCATGGGCATCATTGCGCCAGATATCCCTGCTTGTTCAACAACCTGTTTAGCCATTCCCGTACTCCACGCTACGTCTACCTGCGAGCCACAAACTACTCATACTAAAGCGACGTCCATGTCATGTTGATGCACGGTCATTCTAGGCTCAGCCCGGGGCTGCAACTATCAGGGATTTCCCTATAATTTTCCTGGCCTGAAAATAGTAAAAAAACCAGTTATGTCCGGGGCAAGGCAAGCCCAGGCCAGCGCCTTATGCTGCGCCTCAATTATGGTATATGGATAATTCTTGACTGTGATCAAGATTCTGATACAGAGCCTGTGTCTTAAGTATTACTGTTTTAAGGAAAGTCTGAATAATTCCATCCTGGAATTTTCAGACCACGAAAACAAAAAATGTCATTTTTTGTTTTCTTCATTTTCAATGGCTTATCAGCCATTGAAAATGGCGGCACATCCATGTGCCGCGGAAACTCTGATTAATCAGAGTTTCCTTAAAATTGTAGCGCTCAAAATACGCAGCCAGGGGTGGAGGACATTGTGATCACCGAAGTACATCCGGAAGTTAATACCTGGTATCACTATCCGGAAAAAGCACAAAAATTCATGGTGACAGCAATCGATGATCATGCTGCTACTGTCGAGATTCAGTATTTCGACGGCACGATTGACGAGATGGATATCGAGACCTGGTATCTGCTCGATATCAAACGTATCGAAACACCCGAGAACTGGACCGGCCCGGTCGACAATATCGAAAAAGATGATCTAAATCCGGCCGATACTGAAATGTTGCGCCAGGACTGGTCTGAGCCTTACGACGAAGTGAGTGAAAAACACAGTGCCGGGCCACACAATCCTGAAGATGATGATGAGGGTGAGCTTGAAGATGACTGGCAAAAAGACCTGTCTGGAAATGATAATGAATCATGGGAAGAACAGGAGTAACTGTCCTTGCTCATCATTCACAAAACTATGAAAATAATTAAAAATTATAGCCCAGGTTAATTCCGTTTATTTTTGCAGCCAGCTATACCGCCTTCACTCTAAACACCCCCGCATCTAGCGAGGTAACACTAACGCGCTGCCCCGCGTGCAACAGTGTTGCGGTTTCTGAGGCATCGGGCTCGATTCTCCAGGTGACACCCGAATAACGGTGCATGCCCGGCTGCGCCATGGAAACATCCTGTTGCAATACAAATTCATAGCCCACCAGATCGCTGCTCTGCGCCTGCGCCTTAACAGGCCTGTCCTGTAATTTTTTCATCGGCTTCCACAACAGCAGGCTAACAATGCCGGTGCTGATACCAAAACTGGCCATGCCAGCGATCCAGCTGGCGGTGAGTACGCCCGTCATCATCATCAGGCCAGTGATTACCGCACCGATGCCTGCAAACAGAAATATAATTGTGCTAAAGCCAAACAGCAGCACTTCTGCGGCAAGCATCAAAAAACCAAGCGCAATCCAGAAACCGGGCTGGTGCGCGTGGATATAATCGATCATGCTGCGCCTCCGTCTTTTTGCTGTTTGTTGAGCGCATTAATGATGGTCATGGCTTCGGCAACAATGTTCGAGGCGCTGGTTTTGTCATCGCTGAGCATCACCACTGATGACTGTCTCGCGATGGCTTCTTTGGCCTTGATCGCCTGACTGGCGAGATCGAGCTGGATCGCTTTTTGCCCAGTTTCCTGAATCGCGATATTGCCGATCACTTCGAGTGCTTTCGCTTTTGCATTAGCGACAGCGAGGATGGCCTGGGCTTCGCCTTCGGCGCGCAAAATCTGCTGAGCCTTGTCGCCTTCGGCAGACAGTACTTTCGCCTGCTTGTCACCTTCAGCGACATTGATCGCTGACTGGCGCTCGCCTTCAGATTCCAGAATCGAGGCGCGTTTATCACGCTCGGCTTTCATCTGGCGCTCCATAGCATCGAGCACGGTGCGCGGCGGTTCGATGTCCTTGATTTCGTAGCGCAATACCTGCACACCCCAGGGGCCGGCAGCTTCGTTAATGGCTGCAACGATATTGGTGTTCAGCACTTCGCGTTCCTCGAAGGTTTTATCGAGTTCGATCTTGCCGATTTCGCTACGCATGGTGGTCTGTGCTATCTGGGTGGTCGCATACACATAATTTTCCACGCCGTAAGACGCTTTATAAGGATCGATTACCTTTATATAGAGTACGCCATCGACTACCAACGAAATATTATCGCGAGTAATGGCAGCCTGGCTGGGCACATCCACGGCCTGTTCTTTGAGGGTGCGCTGATAGGCGATCTTGTCGATGAACGGGATCAGAATATTGAGGCCCGCGATCATGGTGGCATTGTATTTACCGAAACGTTCGACCACGTAGGCCATGTTCTGCGGTACAAATTTGACAGACTGCTTGACAAGGATGACGATCAGTATCGCCAGTCCCACCCAGAAACTAAGGGCAAAATCTAGTAGTTCATTCACGGGCAACTCCTTTGTTAATTTTCTGTGAGAATATTTATACAGCCATTTCCAGTTAAATCAAGCCTGAAGGCTCACCTGACTAATTCAGAGTTTCTTCAGGCGTTTTTCGTTTTCCAGCTCGTCCTCGGGAAGGACGCGTTCCTGGCTGACGCGCCAGATGCCATCATCTTCTTTCTGGATAATAAATTCGATGCCGCTGACGTTTTTTGCCCCATCTGAACCTTCGACCGTTTCGATGGACATGAACATAATTTCCCTCAAAGTTTCCACGACTATATTCAGGCCCTGGTAAGATACACGCTTGAGCACCCTGTTGGAAAACTCGTACTCGCACTGGTTATACCAGTCCTGATGACCGATGATTTCATATCCGGGCACACCGAATACTCTCACCTGCTTCGAGATTAAGTCCATGTGGGCGTCGAGATCGAGCGCGTTGGCGGTGCTCGCCATGGCATCGAGAAATTGCTGTGCTTTCATTGTTGTCTCGTTAGTGGATTTCAGGCATCCAGCATCTGCTGGCGATGTTCTTTTACGCGGGCATCATCAGTATCCCGCAGCGTGAAAACAGCGCGCAGACAGATGCGGGCGACAGGTATCAGCGACATACACCCACCGAGCCACGGCGGCAGCGCTTATAGTCAACCCAGCCGGTGTCATCGAGGATCGCGCCATCGAACCGCGCCTGGAAGATGGTCGCCTCGGTCAGCGTAGCGCGGGTGAGATTGGCACCGACAAAACTGGCCGAACTCAGATTGGCCTGATTGAGCTCACTTTTTCGCAGGCTGGCGTTCTCAAAATCCGCTTTATTGAGCTGCGCTGAACTCAAATGTGCCATATCCAGGCTGGCGCCGATGAATTTTGCCCGCGTCGCGCGCGCCCGCTCGAGGCTGGCGCCATCAAGTCTGGCACGGCTGAAATCAGCGCCAGCGAGATCGGCCTCGTAAAAGCTGGCATTTTGCAGCTGGGCATCGCTGAAATCAGCTTTCACCAGACTGGCCCGGCTGAAAATCGCATCATTGAGCAGAGCCCCGGCAAAATGCGCGCCATCGGCCTTGATCGCGACCAGCCGCGCGGACCGCATCAGCGCACCATCGAATCGCGCTCCGACCAGACTGGCAAAACTCATCTCAGCCTCGGCAAGGTCGGCGCCACTGAAGTCAACCCCGTCCAACCGAGCTTTGCTTAGGACGGCGCCTGCCAGATCAGCATCATTCAGATCGACCCCCTGCTTGTCACAGCCCGTCCAGTTCACTTTGGGCGCTGGTGGATCTGTGCATGCCGCGGACGATAAACGGCAGCAAAAGACCGATAGAAGCATCATTAGCACGAGCAATTTTCTGTTGATTCTCATAGGATTAGCAGCTATTTGCATTATTTTAACTAAACTCTTATACCATCTGGTGACAGGTATCAATGCGCCTGTAAATACGGATCAAGCTCGGTGAGTGCGCCCTGGCAGGCACTTTTGCCACACAAATGTGACTAAACCACTCCTGCATAAAAATAATTCAAGGATTGCACACGAGGATGATAACAAACTCTGCATTGGCTGCGCTGAAATGTGCCCTGGTATTATGCCTGCTCAGCCAGATGAGCTGGGCAGACACAGGCAATCCAGTCGAAAATGACAAAAAGGAGCCCATTTTTCCCATCCCTTTCAATACTGACCTGGATCAGAACAAACTCGCGCTAGGCAGCCTGCTGTACAATGACAAGCGCCTCAGCCAGAATGGTCGTCACTCGTGCGCGAGCTGCCACCATCTCGACAGCGGCGGCGATGATGAAAAGGCCGACCGACTGCAGCTTGATGATCCCACGGCCATTAATACACCCAGCATTTTCA
>Ga0214472_10005835_pt1 | contig 12945 bp, 12 predicted proteins | sample RVTome_6_FD_207662 | JGI IMG/M metagenome (GOLD analysis project Ga0214472, IMG submission 207662) | Soil microbial communities from uranium-contaminated site in the Upper Colorado River Basin, Wyoming, United States - RVT140D175 | ecosystem: Environmental > Terrestrial > Soil > Contaminated >... | reverse complement strand
CCATGGCTTGATGTACCGGGTCCTCCCCCTGGAGGCCGCAGGCGGCGAGGGCCGCCAGCAGCACCGGAGATGGGAGGAAACGACGCGGCCGGGGAACCACGCAGGTGAAGCTAGGTGGCCCCCCGGCCGCGAGCAACGCCGCGCGCCGCGCCGCCGTCAGAACGTCGGACCCAAGCTCACCGTCCAGTACGATGACTTGCCCGGGCGATCGAGCGGCTTGGCATAATCCGCCCGCAGGATCAGGAATCCCAGCAGGTTCCCGCGGATGGACGCGCCCCAACTGCGCAGCGGCTGCCGCACCACGTCGTTGTTCTCCCCACCGCCGCGCCGCCACACGATGGTTCCGTCGTCGAAGGCGTGCCGGCGATCCCAGGCCATTCCCGCGTCGAAGAACAACGCGCCTTCGATGGGCGGAAGCCGAATGGGCAGCAGGCCCAGGGTGAGGTTACTGATCAGCGGGAACCGGAGCTCGAGGTTGACGACCCCGATGCGCGACCCGATCAGCTGATCCAGCGCGGAGCATCCGGAAATGGATCCACCGAGATCGAACAGACATTCGAATCGCCGGAAGGATCCCACGGTGTAGCCCCGAATCAAGTCGGGCGTTCCCAGGAAGATGGGGAACTGGCCCTCGTCGCGGCCAAATCGGCCGAAGAACAGCACCCGGGACGCCAGCGAGAACGGTCCGGTCAAGTGGTCGTAGCGCCGGTAATCGCCCAGGAACTGGTGGAAGCGCCACTCCCCGAAGGCGGGCGAGTACTCGAAGCGGTGCCGGCGGCCCATGAAGGGTCCGACCCAGAGGGGAATGGAATTGTCGTACACCGCCGCGAGGTTGGGCTGGATGTAGTTCACCGATCCCAGACCCGTGGTCTCTATCCGTTGATCGAAAATCAGCCCGGTCTGGGGGTCGAACGACTGCACAAAGCTGAGGGTGGAGCGGGAAACGTTGGTGGCCCGCAGCCCAAGCTCGAGGCGGCTGAACCGGCTGAACGGCCGGGACGCTTCCGCGAACGCCTGATGGACCACATAGCGATCAAGAGCCGTGTTGAGTTGCCCAAAGCCCATGGAGTCGAGTCGCAGGAAACTGCCCGAGTAGAAAAAGATCGGATTCTGCTGGTATCCCACGGCCCAGTTGACCCGCCGCCCCAGGTTGGCGTACAACCCCAGGACCTGGGCTTCCTCGATCCGCCCGTTGACCTCCCCGGCAAGGATGACACGCTTGTTGGCCAGGACATCCGACAACGAGATCGCCGTGCCGCCGAACAGCCCGTTCCCGAAGTTGTCTCGTTGGTATCCCACAGTGGGTTGCAGCACGAAGTCCGGAGACAGTTTGGACGCGTACGCCTTGCGGGTGAATTCGGCGGTGTCCGGCAGGGCCAGGGTGGCGCTGTCCAGCAGCGCGCGGACGGAAACGGGCTCCGGGCCGCCTCCCTCACGGACGGGGTCCGCCGCCGACGCGCGGAATCCTCCGCGGAACCGGTACACCGACGAGGCGACCAGCGGCTCGGCAGAGGGGATATTGTCGGCGTCCACCTGTGGAACGGTGTCGCGTGGCGTGCCGACCGCCGCGGCGATGAGCCGGGTGCCGGTGTACGGCACCGCCTTCAGCGCGCGCGGGTTGTCAATGGCGTAGACGTTGTAGCGTCCCTCTTCGTAGTACATGAACGCCAGGCGATCCGCGCTCTGTGCCCAGGAGATGGCCGGGGAGATGGGCGTGATCCCGGCGACGCCGGTGAAGGCGTTGGTGAGCCGGTAGACCTGGCGCTCCGGAAGGTCGTACAAGAACACGTTGGCGATGCCCGAACGGTTGGACACGAAGGCCAGCGACTGTCCGTCGGGCGCCCACTGCGGATTGATGTTGGTGCCTTCCATGTGGTCCAGCAGCTCCACCCGGCCTCCGTCCAGGTGATACAGCGCGAGGCCCAATGGCGAGAACGCCAGGGCCGCCAGATTGGTGCGTGGGCCGCGATCCGTGGCGAAGGCAATGGTGCGCCCGTCCGGGGACCACACCGGGTGGAGGTCGGCATACCGGTCATTGGTCAGGCGCCGGAGATCCGACCCGTCGGCATTGACCGTAAACAAGTCGGAGAGCCCGCCGTCGTATCCGGTAAACACCAGGCGGCGGCCGTCGGGCGAGAACGACGGCGTGGTCAGGCCGTGGAGCGGGATCCGGATTCGGCGCTCCACCCGCCGCCGCTCCACGTTGAAGATGACCAGATCATCCTCGCCGCCGCGCTTGGCGGCGATGGCGAACAGCTTGCCGTCCGGCGACCAGGCGCCCCCGGAATACAGGAACCGGAGGCTCTCAAAGTCGGAGGAGAACGCGCTCTTGATCAGCCGGCGCTTGACTCGGCCGGTTTCGCCGTTGGCCAGGTACAGGTCAATGAAGAACGAGTTTCCCTCGGAGAAGTAGGCGATCTCCTTGCCGTCCGGCGAGAGGGCCGGCGAGAGATGCCACGTCCCGCTGGAGCGGCGCTCGTTGAGAAGCGGAGTGGCGAACCGCCGGGCCCGTTCCAGCTCGGTGATCTGGGGCAGATAGGTGCGCTGCACGCTCTCGTGCCATTCGTCGGACAGGTCCTCCAGAGACATGCCCACGGCGCGACGGAATCCGTCCTCCAGGCCCGCGCTGGCCACGGCGTGCAGGATCTCGCCGATGGCGCCGTCGCCCCACCGCTCGCCGACGTAGGCCAGCAGCGCATGACCGAACCGGTAGGGGAAGATGTTGGGGTTGTACATCAGCTCTTCGATGGAGGGCAGCCGTCCCTCGACCGCCGCGTCCCGCAGCCACATGGCCGTCTCCGGCGTGATCGGCCCCACCGACAGGTACTCGGCCATCCCCTCCATGAACCACAAGGGCGGATTTACCGTCACCAGGCGCTGAATCCCACCACCAATCCGCCCCCGGGCGAAGATGTCGAACTGGAACTGGTGGACGATCTCGTGCTGGAGCACATGGTCGAAGTCGGCATAGGAGCCAGTGAACGGCAGCACCACGCGATGGCGGAACGGCTCGGTGAACCCGCCGGTCCCCTCGCTCACGTCGCTGATGTTGTTCTGCTGGAACTCCGTGTGCGAGGCGAACAGCAAGATGGGCTGGCGTTCCCGGTATTGGTGGTTCAGCACGCGCGACAGCCGGGCATATCCCCGCTCCGCCATCCGGGCCGCGTCCAGCGCGGCCACCCGTTCGCCGTCGTGGTAGTAGATGTCGAAATGCTCGGTCTGCAGGACGGCAAACTTCAGATGGCGAAACTGGACCCGGTTCTGCCCGAAATACTGGGCGTGAAGGGGGCCGGCGGTGAGGACGGCGGCGGCCACGGCGACGAGGATTCGCTGCATCACGGCCTTCTTTCTCACGCGTGAGCGCCCGCCTCCAACGCGGGCGCGTCGGCCCAGAGCCGCTCCAATTGATAGAACCGGCGGAGGGACGGGTGGAAGACGTGGACCACAAAATCCACGAAATCGATCAAGACCCATCGCCCGGCCGTGAGGCCTTCGATGTGGTGCGCGCGCCGTCCCTCTCGCTCGCATGCCGCCAGCACGCGCTCGGCCAGCGCCCGCACGTGGGTGTCGGAGGAGCCCGAAGCGATCACAAAGTAGTCGGTCGCGTCGCTCAGGCGGCGCAGGTCCAGAACCAGCACGTCCGCCGCCTTGTGCTCCAGGAGCGCACTTACCGCCGACTGAATCCCGCCACCTCGCGCCGGGTCCACACCACCATCAATAATAGTCAGTTGTCCGGAGCCGAGTTCCAGCCCGACCGCCCCGCCCCATCTTCCACCTGGTAGAAGACCGCCCAGGCCCCCGGACCGACGTGCACGCCCAGGGCCGCCGTCACCGGCGCCACCAGACAGTCCACCGGCTGATACCGTCGTACCAGCTCCTGGCGGAGCCGTTCCGCCACCTCGGGCGCATCGGCGTGCGCGATGCCCAGCCGCACCCGCCGAGGGCGCGGCGTCAGCCGCCGGTCCAGATGCCGGAGCACGCGGGCCAGCAGGGCCGATCGGCCGCGCACCCGATCCAGCGGGGCGACCCGGCCTTCGGGGTCGAGCTGCAGGATGGGCCGCAGGTCCAGCAGGCCGGCGATGAACCCGCGCGCCCGCCCTACGCGGCCGGAGCGGATGAGGTTGTCCAGTGTGTCCACGGTGAACAGGCCCCCGGACCGGGCCCGGATACGAGCCACCTCCCGCGCGATCTCGGCAGCCGCCCAGCCGGTCTCCGCCATCTCCGCCGCCGCCAGGGCCAGCATCCCGAGCCCCAGGGTCACGGACCGCGAGTCCACCACGGTGATGCCGGGCAGGCCCGACGCCCGGGCGGCCGCCTGCGCCGAAGCGTACGTGCCCGACAGCGCTCCGGACACCATCAGAGCAACGGTTTCCCGGGAGTTGCTCAGGGCGTCCTGATACGCCTGGATAAAGGCGCCGGGCGTGGGCTGCGAGGTCGAGAACGTCTCGCCTCGCCGCATCCGGGCATAAATGTCCCGTCCCTCGATCTCCACCCGGTCCAGGCGCGGCGTGCCGTTCACCAGTACCTGAAGCGGCACCAGCACGATGCCGTGCTGGTCCACCAGATGGTCCGGCAAGTCACAGGAGGAGTCCACCACAATGGTAACCCGCCCGGCCTGCCGCCCCCCGTCCAGGCGGCGGTGCTGCTCCCGCATGTCCTCCGCCTTGGTAGCCTGCAGCACGCCCCACGCGGCCACGATCTGGAACACGCGCTCCGGCGTATCGGTGTGAACGTGAATCTTGAGCAGGTCGCCCGAGGCGGAGACCACCAGGGAACCACCCAGCGGCCGGAGGGTCGCCCGGACCGCCGTGCTCGCCGGCAGCGACGTGCCCCGCACCAGGACCTCGGTGCAGAACCGGTAGTCCCGATCGCCGGCCACCTGGGTACGCCCGGCCGCCGACGCGCCTGGGACAGCGGGGGCCGAGAGAGACGGGGCCGCGTGCCGGCCGTCAATGAACCGGACCACGCCTTCGAGCACGCGGACGAAGGCCTGCCCGCCCGCGTCTACCACCCCGGCCTCCCGGAGCGTGGCCAGCAGTTCTGGCGTGCGGCGCAGGGTGTCTTTGGCTTGATCGAGAATGCCGCGCATGAGGTCGTCCAGCCCGGCCGTCCGCGCCGCCGCCCGCTCGGCGGCGGTGGCGACCTCCCGGCATACCGTCAGGATGGTGCCCTCGACGGGCTCCTCCAGCGCGGCGAGGACGTGGTCCGCGCCGGCGCGCATGGCGCGGGCCACGTCGGCCGGGCCCGCGGTGTCGCGCCCGCCCAGGGCTTCGCGGAACCCCACCAAGAACTGCGAGAGCAGCATGCCGGAGTTGCCGCGGGCGCCGAAGATGCCGGCATCCGCCATGGCGCGCACCACCACCGGCAGAGGAGCGGACCCCTCCAGAGTGCGGACGGCCTCAGCGACGGCCCGGAGCGTGAGGGCGAAATTGGTGCCGGTGTCCCCGTCAGGAACGGGGAACACATTGATGCGATTGAGCTCCTCGCGCCCGGCCTCGACCCACTCCGCCGCCGCCAGCACGCAACGGCACAGGCGCCGCCCGTCCAGGTAGGCGATCCCGACCGCGCCGGACACAGGAATGGCTATTCTCGGACCACCCAGACTCGCACTTCGGCGTGAACGCCGGCGTCCAGCCGCACCGGAACCTTGTAGATCCCGACGAGCTTGATGGGCTCGTCCAACTCGACCCGCCGCTTGTCAATGTCGTGACCCAGCTCGCGGAGCTTCTCGGCGATGTCGGCCGCCGTGATCGAGCCGAAGAGGCGGTCGCCTTCACCCGCCTTCATGGTGAAGGTCAGGGACACATCCGCCAGCCTGGTGGCCACAGCCTCGGCTGTGGACCGGTCCGCGGCTTGCCGGGCGGCTCGCCGCTTGCGCTCCCCCTCGATGCGTCGCCGGTTGCCCTCGGTGGCGTGCAAGGCAAGTCCTTGCGGGATCAGGAAGTTGCGGGCGTAGCCGTCCTTGACGTGCACCAGCTCGCCGGCGTGTCCCAGATGATCAATGTCTTCGCGAAGTATCACGTCCATGGGGTGACCCGCAGGCGGTGTAGGTTCATCCTCGCGGACGCGCAGCGTTCGCCGCCATCCGCCGTCGTAGGTCCAGCCCGGCATCCACCACACCTAGGACGATGGCGCCCGCCGCCACCGCCGGCAAGATGAATAGCGTGGCCAGGGCGATCAACACCACGGTCCCGGCGCCGGTTCCCCCGGCGGCGGCCAGTCCAAACGTGGCCACCGCGACGCCGCGCAGCGCGTACAACGCCCCGGCGACGACCAGCAGGTTGGCCGCGGCGAGCTTGGCTGCCGCCAGCCGCGGGATCACCACCGCGCACAACGCCGCCACGGCGAGCCAACCCAGGTGTTCCGTAAAGCGGAAATCCCGGAACCGCCCCGGGGCGTCGCCCAGTGGGCGGCTCGCGATGCGGCGATGAATGGCCCAGGCCAGCGCGAGGCCTGCCATCAGCTGGAGGGCCACGACCGCCGCGTAATGATCGGCCAGCAGCTTGACGCTCAGGGTGAACCATTGCTCCAGGTCGGCCGCTGCGGTCTGGGCGCTGGCCGAGCCCCCGCTTGCCACCCAGAAGGGTCCCAGGACCACTCGCACCGCGAAGCCGGTCCGATGTGCCACCCAGAATCGCACGTCGGCCCAGGTCCACGGCCCAACCAGGAACAGGCATGCCAACGCCACCCCGGCCGTGCCTGCGGCCAGCAGGGCACGGTGGGTGAGGGAGCTCCGACTGAAGCGGGTGGCGAGCACGAACGTGGCCGAACCGATCACGGCGCCCGAGCGGGCGATCTGGTCGGCGATGGTACCCGGCTGAAGCAGCCACCACGCGCTGAACCCACCGGCCAGCACCACCGCGGTCAGCTCCCGGGCTCCGCGTGGCCGGGCCAGCAGCACCAACAACGCCAGCGGCAGCGTCACCAAGCCGGCCGGCGCCAGGGCCCCGAACACCAGCGTGGCGAACACCAATGGTCCGAGCCGGCCCGAGGACGGCTGCTCGCCGGGCACCTACCGCACGTAGCCGCGGATGTACGGAATCATGGCCGCCTGGCGGGCCCGCTTGATCGCTCTGGTGATCTGCCGCTGATGCCGCGCGCACGCGCCGGTGAGCCGCGAGGGCAGGATCTTGCCACGCTCCGACGTGAACCGGGCCAGCGTGCGCTCGTCCTTGAAGTCCACCACCCGCACGCTCATCTCGCAGATGGGGCAGCTCTTACTGGGGCGCCTCATACGTCGACATCCTCCACCACCACGCGAGCTTCCTCGCCCGCGTCATCATCGGTCCGAGGCACCGCCGGCACCGCGCCCTCGTCAATCACCACCAGGTGCCGCAACACGGTCTCGTCCAGCCGGATGGCGCGCTCAAACTCCGGCAGGGCGGTGGGGTCCGTCTCCAGCTTGGCCACGACGTAGTACCCTGTCTCCCGCCGCTTGATGGGATAGGCCAACGTGCGCTTTCCCCAGTGCTCGAGTGTGCGGACCGATTCACCTTGAGGGGGGGGCGTGAGGAGTGCGTGAAAACGCTGCAAGTGCTCGTTCACCTGGGCTTCTTCCAGGGCGCTGTCAAAGATGTAGACAACCTCGTACTGGCGGCTCATGACACCATCCTTTGGTCTGTGGCGACCCCGGCCCGGTGTTGGCCGGAGTAGGAGGTATGTGGGACAGCAAACTTAGACCGGCGGAGGGAACTGAACAAGGAGGCGAACTCACCCTTCCGTCCTCCCGTCCGCCGGCCCGCCGGTCCGCCTCTTGTTGTACCGGTTCATGGCGACGGCCACGCCGTCCGTGACCCAGCACGTCACGGCGTCGCACAGCTCCGGGACCAGTTTCCCCAGCTCCTCAAGCTCCGCGTCGGCGAACTCTTCCAAGACGTAGTCCTCCAGGATCACGCCGGCCGGCTGCGGCCCCACCCCAATGCGCAGGCGGGCGTACTCGCGGGACGCCAGGGCGTGCTCCACGCTCTCCAGCCCCCGGTGGCCACCGTGGGAGCCCCGGGCGCGCAGGCGAAAGGTGCCCAGCGGAAGCGCCGCGTCGTCCGTGACCACGAGCAGATGGTGGGTCGGGTCGAAGTCCGGCTCAGTCAGCAACAGCCGGACGGCCGCCCCGCTTCGATTCATGTAGGTCTGCGGTTTGATCAGCGCGACGGCGGCGTCGCCGACGCTCCCCTGCGTGACGCGCGCCGGTCCCCTGCGGCGGAACGTGCCCAACGACCAGGCGCGGGCCAGGGCGTCCGCCAAGATGAACCCGGCGTTGTGCCGGGTGCGCGCGTACTCCGGCCCGGGATTCCCCAGCCCGACCACCGCGCGCAGGGCTTAGCCCTCTTCGGCGGCTTCGCCTTCGCCCTCGCCCTCGCCCTCTTCCTCGGCCCGGGGCTTGCGGATCAGCTCGGGCTCCACGGTCTCCTCGACCGCCGCCGCCGCCGCGGGCGCGACCTCTTCGGTGCGCGGCGGCACCACCGTGCACACCGTGGCGTCAGGGTCGGAGAGCACCGCCACGCCCTCCACCAGGACGTCCCGAACGTGCAGGGACTTACCGATGTTCAAGTGCGTTACGTCGACCTCGATGCGCTCCGGCAGGTGCTCGGGCAGCACCTCGATATGGAGCGTCCGCATGATCTGATCCAGGACGCCGCCGGCGGTGCGCACGCCTTCCGGTGCCCCCACCAGATGGAGAGGAACCTCCGCCTTGATCTTCTGGCCGGCGTGGATCTCGTAGAAATCCACGTGTACGATGGCCGCCCGAACCGGATGGCGCTGGACCTCGCGGATCAACGTCTTGACGGTGGTGCCGTCAACCGTCAGGTCCACGATGGTGCTACCGGTGGCATGGCCCATCAGGGCCAGCTCCAGCTCTCGCGCGGCCAGAGACACGGGCTCGGTCGGCCGCCCCTCGCCGTAGATGACTGCCGGAACCCGTCCCTGCAGCCGGAGCTGTCGGGCGGCGCCCTTGCCGTTGGCCATGCGGCGCTCGGCGTTGATTGCAATGGTTGATGCCATGGGAATGCGTCCTTATGCCTGAGACACCGTCATGCCGCCGAGCCGTGGCCGGCCGGTTCAGTCGAACAACGCGCTGACTGACTCGTCACTGTGGGTGTAGCGGATCGCCTGGGCCAGCAGCGGCGCGACCGATAAGACGGTCAGGCGTTCAAAGCGGCGGGCGTCCGGAATGTGAATGGTGTTGGTCACCGCGATCTCGGTGACGGGCGATTCCGACAGGCGCTGCACCGCGGAACCCGACAGCAGGGCGTGCGACGCGCAGCAGTACACGGCGCGCGCCCCCAGCCGCATCAAAGCTTTGGCGGATTCCGCGATGGTGCCCCCGGTGTCAATCATGTCGTCCACCACCAGGCAATCGCTGCCCTCGACCTCCCCCACCACGTTCACCACTTCCGCCACGTTGGCCGCGGGCCGGCGCTTGTCAATGATGGCGAACCCCGCGTGCAATCGACGCGCGAAGCCGCGGGCCATTTTCGCGCTCCCCACATCCGGCGCCACCACCACCGGCTGGTGCAGGTTCTTCTGGCGGAAGTGCTGGGTGAAGATCGGCGCGCAGTAGAGGTGATCCACCGGAATGTCGAAGAAGCCCTGGAGCTGGTGTTGGTGGAAGTCGAGTCCCAGCACCCGCTCGGCGCCGGCAGTGGTAATCAGGTTCGCCATCAACTTGGCGCTGATGGCCACGCGGGGCTGATCCTTCCGGTCCTGCCGGGAGTAGCCGAAGTACGGGATGACGGCGGTCACCCGGGCCGCGCTGGCCCGCTTGGCGGCGTCAATCAGCAGCAGCAGCTCCAGCAGGTTGTCGCCTGGCGGGTTGGTGGGCTGCACGATGTAGACGTCCTGCCCCCGCACGTTCTCGTCAATCTTGACGAAGATCTCCCCGTCGGCGAACCGGCGGACGGTGACCGCGCAGATCGGCTGATGCAGATGCTGGGCGATCGCCTCCACCAGGGGACGGTTGGCCGTCCCCGAAATGAGGAGCATCTGGGTATGGGTCAGCGACAGGTCGGCCATGGGTGCGCTGTGAAAAGCCCTACAAAATAGCGGGGCGGCAGCCGGCCTGGTAGCGCGTCATGCCAGGCGGACAATACCGGCGGACGGAGGCGTCGGCCGGTCCGTCGGGGGGTCCCCGTCTGCCCCTTAGGCGACCAGTTCCCCGTACTCCGGATGGCGCTCGATATAGCCCGCCACAAACCAGCAGCTCGGGATGATCCGGAGCCCCTGTTCACGGGCGTAGTCCAGCGCCCTCTTGGTAATGGTGCTGGCGAGGTGTCGCTCCCGGAGCTCGGGCGGCACGAAGGTGGACCGGTAGTCGAGGACACCGTTTCCCGCTGGCGCGTACGTGAGGTAGGCCTCGCGGCCATCCACCTGGGCCACAAACCGCCGCGTCGCCTCGTCGTGGGTGACGGAGGTCAGAGCCGAGGAATCCAGGTTGCCGGCTCCCGACGCTCGGCTTCCGGCTCCTCCGCCTCGGGCTGTTCCCCCTCGCCCGGTGCCAGAAACAGGTTGGACTCCACCCCGTGCTGCTTGGTGTACATTTCGTAGTAGCGTCCGCGTCTCCCGTACAGCGCCGCGTGGGTCCCGCGCTCCACGATCTCGCCGCGCTCCAGCACCAGGATCTGGTCCGCCCGCCGGATGGTGGAAAGCCGGTGCGCGATCACGAACGTCGTCCGACCCTTCATCAGGTGGCCCAGGGCCTCCTGGATCAACGCCTCGGATTCCGAGTCGAGGCTCGAGGTGGCCTCATCCAGAATCAGAATACGGGGATTGGCCAGAATGGCCCGGGCAATGGCCACCCGCTGGCGCTGGCCTCCGGACAGCTTGACCCCGCGCTCGCCCACCACCGTGTCGTACCGCTTCGCCATCGCCTCGGCGAATTCATCCACCCGCGCCTGCCGGCAGGCCCGCAGAATCTCCTCTTCCGACGCGTCCGGCCGAGCAAAGGCGACGTTCTCCCGGATGGTCCCGTCGAACAGAAACGTGTCTTGCAGGACCACGCCGAGCCGGGTGCGGTAGGAGTCAAACGTCACGGTGGACAGGTCCACCCCGTCCACGGTGATCCGGCCGGTGGTGGGCCGGTGGAACGACGCCACCAGACCGATCATGGTGGATTTGCCCGCGCCCGACGGCCCGACCAGGGCGGTAACGGTGCCGGCCGGCGCGGCGAAGCTCACGTGGAGCAGCACCAGGCGGTCCGCCTCGTAGGCAAAGCTCACGTCCTCAAACACCACATTGCCTACCACGTCGGGCAAGACCGTGCGGCGCCCCGGGTCGGCGTCTTCCGCCGGTTCGGACAGCACCTCCTTGGTGCGCTCCAGGCCGGCGATCGCCTCGGTGAGCTGGGTCCCGATGCTCACCACCTGCACCACCGGCGCCACCAGAAAACCGAGCAAGATGGTGTAGGTGAACAGGCCGCCCAGGGTCATGTGACCGGCCAGCACCTGGTTGGCCCCGACCCACATCACCGTGGCGCCGACCAGCCCAATGAGCAGGCTGCCCGAGAGCCCCATCACGGACATGGCCGTGAGCGTCTTGAGGACATTCTGGAGGAGGCGGGTGACGCCCGCGTGGAATACCCCGCTCTCGGCCTCTTCCTTGCGGTAGCCCTTCACCACCCGTACCCCGCCCAGGGTCTCGGCCAGCCGTCCGGTGACCTCCGCGTTGATCTTGCCCCGCTCCCGGAACACCGGACGGATATTCCCGAACGCGAAGTAGAGCGCCACCACGAACCCCGCGAGAAACAGGGCCGTGACCCCGGTCATCATGGGGCTGATGCGGAACATGATGCCGACCGCCAGCATGGCCGACAGGATGCCGCCGGTCAACTCGACCAGCCCGGTGCCCACCAGGTTGCGTACGCCTTCGACGTCCGACATGATCCGCGACACCAGCGCGCCCGTCTTGTTCTGGTCAAAGTAGGCTACGGAGAGCCGGATCACGTGGCGCATTACCCGCTCCCGAAGCTCCGCAATGAGGCGCTGCGCGGCTTTGGACAGCACGTGGGTCAGGGCGAAGGAGGTGCCGGCTTGCAGCAGCGTGGCGCCCCCCACCAGCGCCACCAGCGGCAGCAACAGGTCCACCCGCCGCTGGCCGATGACGTCGTCAATCAAGAACTTGCTGGACGTGGGCAGCACCATGCCCGCGACCCGATTCACCACGATCAGCAGGAACCCCAGCGCAAGGAGATACCGCCGGGGCCAGATCAGCGCCCAGATGTCCGGGAGGATATTCCGGAGCCTGGGGCTCTTGGGTTTGGACGGAGTAGGGTTCGCGTCGGCCATCAGGGGGGAACGTCCGGAATCAGGGCGCCCCAAAGATACACAGGCCCTCCGTCCGATGCCGGGCCGAAGGAAGGGGCGTGGGCTAGCGGGGAGCCTGCGGTTGGGCGGTGGTGCCCTTGGCGATATCGTCGAGGGCCTTGCGCGCCGCCTTTCTGACGTCGCCATCACGATCCTCCGCAAGCTCCTTGAGGAGCGAGACGGCCGCGTCGCTGCGGGCCAGCGCCAATCCTTCCACCGCCCCGATGCGCGGGGCGCTGGGCCGCCGGCCCACGAACCGCCCACCGGGCTCGGCAATCTTGCGCAGGGCGTCCACCGCGTCCGGGGTGCCGATCCGGCCCAGGGCGCGATGCAGCTCGAGCGTAATGCTCGGGTTCTGTTCTCGTTCCGCCGCGGACACCAGTGACATCGCCAGGGCGGCGAGCCCCTTCCCGCCGATTTCCGCCGCTACCCGGAGCCGGACTTGGGCATCCGCGTCGTTCAAGGCTCGCTGGAGATAGCGGGCGCAGGAGGGCGTTCCGATCTTGGCCAGCGCGACGCCGACCGACTTGCGGACCCGCCCGTCCGCGTGCTCCAGAACCTTCCCCAAGTGAGGGATGGCTTCCTCGACGCGCAGCTCGCCCGCCAGGTCGGCGATGTTGCGGACCACGAACCAGTCGGGATGGCGCAG
>Ga0214472_10005834_pt1 | contig 12946 bp, 8 predicted proteins | sample RVTome_6_FD_207662 | JGI IMG/M metagenome (GOLD analysis project Ga0214472, IMG submission 207662) | Soil microbial communities from uranium-contaminated site in the Upper Colorado River Basin, Wyoming, United States - RVT140D175 | ecosystem: Environmental > Terrestrial > Soil > Contaminated >... | reverse complement strand
CGTGTTGACCGCGATCGCGTCGAGGTCAGTGGCGGCCTGGACGGGCATGGACTCGGCGGCAGAGGTTCGGGGACGGTGGGAGCATATTCGAACGGCGGGGGGATCGGAAACTCGAGTGCGGACGGGGAACGGGACCCGCCAGCGGCTTCGACCGAGCGGCTCCGAAAAGTGGCGGAGAGGGTGGGATTCGAACCCACGGTCCAGGTTAACCCCGGACAACTGCTTAGCAAGCAGTCCTGTTCGGCCACTCCAGCACCTCTCCGCGGCCGTGAAGCAACCGATTGTACGGCAGAAGCGGCTCTTGCGCCGAGCCCCGGTCAGCGACAGGACGAGAGGTGGGCCGGCTCGTCCGCCGCGGACAGGAACGCTTTCTCGCCGGTGCGGTAGTCGCGCGCCTCGAGGTCGAAGCCGGCGTTGCCGCCGAGGTCGTCCGCGACCACGTAGAAGCCGGCGGGGCAGAGGTCGACCACGTCGACCTCCACCTCGGAGGCGCCGTTCTCGAAGATCGCGGTCAGGTTGTTGCTCGCCCGCACCGTCCATCCGTCGCCCAGAGAGAGGCCGAAGCGGCCGGCTCCGACGCAGGCGCTGCCGTCGTCGGCCACGCACGGCTCGGCGAAGTTGACCCGGCAGGTGGCCGAGTACCAGTCGAGCTTCTTGTTGTTGCTGCCGGCGACGTCGACCAGCAACACGCCGAAGACCCCGGAGAGCCACTGCTCGGCGGTATTGGCGATCGGCAGGTCCCACTCGAGGCCGCCCTGCTTGCCGGTCTTGACGTTGGCCGAGAACTCCGCCACTGAGATGATCTGACCCAGGGGTGAAATCTGGCCGAACTGGGCCTCGACCTTGAACTTGGCGTTGCGCACTGCTTTTTCGCCGTTCTGGACCTGGATCGCGCAGGAGGCGCTGGTCAGCTCGCTCAGATCGACTCCCTGCGGTACGTCGTTCGGCTGCACCAGGATGGGCACCTGCCGCGCGACGGTCCGCACGCTGCGGGCGCTCGGCAACTGCTCGACGATCTCTTGGGAGATGTGCGTTCCGGCGGCGAATGCCGCTCCCGTTCCCAGGGTGAGTGCCGCGATGGCGGCGGCTTGGAAGCTCCTGCGGATCATCATGCTCCTCTCCCTCCGCGAGGTTTGCCTCCGCGGAGGGGTGAGGGTAACAGAGTGGTCGAGGGGTGCGAGAGCGGTGGTGTGACAGACGGCGGCGGCCGGCGGTCGCCCGAGCTCGCATCGACCGGGGTGTAGGCTCGAAGGCATGAAACGACGAGAGCCCGAGACCTTCACCGCGGTCGATCCGGCCTGCGGGGAGGAGCTCGCTTCCTACGAGGGGCACGGCGAGGAGGAGGTGGAGGTCCGCCTGGCCCGCGCCGCGGCCGCCTTCCGCGCCTGGCGGAAGAGCCCGTTCGCAGAGCGCGCCGGGCGACTGCGCGCCGCGGCGGCCCTGCTGCGGCGAGACCGTGACGAGCACGCCCTGCTGATGACCCGCGAGATGGGCAAGCCCATCGCCTCCGCCGAGGCCGAGGCCGAGAAGTGCGCCTGGGTGTGCGACTACTACGCGGAGCACGGCGAGGCTTTTCTCACGCCGGAGCGGGTGGAAACCGACGCTGCCGAGAGCGGCGTGCGCTACGACCCCCTCGGGACGGTGCTCGCGGTGATGCCCTGGAACTTCCCCTACTGGCAGGTGCTTCGCTTCGCCGCGCCGACGCTCATGGCCGGCAACACCGCACTTCTCAAGCACGCCTCGAACGTTCCCGGCTGCTCGCTGGCGATCGAGCGCCTGCTCGCCGAGGCCGGATTCCCGGAAGGGGTGTTCCAGTCTCTGCTCATCGCCTCGGGTGCGGTCGCCGCCGTCATCGCCGATCCTCGGGTCGCGGCGGTCACCCTCACCGGCAGTGAGCGCGCCGGTCGGGCGGTGGCCGAAGAGGCCGGTCGCCAGCTCAAGAAGACGGTTCTCGAGCTGGGCGGCTCCGACCCTTTCCTCGTGCTGGCGGATGCCGACCCCGAAACGGCGGCGAAGGCCGCCACGGAGGCGCGCACCATCAACTCCGGGCAGAGCTGTATCGCCGCCAAGCGCTTCATCGTCGAGCGGCCGGTCGCCGAAGCGTTCACCGACGCACTCGTGCGGCGCATGGAGGCGCTGCGGGTGGGCGATCCGAGAGTGCGCGAGAACCAGGTAGGTCCGCTGGCGCGCCGCGATCTGCGCGACGAGCTCCACGACCAGGTGGAGCGGAGCGTTGCCGCCGGGGCTCGCCGGAGAACCGGCGGCGCTGTGCCGGAAGGCGCCGGAGCCTACTATCCGCCGACCGTTCTCGATCGGGTGCGGCCCGGCCAGCCCGCCTTCGACGAGGAGCTCTTCGGCCCGGTGGCCGCGGTGATCGTCGCGGAGAGCCGGGATGAGGCGGTCGAGCTGGCCAACGCCTCCCCCTACGGCCTGGGGGCGAGCCTGTGGAGCTCCGACGCTGACGCGGCGCGCGAGCTGGTGCCGCGCATCGAGGCGGGCGCGGTGTTCGTGAACGGGATCGTCAAGTCCGATCCACGGCTGCCGTTCGGGGGCGTCAAGCGCTCAGGCTACGGCCGCGAGCTGGCGCGCTTCGGGATTCGGGAGTTCGTGAACGTGAAGTCGTACTGGATCGCCTGAGGGCCTGCGGGGCCCCGATTCGCGGTCAGTCCCCTTCCGGGAGCCGCACTGTGAGGACGGGGCACGGCGCCGTCTGCATCACCCGCTCGGCGGTCGAGCCGAGCAGCAGGTGGGCGAGGCCCGAGCGTCCGTGGGTGCCCACCGCGATCAGATCGGTCTTGAGCTCGTCGGCCACCGCGACGATGACCTCCGGCGGGTAGCCCTCGCGCGCCACGGTCTTGATCTCGAGCCCCTGCTTGCGCAGCGGTGCGGCGATCTCCTCCAGTCGCTGCTGGGCGTTGCCCTCGACGTCCTGGAAGTAGTCGACCGCGGTGGGCACCGTGCCGTACGCGGTGTACTCGAACGGCAGGTGATAGACGTGGAGCAGCACCAGCCGCGTCTCGTCGGGCTCCTTGTCGAGGATCTCCATGGCGATGTGGATGGCGCGGGCCGCGTTGTCGGAGAAGTCGGTCGGCACCAGGATGCCCTTCATCTTGCGGTGCTGATCGATGTCGCCGGGATGGATCGCCAGCACTGGGCACTTGGCGTGCTGCACCACCCGCTGGGCGGTCGAGCCGAGCAGCAGGTGGGAGAGCCCGGTCAAGCCGCGGGTGCCGATCACGATCAGGTCGGCGCCGTCTTCTTCCGCCGCGTCCATGATGCACTGGGACGGCATGCCGAGACGCAGATCGGTCTCGACCTCGCACCCCCGGTCCCGTGCCTCGTTGGCGGCGCGGTCGAGGCGGGCGAGCGCCGCGGCCTGGATCTCCTCCGAGTAGTCCGGGGGCGAGGGGAGGAAGTCGGTGGCCTGGCTGGGGAGCATCAGGCCGTGGACGAGACGGATCTCGGCGTCGTGAACCTTGGCCAGCTCGACCGCCCACAGGTAGCCGGCATGCGCCGTGTCCGAGAAGTCGGTGGCCACCAGGATGCTCTTGAATTCTCGCGGGGTGCCCTCGCTCATGGCTCCTCCTTCGCTCGTCGAAGTATAACCGCCGAACCTGCCCGAGGTCGCCGCGCGGACGGGCGGGTGCGCGAGGCTCGGACGCCCGCGCGGGGCAACCGGGTCGGTTGACCCTTGCCTCGGCTTCTTGCTAGCTTGTCGAGTCCGTTGCGGGGTCCCGCACGGCCCTTAGCTGGGAGGTCGTCTAAGGGTAAGACATACGGCTCTGGACCGTAGAATCGGGGTTCGAATCCCTGCCTCCCAGCCAGTTCTCGCTGCGCTCGTCCCGCCTGTGAGGCAGGTCTTCGGTCGTCGGACTTCCGGGCTCTGCCCCGAAGTCCTCGGGAGCGAATCCCGTCCTTCCAATCCTCGCTGTGAGCGGGGCGCGCTGCCTGCGCAGGCCAGGGAGATGGGCTCGCCCTGAGCCCGGCTCGGTCCGTCGCAGCCCCCGCCGGCATTTGGACTCCTCTACGCATCGCGACCGGTACCGAAGGAAGGGGCAGGCGCGTGCATCCAATGAGTCGGCGCCATGCTGGGAGGGTTGTGTCCAGACAACACGAGTGGTGGAGGAGTCCGTAGAGATGTGCGGCATCGTCGGGATCGTCTCTCACCGAGGCGGACAGCCGGATCGAAGCGAGACCCTCCGCCGCATGACGGCGTGCCTGGAGCACCGGGGCCCGGACGATGCCGGCTACTACGCCGATGGGTACTGCGCCCTGGGGTTCCGGCGGCTGGCGATTCGCGACCTCGCGGCGCCGTCGCCGCCGTTTTCGAACGAGACGGACGACATCTGGACGGTGGCCAACGCGGAGATCTACAACAGCGATCCACTGCGCCGAGCGCTCGAGAAGGGCGGTCACGCCTTCCGCACTGGTGTCGACACCGAGACGATCCCGCACCTCTACGAGGAGCGTGGCTCGGCCTTCGTGGAGGACCTGGACGGGATGTTCGCGCTGGCCGTCTGGGACTCGCGCGAACGCACGTTGCTGCTGGCCCGCGACCCGGCCGGTGAGAAGCCTCTGTTCTACTGGGAGGGTCCCGAAGATCTCGTCTTCGCCTCGGAGCTCAGCGCGATCCTGGCCTACCCGGGCGTGCCTCGGGAGCTCGACGCGGTGGCGCTGCGCCGCTACCTGCTGCACGACTTCTTCCCAGCTCCGCTGACTCCCTTCCACGGCATTCGCAAGCTACCGGCCGGGCATCTGCTGGTGTTGAAGGACGGGAGGGCGGAGGTGCGGTGCTACTGGGACCTGGCGCCCTACTTCGGAGCCGGCCGCCCGCTGTCGATGCGGGCCGCGGCCGGAGAGCTCGATCGGCGGATCGCCATCGCGGTCGAGGGGCGCTCTCGCAGCGACGTACCCCTGGGAGTCTTCCTCTCGGGAGGGCTGGACTCCGCGACCCTCCTGGCCCATCTGACGGAGCAGCAGGGCCGGGGCGTGCCGGTGTTCTCCCTGGGGCACGCAGATGCCTCGTTCGACGAGGCTCACCTGGCGCGCGAAACGGCGCGACACTTCGGCGCCGACTTCCACGAGTTGAAGCTCACCGAGGCGGACCTCGCTGAGGGCTTGGAGCGGGTCACGGCGGGATTCGACGAGCCGCTGGGCGACGCCTCGATCATCCCAACGCATCTGTTGGCCCTTTTCGCCCGGCAGCGCGTCAAAGTGGTTCTCTCCGGCGAAGGCGCCGACGAGCTCTTCGCCGGGTATCCGACCTATCCGGGCCATCGGGTTGCGGACTGTTACCAGCGGCTCCCCGGATGGGCGCGCAGCGGCCTGGTTCGCGGCGCCTCCAGGTTGCTCCCGGTCAGCATGGGGAACGTGAGCCCGGACTATCTGCTTCGTCGTTTCACCTCGGCCGCCACCCGTGATCCCGTGGAGCGACATCACATCTGGTTCGGCAGCCTGGAGCCTCGACTGCTGCGCCAGGTGCTGTCCGAGCGGCTTGGCCAGATGCTGAACGACGACGGTCCCTTCGCCTCGGCGCGATCCCGACTGGAGGGGCGGCATCTGCCCGACGACCTCTCGCGATGGCTCTATACCGACTTCACCATGTATCTGCAGGACGACCTCCTGACCAAGGTCGACCGCGCCACGATGCTGGCCTCGCTCGAGGCCCGCGCGCCCTTCCTCGATCGCCAGCTGGCGCAGTTCGTGGCCGGGCTGCCTTCGCGTCTCAAGCTGTCGGGCCTTCGGACGAAGGCGGTGCTCCGGAGGGCGGCGCGCGATCGCCTGCCCCGAGCCGTACTACAGCGCCGTAAGCGAGGATTCAACATCCCCTTCTCGAGGTGGCTCATGCACGGCCTCGGAGAGCAGCTTCGCGAGCGCTTCAGCCACGAGCGGGTGAGCGCCCGCGGCCTGTTTCGCGCCGCCGGCATCCACGGGCTGATCGACGAACATCTTTCACGCCGAGCGGATCACCGCAAGCCGCTGTTTACGCTGTTGATGCTCGACCACTGGTGCGACCGTTTCTTCAGTGATGGCCCGGTGCCGATCGGGGGGGCGAAGTGAGTCTTCGACATGCTGTCCTTCTCGGCGCCGCCGTGCTCTTCCTCTGGGGGCTGGGGCTTCGCGACCTCTGGGCGCCAGATGAGCCGTACTTCGCGGAGGGGGCGCGGGAGATGGTGGTCGACGGTCAGTGGGTGGTTCCACACGTCAATGGCGTCGTGACCACCGACAAGCCCCCTCTCGTCTTCTGGTTGATTGCCCTCTTCTCTCTGCCCCTGGGGGGAGTGAGCGAGTGGACCGCGCGGCTTCCCTCGGCGCTCGCCGGCCTCGCCACCGTCGCTCTGGCGATGCGCCTGGGCCGGCGTTGGCACGGCCCGTTGGCCGGAGCGTTGACGGGTGGCCTGCTGGCGACGACGTTCCTCTTCTGGCAGAAGGCGCAATGGTGCCAGACGGACATGGTGCTGTGCTGCCTCATCTGGGCGGCACTGTCGGCGTTCGAGGCGTTTCGGAGCGGGACCGCTTCGGGGAGAGCTGCCGGTCTCGTCTTCTGGCTGGCGGCAGCTCTCGCGGTGCTCGCGAAGGGTCCCGTGGGGTTCCTGCTGCCCCTCGGGATCGCTCTCGTCACCCTGACGTGGGATCGGGACCTGCGCCGCGGGTGGCGTTTTGCGCCGCTCGCCGGCCCGGCGCTCTTCGCCCTCGTGGTGGGCGCCTGGATCTACGCGACGGAAGTTGGGGGTCCGGAGAGCTACTCGGTGTGGGCGGCGCTCGAGGAGCACTTCGTCCATCGCGGCCTCGAGGGGATGCACCATGCCCGGCCGCCCTGGTACTTCCTCGGAGTGACGCCCCCGAACCTGCTGCCGTGGGTGGGGTTGGTTCCCGGCGCGATGGTTCTCGCCTGGCGCCGCCGGCTTCCCGGTGACCGGATGGCTCTCGCGGCTGTCCTGTTCGTACTGATCTTCTTCTCGATCTCCACCGAGAAGCGGGAACTCTACGTGCTTCCAGCCTTCCCGGCGTTCGCGCTGATGGCCGCCGCGCTGGTCGCGCACCTCGGTGGGCACGAGGCGTCAAGCACCGGAGGTGGAGGGTGGGTCGGGAAGCGCTGGCTGACCGTCGGTCACGGGCTCGTCCTCGGGCTTCTCGGCCTCCTCGGATTGGGGGTTGGAATCGTCTCCTTCCGATACGATCATCTCCCGCTCGTCGCCCTGCTCGGCGTGGCCGGCGTATCCGTCGCCGGCGCCGCCACCTCGCTCTATCTGCTCCGGCGGGATCGGCTCCTTGCGGGCGTCGCTGCGACCGGCGGTTCGGTGGCGGTTGTGTTGATCCTCGCGGCGACGTTCGTCCTGCCGACGTTCAATCAGGAGAAGTCGGCGCGCCCGTTCGCCGAGCAGATGAGGATTGTCACCGCGGCGTCCCGCGCCAAAGACTTGCCCGTCGTTGCGTACTCGATCGGAAACCTCCCCGACCCCCTCGCGTTCTACTCGGATGGCGTCTACACGCTGGAGACGGAGGACCCCGCCGTCCTGCGTGCTCACCTCGAGCGGAAGGATCAGGTGTTCGCCGTGATGAGCCGGGGCGCTTTCGAAGGGTTCGCGGACCTCGCCGGTCGACTCCAGGTTGAGACCACGCTCACCCTCAGGCGTCGCGAGTTGCTGCTGGTCAGCAATCTCGCCGGCGGCTCTCGAGGCCCTGCGAGACACCGCTAGCCTTCGCCCTGCAGCCGCACCGCTCGGAAACCTTCAAGCTGTCCACCGATCCGCTGTTCATCGAAAAACTACGCGACATCGTGGGCCTCTATCTTCATCCGCCGGACAAGGCGGCCGTGCTGTGCGTGGACGAGAAGTCACAGATCCAAGCCCTCGACCGCAGTCAGCCGCTGCTGCCGATGCGCCCGGGTCAGGTGCAACGGCGCACCCATGACTATGTCCGCCACGGCACCACCTCACTCTTCGCAGCGCTCGACGCTCAGACCGGACAGGTCCTCGGCGAGTGCCATCCGCGCCACCGAGCCGTGGAGTTCCGCAAGTTTCTCAAGACGATCGACCAAGCGGTTCCCGTAGAGCTCGGCGTGCACCTCGTGCTCGACAACTACGCCACCCACAAGACCCCGGCAATCCATCGCTGGCTGGCACGCCATCCCCGATTCCACCTGCACTTCACCCCCACCGGCGCCTCCTGGGTCAATCTGATCGAGCGATGGTTTGCGGCGCTCACCGAAAAGCAGATCCGCCGTGGCGTGCACCGCTCCACCCGTGAACTCGAGACAGCCATCGAGCGCTACATCGAGCACACCAACACCGACCCCAAGCCCTTCATCTGGACCAAAACCGCGGATCAGATCCTCGAAACCATCGCCCTCAACTGCGAGCAACTTCTTCAACGAACTGGCGACTCAGGACACTAGGGTACGGCGTTCTCGAACACGGCGCTGGCTCCTGCCAGGAACTCCGTACCCTCGAGAATCCGCACGGTCGGCGCCCTGAAGGTCACGTCTCCGGTCGCGGTGACCGAGAAGCTCGGACCCAGGTCGATCGAGACGCAGGCTTCGAACACCTGGGTGTCGCTCACCGCCTGCTCGTCGAGCACCAGGTCATCGGTTCCGATCGAGCAGCCGGCCACCACCGTGCGGCAGTCCGAGAACTCCGAGGTCGAGCCGTCCGCGTCGGTCGCGGTGGCGGTGACCACGTGGCCCAGCGGCACCGCCGGAGCGACCGGGACGCTGAACGCACCGGCTGCAGTCTGGGTGGAGCCGAGGAATGTCTCTCCCTCGCCGTTGCCGGACGGGTCACAGGTCGGGCTGGAGAAGAACTCCACGGTGAAGAAGCCGGCTCCGCTGTCGAGCGTGCCGGCGATCGTGGTGCTGCCTCCCGCGGTGGTGGCAGCGGTCAGCACGGGAAAGTTCTGGAGCCCGTTGATGCCGGCGTCGGCGTCCCCGGCATCGTTCTCGCTGACCCCGTTGTTGCCGATGTCGATGCCGAGGCCGCCGTTCGAGTGAACGGAGTTCTCCGAGATCGTATTGCGGAGGGTGGTGGCGTCTCCGGTGACAAGCACGCCCTGGGCCGGGTTGAAGGCGATGACGTTGCCTGCACCGTCGCCGCCGATGACGTTGTCCCTGGCGAACGTTCCGTCGATTTGGATCCCGACCTCGGCGTTGGGCAGCGCTGAGGTGCCGCTGACGTTGGTGCCGATCAGGTTGCCCTCGACCCGGGTATCGATCCCCCGAAGCTCGATGCCGTCGTCTCCATTGCCGGAGATGAGGTTGCCGGTTCCGGGGTCGGTGCCTCCGATGAGGTCATTCTGGGCGCTGGTGTCGTTGATCTCGACCCCATCGTCGAGGTTCGGGATGGCGAAGGTGCCGGACGGATCGGTGCCGATGCGATTGCCCTGCACGGTGTTGGAGCCGCCTACGCTGTTCTGGCCGCTGATCTCGATGCCTTCGCTCCCGTTACCGGAGATCACATTCCCAGCGCCGGCGGCGGTTCCGCCGACGAAGTTGCCGGTGGACTGGAAGGCGATGGCGACCCCGTCCAGAGAGTTGCCAACGGCGGAGGCACCGGTGACCGCGAGGCCGATGTAGTTGCCCTGCACGTGGTTGGCGGTCGACGAGCTGCCGGTCAGGAAGACGCCGTTGCGATTGCCGGAGAGCACGTTACGCGCCACCACGGTCGTGCCACCGATCGTGTTGTCGATGCCGGTGGCCACCACCACGCCACCGTGGTCGAAGGTGTTGCTTCCGTTGCCCAGCGCCGCCGTTCCGGCGGCGTTGGTGCCGACCAGATTGCCCTGGACCAGATTGCCCGTCGGTCGCGGAGAACCGGTGAAGTGGACCCCAGAAGTGGCGTGTCCCGAGATGACGTTGCGCGAGCCGGCGGTGGTCCCGCCGATGCTGTTGTCGTGCGCACCGCCCGCCAGCACGACGCCGAAGGTGGAACCGCCGGCGGCGGCGGCACCGGTCTTTACCGTTCCGATCAGGTTGCCCTGGATCTGGCAGAGCTCGGCGTTCTGGAGCCGCACGTTGGTATCGGAGTTTCCGGCGATCACGTTGCGGGCTGCGGCGCTGGTGCCGCCGATCCGGTGCGAATCGGCGGCCAGCCGGACGCCGGTGTCGTTGCCCTCTGCGACGAGGCCGGTTGCGTCGAGCCCGATCAAGTTGCCCTCGACGACACTCCCGTCGTTGGAGAAGATGAAGATTCCGTCCTCATCGAAGCGATTGATGACCAGGCCGCGCACCGTGCTGGCGCCGGCGGTGAGGGTCAGGCCCGAAACACCATCACCGGCGTTTGAGCCGTCGAGCTCGATCTGCAGCGTGCCGTTGAACCCGGAAGCGTCGCTGTTCGCCACCGCTCCCGACTGCGTATAGCCATCGATTTCTACCGGCTGGCTGATGGTGGGCAGGGCGGAGAGCGGCTGGATCGTGTGGGGCCCGTCGCCGGGGATGGCGAACACGATGGCATCCAGGTCGGCGGTGGCATTCGCCGCGTTGATGGCTTCTCGCAGCGTGCAGTCCTGGTTGCCGGTTCCGCTGCCCAGCGGGTGATCGCAGGCACTGTCGTCGGTGTCGGCTGTGGAGTTGACGGTGAAGGTCGCGACGGGGGCCAGGACGATCCGCAGCGGAGCCTCCCCGGCCCGGGGAAGGACCAGCCAGTCCCCGGAGGTGCCGCGCTTCGACGCCAGGGAAAGGCGTGTCGGCGTGGAGCTGCGCGGGTCCTCGGTCGCGGCCTGGACCGAAAGGGCCAGCGCTTCCTCGGTGGGTCGAGGAGCGGCGAGAGCCGAGCGCCGGAGCGGCCGCGCGCCCAGGCTCGCCGCCTGCCGTTCCGCGGCCGGGTGGGTCCGCATCTCAAGGACCCCAGCTCTCTCTCCCACCCTTCCCTCGCCGAGAAGGATCCAGTCGTTCTCCGAGTCCCCATGCTGGAGAAAGAGCCAACGGTCGGCGTCGGCGAGCACTGCGAGCTCGCGCCGGCCCGCGGCATCGGCCAGGTAGTTGCCGACCGCGACAGCTCGAACGGGGTCCGAGGTGAGAAGTCGGGTCGTTCGCGCCGGCTTCACCTGCGAGCGCTGGCTGCTATCGAGCGACAGGCGCCGGTCCCGTCCGTGGACGAGCACGATCCCCTCGTCCGTGGCTGCGACCAGATCCACCCAGTGGTCGCCGTCGAGCTGTCCGCAGGCGAGATCGTGGACCGGCGAGGGAAGTGAAACCTGCTCCGGCGGCGCTCGAAGAGCTCCTGCTGCCGACTCAAAGACGAGGAGCAGCGGTCCGCCGGCGGATTCTACCGCGATGGCGAGGTCGGTCAGGCCATCCCGCCGGTTGAGGTCCGCTGCGAGGAGCGCGGTGACCGGGCCCGGCAGGGGAATCGTTCTCGCCCCGGCGAAGCGTCCGGTGCCTAGCCCCGGCAGCCAGCTCAACGCGGCCTCGCCGGTGCCCGCCGCCACCAGATCCAGGTGGCCGTCGGCGTCGAAGTCGCCGCTCACCAGGTGAACCGCGGGCTCCGGAAGCTGGGTCTCTATCGAGAGGGGTTGGCGCGTGGAAGCCGAGACTCGTCCCTGCGCATCGAGCGCCACGAGAAGGCCACCGGCGGCCGCGCCGAGGGCGAGGTCCGGATGTCCGTCCCCGTCGAAGTCTCCAGCGGCCAGCGAGAGCGCTCGTGGAAACGCCGAACGCGACACCTCGGCATGAGCGATCGTGCCCGCCACGCAGGCCAGGGCGCAGAGAGTGAGCCCGCCGAGACCCGCGCGCAGCGAGCGGCTCGGGGGCGGGGAGCCCGATTCTCGAAGAGAAGTGTTCATCTACTGGGATCCAGCGCAGTGAGGGCGTCCAAGGGGACAGATGACGGCGCACCGCTCTTGATAGGCTCGAAGGGTCGCCCGTCGACACATTGCCGAGGCTCCAGCTGGTGCAGAATGCTCCCGGGGACGTGACACGCCTCCTCCAGGCGTGGAGCGATGGCGACGAGAGGGCCCTCGACCATCTCGTTCCCATCGTCTACGAGGAGTTGCGCCGACTCGCCAGTTACTACCTGCGAACCGAGCGCAGCGGGCACACGCTGCAAACCACCGCCCTCGTCCATGAGGCGTACCTGCGCCTCGCGGACCGGCCGCGGGTGAGCCTCGAGGGCCGCGATCAGTTCATGGCGGTCGCCGCGCAGGCCATGCGCCGGATCCTCGTCGATCACGCGAGACGGCGGCGTTCGAGGAAGCGCAGCCAGCCTCCCTCCGAGGAGCTTCCCGATGCGACTGTGATGGCGCTCGATCAGCCGGCCGATCTCCTGGACCTCGACCGCGCCCTCGAGGAGCTGACCCAGCTCGACGAGCGGCAGGGTCGAGTCGTCGAGCTGCGCTACTTCGGCGGGCTCAGCATCGAAGAGGTCTCTCGCGTGCTCGGCGTGACCTCGCGCACGGTAAAGCGCGACTGGCGGTCCGCCCGAGCCTGGCTTTTCGAGCGACTCGCGCCGGCCTCCGGGAGTCCATCGGCGGGAGCGAGTTGACGTGAACCGGGAGGCCTTCCAACGGCAGGCCTCGATCTTCTCCGAGGCGGCCGAGATGGCCGCCGAGGAACGCACCGCGTTCCTCGAGCGTGCCTGCGCCGGCGACGACGCTCTGCGAGAGGCCGTGGAGCGGCTCCTCGCCGCCGACGCGGCCGCCGAGAGCTTTCTGCGGGAATCGGCGATCGAGGATGCGGCGCGCGATCTCAGCCGCGAGGAGACGCCGCCGCGGCGCCGGATCGGCCACTGGGACTTGAAGGAGGAGATCGGCCGCGGCGGTATGGGGACGGTCTACCTCGCGACCCGAGCGGACTCCGAGATCCGCCAGGAGGTGGCGGTCAAGGTCATCCACGCTCTCCTCGGCTCGGAGGACGGAGTGCGCCGCTTCCACCGCGAGCGCCAGATCCTGGCCGATCTCGAGCACCCTTCGATCGCCCGCCTGCTGGATGGCGGCACCACCGAAGAGGGATTGC
>Ga0214472_10005833_pt1 | contig 12946 bp, 10 predicted proteins | sample RVTome_6_FD_207662 | JGI IMG/M metagenome (GOLD analysis project Ga0214472, IMG submission 207662) | Soil microbial communities from uranium-contaminated site in the Upper Colorado River Basin, Wyoming, United States - RVT140D175 | ecosystem: Environmental > Terrestrial > Soil > Contaminated >... | reverse complement strand
CTGGGCCGAGCGGCTCGCGGCCGCCACGACACCAGCCGGGCACGACACGGAGGTGTCGATCGAGCAGGACGTCGCGACCGGGGCCGGCCTCGGCCTCGGCGACGTGATGACGTTCGACGTCGCCGGGCGGGCCCTGACCGCGGAGGTCACGAGCGTCCGGCAGGTCGCGTGGGGCGAGACGCAGCGCGGCGGTTTCGTATTCGTGCTGCGCCCGGGCCCGGCGGTCGATCGCACGCCGCAGACGTTCATCGGCTTCGTGGCGCTGGCCGACCGGCCCGACGCCCAGGGGCTTCTCCAGCGCGAGCTGGTGGGCGCGTATCCGAACGTCTCGGCCATCGACGTGGGCGACGTCATCCGGTCGCTGGCCGGGATCGTCGCGAACGTGACCTTTGCCGTGACGCTCGTCGGCGCGGTCACGCTCGTGGCCGGCACCCTGATCCTGGTCGGGGCGGTCGCCCTCACGAAGGTCCAGCGGCAGTACGAAGCCGCCGTCTACCGCACGCTCGGCGCCAGCACGCGCCTGCTCGTGACCATGGCCGGCATCGAGTACGTCGTGCTGGGCGCGCTGGCTGGCGCACTCGGGGCGGCCGGCGCGCTCGGCCTGTCCTGGCTGATGAGCCGGCGGGTGTTCGACATCGCCTGGCACCCGACGCCCGAGCTGTTCGCCGGCGGCGTCGCGCTGGCCGCCGCGCTCGTTGCCCTCGTCGGGCTTCTCTCGAGCGTGGACGTGCTCCTGCGCAAGCCCCTCGCCACGCTGCGCCGGGAGTGAGGCGCTGCCGCCGTCTCCCGGCCGCCCTGTCGCGCGGGGGAGCACGTCGGTGCTAAGATCGAGGGCTGACGCCGCGGCCGGGTCCGCGCAGAGACATGACCGACCACGTTCTGGACGACACCCTGCTGGCGAAGCTGAAGGACGACCTGCTGCGCAAGCGCGGCGAGATCATCGCGCTGTCGACCGGCACCCGCCCGCTGCCCGCTTCGATGGACGTCAACAGCCGGCAAGGCGACCTCGCCGACCAGGCGAGCGGCAACAACGAAGTCCACATCCAGCTGAAGCTCAAGCAGACCGACGCCAAGATCCTGCAGGCCATCGAGGAAGCCCTCTTTCGCATGGAGAAGGGGACCTACGGCATCTGTCGCGACTGCGGCGACCCAATCGCCGGGCCCCGGCTCGAGGCCATTCCCTGGACGCGGGTGTGCATCACCTGCAAGGAAAAGCAGGCGTCGTGAGGCCGGCCGACCTCGCCGCCGTACTGCGAGGGTTCCACCGCGCGAAGCTCGGCATGCGAGAACGGCACGTCGCCGTGGCCCGCCACGTCGGCGGCTACAACTTCAACAACACGTACCAGTACGTGATCGCGCGCGAAGACACGCACCTGCAGTGGCTCGAGGCGGCAATGGCCGAAGAGGGCGCCACGCCCGATGTGGTGCCGCCGCCTGAGGTCCCGGCGCCGGGCCGGAAGGGGAGTGTCACGCCGCTCGTCGAAGAGGACGCTCGGTCGGCGGCGGCGTTCGTCGCGGCGTGGCGGCCTCGGGTCGCCGTGCTGACCCACGCGCGCCATCGCACGCTGCTGCGGCTCCTCCTCGGCGAAACCACCGAGCACCAGCGCTTCTTCGAGCAGATTGTCGCCGGACGCGAGGACGTGCTCGGCCGCCGGGCCAACGGCCCCGGCTCGCCCGGTACCGGCGACGGCGTGCTCGGCGTGCGATGGATTGAATGAATTCAGCGAATTTGTGAATTAGTGAGTTAGCGAATGAAATGAGTGAATGGGTGAATGGGTGAATGGGTGAATGAGTGAATGAAAGAACGAAGGAATCGCTGAGTGCGTCGACGAATGACAGCGGAACGGGTGTTATGCGGTCGGGGATTCACTCATTCACTCATTCAGTCCTTCACTTCATTTCATTCGCTAATTCACTAATTCACTAATTCTGCATTGGTATGGTTCCGGTCGCCATCGCGCTCGGCTCCAACCTCGGCGACCGCCGCGGGCACCTCGACTGGGCGATCGAGCGGCTCGGCTCCCTCCTGTCGAACCTGATGTCGTCGGCCTTGCTCGAGACCGAACCGCTGGACGTGCCCGACGTCCAGCCGCCCTATCTCAACGCCGTGGTGGTGGGGGAGACGGCGCTCGGCGCCGAGACCCTGCTCGCGGCGCTTCTGGGCCTCGAGCGGGAGCGCGGGCGCGTCCGGCCCGGCTGGCCCGCGGCGCGGACGCTCGATCTGGATCTCATCCTGTACGGCGATCTGATCCGCGACGAGCCCGGCCTGACCCTGCCGCACCCGCGGTTCCGCGAGCGGCCGTTCGTGCTCGGGCCGCTGGCGGAAGTTGCGCCGGCGTGGATCGATCCGCGGACGGGCAAATCAATGAGCGAATTGGCGGATGAAGTGAATGAGCGAATGGAGTGAATGACTGACTGAGTGAAAGCCGTAAGCCCCAGGCCGTAAGCCGTACAAACGAAGGGCGCGGCCACCCTGTGGTGCCGCGCCCCCGAAGCGCCTACATGCCCTTCTTGTAATAGACCTTGTTCGTCGTCGGCGCGCCGCCCTCGCGGCCCGGCTGGGTCGTCGACACGACGAGCCACTCGCCTTCCATGGAGTACACGGCCTTCCGCTCGCCCATCGGCAGGGTCGTCGTGATCACGATCGTGCTGCCTTCCCATGCCGCCTTCGCGCTGGCCGTTCCGCCGCCGCGTCCGGCCGGCACCTCGACGGCCGAGCCGTCGAGCTTGTAGACGATCGGCGTCGAGCCCTCGCGGCCGGCCGTGATCGTCAACGACGCCGCGTCCTGCTTCATCGACATGCCACCGCCGCCGCCCCGGCCGGCCCGTCCGCCGCCCGCCGTGGTCTTCTCGGCGTCGAGCGTCCACGTGCCGGTGAAATCCGGCTTGGCCTGCGCGAACGCGCCGGCCGCCCACAACACCACCGCCGCCGTGCCCAACACTGCTGATACACGCTTCATTGGTCTGCTCCCTCACAAATCGGGCGGCGAATCGCCGCGCCGAACCCGCCATCCGGTCGCGTGCTACTCGAAGCGCAGCGCCTCGATCGGGTCGAGGCCCGCCGCTTTCCGCGCCGGATAGAACCCGAAGAACACGCCGACCGCAGCCGAGAACCCCACGGCCGTGACGACGGCATCGGGCGGCACGAGCGACGGCCAGTTGTTGTAGTACTTCACGCCCTCCGACACACCGTAGCCGCAGGCGATGCCGACGGCGCCACCGACGAGGCTGATCACGATGGCCTCGATCAGGAACTGCAGGAGGACGTCGTTGCCGCGCGCGCCGATGGCCATTCGCAGGCCGATCTCGCGCGTGCGCTCGGTGACCGACACCAGCATGATGTTCATGATGCCGATGCCGCCGACGACGAGCGACACGCCGGCGATGCCGGCCAGGAGCGCCGTCATCGTCGAGGTCTGCGCCGTGCGGAGCGCGATGATGTCGTTCAGCGTCTGCACGAAGAAGTCCGGATCTTCGCCCGGCGGGATGCCGTGGGCGGCGCCGAGCGCCGTGGTGATGGTTGCGACCGCGGCGTCGATCCGGTCGGCCGAGTACGCGCTCACGATGATGTCGTTCAGGCTTTGCTGGCCCGACAGCTTCTTGAGGACCGTGGTGTACGGCACGAACACCTGGTCGTCCTGGTTCTGGCCGCCGGAGCCCGCGCCGCGCTCGGCCATGACGCCGATCACGCGAAATACGTGGTTGCGTAGCCGGATGATCTCGCCCGTCGGGTCCACACCCTCGCCGAACAGGTTGATCGCGACGTTGTTACCGAGCACGACGACCTTGGCCGCGCCGCGCACGTCGTCCGGTCCGAAAAAGTCGCCGTACTGGACGCGCCACGACGTGATGGCCGGCATGTCCACGTTGGTGCCCTGGACGTTCGTGTTCCAGTTGGCGCTGCCGTAGATCACCTGCGACCGCGTGCTGGCCTGCTCGGCGACGAACTCGATCTCCGGGAGCGTGCGCAGCAGGTCGGCGTCGGCCTGCACGAGGCGGGTCGACGTGCCGGCGCCGCCCCGGGCGCCGCCCCGGTCGAAGCTGCCCGATCGAATCGTGATGCGGTTGGTGCCCGTCGAGCGGACCTGTTCCTCAATCGCCGCCTGCGCGCCCGTGCCGAGCGCCACCATGGCAATCACGGCCGCGACGCCAATGATCATGCCCAGCATGGTCAGCGCCGTGCGCATCTTGTTGCGCCCGAGCGCCTTGAAGGCGATCCGCAGGGTCATCAGTATCGACATGATTGTTCGTGCTCCATCGCGCTGGTCGCCTAGTGCGCGGCCGGGGACGCGGCTTCGGCTCGCTCGTCGGCCGCCGGGATCTCATCGGGCGCGGGCGGCGGCAGCGCCGCCAGCTCGTCGGCCGCATTGCGCCGGTGCAGCACGCGCTGGTCGGCGACGACGCGGCCGTCGCGAAAGCGGATGATCCGCGTGCCGTACTCGGCGATGTCCGCCTCGTGCGTGATAAGCAGCACCGTGATGTTTCGCTCCTCGTTCAGGCGCTGGAAGATGCCCATGACCTCGATGCTCGTCCGCGTGTCGAGGTTGCCCGTCGGCTCGTCGGCCAGCAGGATCGACGGCTCGTTGATGAGCGCGCGCGCAATAGCCACGCGCTGCTGCTGCCCGCCCGAGAGCTGGTTGGGCAAGTGATGGAACCGGTCGGCCAGGCCCACGGCTTCGAGGACCTCCATCGCGCGCTTGCGCCGGGCGGCGCTCCGCATCGTGTGCTTCGCCTGGTAGAGCAGCGGCAGCTCGACGTTGTCGAGCGCGCTCGTGCGCGACAGCAGGTTGAACCCCTGAAACACGAAGCCAATCTTCTGGTTGCGCACCCGCGCCAGGTCGTCCTTCGACAGCGTCGAGACGTCCTTGCCGTCGAGCAGGTACTGGCCAGACGTCGGCCGGTCGAGGCAGCCCGCGATGTGCATGAACGTCGACTTGCCCGACCCCGACGGCCCGGTGACGGCCACGAACTCCCCGGGCTCGACGTCGAGCGTCACGCCGCGAAGCGCGCGGACTTCAATCTCACCAACCGTGTAGATCTTGGTCAGGTCCCTGACAGCGATCACGGACAACACACGTTCTCCTTGCCTGACTGCACGCGACCCGCCCCGGCGTCCCGCTGCGGCGCGGCCTATCGGCCGCCCCGGCCGCCGCTCGATCCGCCGCTCGATCCGCCGCGCCCGAAGTCCCCGCCGGGACCGCGGCCACTCTGCTGGAACGGGTTGGTCTGCGTCGGCGATCTCGTCGTCATCGACGCCGGCAGGATGATGCCCGTGACGACTTCGTCGCCAACCTCGAGGTCGCCCGAGATCAGCTCGCTCATCGTCGTGTCCGTGACGCCGAGCGTCATGTTGATCTGCTTCAGCTCTTTCGTCGCCGGATCCCAGGTCCAGACCGACGCGCGCGAGCGGGTGGGCGGGACCGGCGTGAAGTACTCGTCGATGCGCCCGCTGCCGAGCTGGGTCTGCGGAGTCTGGTTGGCCGGCCGGCTGTTCGCGCCCCGGCCGCCCGCGCCGCCCCCGCGACGGCCGCTGCGGTCGCCCCCCGCGCCGCCGAACCGCTCGGCAAACTGCCGGCGCTGTTCCTCGGTCAGTTGCGTCGTGTCGCCGAACCCGCGGCCGCCCGGCCGGGTCGCTGGCGCCGGCGGGTCGTCCGCGCCCGCGGCGCCAGGCGTGGTGGACCGTCCACCCGCGACCGGCGGCGGCCCGGTGCCCGCGCCCTGACCGCCCTCGCGGGTCTGGCCGCCCGGCGCGGGCTGCTCGCCGTTCGCCTGGCCCTGGCGGCCCTGGCCGCCTGCCCTGCCCTGGCCGGCTTGCGGCGGGGTCAGCCCGAGTGCCAGGTACATGTCGGAGTTCGGCCGGAAGCGCAGCGCGGTGTTGGGGACGCGCACGACGTCGATGGCCTTCGAGATGATGATGTCGAGGTTGGCCGTCATGAACGGCCGCAGCTTCAGGTCCGGGTTCTTCACGTTGATCCAGACCGGGTACGTGACGACGTTGTTCTGCGTCGTGGCATTCAGCCGCACGTTCTCGACGGTGCCCACGAACTGCTCGTTTGGATACGCGTCCACCATGAACTCGACGCTCTGACCCGGGCGGACCTTGCCGATCTCGGCTTCGTCCACGCCTCCGGTGAGCCGCAACTCGCGCATGTCCGTGGCGATGGTGTAGAACGTCGGCGAGGTCATGCTCGACTGGACGAACTGTCCCTTGTCAACCTGACGATTGACGATCACGCCGTCGATCGGAGAGTACACCTTGGTGTAGCTGAGGTTGAGCTTGGCGTTGTCCAAGCTCGCGACAGCCGAGACGAGCTGCTTTTCGGCGTTGGCGATCGACGCCTCGCGGTTGATGACGGCAAGCTTGGCCGTGTCGAGTTGTTCCTGGGACGTCAGGCCCTTTGCCATGAGTTCCTCGGCGCGGCCGAGCTTCAGCCTGGCGTCCTCGCGCTGGATCTTCTGGTTCTCGATGTCGGTTCGGCGCTGATCGATGTTGGCTTCCTGGATCCGCACCTGAACTTCGAACTGCTCGGGCTCGACTTCCGCGATCAGTTGGCCGGCCCGAACGATGTCGTTGAAGTCGGCGTAGACCGCCTTGACCATGCCGGAAACCTGCGATCCCACCGGGTAGGTCCGAATCGCCTCGATCGTGCCCGTCGCCTTGACGGCCTCGACGATGTCGCCGCGTGACACGGCGGCCTTGACGACCTCCGCCTGCTCGACGGGCTGGTTCGCGTAGTACCAGTACGCGGCCGCACCGCCGACCGCGGCTACACCTACAAACGTCAGCAGCTTCTTCATCGTCGTCTCACACCCGCTCCGGTTGCGACCGGGCCATTCCGCGCCCGAGTCCAGCCAAACCCTCTTCGAACACCGTGTACACCGCCGGGACGAGCAGGAGCGTCACCAGCGTGGAGGCGGCGAGGCCCCCGATGACCACCCGGGCGAGCGGCGCCTGCAGTTCCGCGCCTTCCCCGATGCCCAGCGCCATCGGGACCAGCCCGAGAATCGTCGTCATTGTGGTCATCAGGATCGGACGCAACCGTGTCCGCCCGGCCTGCTCGACGGCGTCCCGAAGCGGCAGCCCGTGATCCCGCCGCAGGATGTTCGTGTAATCCACCAGCAGGATCGCGTTGCTCACCACAATCCCGGCGAGCATGATCACCCCGATATACGCCTGCAGGCTGAAGGCTGTTGACGTGATCCACAGGGCGCCGACGACGCCGATGGCGGCGCCCGGCACCGAGAACATGATGATGAACGGGTCCCGCAGCGACTCGTATTGCGAGGCCATCACGGCGTAGACGAGCAGCACCGCGAGGACGAGCAGGAGCTGCAACTGGTTGAAGGCGCGGGCCTGCGCCTCGGCCTCGGCGCCGAAGCCGACCGAGAAGCCCTGCGGTACGACGACCTGACCGAGCCGGGCCTTGACGTTGTCGATCGCGTCGCTCAGGGCGACGCCGGCCTCGAGCTCGGCGTTGACCCGGAAGATGCGTTCCTGGTTCTTGCGCTCGATGGAGGTCGGGCCGGTCGCCGTCTCGACGGCCAGCAGGTTTTTGGCCGGCAGCACCTGGCCGGACGGGGAACTGATCAGGATGTCGTCGATCGACTGCACCCGCTCGCGGTCCTCCTCGCGGAGCCGGACGATGATCGGGTACTCCTTGCCGTGCTCGCGAAAGAACGCGGCCTGCGTGCCGCCGATGTTGGTGCGGATCGTGTTGGCCACGCCGGAGACCGAGAGACCGAGCATCGCGGCCTTGGGACGGTCCACGCGGATGGCCAGCTCGGGCCGGCCCTCGTCGCGCCCGATCTGCGGGTTGGCGATGCCGGGCGTTTCCCGCATGACGGCCAGGACCCGCTCGGCCGTGAGCTTGGCGTCATCGAGGTCGTACCCGCGGATCTCGACGGCCAGCCGGCTCTCGCCGGTGCCGCCGCTCAGCATGCGGCTCATCTGCATGTTGCCGCCCGAGGCCCGCGTCGTGATCGACACGCCGGGAATGCCGACGAGCACGCCGCGGAGGTCCTGCGCGATCTGGTCGCTGGTACGGTCGCGGTCGATCCGCGGCACGAGCTTCACCTGGATGTTCGCGCTGGCGCCGCCCTGCGCCATGAAGCCGCCGCCCGACGACGACGCCACGAGCGTCTCCATCTCCGTCACCGAGGCGCGCAGTGCTTCCTCGAGCCGGAGCGACACGCTGTCGGTACGCTCGATGCGGCTGCCAGGCGGCATCCGGGCCGTGACGCGGACTTCGCCCTCGTCGGTCTGCGGCAGCAGCTCGGACGGGATCTGCGGCAGGATGAGGAACGCCAGGGCCGTGAGCGCGGCGGCGCCGCCGACGATCGTCGGACGGTGATGCAGGGCCGTGTGCAGGATGCGACGGTAGCCGTTGTCGAGCGCCGAGAGCCCGCGCTCGCTCGCCGTGAAGACCAGGCCCGACAGCCCGCGACGCTCCGCGGCGGGTGGCGGCAGCCGCAGGACGCGCGAGCACAGGACGGGCACGATCGTGACGGCGACGAACAGCGCCATCGACAGCGAGAAGATCACGACGATGGAGAGCTGCGTGAACAGGACGCTCGACATGCCGGTCAGGAACAGCAGCGGCACGAACACGGCGATGTGCGTGAGCGTGGACGCCAGGATCGCCGACCAGACTTCCTCGCTGCCCTCGATCGCCGCCTGCATCCGCGGCTTGCCCATCTCCATGTGCCGGAACGTGTTCTCGAGGACGACGATCGACGCATCCACGATCATCCCGACGCCAAGCGCCAGCCCGCCGAACGTCATCGTGTTAAGCGTGAACCCGGAGAAGTAGAGGAGCGCGAACGTGCCGATGATGGAGATGGGGATGGACGTGCAGATGATGAGCGTGGACCGGACGTTCCGAAGGAAGAGGAACAGCACGACGACGACGAGCGCGGCGCCGACGAGCGCGGCCTCGCGAACCGCCGCGATCGAGCTCTCGATGTAGCGCGACTGATCCTGGAGCACCGTCAGATGCAGGCCTGGCACCGACTCGTTGATCCGGGCCATCGCCTCGCGGACCGCGGCGGCGATGGCCACGGTGTTCTTGCCCGACTGCTTCGTCACCCGCATCCGCACGCCGGGCTTGCCGTTGATGCGCAGGAACGACCGCTCGTCCTCGGTCGAGTCGCGCACCTCGGCGATGTCGCCGAGGTAGATCGGGATGTTCGACCGGGTGAACACGACGAGATTGCGGAGCGCGTCGAGGCTTTCGAACTCGCCCTGGCTGCGCAGCAGGTAGGTCGTGTCGCCCTCGTCGATCTCGCCGAGCGGGACGTTCTGGTTTTCCGTCCGGATGGCGGCGACAACCCGGTCCACCGGCAGGTCGAGCGCGGTAATCTTCTCCTTCGACAGCTCGACGCGCACCTGGCGGCGCAGCCCGCCGTCGACGGTCACGGCCGCCACGCCCTCGACCCGCTCGAGGCGCGGCACGAGGTCCGTCTCCGCCATCTCGCGCAGCGTGACGCGATCGTAGTCGCCTTCGACGCCCAGCTCGACGATCGGCGACGCGTTGGCGTCAAACTTGAAGATGGTGGGCGCGTCGGCCTCCTCGGGCAGCCGGCCCCGCACGCGATCCACGCGCGTGCGCACTTCGTCGGCCGCCTCGTTGAGATCGGTGCCCCACGCGAAGTTGAGCCGCACCGTGCCGGACCCTTCCGACGCCGTCCCGTTGATCTGCTCGAGCCCCGGCACGGCCGCGAGCGTCTGCTCGAGCGGCCGGACGATCAGCTCCTCGATTTCCAGCGGGCCGACGCCGCCGTAGCTCACCCGGACCGTGAGGCTCGGATATGTGACGTCAGGCAGCAGATCGACCGGCAGGCGGAGGAGGGCGATCGCGCCGAGCAGCACGATGATCGCCGAGATCATGAACATCGTGACCGGGCGGTGAATGGCGATGCGGGGGATGCTCATCGGTTCTCGGTTCGCGGTTCGCGGTTCGCGGTTCTCGGTTCTCGGTTCTCGGTTCGCGGACAGCCCTACCGGCCGCCGCGGCCTTGGCGTCCGGCCCGGCTGCTCTCGCCGCGGCCGGCCCGGCCGCCCTGGCCGCCGTCGCCGTCGGTGACGAGGATCAGCTGATCGCCGTCGCGCAGCGCGAGGGCGCCGGTCGTCACGACCCGCTGACCCTCCGCCAGGCCTTCGACGACCTCGACGTGCGCGTCGTCCTGGATGCCTGTCGACACCGGCTGGAACCGGGCGGTGTCCTCGACGACGAGGAAGACGCCGCGCCGGCCGTTCTGGTCCACGAGCGCGTTCTGCGGCACGGTCAGCGCGTCGGGCTTCTCTTCGACGGTGAGCCGCACGCGGGCGTACATGCCGGGCTTGAGGCGATAGCCGGGGTTCGGCACTTCGATCTCGATCGCCGCCGTGCGCGTCGCCGGATCGAACACGGGCGCGACCCGGCTCACCGTGCCGGCGAAGTGCTCGCCCGGAAAGGCGTCCACTTCGACCTGGGCCGCCACGCCCGGCGTCACGCGCCGGAAATCGCGCTCGACGACGTTGACCACCAGCCGGACGGTGCTGATGTCGACGACGGACAGGATGACGGTGTTGGCGTTGGCGAACGCGCCCTGGTCGAGGTTGCGGCGGCTCACGAAGCCGTCTACCGGCGACTGGATCGTGGTGTTCGACAGCGTGATCTTCAGCTCGTCGATGCGGGCCTCGGTCTGCGCCTGCTGCGCCCTGGCGACGGCCACCTGCGAGCCGGCGGCGCTGTAGCGCGCCTCGGCGTCGTCGAGGCTCTGGCGCGACGCGATGCCCCGGTCGAAGCTCGTCTGCGCGCGATCGAGCGCCACGGCCGCGACCTTGACGTCGTTTTCCCGGTTGGCGACGTTGGCCTTGTTGACCTCACCGCTGGCGCGGGCCTGGTTGATCTGCTCGCGGATCTCCCGGTCCTCGACCTTCGCGACGGTCTGTCCCCGCGTGACCCGGTCGCCCAGGCGCACGTTCACCGAGTCGATGCGGCCGCCGACCCGCGGCACGATGTCGACCGTCGCCAGACCGATCAGGTTGCCGACCACGGTCACGTAGTCGGTGACCGGCCGGCGCGTCGCCGCGGCCGTCTCGACCGTCATGGGCGCGCGGCCGCCTCGGCCGCCGCGGCCTGGCGACATGCCGCGGCCGGCGCCGGCGCCGGCCGCCGACGCGGCGTCGGCCGGCCGGACCTGCGCCGTGTAGTACCAGGCGGCCGTCCCGAGCGCGGCAAGGGCGACGATGGTGAAGACCGCTTTACGCATGGTCGGCGACTCTGCCAGCTCGAGGCGCCCGCACCTAGCGGCCCACGCGCTGGACGCGATCGAACTCGGCGACAGCGTTGATGTAGGCGATCGTCCGGCTCAGCTCCGTGAGCCGCGCGTTCGTCAGGTTGTTGAGCGCGAGCGCGACGTTGTAGTTGTTCGAGAGGCCGACGTCGAACCGTACCTGCTCGGCTTCGGCGTTGGCCTCGGCCACCTGGCGCGCCCGGATCGCGCCCTGCAGCTGCTTGTACGTGTTCTGAACGGCCAGACCCGCGTTGTAGACCTCGTCCGACACGTTCAGCTCCTGGGCCTGGAGCGACGCGAGCGTCTGGTCGAGTTGCAGCTGCGCCCGCGCATGGTTCGCCTTCGCCTGGCGCATTCCCAGCGGGTAGCTGAAGTTGAACGACACGCTCCAGGTGGGGTTGTCGATGCCCTTGATCCGGCCCAGCGTGTCCGTGTAACTGTTGGCCTGGCCGCTCAGCCGGTAGGAGGTCGTCGCGTCCAGTCCCGGCAGCGTCGTGTTCCTCGACACCTCGAGGTTCAGGCGGCTGATGTCGATGCTGCGGCGGGCCTGGATGAGATCCAGGCGCTGGTCGATCGCGGCGCGCGAAGCCGCCGACGGATCGACGTTCGGGGGCCCGTACACCGGCAGATCGACCGGGTTGATCGTCGTCCGGTAGATCTCGTCGTCGGGTCCGCCGGCGAGCAGCCGTTTGAGGTTCAGCTCGGCGGTCTGCCAGGTGATCTGCGCGTTGAGGAGCGCCTGCTCGGCGTTGACCACCTGCGTTTCCGACGTCGTCGTCTCGATCGGCGCCATCGTGCCGATCTCGACGCGGATCTTGTTGTCCTCGAACTGCTGCTGGGCCAGCTCGAGCGCACGGCGCTGGATCTCGATCTGCTCCAGGGCTTGACGAAGCGCCCAGTAGGCCTGACGAACGGAGGCCTTGGTGTTCTCGATGTTCGATTCGAGCTGGATGTCGCTCACCTGGCGCTGAATCTGCAGCGTGCGCAACTGGTTGCGCGTGTTGTCGATCGCCCGGTTCGCCAGAAGCGGCACCGTGAAGCTGGCGTTGACGCTCGAAGAATAGCTCGTCGGAAAGAACACGTTGACCCGGTCGGTGTTCGTCCGGCTGTTGTTGAAGCTGGCCGTCATCCGGCTGCCCCACCAGGGCAGCGTCTGGCTCATCGACGAGTTGAAGCTCTGGCTGAGGTCGGTGACGCTGAGCTTGCCTTCCTGCGAGTCGTTCGACGGGCGCGTCGCGTTGTTGTAGCTGTAGCTCCCCGAGATCTGCGGCATATACGCCGCGCGCGCCGCCTGCAACTGGTAGTCGACGCCTTGCGGGTTCATCCGCGCGACCTTCAGTTCGAGGTTGTTCTCGAGCGCGACCTGATAGGCCTCGTCGAGCGTCATGTTCCGCAACGTCGAGCCGGGCACCTCTGGCGGCTTCGCCTGTCCGACCTGGTAGCGGTCGCCTTGTGCCGCCTGGGCGCCGGACACCGCCGCCTGTGCACCGGTGATGGCCGGCTGAGCCGACGCCGTCGTCGGGAGCAGCACAGCCGGGACGGCCCACGCCCAGACCATCACGCTCCGCAGGATCTTCGTCATCGCGCGTTGCTCCTGTCATAGCGGCCGGCCCGGAGAGGCCTGGCCGCGCTGTCGGTCGAAGCGAGGGCTACCAGTTCTGTGGGCCGC
>Ga0214472_10005832_pt1 | contig 12947 bp, 12 predicted proteins | sample RVTome_6_FD_207662 | JGI IMG/M metagenome (GOLD analysis project Ga0214472, IMG submission 207662) | Soil microbial communities from uranium-contaminated site in the Upper Colorado River Basin, Wyoming, United States - RVT140D175 | ecosystem: Environmental > Terrestrial > Soil > Contaminated >... | reverse complement strand
CGGCGCTCGGCCGCCAGGCAAACATCAAGCAGTTCCTCCGGCGGCAGCGACGTCTCCAGGCTGGCGCAGGCGTTCAGGAATGGCGGCTGGTCGGTCTTGCCCCATGGCGCGGTGCGGTAGAGGCCCGAGATCCGGGTGACCCGGATTTCCTGCCGCATATCGAGCCATTCCAATGCCGCGCACATGCTGGCGCGGACATCGCCGACATTGCCGCCAAGACCGATCCACGCCCTGGCAAATGCCGCCTTATTCCGCCCGGTCGGCGACATGACGAACGGTCACTTCGACCGTATCGAGGATACCGGGGACCGGGGCATTCGGCTTGCGGATCGTGACTTCCGCCCAACGCACTTGCGGGAAGTTGTCGCAAAGCCGCTTCGCAACCTCCAGCGCCAGCGCCTCGATCAGATACCGACGCTGGCCCGTGACGATGCGCTCGATCACTGCGAACGCCTTGCCGTAATCGACGGTCCCGGAAATGCTGTCGTTTTCGATCGCATCGCCGCCATCGACATTGAGCACGGCGTCGACGAAGAAGCGCTGTCCGAGCGTTTCCTCCGCGCTGAGAACACCGTGGCGGGCAAAGAACGCGCAGTTCTTCAGCGTGATGCGATAATCCGTCATTTCGTCTCTGCCTTCCTGACCGCATCGGCGATCGCCAAGGCGTCGCAATTGGCGCCCACATCATGCACCCGAAAAACGGCTGCCCCTTTCATCCGCGCGACAACGCTCGTCGCTGCGGTGGCGACGTCGCGTTGGCTTGCGTCGCGGCCGGTGACGTGGCCTAGGAAGCGTTTGCGCGAAGTGCCCACCAATAGCGGGTGGCCCAATTTCAGCAATCGCGGCAGATGGGCCAGAAGGGCGAGGTTTTCGTCCGGGTCCTTGGCGAATCCGAAGCCGGGATCGAGCAAGATCGCATCTTTACGAATTCCGGCCCGCGCCGCGATTTCCAGCGACCGACGCAGATATTCGAACTGGTCGACGACGACATCGTCATCCCGTGCACGCTCGCGGCCGGTATGCATGATCACGAGGCCGGCTCCCGTCTCCGCGACCGCCTGGGCCATGCCATCATCGCGTTGCAGTCCCCAGACATCGTTGACGACATGGGCGCCCTCGGCGATCGCGCGGCGCGCCGTCGACGCCCGAACGGTATCGACGGACAAATACAAACCCCCTCGTTTTGCAAGCTCCCGGATGACCGGCAATATCCGCGCCTGCTCTTCTTCCTCCGAAACGGAGGACGCACCGGGCCGGGTCGATTCTCCGCCAATGTCGATGATCGCCGCTCCTTCGGCCGCCATCTCGATTGCGCCACGAATGGCGGCGTCGGCCGCCAGGTAAATGCCGCCGTCGGAAAATGAATCCGGCGTGACATTGAGGATGCCCATGATCACCGGACTTGGACCGAGCATGAGACTGCGCCCGTGCGCCAGACGCCAAACAAAAGGCGCAAAGGGGTCACAAGAACTTGTCATCGGCTTGACGTTTTCTCTGAAATTGTCGGTTGCCGGGAACGGCCGTGTCGCAATCGGATGCACAAGGCCATAATGCACAGGACTGTCGGCTGTCCATGTCGGAAAACGGCATGGCGCGCACGCGAGGGTGGAAGCGGTGGCCAAACGGGTTGAACCGGCAGCAGCGAACAGGCCATCGCGCCGTTCCCGTGCAGCGCTGTCAGCCATAGCGGCCGCGCTGGCGGGCGCCATTGCCTTATCCGCCTGTTCGCAATGGGGCCAGCGGACCGAATTGACCGTCGGCTACTATGCGGTCGAAGGGCAGGACTTCAATGAGCTGGACCGCCAGATCGCCTTGCATGGTCCGACTGTTCAGGGCGTCGGAAAGGCGTTAGCGGCCACCACGATACGGATGCATCCGGATTTCCGCTATCGCGCCGAGAACAGCAAATGCGCTGTCGCGGATGCGCGAATTCGGGTCCAGGCGCATGTGACGCTGCCGCGCCTTGCCAAACCCGAGGTCCTGAAGCGCGAACTCGCCGGCGCCTGGGACAACCTGGAAGAATATACGCGGCTGCACGAATCCATTCATGTCGCCATCGCCGACGATAACGCGATCCGCGCCGAAAAGAAGATCCGCGCGCTGCCGCCGCACCAAGATTGTCCGACCATGCGCGCGGAGGCGACCCGCCTGTTCCACGAGCTGATGGTCGAACACGAGGCCGAACAGCAGCGCTTCGATACCGAGGAACGCGCCAACATCCGCGCACTTATCGCCCGCTCTCGCGGCATCAATCTGGGTGGATAGCGGGGCTCAGGCCTGCTTTGCGGGAACGCGAACTACAAGGCCATCCAGGTCCTCCGTCACCTTGATCTGGCAGGAAAGCCGCGAGTTGGGCTTTCCTTCCCAGGCAAAGTCGAGCATGTCCTCTTCCATCGCATCCGGCGCGCCGACGGCAGGCAGCCATGCTTCGTCCACATAGACATGGCAAGTCGCGCAGGCGCAGGCGCCACCGCACTCGGCTTCGATGCCCGGCACCGCGTTCTTGACCGCGTTCTCCATGACGGTCGTGCCAACGGGCGCGTCGACAACATGCGTGGCATCGTCATGCGTGATGTAGGTGATCTTGGGCATAGGGAACGGTAAGCCTTTTGCGGCTTGGCGGTAATCGTTTCGGCGGGGGCCGGGCGGGTCAAAGCGCGGATGTAGCCATCACCGCTGACAAGTCAAGGCGCCGCGAAGTAACGGGTTTGTCAGCCCAGTTTGCGAATGAATTCGCAGACACGCCCGATTTCTTCGTCGATTGCCGCCGCGGAATTGGTGGTTTCGGCAAGTTCGGCTGCCTGCGCCAATCGCCACGCGCCGATCCCTCGGGCCGCGCCCTTCAACGTATGCGCGGCACGGCGGCGACCTTCGCCGTCGGCAGCGGCGCGATAGGCCGCCAGATAGACCGGCGCCTGCGAAACGAAGATCGACAGCACTTCGCGTTCCAGATCGGCATCGCCCTGCGTCAACATCGCGAGATGGACCAGATCGACCGGCTTTGCGCCGGTTTCGATGGCGTCGACCGGCATTTTCGTGGCCGGCTGTCGCGGGGCAGTCCGCTGCATTTCCTGTCCCTCCAGTCGATGCACGCCGAACATCCGCCGAATAAGTGAATAATTCGGTACGCATCCGCGTCAGCCGAGCCTGTGCAAATTGTGGAAAACTTGTGACGGGACCGGTCGGCGGCGCCGGCGTGCTCCAGCACCTGAGGCAGCCACGAATACCGGTTGATTGGCCTATGAGCCGGCTACCTGCCGACCGAACTCGGTCAGCCGACAAACCAGCCAGTCGCGCCGGATCGGGTTATCAAACCACGGTTTGGCCCAGCCGCGCTCGATGCAAGAGCGGATCGTGCGGGGATCGATTTCCCGCCCGTCAGCATCGAATAGTGGCAGTTTTCCGCCCGGTTGACGCAATCCCAGGCGCAGATACCGCATCTGCGCCGGCGTCGGACGCGCATTCGTAGCGGGAGCCGTTCCGTCGCCGGATACCGATGCCGTGCGCGCGTCGCGATCGATTTCGTCCATTCCGCCATCCCGAACCCGGTACGCGCACAGGTGCGCCGTCCGCGAAAGGGGATGGATTTGCGCCGCCAAATCCCAGTCCCGCCACAAACATCGTTAACCTTATCTTAAGAATCGGGGATGTCGAGACGTTGCTTTAATTGTTCGCCCTTCTGTATTGTGCCAATACGGTACCATGGCGGCTTGGGTCCTGTAGGCCCTTGGCGGGGTAGGCGCAATTTCGTAAGTTGTGTTCGCTTAGTTCCCTCCGATGAGCCGTCCGTGCGGTCGGGCCGAGTACTCCGTACCACGGGGCGGCCGGCCGGGATGGATGAGGACCGCGAGTATCGGTCGGCCACACCCGGCCTGTAAGGTTCGAGGAGTGTAGCGTATGGCGTCCAAACTAAATCCGGACTTGGAGTCCGAAGCCGCGCTGAAAGCGGTCGAGGACGCGCTATCCGACGTCGAAGAAGGAAAGGCGGCCGAGAAGTCTCACGCGCCGCAAATCGATGAGAACTTCGACGATCTCGTTGGCAAGGTAGCGGAAGCGGCTAACGACCTGCGCGACAGCGACATCACTGTTGATGCGCCGGCGCCGCAAGCCAAGGCGAAGCCGGAACGAAAGGCCGCGCCTTCAGCGCCGAAACCGCAGCAGCGGCCGACGCAGCATCGCAGCGCCGCGTCGGACGACCCGCTTTCACCGGAAGCTGGCGAGACCTTCATGGTCGCCAACGATCCTGGCAGGCGCAGCGTATCGGAACTCATCTACCAGATGCGCCAACAGACCTCGAACCGGCCATACTGGATTGCAGCCGCCGTGAGCGCGATCTGGCTGGCGATCTGCGGCGCTTATGTCAACAGCGCGTTTTCGCGCGGCGAATTCAACGCCATTACCTCCGTCAACGACCTGGTCGCCCAGCCTTCGTTGCTGATGATGGCCGCCTTGACCTTCATCCCGGCGCTGCTGTTCTTCGGCTATGCGGTGATGGTTCGCCGCGCCCAGGACATGCGAATCGCCGCGCGCACGATGACCGAGGCGGCTGTTCGTCTGTTGCAGCCCGAATATATCGCTCACGAATCCGTGGTCACTGTCGGCCGCGCCATCCGGCGCGAGTTCCAGGCGATCGGTGACGGCGTCGAAAAGGCGATCGCGCGGGCGGGCGAGCTGGAGCAGATCGTCCAGTCGGAGGTCGGCAACCTCGAACGGTCCTACACCGATTCCGAAGTCCGGCTGCGCAGCCTGGTTACGGAACTGGCGGCGGAACGAACCGAAATCATTGCGCATGCGGAACGGTTGAAGGCTTCGCTTTCGAACACGCATACGGGCCTGACCGACCAGATCGACAAGGTCTCCGGCGTCATTCGCCAATCGATCGACGACGCGACGCGCCAGATGACGGAATCGCTCGGCGACCAGCATGTCGCCGTGAAGGCGTCGCTGGTCGAGGCCGGAGACAATCTGGTGGGCCTGCTGGCAGCCACGAACGAGCGGCTGGAGAGCACCCTGAACGAAGGCACGCAGGGCATGCAGGCCTCGATCATGAAGGGTACCCGAGATCTCGGCCAACAGGTCAATCTCGTCGGCAAGGCGATGGCGACGCTGATCGAAACCCGGACCGCGGCGATCCGCGAACAGGGCGAGAAGATCACGCGCGACATGGAAGGTGCGCTCGGGACGCGCTCGGAAGAGTTCGCGACGCGGATTACCGAAATCAGCGCCGGCCTTCAGGAAAAAATCGATTCGCGGCTCAGCCGTCTCGACGATGCGTTGAACGTTCGCGGCACCGCGTTCGTCGAATCGCTCGGCATGCGCACCGAGGCCCTCGACAAGATCATGGCCGACCGCACCCAGGCGATGGGCGATGCGATGGCGCAGCGTCTTGCCGGATTCGGCCAGTCGCTGACCGGTCATGTCGATTCCATGGTGCAAAAATTGCAGCAGCGTCATGACTCGCTGATGTCGACCGGCGACCGCATCTACGCCGCGATCAATTCGCGCGGCGCCCGGATCGAGGAAAACCTGCGCGAACGCACTGCCGCGATCGCCCAGGTCCTGAGCGAAGGCGACAGCAACCTGCGCACGGCGCTCGATACCGGCTTCGCCAACGTGACCGCGACCACTGCGTCCGTCGCCAAGCTGATCGAGGACCGCAACGACGCCTTGGCAAAGGCGATGAGCGAAGGCAATGCGCGCCTTTCGGCAACGTTGGGCGACCAGTCTTCGCGCATCACGAACGCCATCGCCGAACGCAGCGACGCCATGCTTACCGGTCTTTCGGAACAAACCGGCAAGCTCAACGCCGGCCTCGACGACCGCGTTTCGCGCCTCGAGCAGGACCTGACGGCGCGCAGCCAGTCGGTGCTGAGCGCTTTGGGCAAACGCGCCGGCGAGTTCACCACCGCGTTCGACGAGAAGGCGGCGCGTTTCGACCAGACGCTCGCGTCCAAGAGCGAAGGCCTGGTTTCGGCAATCGCCAGCCATTCCAAGAACATCGCCCAGTCGCTCGATGAGCGTACCATAAAGTTCGATCAGGACATGATCACGCGCTCGAAGGCGCTGCTGGTGGCCGTCGGCAAGCATACCGGCGATATTGCGGCCGGCATGGATGAGCGCATCGACAAGCTCAACCTCGGCATGGCGGCCAAGAATGAGCAACTGATGGCGGCGATCAATCGCCACACCAACGAGATGGTTGGAAGCCTCGACAGCCGCATCGCCCGCCTCGACGACGGCCTCGCCAGCCGCAGCCAATCGCTGCTCGGCGCGATCACGGTGCGAACCGCCGAGATCACCGGCGGCATCGACGAGCGCATCTCCGGCTTCGACGACAAGATCGCGGAACGCGGCAAGGAAGTCGTGGAGGCGATTTCGCGCGTCACCTCCGCCTTCAGCGGCGTGCTCGACGACAAGACCGCCCTGCTCGCCGGCGAAATCCGGTCGCAGTTCGAGCAAGCCGGCCAGACGATCGACGACAAGGCCGAGCGACTTGCCGAAGTTCTGGCGCAGCGTGCCGAAGTCATCCAGCACACTCTCGGCTCGGGCCTCGTCGACACGCAGCGTGCGTTGGAAGACAAGACCCGCGAATTCAACGTCATGCTTTCCGAGCGCGCGCGCGAATTGAACGATATCCTGGAAAGCCAGGCCAAGCCGCTGCTCGACGGCATGACCGAGCGCAGCGACGAGATCACCGCCCGCCTCGGCAATTTGCACGAAGCGATTGCTTCGGAGATCGGCAAGCTGCTGACCGAAATGGGCGGCGCCAGCGACGCGCTTACCGATTTGCTCAACACCGCCGGAGTGAAGATCAGTGGCCTGGAAAACACCCTGGCTTCGCACGCGGCCGGCCTGATCCAGACGGTCGAAAAGGCGCATCACGACGTGGACGTGTCGACGCAGATGTCGGAACACGCCCAGCGCCAGATGAACGAATCCTCGGAAGGCCTGATCAACAACATGCAGGCCGTCGCCGAGCGGTTCGAGGAACAGCGCCGGATGCTCGAGTACGCGACGAAGTTGATCGACGCGGCTCAGAGCAACTTTGCCGGCACGCTGGAAACCCGGCAGGAAACGCTGTCCGAACTGGCCTCGGGCCTGGTCGGGCGGACGGAGGCGATCGAGCGGACGATGGCTTCGTTCGCCGAAATGCTGAACCGCGCCATGGAGGATGTCACCGACCGCTCGCGCAATATCGGTTCGCATGTGTCGACGGAAATCGGCGCGGCCATCGAGGAAGCCGGCCGGCGGTTCGCCCAGTCGGTCGACGAGATGCGGTCGGCGGCCAGCGAAGTCCGCAACGAACTCGAAGAAACGCGCGCGCAGATGCGCAAGGGCATCATGGAGCTGCCCGACGAAACGCGCCAGAGCGCCGACGCCATGCGCCGGGTCGTCTCCGACCAGATTTCGGCGTTGCGCGAACTTTCGGAAATCGTTGCCCGGTCATCCAAACCGCTGGAGGCCGCCGGTGCCCAGCAGGCCGCAGTCAACGCGCCGCAAGGCGTCGTCGCCAATCTGAACACGGCGGCGGCTGGGCGCGGGGCAGTTCAACCGGTGCGCACAGTCGGCGCGCCGCGCCCACAGGTGGCCCAACCCGAGCTTCGGGCAGTGCCCGGAACGCGCCGCGAGCAGCCGGCACCCCAGGCTCGCACCGGTGAAGGCGACCCGCAAAAAGGTACCTGGATGACAGGCTTGGTTGACCGTGCTTCCGATGAAGAAGCGCGCAAGCCGGCCGCCCGGAGCACCGGCACGGTGAAGCCAGGCGGCGCCCGCCCCGCCCTGCACACGATCGAAAGCCTGAATACACTGTCGATGGATATCGCGCGCGCGATCGACCACGACGTTTCGGTCGAGCTGTGGGACCGCTATCAGCGGGGCGAGCGCAACGTTTTCACGCGCCGCCTCTACACGATCCAGGGCCAGAAGACCTTCGACGAGATCCGCGCAAAGTACGAAGGCGACCGTGAGTTCAAGGCAGCGATCGATCGCTACATCGCCGATTTCGAGAAGCTGATGGACGAGGTGTCACGCAATGACCGCGACAACATGATGACGCAAACCTATCTGACCTCGGATACCGGCAAAGTCTACACCATGCTCGCGCATGCAGCCGGAAGGCTTAATTGACCGCCATGCCATAAGCTGACGCGGCTTGTCGCCTCAAGAAAAACCCGGCTGCGACGCAGCCGGGTTTTTCATTTCCGCTCGGATTCGCCGGGGCGAACGATGTTTCGCCTATTCCTCTTCCGGCTCCTTCATCAGGTCTTCCTTGGCCACCGGCTTGTCGGCGACCTTGGCCTGCGACACGACATGGTCGACAACCTTGTCCTCGTAGATCGGCGCCCGCAGACCGGCGACGGCGTCCGGATGCTTGCGGAAGTAATCGAAGATCTGCTGCTCCTGGCCGGGGTATTGCCGAACCTGGTCGTAAATCGCCTTCTGCAATTCGTCCTCGGTAACCTGGATCTGCGCCTTCTCGCCGATATGGGCAAGCAGCAGGCCGAGCCGCACGCGGCGCTCGGCCAGCGTGCGATACTCTTCGCGCGCCTTTTCCTCGGTCGTATCCTCATCGGCAAAGGTCTTGCCTGAGCGTTCGAGTTCGCCGGTCACCTGTTTCCAGATATTGTCGAACTCGGCAGCGACCATCTTTTCGGGCAGCTCCATTCTGGTGACTTCGTCAAGTTTGTCGAGCACCTGGCGCTTCACGCGCGCTCGCGTGAACAGGCCGTAGCTGCTTTCCAGTTGCGCGCGGATGGTTTCGCGCAATTTTGCAGCGCTTTCGACGCCGAGTTGCTTGGCGACTTCGTCGGACAGGTCCAGCTTGCCGGGCTGTTCGACCTTTTGGACGGTGACTTCGAACCTGGCTTTCTTGCCCGCCAAATGCGCCGCCGCATAGTCAGCCGGAAATTCGACCTCGACCACACGCGTGTCACCAGCCTTGGCACCGATCAACTGTTCCTCGAAACCAGGGATAAACCGTTTGGAGCCGAGCACGAGCTGGGCGCCGGTATCGGCGCCACCATCGAACGGCGCGCCGTCGATCGAACCGGCATAGTCCATCGTGATACGGTCTTTTTCGGCGGCAGGGCTCTGCTTTTCCTCGAACGGCCGCGCGCTTTCGGCGATCTGCAACGCGCGCTCCTCGACATCGGCGTCGGTCACCGTCGCAATCGGCCGCTCGATCTCGATGGCGGCGATATCCGGCACCTCGAATTCCGGAAGCACCTCATAGGCAAGAGTGAACTCGAAATCCTGTTTGCCTTCGAGGATCTGCTGGGCTTCCTTCTCATCCTCAGTCATCGCGATCTCGGGACGCTGGGCTGCACGTTCGCCGCGCTCGACGAGAATCTGGCCGGTTTCCTTGTTGATAAGGTCGTTGACGATTTCGGCCATGGCCTGGCGGCCATAGACCTTGCGAAGATGCGTGACCGGCACCTTGCCCTGCCGGAAGCCGTTCAGGCGCACCTGGCCCTTGAGTTGCTCCAGACGCACCGCCAGACGGCTCGACATGTCCTCCTTGGGAACCGTCACCTTTAATTCGCGCTTCAACCCTTCGCGGGCCGTTTCGACAATCTGCATGATGCTTTCCGTCTTCCCGGTACTGTCGGCGCCGGTACGCCAAAGTTGGAATTGGCCATGAATGGTGCGGTCGAGAAGACTCGAACTTCCACGGGTTGCCCCACAGCGACCTCAACGCTGCGCGTCTACCAATTCCGCCACGACCGCGATGCCGGTACAGCCGCAATCAAGCGGCTCCCGGCGGCTGCGCGCATGTAGCAAATGGCATCGGCTGAAACAAGACCAAAGGCCGATTCCGGCGGCGGTTTCGCTGCTGTTTGCCGGTTGCGCCGCGGCGCGAAACGGCAATATGTATCCGTATGCTGCATAATGCAAATCCGGGCGCGCAACGCAGCCGGGCCACGCGCCCTGCCGGCGCAATGGTGCCTGTGCAACCGGGCATGGAAGTCGCCTGGGAGGTCTCGCCAGGCCTGACCGAATACGAGGCGGCCGTCCGGCGCATGGAATCCCTGGCCGAAGCAATCCACGCCGGACAGGCGCCCGAATGCGTCTGGCTGGTGGAGCACCCGCCGCTCTATAGCGCCGGCACGAGCGCACGGCCGGCCGATCTGCTTGCGCCCGACCGGTTTCCGGTCTTTGCCAGCGGGCGCGGTGGCCAACATACCTATCATGGGCCCGGCCAACGCGTTGCCTATGTCATGCTCAACTTGAACCGGCGCAAGCCGGATGTGCGGGCGTTCGTTCGTTCGCTCGAATCCTGGATCATCGCCACACTGGCGGAGTTCGGCGTTCGTGGCGAATGCCGTGCCGACCGGATCGGCGTGTGGGTGGCGCGCCCCGACCTGCCCGCCCTACCCGACGGCAGCATGCGCGAGGACAAGATCGCGGCCATCGGCATCCGCCTGCGCCGATGGGTCTCGTTTCACGGCATCGCCATCAATGTCGCGCCGAACCTGGAGCATTTTTCCGGCATCGTGCCCTGCGGTGTAGCCGAGCACGGCGTCACCAGCCTCGCGGCGCTCGGTGTTAATGTGTCGATGCCCGAGTTCGACGCTGCACTGAAGAAGTGCTTTGTCTCCATCTTCGAGCCGACGGCATAGCCTGCCGACCGCCCAATGCTGCCCCATGCGCGATGGAGTGGGTAACGATCTTCTGCTATCATCGACCGGCATTGGATGGAGGCGATAATGACGCGATCGATTTGGCGCGGATTGCTGGCGGCTGGTTCAACTTCATTGTTGCTGATTGCGGTCCCGGCAACGGCCCAGGAAACGCTCTACGGTGAAGGCCAGGATCCGGACCTGCGCATCGAGGTGCGCGACCTGAAACGCGGCGAAGGCGGTGTTGCTACCTTGCGGCTGCGGCTCGTCAATGACTCGCAGACAACGTTCAAGAGCCTGTGCGAAATGCGCGACCCGGAATTCAGCGATTCCTGCGGCGAATTCACCGGTGTCTACCTGCTCGATGCCGCCAACAAGAAGAAATACACGGTCGTGCGCGATTCCGAAAAGAACTGCGTATGCAGCACGATCGACGAGGTTGCCGCAGGCAAAAAGATGAACCTGTGGGCTACTTTCCCGGCGCCGCCGGAGGGCGTCGCCAACGTAACCGTCGTGGTCCCGCTATTCGAGCCGATCGAAAAGGTGCCAATCAACTGAGGGGGTACGATGCGCCCGCTTATCGCCGCCCTCGCCGTGCTGCTTGCCAGCAAATTGGCGCATGCCCAGGATGCACAATTCCGCGTTCTGGAGGCGAGTTTCCACGTCCTCGACCTCGAATTCCGTATCCTCGACCTGGATCTGCCCGAGCTAGAGGTCTCGGCCAAGCCGACGGAACTTGCGATGCGCGAGACGGAAACCGAATTGCGGATCGAACTTTCGGCCGACGTGCTGTTCGATTTCGACAAGTCCGACATTCGGCCCCAGGCCGTCGACGCGCTGAAGCAGCTGGCGGCAATCCTGCGCGAGCATGCCGGCCGCCCGGTCCGGATCGTGGGTCACACCGACTCGAAAGGGTCGGACGCCTATAACAAGGCGCTTTCGGAAGATCGCGCCCTGTCGGTTCGCGACTGGCTCGAGGAGGAGGATGGCCTCGATCTGGGGAATGCGTCGATCGTCGGACACGGCGAATCACAGCCGGCCGCTGCAAACGACAATCCGGACGGCACCGACAGTCCCGAAGGCCGGCAGAAAAACCGGCGCGTCGAGATTATCATCGGAAAATAAAGGCTGGAACGGCGCCCTGCCCGCGGCCGCCGTCAGCTGGCGGCGCCGATCTTGGCAAACCAGGGCTTCAGCACCGGGTCGATGTCCGGGCTTTCGCGCTTCAGAAACGCCAGCAGCGCTTTTTCGGCATCGTCGACGCGACCGTCGCGCGTCAGCCGGTCAATCAGCCAGCGTGCTTCGTCGCTGGTGACGATTTCGGCTTCGGCGATCTCCGCCTCCAAACGCGCATTGCGCCGGGCCCATGCCCGTTCGATTTGCGTGTGTGCGTCTTCGAGGTCTTCGAGCAGCGCTCCGGCAAACAATTGCCCGAGTCCGGTTACCGCGCCAACAAGCATCGACTTCACGTCGACATCGGTATCGTCGAGCCATTCCTCGCGGGCAAGCGCCGCCATGCGCGAAGGCGCGCGGAAAGTGGCCGCAGCCATCAGGTAATTGGCGATCGCCTTGACGAAAAGTTCGCGCCAGGCGGGATGGTTAGCGCCCGGATCGGTCCGCTCGTTCAGTTCGAACAACGCCTCGGCTTCGGCACGCGAGATCGAAGCGCCCTGCTCGCCGCCATAGGCGTACAGGATCAGCCGGATCAGTTCGGCCTCTGCCTCGCTAATCGCCGCCGGTTGCCCCTGCTCGGCGTGCATGGCAAATCTTGCAGCCTGCGACAGCGCGAAGGCGGCGAGCCGGTCCGGCGCCGACTGCGCACGGTTTAAGACGCGAACCAGCAGTTCGATCTCGTTTGCCCGGCAAACGCGATTGTCGCCCGACAGCCTGTCGATCAGCCAATTGCCATGATCCGGACTGACATAGCCGCGGGGCTCGGCCTGTTCCACGATATGATCGGTCAGCGCCTCGACCAGATAATGATCCCAATGCCGGCACTGGCGCTCGACCGCCCGGTTCAATTCCAGCAGAAGTTCGGCCTCGTGGCGAGCGACGATTCCGTCGCCGAATACCTCGCGGCGCAGACGCAGAACATCGGCCTCGGTGATTTCGTTGCGCTTGCGCAATTCCGCCGCAAGCGGATGGGCATGGTCAAGATCGGTTGCAAACTTCATGACTGTCCCTCGATCGACCGGGCCGCACCGCGCCCGGCGTGTTGACGCGCCCCCCGATGCCGGGAACTACGACATAAAATCCTGAAAGAATTATTAGAGCGTCGCCGCAAAACTCATAAATTAAATCAGCAAACCAGGATAATATATTGTTTTT